>Ga0315268_10002210_pt1 | contig 22148 bp, 19 predicted proteins | sample C1_top_MG_FD_204535 | JGI IMG/M metagenome (GOLD analysis project Ga0315268, IMG submission 204535) | Sediment microbial communities from Yellowstone Lake, YNP, Wyoming, USA - C1_top | ecosystem: Environmental > Aquatic > Freshwater > Lake > Sediment | place: USA: Wyoming | collected 2017-08-01 | reverse complement strand
AGAAGGATACTGATACACTACCCCCTTATTCTTTGTTAGACCCTATACTCAGGGCATATATAGAGGATGACAAAAGTTTTGAGGAAATATTGTCTCTTGGCTGTGAGGTTGAGTCAGCAAAGAAGGCAATAAGAATGGTGGATACAAGTGAATATAAAAGAAGGCAAGCACCTCCGGGTATAAAAATAACTCAGAAGGCCTTTGGAAGAGACAGACGCTTCCCTATAACTAATAAATACAGGGGCTATTAAGATTTTGCAGAAAAAGGTTGTTTTCTTATTAGTGCTCTTATCTATTTCTATTATTTTCATTTTTCAGTCAGTTTTCTCCGAAGATACAAAAAATTTCCAGGTTAAAAAACAGCCTGAAATTCAACAAGTGAAACAAAAAAAGCCTGTTAAGATCAAGCTCAGGCGCTCAGCAGAGGATAAATATACATGGGAACTCATGGGCGATGATGTAGATGAAATTGTCAAAACAGACAGGCGGCTCAGAAAACTCCTGAAGATAGAGTGAAGGGCACCCTTTATATTGTCTCGACCCCTATAGGAAATCTTGAGGATATTACCTCGAGGGCTTTAAGGGTTCTTAAAGAGGTGGATGTCATTGCAGCAGAGGATACGCGGCATTCACTCAAGTTACTCACTCATTATGGTATATCAAAGCCCTTGGTAAGCTACTGGGGAGAAAAAGAGAAGGTTAAGTCAACAGAAATTCTTAAGAAGCTGAATTCAGGACAAACTATTGCCCTTATCTCAGATGCAGGAACGCCCGGAATATCTGACCCGGGATCTGTATTGATAAAAAAGGCATTGGAAGAAGGTATTCGTGTTGCTTCAATTCCTGGAGCATCAGCACTGATTGCTGCTTTGTCAATATCAGGACTTTCGACAGAGAAGTTTACATTTATAGGATTTCTTCCGGTCAAACATAGTCAACGACAAAAGGTTCTGAAAGATTTAAGTCTTGAACAGAGAACACTTGTTTTTTATGAAGCACCACACAGGATTCTCGAGGCACTTTCGGATATGAAAGAAATATTAGGAGAAAGAAAAATAACTATTGTAAAAGAGATAACTAAAGTTCATGAAGAGGTTTTCCGGGGCAGTATTTCGGAAATATTAAGCAGGATTGAAGAAACAACGATAGCTGGTGAGTACGTTATTGTTGTAGAGGGAAGGACTGGAGAGAGAAGACTCACGAGCGATGATGCTCTCTCAGAGGTAGATGCTTTAATGAAAAAGGGTCTTGGGAGAAAAGAGGCTGTAAGAAAAATTGCCCAAGCATATGGATTAAGCAAGAAGGAACTCTATGATAGAAGTCTCACGAGGGAGTGAATGATTTTAATCCTTCTCTGGCTTTTCGTTGTTCTATTACTCTCTATTATGCCCTCCGAGGGTCTGCAAACAGGGTTCCCAATAGATAAAATAATCCATTTTATAATCTATGGGATAACGGCCATCATCCTTTTTAGGGTCCTAAAATTAAAGATGTCAATGATAAAAGCGATGGTCTTATCTATAGGCATTGCTTCCCTTTATGGACTTGCTATGGAACTGCTGCAATCTCAATTACCCTGGAGGGAATGCTCTTTCTTAGATGAGGTGGCAAATATTAGCGGCGCCATGTTTTTTGGTTTCGTTTATATTTTAAAGAACCATAATAGAATAAAGACTAAATCATAGTTTAACCCCGGTTATTCATAAAAATTGTTACAAACATAGCAGAGGATTGGAGATATGGTATTCTCGCTCATTTTTGGGCTATCGCCCTGCGTGCTTTTGCCTATTGATCTTTATAGATATTCTCTCTGACTATCGGCAAAAGAATCCGCTTAAATACTATATTCCCCAATAAAATTTATGAATAGTCCAACTTAGATAAAACATACAGAAATAGCGAGAAAGGAAAACTCTTGACTTTTTCGACACTTGGCAATAAAATCTTTCGAAGATACCTTAAATTATTTTAACTAAAATTGGGGTGAATTATGGCACGCAGGCTTCTTCTTGCTGATGACAGTGTTACTATACATAAAGTAGTAGAATTAATCCTTGCTAATGAAGAATTTGAGATTAAGGCAGCAAGTAACGGCGAGGATGCGTTAGCTGTAATCTATACTTTTAAGCCTGATATCGTGTTAGCTGATGTGGAAATGCCAAGGCTTAACGGGTACTTCCTCTGCGAAAAGATAAAGCAAGATCCTTCCACCTCCGATATCCCTGTAATCTTACTTGCAGGAGCATTTGAACCATTTGATGAAGAGCTTGCAAGAAAGGTTAAATCAGACGGTTTTGTTGTTAAACCCTTTGAATCACAGGAGCTCATAAGCAAAATAAATGAAACCCTTTCAACCGCTGCTATGGCGAGAGAAGAAGCTATAAGTGCTAAAGAGGCTCCTGCTAAAGAAGGAGTGGCTGTTGAGGAAGACCTGTGGTCAATGGAGGAGATTCCTGAAACTGCTGAGCTTGAAGGTTTACCTCTAAAAGAGGAAGAAGAAGTTGGGAAGGGAGACATATTTGAAGCTGTGAGAGAAATGGGGATTGTTATTGAGGCTGAACCAAAGGAGACCACGCCGCCTCCTACAAGAAAAGCAGTGCCTGTTGAAGAGGCAGGAGCTTTAGAAGCAGAATTGCCATCAAGGTATGAACTGAAAGATATTTTCGAAAAGACACTTGATAGTAAGATGTCGTCGCTATTATCTTCTATTGATATAAAAGAAATAATACCTTCATTCCTGATACCTCCCCTGAAAGAGTCAGTCGAGAAGATATTGAGTGAGACTATGCCCGAAGTTTCGGAAAGGATGCTTCAAAGTGAAATGAAAGATATTTTTGAGAAAACGGTTAACATTAATTTATCTTCATTTTTATCATCTATTGATTTAAAGGAAGCTGTCCAATCCTCACTGGAGCCGATTATTAAGGATTCTGTAACGAATATATTATCGGAAAAAATTACTGATCTTACAGAAAAATTACTCAAGGATACCCTAAGAGATACTGTAGAATCACTTACGAAGGATGCTGAACAAACAATAATTAAGTCTATTCAAGAACTTACGGAGATAACCCTAAAACATACTTTAAGTATTTCCTTTGATTCTGTGGTGAAAGAGACAGTAAGTACAATTGGTGAAATCTTGCCTAACCTGGTTGAAACTGCACTGAGGGAAGAGCTAAGGGCTTCTCTTGAATCTCTTAAAAAAGAAATCGAAAATGTAATATGGAAGATCATACCTGACCTTGCGGAGGCAATAATTTTAAAGGAGATTGAGAGGATAAGGTCAGAATTTTAGATAAGAGCTACGATCCTAAAGGCATAGAAGAAAGTTGGTATGAATATTGGATCTCTAAGGGCTATTTTAAACCCAACCTGACTTTTAAAGATAACGCGTATTCAATAGTCATACCACCTCCAAATATCACAGGGACTCTCCACATGGGCCATGCCCTTAATGCGACCCTCCAAGATATCCTTGTCCGTTGGAAACGTATGTCAGGTTTCAAAGTCATTTGGTTACCAGGAACGGACCATGCAGGTATAGCTACCCAAAATGTTGTAGAAAAACAGCTTGCATCTGAAGGACTGGACAGATATAAGCTTGGAAGGGAAGCCTTTATAGAACGGATCTGGAAATGGAAGGCAGAATACGGTGGAAAGATTATTCATCAATTGAAGAGCCTCGGTGCTTCCTGTGACTGGTCAAGAGAAAGATTTACCCTCGATGAAGGTCTTTCAAGAGCTGTAAGAGAGGTCTTCGTGAGGCTTTATGAAGGATGTCTGATATACAGAGATAATAGACTTATAAACTGGTGTCCTCGCTGTCATACTGCACTCTCGGACCTTGAAGTTGAACACGAGGAGTTAGAAGGGAAACTGATATATATAAAATATCCACTTACCCTCCCTGTTCCCCCCCTTACTAAGGGGGGGATGGAGGGGGGGTATATAACTGTAGCAACAACAAGACCTGAGACTATGCTCGGTGATACCGCGGTAGCAGTTCACCCTGATGATAATCGCTATAATGATTTTATAGGTAAGACTGTAGATTTACCACTTACAAAAAGAAAGATTCCTATAATTTCTGACAATACCGTTGATCCTTCGTTTGGTACCGGTGCTGTAAAGGTTACTCCAGCACACGATTTTAAAGATGAAGCTATTGCAAAAAAGCAAAACCCCTCTTTAGATTTTATAACCGTAATAGGTAAAGATGGACGAATGACTGAAGATGCGGGAAGTAGATACAAGGGTATGGACAGGTATGATTGTAGAAGGATTGTCCTAAAAGATTTAAAGGGAAAGAATCTCTTAGAAAAAGAGGAAAAGTATAAACATACGATAGGGCACTGCTATAGGTGTAAGACCATCATAGAGCCTTTGTTAACCCTTCAGTGGTATGTGAATGTAAAGTCTATTGCAGAAAAAGCGATAAGAGTTGTCAAGGATGGCAAGATCAGGTTCTTTCCAAAGGCATGGGAAAATACCTATTTTGCATGGATGGAAAACATTAGAGACTGGTGTATCTCTCGTCAGATATGGTGGGGACACAGGATACCTGCGTGGTACTGTCAAGAAAGAAAGAGTGACAAGTGCATAGCTCAAAATGGCATTATTGTATTCCGAGAAGATCCTGAGGAATGCCCATACTGCGGTTCTAAAGAACTTATTCAGGACGAGGATGTCTTAGATACATGGTTTTCTTCAGCCCTTTGGCCTTTTTCTACCCTTGGCTGGCCTAATCAGACAATAGAACTTGAGACCTTCTATCCTACGACTGTCCTTGTGACTAGTTTTGATATAATCTTTTTTTGGGTAGCAAGGATGATAATGATGGGGCTTAAATTTATGGAAGACGTTCCTTTCAGAGATGTATATATTCATGCACTAGTCAGAGATATTACAGGTCAGAAGATGTCAAAATCGAAGGGCAATGTTGTTAATCCTATACCATTGATGGAAAAGTATGGCACAGATGCGTTCAGGTTTACACTTGCTGCCTTTGCTGCACAAGGCAGGGATATCAAATTTTCGGAAGAGAGGGTTGAGGGATACAGACATTTTGTGAATAAGATCTGGAATGCAGCGAGATTCATTACAATGAACATAGAAACTATTGAGACCCAGAAAGGAACAGCTGCTCAGAGGGCCATGGCATCAAATTTATCAGCAAGGTGGATTCTCAGCAGGCTTGCTGATACTGCTGATAATATAAACAAGGCCTTTGAGGAATATCGGTTTAATGATGCAGCATCCGATATATATCAGTTTATATGGCATGAATTCTGTGACTGGTATATAGAGATGGTAAAATCAGATATCAAAAACCCGGAATTAAAGACGGGTGTTATAGAGTGTCTTCTTTATACCCTTGATGCTTCTTTAAGGCTTCTTCATCCCTTCATGCCTTTTGTTACAGAAGAGATATGGCAAAAGATTCCGCATATCAGGAAGGAGAAGATTCGAGATAGTATTATGATCTCTGAATATCCAAACTCTTTACCAAGGGATTATCAGGCAGAGGCAGACATGTTTTACATGATTGAAGCTGTATCTGGGATAAGAACAATCAGGGGAGAACTAAATATTCTCCCGTCTACTCAACTTAATGTCTCGATAAAGGCTTATTCAAGGAAAGGAATGGAAATATTAAGAGGAAATGAGCAGTATCTGAAGAGACTTGCAAATGCTAAGGATATAAAAATAGGCATGAAGGTGGAAAAACCAGAAGGTTCAGCAACATGCATTAAGAGCTCAATGGAGATCTATATTCCTCTTATAGGATTATTGAATATCGATGCAGAAATGGACAGGTTGAAAAAGGCTAAAATAGATCTGGAAGAGTCCATCTCTTTTCTTAACAAGAAACTCCTGAATGATGAGTTTCTCCTGAGGGCACCAAAAGAAGTGGTTGAAAAGGAAAAGACAAAATATGAAGAGCTCACAACAAGAAAAGAGAGAATTATGGAGAGTATTAAAAAACTTAGGGAAGTTGGAGGTGAAAAATGATGAAAAGGAAAGAAAGAGAACTTGAAAAAAGTGACGTCGAATTTATTGAAGGAGAGTTCATCAATATAAAACAGAGCACTATCAGGTCTGTTGAAGGAGGCCATATTGAACTCCAGCAGGTAGGAGCACTTAGTATAGATGCTGAAAAGATGGAGGTTACGCAGGGGGCAACGGTTTTACTCAAGGGGAACGATGTAAACCTCAACCAGAGTATAAGTGCTGTTACAGCAGGTGAAAATGTATCAATAAATTTTTCATTATCTCCAATATCAATCTCAAGAGAACATGCAGCAGTAAATAGATCCGCTGTGGGTTTATTGGCAGCAAGAGATATGAAGACTGAGAATACCTCGGCACTCCTTGTTGTTGCTAATAAGGTTGAGGGAAATGTAACAACACTGCTTGACTGGCGTTCTGCCCTTGCTTTAGGTGCTGCTTTTGGAGGGATATTAGGGTTTCTCTCCTTATTCAAGAGGAGTTAAGGTGGACATCCCTCAAAACGTTATTGATATTCTTCACTGTGCTCTGCAAGAAGACATAGGCCATGGAGATATTACAACATTTCTTCTGATACCTGAGGGCACTAAATCAAAAGCGCACTTTATTGCGAAAGAAAAATTTGTTCTATCAGGGATTCCTTTTGTTCAGGAGGTTTTTCGGATACTTGACCCCCCTATAACATTTAAACCCTTTTATCATGATGGGTCGGAGGTCATGAAAGGAGACGTGATTGCTGAGATTTCAGGAAGGACCCAGGCTATTCTTAAATGTGAAAGGGTAAGTCTTAATATACTTCAACGACTCTCAGGTATTGCGACCCTCACACGTGTGTATGTAAAAAAAATAGAAAGGCTGAAGACGAAAATTATTGACACGAGGAAGACGACTCCATGCCTAAGATTTATGGAAAAGTATGCTGTAAGAGTGGGGGGCGGAAACAACCACAGATTTGGACTCTTTGACGGCATTCTTATAAAGGATAACCATATAAAGGCTTTAGGGGGTATTAAAAAGGCTGTACGTGAAGCAAAGAAAGGACACCACCTTTTCAAGATTGAGGTAGAGGTTAAAAATCTCCGCGAACTCAAAGAGGCAATAGAAGCTGGTGCTGACATAGTTATGTTAGATAACATGTCTGTTCGTGATATAAAGGAAGCTGTGACGATTGCAAAAGGTAAAGTAGTGCTCGAAGCATCAGGAAATGTTACGCTTGATAATGTCAGAGAGATTGCTGAGACAGGTGTTGATTTTATTTCTGTTGGTGCCCTTACACATTCGGCAGTAGCTGTGGATATCAGCTTGAAAATAGTGAAGTAGATGCTGAACCGTGATATTTAGGCAGGACATAGTATTTTTGCTCATTCTCGTCCCGATAAGATCGGGACTCCGAGGCTTTTGCCTAAACCCCCCTCATATCCCCCCTTAGTAAGGGGGGATGAAAGGGGGTAGATTGGACTATTGGCAAAAGAAAGCGCTCAAATACTATGCCCTGCCTATCTCTAAAGGTGTTTATGTTATTAATCTTCAAAGATCTTAAAAGTTATTTAAGATCATTTGAGTTATTTTTCGTCATTCCGCACTTTTACTTGGTGTGGAATCCAGAGGCTATGATAAAAATAATATTTCTGGATTCCTGCTTCCGCAGGAATGACGGGCATTTGGAATAGAGTTCGCTATGAATAATGAATTGAGAATTATTACTTTTATTATATTCACAGTTTTTCTGTTATCAGGATGCATCGGCAAAAAAGAAGTGATAAAGCAAACTGAGAGCCCATTTGTGGACCGCCATATGAAAAATGTTACTCAGCTTACCTTTGATGGGGATAATGGTGAGGCGTATTTCAGTTGGGATGGCCTTAAACTTATTTACCAGTCGGATCGCGGAGTGTATGCCTGTGATAAGATCTGGATTATGAATATAGACGGTTCTGACAAACACTTAGTCAGCCCAAATCACGGCGCTCACACGTGTTCTTTCTTTTTTCCTGATAATCGCAAGATTGTCTTTGCCTCAACCAGTCATCTTTCAGGAGATTGCCCACCCAAACCGAAGATAACACGTCCACTACAGGGCGTCGGACATATCTGGCCTCTTTATCCTTATAATATCGTTGTAGCGAATGCTGATGGTTCTGGACTGAAGAAGATAACAGACAATCCCAAGTATGATGCCGAACCTGTTGTTTCCTCTGATGGGAAACAGATTGTGTTTGGTTCTCAAAGAAATGGCGATTTCGACATCTATATCATGAATTCTGATGGTTCAAATGTTCGGCGTTTGACCGATAGAGTAGGGTACGATGGCGGGCCATGGTTTTCACCAGATGGTACTAAGATAGTCTGGCGTGCCTGGTATCCTGAGACTGAAGAAGAAATGGCCACGTGGCGCGACTGTATGGAAAACAATTACATCTTCCCTGTTCCTCTTGATCTCTGGGTCATGAATGCAGACGGAACAGATAAGAAAAGAATATTACATAACGGAGCCACTAACTGGTCTCCTTCATGGCATCCTGACGGAAAGCGCATTATATTCTCAAGTAATATGGACGACTGGCGTGAAGATATAAAAAGATTCGGACATAATTTCGAACTCTACCTTATCAATATAGATGGTACAGGCATTGAAAGGATCACATATAACAATGTCTTCGACAGTTTTCCCATGTTTTCTCCCGATGGAAAAAAACTGGTCTTTGCCTCGAATAGAAATCCCCAAAAGCCAAGGGCCACTGATATTTTTATCGCTGACTGGGACGAGTAGTTCGTTGAGTTTAAAAAATATGGCGTGCAGAATTTCTTAGATAAAGCAAAAAAGAATTTTTGGTAACTTTGCTGCAGAATAATGTAAAACATATGAATCGCCTGTTTTTCACAATTTTTATTTTAATTGTTCTTGTAGCTACCCCATGTTCTCTCAAAGCAGAGGATCAATCAACGCACGACAAGAGAATCCATCATAATTTTAAAATTGTACTTGATCCAGAAGAGCACCACCTTGATGCACAAGACACGATTACTCTCCCAGAAAGTCATCCTGCAGAATTACACTTTTTCCTGCACAGAGGATTTAAACTCTCATCACTAACCCCCGGTGTAAATATTGTCCGTGAAAAAGTAGAGTCAAGGGAAATTCTGCTTGAATCCTACAGGATAAAACTTTCTCCTAATTTAAAGTCCTTTGTACTCAAATATAGTGGGAATATTTATTATCCTCCTGAACAATACGGTAAAGAAATAGCACGGGGTTTTAGAATGACACCTGGAATAATCTCTACAGAAGGTATATATCTTTCAGGTAGTTCATTCTGGTATCCGGAGTTTGGTGAAAAACTGCTGACTTTTAACATTGATGTTGAACTGCCTCACAAGTGGGATGCAGTGAGTCAGGGAGAACGCACACTTCATAATCATAGAAATGATAAAACCTTTGTACGATGGGAATCACCCGAACCTCAGAATGAAATATTTTTAGTAGCCTCACAGTTTACAGAATATACTCAGCCTGCTGATGGGATTTCGGCTATGGTTTTTCTTCGCATACCAGATAAAGAACTGGCTACTAAATATCTGGATGCCACAGCACGTTATATATCAATGTATGATAAACTGATCGGCCCGTATCCCTATAAAAAGTTTGCCCTTGTGGAGAACTTTTGGGAAACTGGTTTAGGGATGCCCTCCTTTACTCTACTTGGTCCGAAGGTTATTCACTTTCCCTTTATAATTAACTCTTCTTACCCTCATGAAATCCTCCATAACTGGTGGGGAAATAGCGTTTTTACTGACTTTAAGTCTGGAAACTGGTCAGAAGGATTGACAGCGTATCTTTCAGACTATCTCATTAAAGAACAACAGGGAAACGGAGCAGAATACCGTATGGAAACTCTTCAGAAATATACGGATTATGTTTTAACAGGCCGGGATTTTCCTCTCACTGAATTCCGTTCTCGAAACAGTTCTCCTTCTGAGGCAATAGGGTATGGCAAATCTCTCATGTTTTTTCATATGCTCCGTCAGGAGATAGGAGATAAGACTTTCATAGCAGGGCTTCAGGACTTCTACCGTGAAAACAAGTTTAAGTTTGCTACCTTCAATGACCTGAAAAAAAGTTTTGAAAAAGTTTCAGGGAAGAATCTTGCTACAGAGTTCGATCAGTGGACAACGCGTCCTGGTGCACCAAAACTAAAATTGAGCAATGTCAAATCAAACCCTCATGCCGATTCATCGGCACAAAGGGGCATGAAAATGGACCCCTCTTTATCCCCCCTTAGCAAGGGGGGAATGGAAGGGGGTATTTTCGGGACAAAGAGCGAGGGAGATAAGTATGTTCTCAAAGCGCTTATTGAGCAAGTACAATTAGGGGAGACATATCATCTGTGCATACCTGTAGCAGTGACTATGGAAAGGCAGGAGCAGGCTTATCAGACCGTTGTAGTCACGGATAAGAAATACCTTGAACTTACACTGCGCCTCCCCTCACGACCCCTGAGGCTTGATATAGATCCTGAGTTTGACTTATTCCGCAGGCTTGACAGAGAAGAAATTCCGCCTGCACTATCACAGGCTTTAGGTGCGAAAAAAATGCTTATAGTCCTTCCATCAAATGCGAATAATACGCTACTTGATGCATATAAGGAGTTTACTAAAGTCTTGGGCAATTCTGGCCCGGATACAGTAAAAGTGAGGTTTGATAAAGATATAGGAAGACTCCCGTCAGATTGTGCAGTTACGATTTTGGGGTGGGAAAACAGGTTTCTCAAAGAAGCACTGTCAGCTCTTTCCAAGTATGAGGTATCTGTAGACAATCATGAGGTAAAGATTGGAAAAGATAAAGTTCCTCAGGAAAGACACTCGATAGTATTTACTGCATGGAATCCTGAAAATAAAGATAAGGCTTTGACATTGATTGCATCAGATCCGGCCGAAGCCCTGCCGGGTCTTAGCAGGAAGCTTCCCCATTATAATAAGTACAGTTATCTTGTTTTTGAAGGTGATGAGCCTGCAAATGTAGCCAAAGGCCGTTGGCCGGTTCTTGATTCACCAATGACAGCATTTTTGCCTTCTAATGAAGGGAAGATTACAAAGGTAGAGATGGGGAAATTGGCTCTGAGTAAACCCCTCGCAAACCTTCCACCGGTTTTTTCAGCAGAGCGAATGATGGAGACAATCAAATTCCTTTCGAGTGAAGATATTAAAGGACGTGGATTAGGTACCAAAGAGCTTGACCTGGCTGCTGATTTCATTGCAGCGAAATTTCAGGAGGCTGGTCTCAAACCTGCCGGAGATAAAGGGAGAACTTATTTCCAGGTATGGAAGGACCCTGAGCTTAACATAGAGATGAAAAATGTGGTGGGTGTAATACCGGGTAAGAAAATAGAACTATCTGGCCAGAGTGTAGTAGTTGGTGCTCATTATGATCATCTTGGTATTGAGGGGCATGGTGTAAGAGAGAAGGATAAAGGGAAGGTTTATCCTGGTGCTGACGACAATGCAAGCGGAGTTTCCGTACTCATGGAGCTTGCTAATTTGTTTGGCAAGAGCCCTAATCCTGATCGCAGCATTGTCTTTGTAGCATTTACCGGAGAAGAGGCTGGTAAGAGAGGATCAAAGTATTATGTAGCCAATGAAAAGCAATATCCCGCAGAAAAGTGTATAGGCATGATCAACCTTGATACAGTAGGACGTCTTGGAAAGAGAAAACTGCTTGTTCTTGAAGCAGGTTCTGCAAAAGAATGGGTACATATCTTTAGGGGTGCTGGATTTGTAACAGGTGCTGAAATTGAAACAGTGACTGAGAGGTTGGATTCAAGTGATAACATCAGTTTCGAAGAGGCAAATGTTCCTGCTGTGCAGCTTTTCAGCGGTCCCCATCTTGATTATCATCGTCCGACAGACACAGCAGATAAGATTGACCCTGATGGACTTTTAAAAGTTGCTTCCGTAGCAAAGGAAGTAATTGAGTATCTCGCAGGTCGCGAAGAGCCACTAACTGCAATAGTGAAGACTGAAGAAAAAGCTGATACCACTCCGAAGAAAGAAAGGAAGATAAGCCTTGGAACCATTCCTGATTTTGCCTATAGTGGCGAGGGGTGCCGGATTTCAGGCGTTGTGCCTGGCTCTCCTGCAGAGGCATGTGGATTAAAAGAAGGAGATGTGATTATCCGAATAAACTCTAATGCTGTTAACGGCCTCAAAGGCCTATCTGATATACTTAAGTCACTAAGCCTTGGGAATCGGGTCTCCATCACATTTTTAAGAGAAGGGAAGGAGATGACCGTTGAGGCGGAAGTTGTTGAAAGGTGACTGATTATTGCTTTGTCTGGAAGCGTCTCCAATTCCTTAAAATTGTTCTTTCCCTGTAGCTTGTAACATGGTTACTTATGTCATTCCGCACTTGATGCGGAATCCAGAAAGGTTGGATTATATCTCATAGTTCCGGATTCCTGCTGGAGTTTACCCCTGGATTCCCGCCTGCGCGGGAATGACAAGAGGCAGGAAGGACACTCTTTTAGTATTATTTCTATTTCAGATACCCTGCTGTCTTTGCCGAAGGTTCTTAATTGCTTGGTCTTGACAGGTTGGTATCCTTTAAATCATTATAGTCTTAATTAAGGTTAACCCAAATAGAGGTCAATTATGAAAACTCTATCATTATCAGAGGCAAAGATGAAGTTGAGCAGCCTTGTTAAGGCTGTTAAGACAACCGATGAGGAGATAGTTATCACAAGGAATGGCTCACCCGCTGCTGTTTTAATAAGTCCAGACGAGTTTGAGAGCCTGAAAGAGACTGTTACCATCCGCTCTGATGTATCACTCATGAAAGAGATTAAGAAAGGACTGAATGCATTAAAAAGCAAGAAGGCGCGCCTTTATACCCTTGATGAGTTGCTCGACTAATCCGCTTCAGACATGAAGCGATTATTATATAAACTAAAAGTTCCTGACGAAGTAGCAGATCTTATACGTAGCATGCATCCTCATCTCAAGGAAAAAGTCAAATCTTCGCTCAAAATGATTCTTTCTAAACCAGAATCTGTAAAAGAGCTGAAAGATGAGCTTTCTAAGTTAAGGAGTTTTCGTGTAAGCAGGTTCAGGATAATCTACAGGATTTCAGGAAAGCAGATTGAGATTGTTGCAATCGGTCCACGTGAGAGAATATATGAAGAAACTTATCGGATTCTAAGCAAGTCTTAATCTTCATCTTCTTATTTAGTTTTATCTCGGCTCACTTTTTAGCCATTGTAATTCCAGATCTATATCTTTTTTCAATCTCTTTATCGCTTCTAATCTTCCTGCCATATCTTCGAAAAGATAACTTATTGAACTACTTTTTACCTCTCCCAATAAACCATGCTTTGATATAACATATAACACATCGCAAAAGCCTTCTACAGAACTTATATGTTTGTCCATCGCATTAGACTTCTTTGAATCAGCCATTTTGCTCACCTCCTCAATCTCATTAGTAGTTTTAATTTGCCATATTTTTATATAGCAAATTAAAATTGAAGTCAAGACATAAAACAATAAGTTTTATAGGAAGTATTTTAGTTATATGTATATCGTGATAATTGGTCTTTCAGTTAGCCAAGCTACTCATATCCTGTGCTCTTACCGCAGGATGATTTAATACGTTAAGGTTTTTGCAACAGCCTTGGCAAAATCTGCAAGTGTCTCATCCCTTGCTCCAAAAATTACGTAGGTATCCCATTTATAAAGCATTTTCAGAATATTTCCTCTGTCCTCAATGACCTCAACAGATTTGCCATTAGCTTTAATCTCCCCTGCAAGGTCCTGGCTGGAGATATCTTTGGTTGCTGTTCCTCCGGCATAAAAAATCGGCAGAAGAATAAGATGGTCAGAATCATCGAGGTTTTGAACAAATGCCTCAATGTACTCCCTTTTCATCATCCTTGTTGGCCCAAAGCCGTGGGGTTGAAAAATATAGCAGATACTTTTTCTGATGTTTTTCATTGCTTGCATTAGACAGAAGATCTTATGAGGATTATGAGCATAGTCGTCAATCACAAGGTATTTCCTGTCATTGAGATGAACATCAAATCTTCTTTCTATGCCTTGAAATTCATGAATTACGCTTGCAATATCTTTAGTAGAAATCTCCATTTCAGAAAGTATGGCTATACAGGAAAGGGCATTATAGAGGTTGTATTTCCCGGGAATGGAGAGTGTGAAACGAACACCCTCTAAAGAAAAGTCCGTACTGAATGGGTTGTATGAAATCTCCTTTGCCTTATATTTTGATGGATAGTCTATAGAAAATGCAATGGCATCTTTATTTGTGATGTTTTTGAGTTTCTGATCATCAGCATTTATGACAACCATCCCAACTGTATTCTTGATGATTGTCTTAAACATATCAGCTGTTACATCTACAGCGTGGTGGTCAAGATGGAGGTCTAAGAGTATCAGATGCTCAGGTTTATATTTGGTAATTGTACCATCTGACTCGCATGCCTCTATGATAAGGATATTACTCTCTCCTGCTAAAGAATTGCCTGGGTGGTTTTCGCTCTTGAATTGCTTTACCCTGCCTCCACCAATAAAATTTGGTTTTAGTCCAAGCCTCCTCATAAGGAATGTGAGCATCCCAGCGCTTGTTGATTTCCCGCTTGTTCCAGCGATAGCAATTGTCTTAAATTCTAATGCAAGCTCTGCAAGGTATTCCGGTCTTGTCTTAATCGGAATTCCAAGAGATTTTGTTTTTAAAAACTCTGGGCTGTCATGTTCTACGGCTGTGCTGAAAATCACGAAATCATAGGAATAGTCAATGCTACTTCCGTCCTGCGGCACGATCGTGATTCCTTTAGATTTTAATATTTTGTATAAGGGGTGTTTTGGATTGTTATCAAAACTTCTATCTGATCCTATAACTTTATGGCCTCTGTCGGCCATAAAGGAGGCAATTGCAGATACACCACTTCCACCTATGCCTGAGAAGAATATTTTTAATGGTTTGTTTAGCATGGTGTATTATAGCCTTTCTTTTATTTTCTCTGATAATTTTAATCCAGGTTAGTTCAACGTTGTTTTTTAGCTGCTGGAAGAAACTGCTGAAACATCAAGATGTGAATCTATAGAATTTATTTAATGGAGAAATATGCAGAGTCATCAATTTTCGGGTTTATAGTGTAATTAACAATATAAGTTTCGCTGATTTTTGAACCATCAGCATAGTTAATGACCTTGAACGGTAACAGTATTCCTTCAACCTTTCTGAAATCTGTAAATTCAGCACTAAGACCTGCTTTGGCTTCACCCATTTTAAAATAACCAATGATTTTATGAATCAAAAAGTCTTTTGTACTAACATAAACTTCAATATTATGACCATAGTTATCTTCGAGCTTAAGAACTTCTACATCTATATTGCCAATGTTCTCTTTGCGAAGATAGGTCGCTTTGAATGTGTCATCAACTAACCCATACGGCAAATTTAGCTGGTTATACTGGTAAACCATGGCATCATAAGGAGGGCCCTTTACCTCGGTAACCTTTTCCTCAGTACCTCTATAACCTTTATCTCCATTTAGTATCCTTTTTTCTGTTGACCGAAAATATTTGATATCAACGAACAATTTTCTTTCTCTTTTCATATAACGGAAATATGTTCCCTCATCAACGCTGAAGAAATCCTTTACACGACCTTTAGCCGATATAGAGACAACCTTTGCCAACTGTTTTTCCCCACCATAAGCATCTATGATTTTAGAAACAAGAGCCTTTTCCTTGGCTTTGGTATTTTCAGCATAACTCAGAGGTATCAGAAAAAGAAAAATAATAAGAAACTTAAAATAGTTTTTCAAAAATATAGAATGAGTGATTCTTTTAACAAGGTTAGTATTTTTCATGGCCTCTATAATACCTCAAAGCCTCAGGGATTAATTTCTCCATGTTCCTTATCCTGCTTTCATCTGCCGGGTGGGTACTCAAGAATTCGGGAGGCGATGTGCCCTGTTTTTCTGCTGCCATTCTTCTCCAGAAACCAATTGCCTTACGTGGATCATATCCTGCCATAGCCATGAAGATCAAACCCAAGTGATCTGCTTCGTTTTCTTGAAGTCTGCTGTAAGGAAGTAATACACCTACCTGTGTGCCGACGCCATAAGCTGCCATGAATAATTGTGTTGTCTCCTTTGGTTTCTGAGAAAGTGCAGCAGAGAGAGCGACACCACCCATCTGTGCAAGCAGTCCCTGGCTCATGCGCTCATCACCATGTTGTGCTACAGCATGGGCAATTTCGTGCCCTATTACAACAGCCAGTCCTGTATCATCTTTTGCAACTGGCATGAGTCCTGTGTATACCACAACTTTACCCCCTGGCATACACCAAGCATTTACATTCTTATCCTCAACAAGATTGAATTCCCATCGGTAGCCTTTTAGTCTGTCCGAGAGGTTGTTCTGAGAAAAGAATACCTCTACTGCATCCTGAATATTTCGACCTACTTCATTTACCATCTTGGCATCCTCTGTGTTTGTGATCACTTTGTGTTTTGAAAGAAAATCATGATATTCGCTGTAACTCATGCTCATGATGCTTTCTGATGGTACAAGACTGAGTTGCTGTCTACCAGTAATCGGCACTGTCTGACAGGAAATGATGAGAATCATAATGAAAAATAAAAAAAGCTTCAAACAATTTGCTGTAAGGGTACAAAGCTTATACATACGACATACTGGCACGTCTATTAGCTCCTAATGTTTCATACATAATAGCATGTTTTGAAAGGTTGTGAGTGATATTTTTGAAATTTACATTAACCCGAAAAATGCATTTACATAATGCAGATGTTGTGAAAAAATTTATTTTTCGATACCTTAGTGTACCTTTAACTGATGGTTTATGGAATATTTTTATGGATATAACAAACAAAGATATTCCCAATAATTCATCGAGTTAAATAAATTTTTGAACAATGTCTGCATTATTTGGGTTAATCAGATTTTAGGCTTTTAAGAATCTCAGGGGGAATTATTTCAAGACAATCTACTTTCTCTGTTATGGCTGAAGCGAAGATAATATAAGCCGAGGAAAAAGGAATAAGTCAGTAGATAAAATTTGCTATTGTACTCTCATTCCCGTTGGTGGAGCAGGTGGATCTTTATCTGTACTTTTAAAGCTTACGCTTATCATATGGCCTGCTGTTACATTCAAAAATGTGTACGAAGTCACAGCTCCCACTGAATTTCCATCTACAAGGACGTCTGCTGTACTGTACTTTGTATTTGGAGTAATGATAAAAATCTGGGTTGCTCCGTGATTTACTGAAACAGAACCAGAGGGGGAGATACTTCCGCCGGTTCCTGCCGAAGCCGTTATCGTATAGCTCCTCAGGATAAAGCTCGCAGTGACCGTCTTTACAGCATCCATCGTTACAACGCATGTCCCTGTGCCTGTACATCCAGCATTAGACCAACCTGCAAATGTAGAGCCTGTAGAAGGTAAGGCTGTGAGTGTTACCACTGTGCCTGCATTGTATGGCTCTGAACAATCAGATCCACAATTTATTCCTGCTGGAGATGACGTTACTGTCCCTTCACCTGCTCCACCTTTATTGATCGTAAGTGTATATTGCTGAGGTTGAATTATTTTACTAACCTCATTGGAATATCCACTTTCATTCCCCGATATGTCGTATGCAGTAACTGTAAAATAATAAGTAAGTCCCTCAGTTAGGTTGTTAATAATATATGTTGTCACATTACCAACATTAATATTCTGTGAGTAATTGCCCGAGGAATTGCCGTAATAAACCTTATAACCAGATAGGTCAGTAAGAGGTGTTCCGTCAGCACTTGTTGTCGGTGGATTCCAGGAGAGTGTAGCAACACCTGAAAAGGCGGCAGAGGTATTCAAAAAGAATGCGATAGTCAAGGCGATAGTCAATAAGATGTGAAGGGAAAGAAGATTTTGTCTTTTCATCTCTGTCCCTCGCTTCCTCTATTCATTTCCCCTAATTAAAAAGCCGTCAGGATTGAACCTCTGGCGGCTCGGCGGACCTTGGATAATGTTTTCCATTAGTCCCGTTGCTCTGCGTCTTAGGGTTTCCCCTAATTTGCTCTGAGCAGAGGAAATTTATAATGAATACTGATTCAAATATAAAAAGGAAGTTGATGAAGGGCAGTGATCAAGGTCACAATAGAACTATTATCAATTTCCATTGCTATATTGCTTATAATAAAGAATCTTGCAGCAGGGTATTAAAAACTTGAAAGACTATTAGTACTTATGTTGTCATTCCTGCGGAAGCAGGAAGCCAGTTCATCATGTCTGGATTTCCACTTGCGTGGGAATGACCTGAAGAAACCCTCTACAAGCTACAGAGAACTTTAGAAATGGAAGGAGGAAGGGATGGATGCAATTGAATGTATTAAGACGAGGATGAGTATCAGAAAATTTAAGCCTGATCCAGTGTCGGTAGAAATACTGAAGAATATTATTGATACTGCAAAATGGAGCCCCTCATATAAGAACACACAACCATGGGAGGCTGTGATAGTTTCAGGAAAAAAGAAAGAAGAGTTATCGAAGATTCTTGTAGAACTCCTTGAAAAGAATACCACACCCGGTCCTGATATACCCGAACCCCGATCGTGGCCTCCAACCTTAGATGCAAGGATTACTGCCTTATTAAAGAAAAGAAGTGAATTAACGGGGGTAGATATGTTTTCATTAGAGACGTTGAGAAAAGCAAAAATTGCAAACTTCCATTTTTACGGAGCGCCTCACGGCATATTCCTCTTTCAGGATTCGTCACTTACTGCATGGTCTATTTTAGATATGGGTCTGTTTGCACAGAGCCTTATGCTTGCAGCTCGTGCGCATGGGCTGGGAACTGTTCCACAGGCGTTTCTTACAGATTATGCCCAACATGTAAAACAGTTTTTCGGAATTTCAGAGACAAAAAGGCTTGTTCTTGGAATTTCCATAGGGTATCCTGACTTAGAATCACCAGTGAACAAATTAAGAACCGATAGAATAGAGACAGATGAAATAGTGAGAATCATTGAGTAAGGTAAACAAGAACGTTCAAGAGTTAATTCGAGTTGTCCATATTTGGACGTGTAGCGGATGTAGTATTTTCGCTCATTATCGGGCTTACGCCCTCCGAGGTAAATTCTGTTCTGATAAATCGTCACAGAATTTAAAACCGCTCAAATACTATATCCGCCGCTATCGAACATTATGTTTGTGAACGACCAGGTTTGAAAATGCCCACTTTTGCAGTCAGTGAAGAAAAGAATAAATGGTTAAAGGAGAAGATGGAGGCCTTTGGAATCCTTGAGAAAGACATTCTGGAGAAATTCATACGGTCATCAGGGAAGGGTGGACAAAAGGTTAATAAGACATCAAGTTGTGTCTATCTAAAACATATACCTACAGGGATAGAAGTGAAGTGCATGAAAGAGAGAAGCCAGTCTATCAACAGATTTCTTGCGAGGCGAGAACTAGCAGGAAGGATTGAATCTCTATCAGGTAATGTAACCCTTCGTGATACCAAAGAAGAAAAAATAAAAAAGCAAAAGGCAAAAAGGGAGAAAAGAGCAAAAATAAAATATCATACGAGTACAAGTTCCTTATGAAAAGAAGAGATCCATTATATATCCTCGAATTCGATAAAATCTTAAGTATAATCTCCGGGTTTTCTAACAGCGATGCATCTCAGGAATACGTTTTGTCTATCCGTCCTCTTAATAACAAGGAAGAAATAGAGAGGAGATTCGGGCATGTTCAAGAGATTCGAAGGCTTTCCCAAGAAGGAAAGCCCCTCAGGTTTTCTCATTTTCAGGACATATCTCAGCTAATCAAGAAAATTAAACCGGAAGATGCTATCCTTGAGCCCCATGAGATTCTGTACGTCTTATCCGTTCTACGAATAATATCTGACATATCCTCACAGATAAAGGATAGAAAAGACCTCCTTCTACTCAACGAGCTCACGCGGGGTTTAACTGGCTTTCCCGAGATTCTTACATTTATTGAAGCGACTTTTGACAACGAGGGGAATATCTTTGATAGCGCTTCACCTACGCTCTTTGATGTAAGAACCCGTAAGAGAGGTCTCGAGGGAAAAATAAAGAAAAGGCTGGAGGAGATTACAAGGGACAGAAGAGTAGTTCCCTTCCTGCAGGACACCTTTATCAGCCAGAGGTCCGGAAGATGGGTCATACCTGTCAGGATGGACTCAAAGGGGGAAATACGTGGAGTAGTGCATGACGTCTCAAGATCAGGTGAGACTGCTTTCATAGAACCTTTGGAGATTATAGGAGTGGCTAATGAGCTTGAAAATCTTATTGCCGAGGAGAAGACCGAAGAGATACGTATCTTAAGGGCTATCTGCAGAGAAATACGAATGGTAGGGGATGGAATCGAGGCTCAGTATAAAACCATAGTTTACGTAGATGTCTTAAATAGCATTGCAAGGTTTTCAGACTATCTAAATATGAACGTCCCGGAAATAAATGATTCATCTCTCATCAAGCTCGTAGGGGCAAGGCATCCGCTTTTGATGCTTTTAGAGAGGGATAAGGTCATTAAAGAGGTAGTTCCCCTGGACTTAACATTAGGTGGTAATAACAGGGTAATGGTTATAACGGGCCCCAACGCAGGAGGTAAAACCATTGCTATTAAAACAGTTGGGCTTCTCCTTTATATTGCTCTGTCTGGGATACCAGTACCCAGTGATTGCTCATCTACTTTCCCCCTTGTCGATAAAATCCTCGTTGATATAGGCGATGAACAATCTATTGAAAATAACCTGTCAACTTTTTCTGCCCATATTGCAAATATCTCAGAGATACTGAAAAGGGCTGATTCAAAGACTATTGTCCTGATAGATGAGCTGGGAACAGGAACAGACCCGATTCAGGGAGCTGCCATTGCTTGTGCAGTCTTAAACAACCTAAAGGGGAAAAATGCACTTATCTTTGCTACTACACATCTCATTGATATAGTCGGTTTTGTGCATAGAGCAGATGGGATGTCAAATGCCTCAATGGAATTTGACCAAGAAACTCTATCACCTCTGTACCGGCTAAAGGCGGGAGAACCAGGTCAGTCTTATGCTATAGAGATAGCAAGAAGATACGGCATGCCTGAGGATACCATCAGTCTTGCAAAAGAGATGCTTGGTTCTTTAAAGGTAGAGTTTCATAGCCTTATAACAGAACTGAAAGAAAAAAGGGTGCAGTATGAAAAATCGCTTGCTGAACTTCTAGGGCATAAGAAGGAACTGGAAAGGAAAGAAAATCTTTTAAAGGAAAAGCTTACTGAAGCAGAAAATAAGAAGAGGGAGATACTCAAGAACACCTATGAAGAGGCTAAGAATATCATCTCAGACACAAAAAGGCATATCAATGCTATCCTCGATGAAGCAAAGAGGGAAAAAAGTCGCGAGGCCAAAAAGAAGATCATAAAGGCAGAACAAAAAGTCGAAGAAAGGTTAAAGGAATTTGACTGGGAACCATCCTTGTCAATTGAGGAAATAAAGGAAGGAGATGTCGTATTTGTAAAATCAATTGGATACGATGCGGAAGTACTTAAAATTGACAGAAAGCATAAGCATGTGAAAGTGAAGATTGGTAGTAAGGATATAGAAGTTCAGATATCGGATATAAGTCATAGTAAAGGGAGATCTCTCGAAACAGAGATAAAGGATCACATAGTACAGAGCGAAGAAGAAACAATTCCGGTTCAATTAAACGTAGTTGGCTTGAGAGTTGATGAGGCAATATCAAAGCTTGAGCCATTTCTTAATCATGCTTCTATGTCGAACCTCAATGAGGTGTCCATTATTCACGGAGTAGGGACAGGGACTTTATTAAAAGCTGTCCGCAATTACCTAAAGGAGCATCTCCTTGTGAAGGGATTCAGGAAAGGGGAACTGTCTGAAGGCGGAAACGGTGTTACCATAATAAAGATGAAGTGAATATGGGCTTATCCCTCTTCAACCCATTTCTTGAGAGTATCCATTTCTTTTTCACTCAACCCCAAGGTTGGCCAGGGTCTCTCCCCTGAGAGTTGTGCCATAACCTTCCACATTTCTGTTCTCACAATTCCATAAGTGTCTGCGAAGCTTTGCAGATTTGCCTCCATCTGCGGCATA
>Ga0315268_10002209_pt1 | contig 22152 bp, 20 predicted proteins | sample C1_top_MG_FD_204535 | JGI IMG/M metagenome (GOLD analysis project Ga0315268, IMG submission 204535) | Sediment microbial communities from Yellowstone Lake, YNP, Wyoming, USA - C1_top | ecosystem: Environmental > Aquatic > Freshwater > Lake > Sediment | place: USA: Wyoming | collected 2017-08-01 | reverse complement strand
GACCTTTGCATAACATCTGATTAAAGGGTTTGGCAGGGGTAATGGGCTTTGGCCTTTCGCAAGAAATTTTTAAGGAAACATATCAACGCCCCCTGATTGTCAACAAAGAGATGCAGGCAGAGCCAAAATCGTGGCTTCGTGGACGTATATCCACTGGGGTTGCCCGGATTTTATGGGAGCGAATATGCTGCCGTTGGCGGAGTCTTAAATCGCATTCTTGCGGAATGCCAAAGCCCATTACCCCTGCCAAACCCGAATGGGAGATATTCAAAGGTCTTATAAGGAACATCCTTATAGAGTAATCATGCATATTTTTCACCACCATTTCGGCTAATTTTCCCGGGATAATAGTCTGGATACGGCAGAAAGCTTGATATTGATTTTATTTCAGGTGTATATAACACTGGAGAAGAACCTGATATTTTAACATAAAAACCAAAGGAGAAATTTCAAGATGGATAATAAAGAATTGATTCGGATGTTAAACAGAGACCTTGCGGACGAACACGCGGCTGTTCTCAGATACATTGTTCATGGCTACCAGGAAGGAGAGGATACTCCAATAGGCGCAAGCCTCCTTTCACGCGCAAGGGAAGAGATGTGGCATATGCACTGGCTTGGAATGATTATCGGGCAGTTTGGCGGAGAACCGGACATGAAACCGGCTCCCTATCCTTTTGATCCTGCAAACCGCTCAACAATGTTCAAATCCTATATTGATTACGAAAAAAAGCTTATACCCCATTATAAGGAAGAAGCCGGCAGGGTACAAGATCCGCATATCAGGAGGGTTCTTGAAAGGGAGGCATGGGAGTCCAACGTGCATGCCGGAAAGTTCAATAAAATTTTAAATAAGCTGACACCCGATGAAGCATCCGGGAAACCGGGGGCCGGGGGGAAACTCCCTCCTGAATTTATAAGCCGGTTGCAGGAAATCATAAAAAACAAATACACCCAGATGCTTCAGGGCATAAGGAATGCCTGGGTTTTTCAGAAAGACGCGAAGCTGGGATGGCAAACAATGGATTTTTCAATGACAAAAATGAAACAACTTGCGCACGTTGCAGAAGAAGTCGCCGCAAATGGAATGAACCCAGCGTTCAAAACGGATAAACTGGATCTGAGCGTATCTCTTGCCGAAGCTTTGAAAAATACCGCCGCGGATTTGGAGAAAACACGAGTGGATCATATTGCGCTTCAGATCGGAGATGAAATAAAAAAACATGCCGGACTCGCTCTTAATATTGAGCTTACAGTGAACCAGGAAGAGTACGAGGAAGCAGAAATAAAGGAATGGATTCAAGGTCTTAAAAGCAGGTAGAGAGCCTGTCATCTCTCCTGTATACGGATAAGCTCCCCGGCTTCATACTGACCCGCAGCACCAAGCCTGGCGCCGCGGCACGTCATGGCCTGGCCGACAACCCTCATTGCTGTTTCGGGAGTGTTATTTGTCTCGCTTATATGGGAAAGGATGACATGTTCAAGGTTGTCGTGCTGAATTTCCTGCAACAAAACTCTTGATTCTTCGTTTGACAAATGGCCTGTCCTGCTTCTGATTCGCTGCTTTAAAGGCCACGGATACGGGCCGTTTGCAAGCATGTCAGGATCATGATTGGCTTCCAGAACCAGTACGCAACATTTCTTAAGATGCTCTTTTACCATTGTGGTTGCAATTCCAAGATCTGTTGCGATTCCGATTTTCGTGCTGTTTTTTGAAACCGTAAAACCGGATGTATCTTCAGCGTCATGGGATACTGAAAAAGGGTGAAAAGAAACGTTGTCTATCTTGAAGCCAAAGCCGCATTCGAAGGTTCTGATTTCTTCGATTTTGCCGAGAACCGGTGACGCGGCTTTATATGTTTTACGGCTTATATAAACAGGCACGGCAAAACGCCGGGAAAGAACTCCGACTCCATGAATATGGTCGGCATGTTCATGGGATACGACAATCGCGTCGAGATCTTCAGGTGAAAGCCCCTTTGATTTCATTCTCCGTTCAATTTCAATACCGGATAATCCGGCATCTATGAGAACGGATGTGGCGCCGTCCGAAATATAAATGGAATTGCCTTTGCTTCCGCTGGACAGCATGCACAGGGTGATATCGGATGAATTGCCTGCTTCAGGAGAGGAAATCTTTTTTTTCATATCATAATCCGGTATGGCCGAAACCGCCTTTGCCGCGAACCGTCTCTTCCAATTGTTCCGCTATCTCAATTTGTGCCTGATAAACCTTTTTTACCAGCATCTGGGCGATCCTGTCGCCGCGCCTGAAAGTGTAACTGTTTTTCCCGTGGTTGATTACCGCTACCATTATTTCGCCGCGGTAATCCGCATCTATTGTGCCGGGAGAATTGATGATACCTATTCCATGTTTTACCGCAAGTCCGCTTCTCGGGCGCACTTCAATCTCGAATCCGGAAGGAATTGCAACCGCAAAACCTGTAGGAATGAGAGCAATATCTCCATGTTCCAGAACAAGCTCTTTTTCAACTGCTGCGCAGACATCCATGCCCGCTGAAAGCGGAGTCATGTAACGCGGAAAAGGAATGTCGGTATCCCTGTCGGGCCTTAAGCGTAAAAAACGGATAGTAAGGGTATTTTCCGTATTCATAGCACCAAAATATTCTCAAGCTGTTTCTTATCCGAAAAAGGTCCGAGGAGAGTCAGCGAAAGATGATCGGAACCAAAAAGAGAGCCTGCCAGATCATAAAGGTCTTCCGGTGTCACCGATTCAATCGCATTTATTACCTCCGGCAGCGGGATATTCCGTCCGAAATTAATCTCGTTTTGAGCCTGCCTGAACATCTGGCTGTCTGTGCTTTCAGATGACAGAAGCAGACAGCCTTTTGTGTATTCGACGGCATCTTTCAGTTCGCCAGGATCTACGGCATTTTCTTTAAGCCTCTTTATCTCTCTTATGATTACATCCGCCGCTTCGACGGCATTATCCGTATCAACGGCAACATAGGCGCCGAGCACTCCGGTATCGGCATACGAAGAGATAAAAGAATATACCGAATATGCAAGCCCTCTCTTTTCGCGTATTTCCTGGAAAAGCCTTGAGCTCATATTTCCCCCCAGGATGGTGTTCATAAGGGAAAAAGCATACCGTCTTTCGTCTGTAAGGGACAATCCTTTTAACGAAACGCAGAGATGAACCTGTTCGAGATCCTTCTCTAAAAGATTTACGCCAGGATGAACTGAAGGCGTGACACGCTCAGGGAATCCGTCGCCTCTTTTCAGCGATCCGAAGGCAGGACCGACGGCATCAAGGATTTGGTTGTGCTCAATGTTGCCTGCTATCGAAACGACAGTCCTCTGAGGCTGATAACGGCATCTGAAAAATTCTTTTATCCTGTCTGTGTTAAAGTTAAGGAGATTTTCACGCGTTCCGAGAACGGAATGTCCGAGAGGGTTGTTCCGGAAGCAGTATTGACCTGAAAGAAGATGTATACAATCTTCAGGATTATCTTCGACCATCCCTATTTCCTGAATGATTACAGGCCGCTCTTTTTCAACCTCTTCAAAGTCAAATGTTGAATTCAGGAAGATATCGGTAAGGAGATCAGCCGCGGTTTCGGTATGGGAAGTGATTACCCTGGCATGATAACAGGTTGTTTCCATTGACGTAAAGGCGTTTGCATTGCCGCCCATTGCATCAAATTCTTTGGCTATCTGAAAAGCCGATCTTTTTGCCGTCCCCTTAAAGAGCATATGTTCAATAAAATGAAAAAGCCCGCTTTCATCCTGGGATTCATCGCGGGCTCCGGCATTTACACATACCCCCATTGAAACGGAACAGGAGTAAGGCATATTTTTTGTAAGAATCCTGATGCCGTTTTCAAGGAGAGTTTTATTTTCAGGCTGAAACATTCTCTTCTTCCAGGACAGCCTTGTGGCTCAGACGTATCTTGCCGTCTTTGGATATTTCAAGAACCTTGACTTTTATTATATCGCCTTCTTTTACAACGTCTGAAACCTTTGTTACCCTGCTTAATGCAAGCTGCGATATGTGGACCAGCCCGTCAGTCCCCGGCAGGATCTGGACAAAGGCGCCGAAATCCATGATTTTTACGACGGTTCCTTCATAAATGGCTCCGATTTCAGGTTCCAGGGTTATTTTATTGATAAGGTTAAGCGCGGCAGCCCCTTCTTCTTTGGACATGGCTGCAATTTTTACAATTCCGGAATCGTCAATTTCAACACGCGTATTCGTTTCGGTCTGGATAGATCTTATCGTTTTCCCCCCCGGGCCTATTATTTCTCTGATCTTGTCCGGATTCACCTTTATCGTAATGATGGCCGGAGCATGAGGGGATATCTTTTCACGGGGCTGGCTGATAGCCAAAAGCATCTTATCAAGAATAAAAATCCTGCCGGCGCGTGCCTGCTCCAGAGCTTTTTCCATTATGCTTTTTGAAAGCTCATGAATTTTTATGTCCATCTGAAGGGCTGTTATACCATCGCGGGTGCCTGTTACCTTGAAATCCATGTCCCCTGCATGGTCTTCGTCACCCAGGATATCGGACAGGATTACAATGCTGTCACCCTCTTTTACGAGACCCATTGCAATTCCTGAAACAGGAGCCTTTATCGGGACCCCTCCGTCCATGAGAGCCATGGTTCCCGAGCAGACTGTACCCATGGATGAAGACCCGTTCGATTCAAGGACTTCGGAGACAAGCCGGATTGTATAGTCAAATTCTTCTTTCGATGGAAGAATTTTTTCCAGAGCCCGTGTTGAAAGTCCGCCATGACCTACATCCCTTCGACTTGGCCCGCCGAGGCGTTTAGTCTCCCCTACCGAATAAGGCGGAAAATTGTAATGGAGCATAAACGGGCGTAATTCTTCCCCGCTTAATGTTTCAACTCTCTGCTCGTCCCGGCCTGAACCAAGGGTCAGCACGCCCAGAACCTGTGTCTCGCCACGGGTGAAAAGAGCGCTTCCGTGGGGCCTTGGAAGAATGCCGACTTCACATGTAATAGGCCTTATTTCATCAAATTTCCTGCCGTCAAGACGGAGGCCTTCCTTTATGATGAGGTTGCGGCATATTTTTTTCTGCAGAGCGTAATAAATTTCGGAAAACTCCTCCTTGCGCTCGGCATAATCCGGTCCGATTTGTTCAAGCAACTCTGCTTTCAGAACGCGCAACGCGGAATGCCTGTCTGTTTTTCCGGGAATAAGAAGGGATTCCCTTATCCTTGAGCCGGCAGCGGTTTCTATTTTTTCGGTAAAAGCCGGATCCTGTTTCTTTTCAGTATAGCTTCTTTTCGGAACCCCGTTTGTTTCCTTTAATTTGTTCTGAATCTCTATAATCGGCTGCATGGCTTCGTGGCCGCGGAATATGGCTTCAAGCATGTCTTTTTCGCTGACCATGCTGCTTCCGCCTTCAACCATGACAACGCCGGTTTTTGAGCCAGCAACGATTATATTGATATCGCTCCCTTCGCAGTCCTTTATAGTGGGGTTTATTATGTACTGACCATCTTTTCTGATGACTCTTACGCTTGCAATCGGCCCGGCAAAAGGTATATCCGATATTTCAAGAGCAGCGGATGACCCTATCATTGCGAGCACATCAGGATCATTTTCATGATCCATTGAAATTACCGTTGCAATTATCTGGATTTCACAGCAGTAACCTTTGGGAAAGAGCGGCCTGATCGGCCGGTCAATCAGGCGTGAAGTAAGGGTCTCCTTTTCAGAAGGCCTGCCTATTTCGCGCCTGAAATAATTTCCGGGTATCCGTCCGGCGGCATATATTTTTTCCTGATATTCGACTGAAAGCGGCAAAAAATCGCCGGGACGTTCTTCATTCGAAGAAACGGCGGTAACAAGCACTATTGTATCGCCGTATTGCACTACTACCGAACCGGAAGCCTGTTTGGCAAGCTTGCCTGCCTGAATGCTTAAAGTTTTTCCTCCGACTTCGGCTTTAAATGTGTTTTCCATAAACATCTCCTCTATAGAACTGCCATGATCCGATCCGGAAAGATAGAACCGACTTGCTGTATGAACCGAAAAAATCCGTCTGTTTCCTGTGCGAAACTTTGATAAAACAGTGATTTTAAGCCGTTTTGGCTATAAATCGCTGTTTAACCGCAAATTGTAATCCGGATAGTCAGAGATCGGAGCGATTTCAACAAAATTACCGGCAGGCATCTGTTTCTCCTGAATCAAAAGAATCTGTCTTTTGAATGGTTCAGCAAGGGTTTTTTTCTATCTTCTCAGACCAAGTGAATCAATAATCGTTCTGTATCGTTGTACATCCTTGTTTTTGACATAATTCAAGAGTCTTCTCCTTTTTCCTACAAGCATAAGAAGTCCTCTTCTTGAGTGGTGATCCTTTTCATGAACCTTTAAGTGCTCGGTAAGATAAGTGATGCGGTGCGTTATAAGCCCTACCTGAACCTCCGGAGAGCCTGTATCGCTTTCATGCAACTTATATTTCTCAATCAACTGCTTTTTATCATCTGATTTTGAAACCAATTTCTTTTTTGCCTCCTCTTATAAATCTGAAATAAAATATTTATCCCGCAATATACATTTATCACGGAAAACAAACAACATAAATTATCATGAACTAATTCCTGTTGATTACGCAGCAATAGCTGTATTTGTCCCCGGCTTTGTTTAATACCGCCAAAAGTTCATTATCTTTGTTTACGACCTTGATGAAATTGTCCGGCCCGTTTAATTTTTCCTGATAAATATCCCTTTCGGCTATTGTTTTCCCGCGGGATATTTTTTCAATCAAAACATCATCGGCAGTATGAGACAACATATCCGGCAGCGCATCGGACATGCTTATCATCCGGTCCGAAAGATTTCCATCAGATGTAAGCTTTTCAATAGCTTCAATCGTTAAGGCTTCCCGGATGTCGAACCCGCAGCTTTCAATCCTTCTCAATTCCTTCAAATGTCCCCCGCAGCCGAGGGTTTTGCCGATATCGGCGCACAGAGTTCTGATATATGTGCCGCCAGAGCAAGAGACATCGAATACTATTTCAGGAAGATCTGTTTCGATAATTTTGATATCAAATATATGGACCTTCCGGGCCGGCTTCTGAACCGGCTGGCCTTTCCTTGCAAGCCTGTAAAGCGGTACCCCTTTATGCTTTAAGGCCGAATATGCCGGGGGAAACTGTTCAATAGCTCCCTCAAATTTCTTAAACGCCGATTGTATGACTTTCTCAGGAAAATCAAACTCCCCGCAGGTCGAAATTACCTTGCCGGTAAAATCCTGCGTATCTGTTTCAACCCCCAGGCAAAGTCTGGCCGTATATTTCTTATTCCCGCTGAGAAAGAACCTGGATATTTTTGTTGCCTCATTTATACAGCAAATCAATACCCCTGTCGCAAAAGGATCAAGAGTACCCGTATGTCCCGCCTTTTTTGCACCGGATAGTTTTTTCAAGATTGAAACTACCCTTGCGGAAGTCATGCCTGCGGGTTTGTCGATTATAAATAATCCGCTGTTAATTTCCGGCACCCGTAAAAATCATAATTTTTCAGAAAAGCCCATGATTCTGGCTTTTATTGCATCCAGAGTGGTTTCAATGTCAAAACCTGCCGCACTAGCATGCCCGCCGCCGCCGAAAAATATGGCTATGGCAGCCACATCAACCGAACCGTCGGAACGAAGGCTGACATGAAAATTTCTCAAGTCATTTGAGTGATGCGAATTCATTTTTTCTTCGTGTATAAGGGCGGCAAGCTTTACATCTTCAATCCGCCTTGCATAATTGATCAATCCGTCCACGTCTTCCGGTTGAGTTCCGGTTTCTTCAATCATATCCTGTGTGACAGTCATCATTGAAAGTTTTCTGTTTTCAGAAATTTCAATGGAATCAAGTGCAAGATTCAAAAGTCGTATGCGGCCAAGGGAATATTTGCCGTAGACATGCTGGGCAACTTCATAGGGGTTGACCCCGCAGCCGATCATTTCTTCACAAATTGCAAAAGAGGCCTTGTTCGTATTTGAAAAACGGAACGAACCGGTATCTGTCAATATGCCGGTATATATTGAAGCCGCAATCGCTTCGTTTATCCGGACGCCCATCTTTTTTATTATGCCGTATGCGATTTCGGCGGTTGAGCAGGCAGAGACGTCAATCAGCCGGCAAGTTCCGAAACGTGTATTTGTCATATGATGGTCGATATTTATTATGACAGGGATGCGCAAGACGCTTTCTGCGGATTTCCCAAGCCGCTGAATATTTCCGCAATCAAGAATAACAGCCGTATCGAATTCGTATGAATCCTTAATCTCATGTTCAATCCGCTCAATAAACGGGAGAAAGCGATACACTGCAGGGATGGGACTTTCATTGAACAAAACCGTTTTTTTATTTAAAGAATCAAGAGCAAGCCCGACGGCAAGCAAAGACCCTATGGCATCACCATCCGGGTTTGTATGAGAAGCAATCAGAACGTGATTGCTGTTATTCAATTGTTGTATTATCTGGTCCATCATCCTTTTTTATTGATTTAAGCACCTTTTCAATTCGTTCTCCGTAGTCGAACGACTCATCATAAAAAAAATTAAGCGCCGGCATATAGCGCAGGTCAAGTTCGCCTGCAAGGGCGCGCTTTAAAAAACCGGCAGCGCTTTTAAACCCTTTTAACGCTTCATCCGCATTTGATTTACCCCCGGTGATGGTAAAGTAGATCCGGGCAATTTTTAAGTCTTTCGACATTTTAACCACGGAGATTGTCGTCATCTCAAGCCTGGGGTCCTGTATGTCTTTCAGCAATATCTCAGACAGGATTTTTTGTATCTGGCCCCCGACCCTTTCGGCTCTTGAAAAGGGTGTCATAAATTGATCATCTCCATTTCCGTATTAATAATTTCAGCAAGGCCTGATTCGTCGGCAAGGTTAAAAATCTTATCAATTTTTGAATTCGTCGTAACCCTGTCATTCCCGACAACAGCAAAACCTATTATTGCTTCATCGTAAACATCATTTGATCCGACTTCAGCAACTGATGCATTGAAATTATTCCGAAGCCGGCCGATAATCGATTTTATGATTGTTCTTTTGCTTTTAAGAGAGCGGCAATCATGAAGCCTGAAAGTTATTATTCCGAGTCCGACAACCATAGTACATTATTCACTCGCTCACTCCGCAACGAACTGCCGGGGACGCCCCTGTTACTGCTGTTCAAATTCCGGTTTTATCTCTTCCATGTAATAAAATTCAATTATATCGCCAACTTTGATATCGTTGTAGTTTTCAATGCCGATTCCGCATTCAAATCCGTTTTGGACTTCCTTGGCGTCGTCTTTAAACCTTCTTAAGGATGAATTCTTCCCCTCAAAGCAGACTATTCCATCCCTTATCAGCCGGATCTGACGGCCGCGTTCGATTTTTCCGTCCGTAACGTAACTTCCGGCAATGGCTCCGATCTTTGGAACATGAAAAACTTCACGAACCTGAGCCCGTCCAAGAATTCTCTCCTTAAAGGTTGAAGCCATCAGTCCAACAATTGAATCCTTGATATCTTTTATAACATTATAGATTATATTGTAGTAACGGATATCCACGCTCTCTTCGTTTGCCATTGCCTGCACCTTGGAACTGGGCCTTACATTAAACCCGATGATTATAGCATTTGAGACAGCGGCAAGAGCAATATCCGACTCAGTGATGGTTCCGGTTCCCGAATGAATTATATCTATTTTTACCTCTTTGTTAGACAGTTTATTCAAAGAATCTCTTATGGCTTCAATCGATCCGTTAACGTCCGCCTTGATTATCAGAGTCAGATTCTTGACCAAGCCTTCCTGAATCCTGTCGAAAAGATTCTCGAGGCTGAGTCTGCTTGTTTTTGCAAGCTCTTTTGCGCGCTGTTTCTGTATGCGATAGGCGCTTACCTGTTTTGCGTCCTTTTCATCTGCCAGAGAGATAAGCTCGTCTCCTGCCATCGGTACGCCTGAAAGCCCTATAACTTCTACGGGAATTGACGGGCCGGCCTCAGTTATTTTCATACCCCTGTCGTTTAACAGCGCACGAACCTTGCCGTAGTGAATACCGCAGACTACAGATTCACCGGTATGGAGTGTTCCCTCGCTTATCAGAACAGTTGCAACGGGACCCCTTCCGGAATCGAGTTTGGCCTCAACCACATGCCCGACTGCAAGTTTGTTCGGATTTGCTTTTAATTCAAGAATTTCTGCCTGAAGCAGGATCATTTCAAGCAGGTCATTTATCCCTAAATTCTGTTTTGCCGATACCTTAATAAACGGGGTATTACCTCCCCATTCTTCGGGTGCAAATCCGAGATCGGCCAGTTCACGCTTAACGCGGTCGGGGTCGGCTTCGGGCTTGTCTATTTTGTTGATTGCAACAATTATCGGAACACCGGCGGCTTTGGCGTGATTGACAGCCTCAACGGTTTGCGGCTTTACGCCGTCTTCTGCCGCCACAACAAGCACTACAATATCGGTTACCTTGGCCCCTCGTGCGCGCATAGCCGTGAAAGCTTCATGTCCCGGTGTATCCAGAAATACAATCTGCCCGTTATCGGTTGCTACGTTATAAGCCCCTATATGCTGAGTTATTCCGCCGGCCTCTATTTCCGTTATTCTTGTTTTGCGGATTACATCCAGAAGCGACGTTTTCCCGTGATCAACATGCCCCATTATTGTAACTACCGGCGGCCTGCCGATAAGCGTGCTCGGATCATCTTTTTCCGTCTTAAGAAAAGAATTCTCCTCAAAAGAGGCCCTCTCCACTTCATAGTTAAATTCTGATGCAACCAGCGCAGCTGTGTCGAAGTCTATTGTTTGATTGACTGTTGCCAATACACCCAGTCCCATGAGCGTTCTGATCATATCGCTTGATTTTATCCCCATTCTTTTTGCAAGGTCGGATAAGATAATGGCATCATCGATTTTTACCCTCCGCTTTATTGCTTTGGGTATTGTTATCTGTGGTTTCTGTCCATGTGCCGCTTTTACTTTAAAGCCTTTTTTATCTCTTCGCACTCTTGGTTCGGGAGTGTAAAGATCCTCCGCTTCTATTATCTCTTTTTTCTTGAAAGGAGCTTTCTTTTTGAACAGCTTTTTGTCCTTTAATAAATCAAATTCTTCTTCAAGCTTTTCCTTGCCCTTTTTTTTCTTTTTTTCAGGAACAAGCTGCTCTTTTTTCGGAATAATTACCTCCAGAACAGGTTTACCGGGTCGCTCCGGAGTTATTTCAACGGTTGTTTTATGTCGCCCGGCATGAGGTCTTGCCTGTTTATGCGCCTGAACCGGAACACCCTTTTTCCCGGTACGTACGGCCTCTCCGGGCGTTCCTGTTTTGCCGGGAACGGCTTCCTGCCCGGGCAGCTTATCCTCTATTTCTTCTTCCGCTTTCTTTTGAATCTCCGGCAGTCTGACAATTTTTGCGGGCGTCTCCTTTTTGGCTTTTTTAAGGGCTTTTAAATGCTTTGCCGCCTTGATAAGCTGAGGCTTTTCAGGCTCTGAAACGGCGGACTGAATTTCGGCATCTTCGGCTAAAGGGGTTCGTCTGGAATCTACGGCAGGTTTTCCGGCTTCCGGCACTACGGATTTTACTTCCGAAGAAGATTCTTCAGCGGGCTCCATTTTACCGGTTTCAGCCGGCGCGGCCGTTTCTGCTTCAGCAGGTTCTTCTCCTGGCGCAGGTGTTTCAGGTTTCGGTTCCGCCTCGGCCCGAACAACCACTTTCCTCCTTCGGATTATCGTCGGCCTTACACGGGTTTCTTCAACCCCTTCAGGCTTTGCTTCATGGAATCCGGCCCTGATTTTTGCAACGGTTTCTTCATCCAAAGAACTAACGTGGCTCTTAACGTCGATATTTATGCTTCTTATCTTGTCAAGAAGAGCCTGGTTCGTCATATTAAGATCTCTGGCAAGTTCGTATACTCTGATCTTTGCCATTCTGTCCCCCCAAATATTGTTGTTAACAGGTCATTCACAGAATTGTTCCGTACCCGCTTTATTATAAATTACCACCTGAATCCTTCTCCGGCGGTATTGTCGCCGTTGGTGTTTCTTTTTCTTCCGGGTTGTTTTCACCTTTTGCTACCGCCTCTGCCGCCGATCGTATAAGCTTCTCGGCTTTTTCTCTTGCAATGCCTTTTATCTGAGTCAAATCGCTTACCGAGGCAGTGCTTATCTCTCCGGCTGATGTAAATCCTTTTTCAATTAAAGAATTGGCAAGGTTTATTCCCACACCCGGCAGGGATATAAGAGAATCATAACCGTTTTTCAAAGCTTCATTATAATGCGATTCGCTCTGAACATCCAGGTTCCAGCCGGTTAACTTTGAAGCCAGCCGCACATTCTGACCGCGTTTTCCGATGGCTATTGAAAGAGATTCATCAGGAACTATTACTTCCATCGCATGGTTATCTTCATCGATAATAACCCTTTTTATTTCAGCAGGAGAGAGTGCATTACACACATACTTTGCGGAATCGACATGCCAGGGGATAATATCAATTTTTTCGCCCTTTAATTCCTGAACAACATTCTGAACCCGGCTTCCTTTCATCCCGACACAGGCGCCGACAGGATCGATATCGGAATCATTCGAGGATACTGCTATTTTAGAACGCACTCCCGGTTCACGGGCAGCTCCCATAATGGTGACAATGCCTTCGCTTATCTCCGGAACTTCCGTTTTGAAAAGATTTATCAGAAAATTCGATTTTGTCCTCGAAAGAACGACCTGAGGACCACGCGAATCCTGCAGAACCTCGGACAGAAGAGCCCTTATTCGGTCTCCGCGCCTGTATGTTTCTTTTGGAACCTGCTCCCTTGCTGGTAAAACACCTTCAGTTTGCCCGAGATTGACAACAATGTCGCCTGAATGCTCGATACGCTGTACAATACCGTTTATTATTTCCCCTCTCCGGTCAATAAAACTCGAATAAACGGCATTTTTTTCGGCATCTTTCATTTTCTGTATAATTACCTGCTTTGCAGACTGGGCTGCAATCCTGCCGAAAGTTGTGGTATCCATCTTGGTTCCCATGCTGTCGCCTATTTCACATTCCGGATCAAGTTTATGGCCTTCCTCAACGCTAATCTGCGTAATGCCGTCCGTAACGACATCAACTACTTCTTTGAACTGGAACACCTCTATTTCACCGGTTTCCTCGCTGTATTGAATCTCGATCTCGATTTTGTTACCATACTTTTTTTTGGCAGCAGCCTTAAGGGCTTCTTCAATTGCCTTGACGAGGATCTGCTTTTCAATACCCTTGTCCCGGCTGACCTGATCAACAACACGTTTTATTTCTGATATTAGCATCCGTTTTCTCCGTTATAGTTGAAAAGCCGCGCTGTTGTGATTTTCCCGTAGGGAATAGCAACCGTTTTGGCATTCACTTCAAGTTTAACAATTCCGTCATAATAGCCAAGGAGCAGACCCTTGAAATTTTTTTGTCCTTCAAGGGGGACGGAAGTTCTGATTCTTGCTGTCTTTCCCTTAAAGCGGTCAAAATCTTCCGGTTTTCCAAGAGGACGATCAGACCCGGGAGATGAAACCTCAAGATTATACACCCAGTTGGTGTCAAGATTTACATCAAGAATATCACTTAATTGACGACTTATACAGGTGCAGTCATATAAAGTGACACCACCCGGTTTATCAATATAAAGACGAATAATTCTGCCCCCGGTCTCCCGCTGGCACTCTACATGCACCAGTTCCATTCCTTCGGATTCACATAGTGGATCTGCAAACTCTCTGATTTTAATAATAATATCTTCCCTGGTTGCCGGAGAAAAAAGGCCGGTTACAGGTTCGTTCTTTTTTGCCTTGGTATTTCCTTTGCCTTCTTTCATTATTTTTAATTATAACCGTCCAATTAAAATAAAAAACGGGCTATCGCCCGTTTCCTTTTAAAGGGGTACTACTTATAAAAATGGATCGAGAAAAATCACATGTTTGTAAAAATAAACATACTCAAAAAGATTCTCCAAACCACATATTCATCGACCCTGCCCAAAAAGCCTTTTTATATGGAAAAGGCGGACTTTAAATGGAGCGGGCAACGAGATTCGAACTCGCGACTCCAAGCTTGGGAAGCTTGCACTCTACCAGCTGAGTTATGCCCGCTTACCGAATGTTGCTGTGTATGACAGTTTATGGCTGATGTCAATAGTTTTTGAAGCACCGGCCTCATTTTAACCAAGGGGCGTTCTTTTAAGGCTCCTGACAGGTTTCTTCCGGCTCGCTTCAGTAGTCCGGGTATGATTAGAATCCCGGCAATGGCATGGGCGTGAGCGAACCGCAGGAAACCGGTTAGAAACATTGTTAATTAAACAAATAATTTTATTTGCTTAGAATGTCCCGGATATTAATCAGTTCCCGGCGAAACGCTTCAAGTATATCCGCTGATGATTTGTTTTCGAATCTCTCTGAACCGAGAGATTGTCTTGCGCCCTGGATTGTGAATTTTTTATCATAAAGAAGGTGTTTGATTCTTAAAATCAGATCAACATCGCTTTTCCTGTATTGCCGCTGCCCGGACGATGTTCGCTTTGGATTTATCTTTGGAAATTCAGTTTCCCAGAACCTGATAACGGAAGAAGGCACCCCCGCTATTTCACTTACTTCTCCTATCTTGAAATAGAGTTTGTCGGGAATTGTTATTTCAGAATGAGAATAGTCCTGCATCCTAATGGCTCGGTCTTGAAAAATTGTTTATCAGGCCGGCAGTGATGCACCAAATTCCATAGTAAGCCAGTCTGTAATGTTTTTATGGATATTATTAACCTCACCGTCTTCGAGGGTTTTTTCAGAAGATCTGTAAGTAATCCTTATCGAAACACTCCTTTTTCCGGACGGAACGGAAGCCCCTTCGAAGATATCGAACAGATGCGTGTTTTCTATGAGCTTTTCACCGATGCTGTTGATCTTTTCCAGAATAGAAATTGCTTCAATATTTTTATCTGTAATTATTGTAATGTCCCTTGTTGAAGCAGGAAATTTCGGCAACTGTCTGGCTGTTTTATCCCGGCCTGAAAGAGAAAGTACAGAGTTGCAGTTCAGCTCAAAAATAAAGGCTTTCTGTTTTAAGCCAAAATTGCGGAGAACTTCAGGATGCACTTCTCCGATAATGCCTATGGTTTCGTTTTCTGCGATTATTTTAGCAGCATATCCAAATTTTGTATAGCTGCATAATTCAAACGGCATTTGTGAGAACCGGACATTGTCTATATTCAAACCGGCAAGAAGCCCTTCAACAGCACCCTTGATGTCGTAAAAATCACAGTCGGTATCATTTTCATACCATGCCTGACTATACCTGCCGCCTGTCATCAGTCCCGCCGCCATTTCAATTTCTTCGGGGAGACTCTTATTTCCTTTGCTCAAAAACATCTTTCCTGTTTCAAAAATCTTAAGGTTTCTTACCTGTTGAGACAGGTTGCGGTGCATTGTTTCGAGAAGACCCGGAACAAGAGAGGTTCTCATCACGTTCTGCTCCTCCGTGAGAGGATTTAAAACGTGCAGGAGTCTTCTTTTCGGGTCATCTGAAGAAAGATTCAGGAGGTCGCATGATGATTCGCTTATAAAACTGTAATTAATTGCCTCGGTGAAGGAAAGCCCTGTCATTATATTTTTAATCTTCTCTCTTAAAACAAGCGTTTTTATGGGCTGAGAGGTTTCGGACTGCATGAGAGGCAGGGAAGCCGGAATCCTGTTATAGCCATAAAGACGTGCCGCTTCTTCCATAAGATCAACAGGTCTTGCAATGTCGACCCTGAAAGAAGGGGGGGTTACTTTAATCGTATCGGCTCCGCTGTTTTTTACTTTAAATTCGATTGATTCTAATAATGATCTTATCGTGCTTTTGTCAAGTTCCATGCCGAGCACCCTTCTTGTTGCGCTGATGCCAAGCTCGATGGTTTCCGTCTTTTGTATTAACGGGTATTCGTCAATAATCCCTTTTATTGACTTCCCTTTTCCCATTTCCGTCACAAAGCCGGCAGCTCTTACAAGCGCCTTAACCGTTCCATCCGGATCGACTCCCCGCTCGAAACGGTAAGAGGCTTCGGTGCTGAGCCCTGTTTTTTTTGAGGTTTTACGGATGCTTAACGGATTGAAATATGCGCTTTCAATCAGGACTCTTTTCGTGGAGTTACCTATTTCGGAATTAAGTCCTCCCATGACACCGGCAATTGCAACAGGCTTTTTGCCGTCGCAAATCATCAGCATATCGGGATCCAGTGTCCGTTCTTTCCTGTCAAGGGTTATAAATGTCTCACCCTTTGTTGCCGTCCGGACTACGATCCTGTTTTCTGCCAGAAGGTCGAAATCAAATGCATGAAGGGGCTGCCCGCATTCCAGCATGATAAAGTTTGTTATGTCGACGATGTTGTTTATGGGCCTTTGCCCGACTGATATAAGGCGTTTTCTGAGCCAGAACGGGGAAGGGGCAACTGTTATATCCGTAACAAGGCCGGCCGCGTAACGCGGGCAATGCTCCGGAGCTTCAATTTTTACCGAAGTAAAGTTAAATATTTCCTGATTTTTACCCGGCCGCTTTACATCCGGATATTTGATCTTAACCTTTTGTATGGCGGCAATTTCTCTTGCTATTCCGATTACGCTGAGGCAATCGGACCGGTTCGGGGTAAGTCCGATTTCAAGAACATAGTCTGAAAGGCCAATAGCGCTGGCGATGTTGCATCCTGCCTGCAGATTGCCGGGAAGGATCATTATTCCGCTTCCATCTTCCCCAAGCTCCAGTTCTCTTTCGCTGCAAAGCATTCCTTCAGACGTCTGTTCGCGTATTTCACATTTTCCAAGGAGTGATCCGTCCGGAAGAACTGTTCCGGGCAGGGCAAGAGGCGCAAGCAAATTTTCTTTTATGTTTGGGGCGCCGCATACAACCTGCAAAATCCGGTCACCTGCATCAACCCGGCAAATCTTCAGGTTACCGGCATTGGGATGAGGCTTTATTTCAATTATGCGCCCTACAACGACTTTTTCAAGATAGTCGAACGGGTCGGTGATTGATTCGACTTCAAGTCCTGCCATTGTCAGGGCTGATGTCAAATCATGAATATCCGTTTCGATGCGGACATAATCTTTCAACCAGCTTAAACTAACTTTCATATCAGAACTGCCTTAAAAACCTGAAATCGTTTTCGAAGAATTTCCGGATGTCGTCTATTCCATATTTTAACATTGTAATGCGTTCAACCCCCATCCCGAAGGCAAAGCCTGTGATTCTGGATGTGTCATACCCGACATTTTCAAATACGGCAGGATGAACCATGCCCGCTCCTAGCACCTCGAGCCATCCTGTCTGTGAGCAGACTCTGCATCCCTTTCCCCTGCACATGACGCAAAGTATGTCGACCTCGGCGCTTGGCTCTGTGAATGGGAAAAAGCTTGGTCTGAATCTTAAGCTTGTCTTTTCGTCAAACATGAGATGAACAAAGTTGGAGAGAATGCCCTTGAGGTTTCCGAATGATATGTTCTCACCGACCATGAGACCTTCGACCTGGTGAAACATCGGTGTATGAGTGATATCCGAATCGCTCCGGTATACCTTTCCGGGAGCAATTACTTTCAAGGGCGGTTTGCGTTTTTCCATGACCCGCACCTGGATAGGCGACGTGTGAGTCCGGAGTACAATATTGTCCGAAACATAAAAAGTATCCTGCATATCCCTTGCAGGATGGTATTTGGGTATGTTGAGAGCCTCAAAATTATAATAGTCGCTCTCAACTTCGGGTCCTTCGGCAATATCAAAACCCATCCTGGTAAATATATCGCAAATCTGTCTTGTAATCTGTGTAATGGGATGAAGTGATCCGGGTAAAGCGGATCTTCCAGGTAACGATACGTCGATGAAACTGTCTGCGTCAGGCACTTTGGCATCGAGGCTGTTTATTGCATCTTCGACAGCTTTTTCCAGGAGTCTCTTTGTCTCATTTGCCCTCTCTCCTGCTTTCGGCCTTTCTTCGGGGGGAAGTTTTGAAATGTTTCTTAAAAACTGGGTAACAATACCCTTTCTGCTCAGGTATTTCAGAGAAACTGCATTTAAGCTCTCTTTGCTTTTTGCTGTTTCAATTTCTTTAAGAGCATCTGCACATATCTGATCTATAGTTTTTTCCACTGGTTTAGTTTTGCTTTTACAAATGCGTTAGGGGATAAGGATTAAACGAGTGAAAAGCGTATCAAAAGACTTTCTGTCTTTTGATACGTCACATTCGCCAAATGCAATTTCATGCCTGATGTGAAGCGATTCCGGCCAGTTGCGCAAATCCTGAGGGATCTGAAATTGCCAGATCTGCAAGGACTTTCCTGTCAAGGTCAATATTTGCTAGTTTAAGTCCGTGCATAAGCCTGCTGTACGACAGATTGTTCATCCTTGCAGCCGCATTTATCCTGATAATCCATAATCTTCTGAAATCCCGCTTGCAGACCCTGCGATCGCGGTATGCAAATGCGAGCGCCCTGTCCACAGTATCTGCTGCTGTCCTGAATAATTTACTATGACCTCCACGGAAACCTTTGGCAAGTTTTAAAACTTTTTTCCGTCTATGTTTTGCCTTAAAACCTCTTTTAATACGCATCTTTTTTCTCCTTCTATGAATAAATCAAGCTGCTTTTTTAAGATATATGTTTCTTACCCGTTGGGAAGAAGCAGCCTAAGCTCCCTCTCATTTGATTTGTCAATGAGATGGTTCTTGCGTAATGATCTTTTGCGTTTTGTGGTTTTTTTTGTAAGTATGTGACTTGCATGGGATTTGGCATATACAAATTTACCGGACCCTGTTTTTCTGAAACGCTTTGCGGCGCCACGATTTGTTTTTATTTTAGGCATAACTTTCTCCTTAACTCATTTTCAACCGGAAACTGGGCCGGTTTTTTAAGCAATATAACAAAATAAAATATTACGGCTTCATAAAAAGTCATTCTGTCCGCCGCGGTCCAACTGAGGCGGACGCTTCATCATGCAAACAAACAGATATTACAGTGATTAAAAAACTTCTTAAATTAAAAGCAGAAAAATCACTTGGGGGCTAAGACCATTATCATGGTACGGCCTTCAAATTTCGGCATTTGCTCCACAACTGTGGTTTCTGAAGTTTCATGCACAACTTTTTCAAGCAATTCTCTGCCAAGCTGCATCAGTGTTATTTCGCGGCCTCTGAATACGACCGTTACTTTGACCTTGTCCTTTTTTTCAATGAACTTTTTAATGTGATCTATTTTGACATTAAGGTCGTGATCACTTGTCTTCGGGCGCACCTTGATCTCTTTAACCTGAAACGAACTCTGCTTCTTTTTAGCCTCCTGTTTTTTCTTTGTGAGCTCGTACTTGTACCGCCCGTAATCCATTATTTTACACACGGGTGGATTTGCATTTGGTGAAATCTCCACCAGATCGAGCCCAAAATCGGAGGCTGCTGCAAGAGCTCTGTAAGTCGGGAGAACACCAACCTGATTTCCCTCGGGATCTATTACCCTTACCTCTTTAGCTCTTATATCCTGGTTAATATTTGTCTTGTCCGTTTTATCCGGTTTTCCTGATTGTCTGGATATAGCTATACCTACACCTCCCGCAGTCATAGTTGTTTGTGCCGGTCAGCATTTTATTATATAATAACAAATGCTTACAAGGCAGATCAATAATCACTGTTTATTCAACCCGAAAAAACTATATTACAACTCCGGGAAATGCAAGAAAAAAATTATATTGGAAATATCCCGGGGAAGAAATTATGTATTTTTACGAAGCCGTCGATCCTGAACGATAATAAGATCCTGTTTCAATCCCGCCACCCCTTGAAAATCCGCCGGGGTGGAAAATAGTTGAAAAAATCCGCCGAGGCGGGCTTTCACTGGAATGACATAAAAGAGCAAATTCGTACCGTTAAGATTTTATCAATTATTGTCCGACCGTAAACAAATTAAACGTTTCATCCGTCTATAGGAGTTGACATTGTAAAATTGAAGCGGTGATATACTTCAGAAAAACGGCAAGAACAACAGGATTTTTGACCGGACGGCTTCCCGCAATCCCAGCCTTTTAAGCGGAGCCAAGGGAAGCTGTCAATATTGTATTGAAATAAGAGCGACATTATGAATATACAACCATCTATCAAATATAATAAAACTTGATGAAAGACCGGAAGATGCACCAGATGAAATGTTTAAAGAAGGCGAAAACAGGGGGGATTTTTCTATGGATATCCTGTATATTTGCAACCCTGATACTGTCAGGTTGTGTAACAGTCGGACCTGATTATGTTTTACCGGAAACCAAGATCCCGGCGGAATGGCACAATGAGTTAAAAAAAGGGGGGGCCGGAGAAATTCCGGACCCGCAAAGGCTTGCCAAATGGTGGACAACGTTAAATGATCCCGTCCTGTCGGGCCTTATAGATCGGGCGGTTGTGAATAATCCGGACATTAAGAAAGTCCGTGCGAAGATTCGCGAGCAGCGTGCGCGCCGGAATATCAGCATTGCCGGTCTGTTTCCAGCCCTTAATGCGTCGGGATCCTTTACCAGGAAGAAAGGCAGCGAAGAAACGGGTGGTGGGAAAGAAACGGATTTTTATTCAGCAGGTTTCGATGCGGGCTGGGAACTGGATCTATTCGGGGGAACCCGCCGTTTGGTTGAGGCTTCAACCGCGGACCTTCAGGCAGGCAGAGAAGATTTGCGGGATGTTCTTGTCTCCCTTCTTGCCGAGGTTGCCTTGAATTATACTGAGGTTCGCTCCTTTCAGTCCCGGATTGAAGTGGCGGAGAGAAACCTTAATATCCAGGATGAAACATACCAACTGGCACAGTTGCGTTACCAGGCAGGCCTGACAAACGAAATTGCTGTTCATCAGGCAAAATACAACCTTGAAAACACCCGGTCCAATATACCAACTCTCCGGGCTGCACTTGAAGAGGCCATGAACCGCCTTGCTGTACTGATGGGTGATAATCCAGGTGCGATCCATGCTGAATTGAAGGAACAGAAGCCTGTTCCGGTCAGCCGTCCGGATCTTGCTGTGGGGATACCCGCTGACGTATTGCGGCAGAGGCCCGATATCCGCCGGGCGGAACGACAGCTTGCCGCACAAACTGCGAGGGTGGGAGTGGCCACTGCAGAGATGTATCCTAAAATTAACCTTACGGGTTCGATTGGCTTTGAATCCCTGACTCTTGATAATTTAATTTCAGCCGGCAGCAGGACATATTCCTTTGGTCCACGCATAACATGGCCGATTTTCAAAGCCGGCTCGATCCGAAGCAATATTGAGGTGCAATCAGCCCTGCAGGAGCAGTATCTGATCCAGTATGAAACTGCTGTTCTCAAAGCCCTGGAGGAAGTGGAAAATACACTCGTAGCATACATGGAAGAGCAGAATCGCCGGCAGTCATTGAGCGATGCAAAGCAGGCCGCTTCACAGGCAGCAGCTTTGGCACAAGACCTGTATAAGGCCGGATTTACGGATTTTACAAGTGTGCTGGATGCGCAAAGGTCGCTTCTGTCATTTGAAGATCAGTTGATTCAGAGCGAAGGGAACATCATATCCAGCCTGGTTCGCCTTTATAAAGCACTTGGGGGGGGCTGGACATCTCTGACTCCTGGCGATATCAATCCGGGATCTAATGAATAGGAATTTGATACTATGAACAGCATAAACGAAAAAAATAATTCCGATATCGACCGGACATTAAATGTTAATTCCAAATCAGGACGCAGCAAACACCTGGTGCGCTGGATTGTTTGGCTGTTAATCGCGATCGTGGCAGCATTCGCGGTTATCAAATTGGGAACAGGCAGCAGTGCCGACAAGGTGGAATACAAGACCGAAACTGTGCAGCGCGGGAACCTCATTGTCGGCGTGACAACCACCGGCACGCTCCAGCCAACCAATCAGGTCGAAGTTGGCTCTGAGCTTTCGGGAATAATAAGGACGGTCGAAGCGGACTACAACGACATTGTGAAAGTCGGCCAGATTCTGGCAAGACTCGATACTTCAAGGCTTGAGGCCCAGGTTCAGCAGAGTAAAGCCTCACTGGAAGCGGCAATAGCCAAGGTGAGGCAGGTGCAGGCGACGGTTAAGGAGGCAGGCAGTTCACTGGATCGGCTGAAGCGGGTCGGAGAATTGAGCGGTAACAGGCTGTCGTCTCAACATGATATCGATG
>Ga0315268_10002208_pt1 | contig 22159 bp, 19 predicted proteins | sample C1_top_MG_FD_204535 | JGI IMG/M metagenome (GOLD analysis project Ga0315268, IMG submission 204535) | Sediment microbial communities from Yellowstone Lake, YNP, Wyoming, USA - C1_top | ecosystem: Environmental > Aquatic > Freshwater > Lake > Sediment | place: USA: Wyoming | collected 2017-08-01 | reverse complement strand
GCTTTTTGCCCGCCAGATAGTCACTCAGGAGGTAGAACGCGGTCAACTCGTCGCCGGGGATGCTAAAGAATCCCTGGATCTGTCCGGCATGCAAGTCAACCAGCATGTAACGGTCAGCCCCGGCTACGGTGATGAGGTCGGCAAGCAGGCGCGCAGAAATCGGCACGCGAGGCTGGTCTTTTTTGTCGCTGCGGCCATAAGCCAAGTACGGAATGACGGCGGTGATGCGCCCCGCGCTGGCCCGCTTGACCGTATCCAGCAGCAGCAGCAGCTCCATGATGTTATAGTTCACTGGCGAGGACGTGGTTTGGATGATGAACACATCCTGCCCGCGCACGCTGGCTTGCAGGCGCACAAAGATATTCTCGTTGGGAAACGTAACGATCTCGCGCGGGCTGGGCAGCACGTTCAGATACTCAGCGATCTTGTAGGTCAGCTCTTCGCTGCCGGTGCCGCCAAAGATTTGAATGTCGCCGTACATTCGGAGTTGAGCCATGTTTTTCAAACGCCTTTGGGTCTATTGGGTGCCATCCATCAGATGCGATGTATCGTTGAATTTGATCAGCCGGACACGCGCCTGCGCGTTGTCCACGCGCACGACGGAGAGCGAAGCGTTGTCGAACTGGAACGGCAAACGACGATGGATCGGCATTCCCAGCAGGTGTGCCAGGTAAACCCCTAACGTCCCACCGTGACTGATGATGGCCACCGTTTGCTCCGGGTGTTTTGCCACAATGTCCGACATCGCCGCCACCGCGCGATTCACAAACTCGTCTCGATCCTCGCCGCCGGGAGGTTGCACCCATTCGTTGCCAGACCGGCGAAACAGCGCTACCCACTCTGGGAATTGCTCATCGATCTCCGGCCCAGTCAGTCCTGTCAATTGACCGACGTTGTTTTCCTTGAGCCGGTCGTCAGTTTGCAGAATCAATTTGAGTGCACGGGCAATCTCTTCGGCAGTCTGCCGGGCGCGGGCTAGCGGGCTGCTATAGATCGCTGCCAAACTGTGTCCTTCGTCGGCCAGTCGCCGGGCCAGTTTGCGAGCCTGTTCGCGCCCGATTTCATCCAGTGGCGGGTCAGCCCAACCTTGGAGCCGCCCGATGGCATTCCACGTAGATTGCCCGTGTCGGATAAGCAGCAGTTGCGTCATGCGGCCTCGAATTGCCTGGTGGCGGGATTGTAAGAGTACACCAATGGCCCGCGCAGGTCGAACAGCCAGCCGTGGAGTTCGAGCCGGTTTTGCCTCAACGCCTTTTGGATCGCCGGATAACCTGCAGCATGCTCCAACTGCAAGATGATGTTCTGTTCGACGATGGCATGGTGACGTTTGTCTTGTTCCACTCCACGTCCATCCACGTACGTCTGCGCCTCGCGCGCCAGCTCGATCCACTGCGAAAGCATAGGCTCTGCGAGCGCATCCACTCGGCTGTCGAGCGCCTTGATGCCACCGCAGTCCGTATGCCCGCAGATGACCAAGTGCACGACCTTGAGATGGTTCACAGCGTACTCGAGCGCGGCACCGACGCTCCAGTGCCCGACGCCAAACGGTGGGACGATGTTGGCAACGTTGCGGACGACAAACACTTCGCCGGGCCGCGAGCCGGTCAGCAGTTCGGGTATCACGCGGCTATCAGAGCAGCCGACGAACATCACCGTTGGCTTTTGGCCTTCACGCGCCAATTGCGTAAGAAGATCGCCCTCCCTTTCAAAAAAGTCGGCGCGCAAGGGCTGGGTCTGAAGAAGCAATGTATCGGCAGCCATGTTTACCTCCAGGTTTATTGAATCTCGAACGTTCGAATGCCTTGAATGTGTGATAGTTTCCCGATGAGCTTGTCCATGTCTTGCTGGGTGGAAACCTTGGCAATCGCCTCGAATTCCATCTCGTTGGTCTCAACGTCTTTGGAGATGCTAATGGACTTGATGTCTATACCCAGGTCCTGAAAGACCTGCTTGAGTTCATCTACCATAAACGGCTTGTCTTGGACCCTCACGCTGATCGTTCGGGTTGCGATGCCGACCAGGTATCTCTTTTCTAGCATATCCAGCGCAATAAGGGCCACCAGCAAAAGTGATGTTGCAACAATGGCCGGAAAGTAATGCCCTGCGCCTACGGCCAGCCCAACGATGGCAACTGTCCAGAGCGAGGTGGCCGTCGTCAGCCCTTTGACGCTGGTGCCGTATTTGAAAATGGCCCCGGCACCGAGAAAACCGATTCCAGAAATCACCTGCGCGGCCAGGCGGGCCGGGTCGCCGTTCGGGACATAGGGTCGAAACTGCATGGCCAGGTCAATGGAGACGCACATGGCGAGCGCCGAGCCGATGGCAAGGATGATGTGTGTGCGCAGCCCGGCGGGTTGATTGTGCCTTTCTCTCTCTAGTCCAACCAGGCCTCCCAGCACTGCTGCTGCGAAAAGCCTGGTGACGATTTGCTGTTCCGTGATCAAGATCTGGCTGCCTTTAAGTTGCTGACTTTGATAGGATCTTGGCGCGATGCATCATGCGGTAGCCGCCGGGCGGTGCAGGAAAAAGGGAAGGGGGCTAAGGCCGCTGCGCCAACAACTCTTCTGCGGCTGTGTGTGGGTCAATCTCCCGTGCTGCAATGCGATCCACCATCCCTGCCAGGTCGGCGGGCGCAAGGTTCGTCATGAGTCGTCGTAGCAGCGTCTCGCGCAGGATCGTTACCAGATCGGCCTCCACGCGCGCGCGGCGCCGCGCTTCGCCTTCGCCGCTTTCAACCAAGTGCCCCTGGTGACGCGCGATGGCCTCGACCACTTCGCCGATGCCCCTACCTTCCAGCGCCACGGTCTGCAAGATAGGCGGACGCCATGGGAGGGCGAAGTCGGGACTCTGGCTCGGGGGGATTGGCACGCCAACAGTCATCGTCATGCCGTGATGTAAAATCGTGCGGGGCGCGGCTCCCAGGTCGAGCATAGCCTGGAGCGCACGAACAGTGCTGGCCGCGCCGTCGCGATCGGCTTTATTCACCACCAGCACATCAGCGATTTCCAGGATGCCAGCTTTGATTGCCTGCACTTCGTCGCCCAGGCCCGGCGCCTCGACGACGATAGTCGTGTTGGCGGCGCGGGCAATGTCAACTTCCGACTGTCCCGCGCCAACGGTTTCGACCAGTATGATGTCGTAACCAGCGGCGTCGAGGACCTGCATCACGTCGGCGGTGGCGCGGGCCAGTCCTCCCAGGCTGCCGCGCGTCGCCATTGAGCGGATGAACACACCTGGGTCGCCGGCTAGGTCACGCATTCGGATGCGGTCGCCCAAAATTGCGCCGCCGGTGAACGGGCTGGTGGGGTCTACAGCGACGATGCCAACGGTCTGTCCCGCATGGCGGTACGCTTTAGCCAACTCGGAGGCAAGCGTGGACTTGCCGGTGCCGGGCGCGCCGGTGATGCCGACCACACGCGCGTGCCCGGTGTGGCTGTAGATGGCGCTCCGCGCCTGCGCGGCCAGCGAGTTGTTATCTTCGACTTGGCTGATCAGTCGCGCCAGTGCACGGCGGTTGCCGGAAAGAGCTTCTTCGACGAGTTCCATAAGTGCCGACAGGGAGGCCGGGAGACACGGAGAAGAGTTCTCCTTGTCACCTTGTCACCCTGTCATCTTGTCTCCTTGTCTGTTCTCAACCTGCTCGCGGACGAACTTGGCCACGTCCTCCGTGTTCGCGCCAGGGCCGAACACACCGCGTACGCCGAGGGCCTGGAGCGCGGGGATGTCTTCATCAGGGATGATGCCGCCGGCAAAGACCAGCACATCGCCCAAGCCGTTGGCCTTGAGCAGCTCCACAATGCGTGGCAGGAGCGTCATGTGCGCGCCGGAAAGGATCGAGAGTCCGATGGCGTCCACGTCCTCTTGCAGCGCAGACTCGACAATCATTTCCGGCGTCTGGCGCAAGCCGGTGTAGATAACCTCCATGCCGGCGTCGCGCAGCGCGCGTGCAATGACCTTGGCTCCCCGGTCATGCCCATCCAGGCCCGGCTTGGCGATAAGAATGCGGATTTTTTTGTCCATGCGTCCCCCGCTGGAAAGGAATGAGGTGTCCGATCTTGCGAAGCGGTTGGGATTATACTCCAAACGTCAGGACTTTCAAATGGACAAAAGGCTTGCGCTATGCTAAAATATGCACAATCTGCCCCCAAAGACCTCGGGATGTTTGCCTACATTCTGAGGGGTGTGGCGGCGGCCTAGCGCAGGCGCGGTCGCCCTGGAAACTGAGGAATGGCCAATCAACCCAAGACAAACCGACTCTGGTCCGGTCGGTCAGGCACCGCCGCTCATGTTGTGGTTGGCATCTTGGCTGTCGTCATGGTGGTGGCGGTGGCCCTTGCGCCGTTCAACGCTTGGCGATGGGCTGCGCAACCTTTCCCCGGCACTTTTTTTGAACCCACCCTCAATATCTCGGACGCTAATAACCCGGATTGGGAGGGCCCCCGGCGTGGCTTGGCCTTTCCCTATCACCTGGTAGCCATTGACGACACCCCGATTCACAACCGCTCGGAGCTAGAGGCGGTGCTGAACCAGCGTGGATTCGGTTCGCGGATCACGCTACGCGTAGCTACTCAGTCGGGCCAGGAGAAAGTGGCTTCTGTCACGTTGATCCAGTTCCCCCGGTCAGCTCTGATCTCGTACTTTGTCGTGCCATATGTCGTCGGCTTGTTCTACTTGGTCCTCGGCCTGTGGGTATTCGCCGTGAGGCGCGACCAGGCTGTCGGGCGTGCGTTTACCGCGATGTGCATTGGCACGGCCGGCGTATGTACGCTGCTATTTGACATCTACACGACACACATATTCGCCTGGGTGTGGACCGGCGCCATTCCGCTGGCAGCCGGCGGACTGGCCGCGTTGTCGCTTCTCTTTCCACAGGAGCAGAGTTTTGTTGCTCGTTGGCCGGCGTTGCGATGGCTCCCATTCCTGGTGTCGTTGCTCATTGCCGCATCTGGCTGGGCGGCGATCTATACCTCCAACATTCCAGATCTATATGCGCAACCGTGGCGGTGGGCCTTTATATACACGGTGCTGGGCATTGTGATGTTTCTGGGCATGACGGCGTATCGCCTATGGAGCTCACCATCACCGATTGTGCGACAGCAAAGCCGTATCATCCTCTGGGGCAGCGCCGTAACATTCGTGCCCACCGGGATTTGGTTGGCGGCTTTTGTGCTGTTCCCTGGCCTCTTGTTCCCGACTCCACCTGTCTTCCTTGTGTTGATCGTCTTCCCACTCGCTGTGGCCTACGCCATTTTACGCTACCAAGTGCTCGATGTAGACCTGGTCATCAGCCGGAGCATCACTTATGTAGTGCTGACGGCGACTATCGGCTTGGTGTACTTTGTGGTTGTCAACGCCCTCAATCGTTTGTTGCGTTCGACGGTCTCGGCAACTGACCCGTGGTTGATTGCCTTTGTTGTGCTAGGACTGGCTATTCTGCTTGATCCGGTGCGCGCCCGTGTACAACTGGCTGTGGATCGCGTGTTTTATCGTCGGCGAGTGGACTATCGTGAAGCGCTGCAAAGCTTTGGCGATCAGCTTACCCGTGCGATTGACCTGGATAAGGTGCTGGCCACGCTCTATGAGCAGTTGTCCAAGACGGTGCACGCAGAGTCTATCTGGGTATTCTTGCAAGATACACGAGCTGTGGAATACGTGGCTTGCCCGGCTCCTGGCGGCGAGCGGCCAGCGCCTGGCACGGCGCGCTTTTCCAGCGACAGCCCGCTGGTGCGGGTGCTCAGGGATAGCCGTGGTCCGCTCTATATCCAGACCGACCGGCCCCTGCCTAGCGCGCTAGCGCCGGAGCGCCCTCGATTGAATGCGCTGGCCACGCCGTTGTTCGTCCCGCTGCGCGGGGAGCGGCTTGAAGGCTGGCTCGCGCTGGGCTCCAAGGTCTCGGGAGCGCCGTTCACCAGCGATGATCTCCATTTCATCTCTGCGCTGGCAGACGAGACGGTGCTGGCCTTGGGCAGGGCGCGCACCTTTTCCGATTTGGAGAGGCGTGTCAAAGAGCTTTCGGCGCTTTCGCTCATCAGCCAGGCAGTGAATTTTACGCTGCCACTGGACGATATCTTTGAGTTGATTTACACGCAGACCGCGCGCATCCTGGATGCCCGGAACTTTTTTGTGGTTTTGTACGACGGGAAGCGGGAAAAGCTGCGCTTTGCGTTCTACGTGGAGGAGGACGAGCGGTTCTATCCCGACGAGGAATGGCCTCTCGGCGTTGGGCTGACCAGCGAGATCATTCGCACGTCGCAACCGATTTGCACCGACGACTATGCGGCCGAGTGCGCCCGGCGCGGCGTCGTTTCCGGCGGCAAGCCTGGTCACGCGTGGATGGGCGTCCCCCTGATGGCGGGTGACCGTGCGGCGGGAGTGATCAGCGTCAGTAGCTTTGAGCCGGATCTCCGGTACACGGAAGAGCATCTCCAAATCTTTCGGGCCATTGCGGATCAGACAGCCAATATTCTAGAAAAGAATCGCCTGTACCGGGAGATGGAGCAGCGCGCGCAACAACTCGCCACACTCAACGAGGTAGGCCGCACGATTACTTCCACGCTGGAACTGCGCCCGGCGTTGAACCTCATCATGGACAAGGCAGTTGAAATCTTGAACGCTGAGGCAGGGTCGCTTTTGCTCGTGAACCCCGAGACTGGTGACCTCATCTTTGAAGTGACGCTGGGGCCGACCGCTGGCGACATTCAGGGCACGCGGCTGCGGATGGGCACCGGCATTGTGGGCACCGTTGCCCAGACGGCCGAGCCAGTCATTGTTAACGAAGCCCAGTCGGATCGCCGTTGGTTTTCTGGCGTGGATACCCGCTCCGGCGAGTTCACGACTCGCGCGCTCATTGCCGTGCCGATGATGACCAAAGACCGGGTCATTGGTGTGCTGGAGGTCATCAACAAACGTGATGGTAACCCGTTCGATGTGGGCGACCAGAACCTGCTGAGCGCCTTTGCTGCCAATGCTGCGGTCTCTATCGAGAACGCGCGGCTGTATACGATGACTGATCAGGCGCTGGCTGCGCGCGTGGAAGAGCTACAGACACTGCAGCGAATTGATCGCGAGCTTAATACCACGCTGGATTATGAACGGGCGCTGGAACTTACCGCGGAGTGGGCGATGCGCGCCAGCGGAGCCAGAGCGGGGCTGATCGGCGTGACTGCACCTGAAGACGCAGGGCTGCTGCTGCACGCCTTGCGGGGCTATCCTGGCGAGATGGACGAATTCCGCCAGACGCCCTGGCCGCTCGACCGGGGCATTATAGGCCGTGTGGTGACGACGGGCATGCCCAACATGGTGCCCGATGTCCAACAAGACCCGGACTATGCCGAGGTGATTCCTACGACGCGCTCGCAGCTCACGGTTCCTGTGGCACACGAGAACCGCGTCATCGGCGTCATTGTGTTGGAAAGCGACCAAGTCAATGGCTTTGACTTGGAAGACCTGAATTTTGTCGTCCGCCTGGCTGACCACGCGGCGGTGTCCATCGTCAATGCTCAACTCTACGAAGAGGTCAAGCGGGCCAACCAATACAAGAGCGAATTTGTCTCCATCGTCGCACATGAGCTCAAGTTACCGATGACTTCCATCAAAGGTTATAGCGATTTGCTGGTGATGGGCGCAGTCGGCCAGCCGACTGAGGGACAGCTCCAATTCCTTAATGTCATCCGCTCCAATGTGGATCGGATGAACACGCTGGTCAGTGATCTGCTCGACATCAGTCGCATCGAGACCGGGCGGCTCAAGTTGGATATCAAGCCGGTGGCGATGCGAGTGGTCGTTGAGGAGACGCTGCGCACACTCCGGAAGCACATTGAGGACAAGCAACAATCGCTGGTGGTGGATGTGCCGGAAGGCCTGCCCGATGTGATGGGCGACAAGTCACGTTTGATCCAGGTGTTGGCGAACCTGGTCAGCAACGCCTACAAGTACACGCTCGCCGGGGGGAGCATCACCGTCGAGGTCCGGCCCGATGGTGTTTCGTCAGATGGCAAACAGTTCCTGGTGTGCCGGGTTAGAGACACCGGTGTGGGCATGTCGCCCGAAGACCTGGAAAAGCTGGGACAAAAGTTTTTCCGCGCTGGCGACCAGCGTGTGCGCGACGTGCCCGGACATGGGTTGGGCTTTTCCATCGCCAAGAACCTGGTCGAGATGCAGGGCGGCGAGATGAGAATTGAAAGCGAGTTGGACAAAGGCAGCACGTTCTCGTTCACAGTCCCGGTGGCGAGTTGACACTCGGAGGGTTGAGGGCTTGACATTTGTTGGTGCCTCCGCTATAATGCCGCCAACTTGCTGCAAGTTCGCATGAAACCTCGCAGGCTCTTTTACCGAGCTGGCACCGATGGTGCGATTGTTGGCCGGAGCATATCAACGGCTGCCCTGAAAACTTGGTACATCTACTTATCTCTTAACCAAGAAAGGAGGGATCGTGCCCATCACTACTCACTACGCCGAGAGCTGAACAGGGATCGGGCGTCCTGTGTTCGGCTGAATCCTTGAGCCTTTAGGCTCAACCTACTATACGACTCAGGAGGAGAAGTCCCCATGCGTACGTTCAAGATCGTCAGTTTGGTTTTGCTGGCATCCATGTTTCTTTCGGCGTGCGGCGGTGGCGCTACCCCGGTTCCACCCACCCAAGCGCCAGCGCCGGCTGCGCCAACGGCGGCCCCGACTGCCAAACCACCGGAGCCTACCAAACCCCCGGCGCCGGCCAAGTTTGAGTGCAAGGACAAGTTGGGCTGCGTTGACATCGGGCCCAGTGATCCCGTTCACATCGCGTATGCTTTCGTGACCTCAGGCGACAACTCGACGTTGGGTCTCGACACCAAGTATGGCGCCGAGCTCGCGATTGACGACGCGGGCGGCAAGGTCCTTGGCCATGCGATCAAGTTCGACGGCCAGGACGCGGGCTGCAGCGCCGAGGGCGGGCAGGCCGCTGCCACCAAGATCGCAGCGGACAACACCGTCGTCGCCGTGATCGGCACGAACTGCTCGAGCGAAGCTCGTGCTGCCATACCGATCCTCCTCACCCAGGCCGGGCTGTCCATGATCTCGCCCTCCAACACGGCCCCCGACCTCACCGATCCTGCCAAGCATGTCGCAGGTTACTTCCGCACTGCCCACAACGATAAAGTGCAGGGCGCTGTGGCAGCCGATTTCGTTTTCAACCAGCTCAAGTTCAAGAAAGCAGCCACCATTCACGACGGCAGCATTTACGCGCAAGGGCTGGCGAATGTGTTCGCCGACTCGTTCAAGAAATACGGTGGCACGATCACCGCGCAGGAAGCGGTCAACGTGGGCGACAAGGACATGAAACCTGTCCTCACCCGCATCGCCACAGGCAAGCCTGACTTGATCTACTACCCGATCTTTATCGCCGAGGGCGGCTTTATCGCCGCTCAGATTCGCGACGTGCCGGGCATGGAAAAGACCGTCATGATGGGCGCCGATGGTATCTTTTCGCCGGACTTTCTCAAGGCCGGCGGCAAGAACGTGGTCGGCATGTTCTGGTCCAGCCCCAACTTTTCCGCGTTCGGAAGCGGCTACCAGGCCCTGGTGGACAAGTATCTGAAAAAGTACAACGTCAAGGGCACGCTGGCGCCGTTCCACGCCCACTCGTACGACGCGCTGAACATGGTCCTGGCGGCGCTCCAAAAGCCAGGCGTGGTCGTCACCGACCCGGATGGCACGCTGCACGTTCAGAAGCAGGCGCTGCGCGATGCCATCGGGGCGACCAAGGACTTTAAAGGCATCACGGGTAACATCACCTGCAGCCCGGATGGCGACTGTGCAGACCCCAAGATCGCGGTCTACCAGGCCAGCGCCGACGACTTTGCCAAGCTCGAGATGCCCAAGACGCCGGCTTGGTTCCCCGGCGGCCCGGACTATAAGGCCCCATAACCCGACGTCCTGTAGCACTGGACTGAGCACTGGATGAGCCGGGCGGGCTTGGCCGGCCCGGCTCATCTCCAATTTCGCAGGAGCGAACGATCCTATGCGCCGATTTTTCGAACGCACCAGCCTAACGGATATTGTGATGTTCGTCATCGGAGGCTCGCTTGTTGCGCTGGTCATCATAGGCTCGGCGGCGACGCTGATCAGCGGCAAGTATGGCAGCCGGGAATGGTTCAACTTTATCGTTTACGGTGTCGCGCTGGGGGGAATCTATGCGGTGATTGCGATTGGCTATACCATGGTCTATGGCATTCTGCGCATGATCAACTTTGCGCACAGCGAAGTGTTTATGAGCGGCCCTCTCACCGCGTATTTTCTCGCAGATGCCTGGGGCAGATCCGGCTTTCTCGATCAAAACCCTGTTCTGGGTCTGCTCGTAATCTTCGCCCTCGCGATGGCGGTCTCGACGATGGTCGCCGTCCTCTTGGAACGCATCGCCTACCGTCCACTGCGCTTTGCGCCGCGCCTGGTGCCCTTGATTACGGCGATTGGCGCTTCTTTCTTTCTGCAGTATTTTTTCCGTGGTCTGTACGGAGCGAATATCAAAGTGTATCCAGAGATGGCCGTGCTTAAAACCAATGTGCAGCTTGGCGCCTATAGTATTCAGTACGTCCAGATTCTCGTGATTGTAGCAGCCGCCATCATGATGGGAGGACTGCAATTATTCATTCAAAACACGCGCACCGGCAAGGCGATGCGCGCCGTCTCCGAGGACAAGCAAACCGCCGCCCTGATGGGGATTGACGTGGACCAAATCATCGTCATCACCTTCATCATTGGAGGCGCGCTCGCCGGGGCGGCTGGTGTCTTGTACGCATTGATGTTCAAGCAGGTGGGTTTTCTAATGGGCTTTATCCCTGGGATCAAAGCGTTCACCGCGGCGGTCTTGGGGGGCATCGGGAACGTCCCCGGCGCGATGGTGGGCGGATTGTTTTTGGGGTTGGCCGAGTCTGTGGGGCCTAATCTTTTCCTCGACGGTCTAGGCATTCCTGCACCGTACCAATTAAAAGACGCGATTGCGTTTACGATGCTCGTTCTCGTCCTGATCTTTCGCCCCACCGGGATCCTCGGCGAAACGCTTGCCCAGAAAAAAGCGTGAGGTCAAACCATGTCCCAGTCACCTACAAATCGCCCAGTTGCACTTTCAACTGCCTTGGGAGCCGGTGTTAGAATCGGACTGATCGGCGGAATCATCGCGGTGTCGATTGCGCTGATAGGAATGTTGCAAGCTTTTGCCACGCGCGACATTATCAGCAGTGTCGTCTCGATGAGCCAGATTCTGCTGCTGATCACTTTCTTCGGTTGCGCGTACATGGCTGTCACCCGCAGCGGTTCGACCCAACCCATATTCGCCCTCATTACGGGAGCCTTGACCGGGCTCGTCTCCAGTGTTCTAGTGGTAGCCTTGGTCGGGCTGGGAAGCGTCGTCAGACTGGGCGACATGTTCATCAACGCGACCGACCAACTGTACGAATTGCTGACATTCAAGCAAGGACTGGTCACCGGCAGCCTCTACTTGATGGGACTGGGGCTTGCAACCGGCGTGGCGGCGGCGGTCATCTACCGGCTGCCCTCCAAGGCGCGCCAGCCCGTCGTGACTGCCATCGTGGGCGTGGTGGCCTTCGGCTTGCTTCAAGACCTGATCCGCGTCACTCTGTCGGTGTGGGAAGCGTTGACGCCTGCGCTCAAGTTCCTGTACAAAGCAAACGGTTTGTCCATCGCAGGTGCGGTAACCCTCTTCGTTCTGATTGCGGCCATTTCCTACATCCGAGCGACTCGAGGAAACCAAATTCAAAGCGGGTTGAACGGCCTGCCGCCCGCGAGTCGCAAGACCCTGCGCTGGGCTTTTATCCTTATCGGCATCGTGATCGTGTTGCTGCTGCCGGTGTTCCTGGGCCTGTATCTCAGCGATGTCCTTGACTTTGTAGGCTTGTACCTCTTGATGGGGTTGGGCCTGAACATCGTCGTCGGCTTCGCGGGTCTGCTCGACCTCGGCTACGTTGCCTTTTACGCCATTGGGGCTTATACGGTGGGCATCCTCACATCGCCCGAACATGCTACCGGAATCATCCACAACTGGTGGCTCGCACTCCCCTTTGGTGTCCTGGCCGCCGTGTGTGCTGGCGTCATCCTCGGCATTCCGGTGCTCAAGATGCGCGGCGATTATCTCGCCATTGTCACGCTGGGCTTTGGCGAAATCATCCGCCTGCTGGCATTATCCGACTTTTTAAAGCCATGGGAAGGCGGGGCGCAAGGCATCCAGGGGATTCCCAGTCCGGATATCGGTCCCATACGGTTTGTCCAGCAGCAACTCACGTTGCCGCTCTTGGGTAAGCTTCAGTTCACTCCGTCGCAACAGTTCTTTTACCTTTTCCTTGGGGGCTGCCTGTTAGTCATCTTTATTGCTACGCGCGTCAAGGGCTCGCGGCTCGGGCGCGCCTGGATGGCAGTACGCGAGGACGAAGACGTGGCGCAGGCGATGGGCATCAACCTCGTCGCGACCAAGCTGATGGCTTTTGGAATGGGTGCATCGTTCGGCGGACTGGCCGGAGCCATCTTTGCGAGCAAACTACAATCTGTCTACCCCCACAGCTTTAACTTTCTTGTCTCGATCAATGTCCTGTGCATCATCATCATCGGCGGAATGGGCAGTATTCCGGGCGTGGTCGTAGGAGCGCTAGCATTGGTTGGACTGCCCGAATTGCTGCGCGAGGTTGGCGACTATAGATACCTCTTTTACGGCGGCGTGCTCGTGGTGATGATGCTGACGCGGCCAGAGGGGCTGTGGCCCGAAGCCACGCGCCGGCGTGAGCTGCACGAAGAGGCCGAACCCGCTGAAGCCGGGCCGGCGCTGGCCGGCGGCACGACTGTAAAGTAAGCGAGAAAATGACTATGGCTATTCTCACGGCACACAAAGTATCTAAACGCTTTGGCGGGCTCACCGCCGTCAGCTTGTTCGACGTTGAGATCAAAGAGCAGGCTATCCACAGCATCATCGGGCCGAACGGAGCAGGCAAGACGACCTTTTTCAACTGCGTGACCGGCTTTTACAAGCACGAAGAAGGCACGATCTTGTTTCAGGGTAAGTCTGTGGATGGCCGGTCGCCCGACCAGGTCACCCGCATGGGCATCAGCCGTACCTATCAGAACATCCGGCTATTTGCCAATATGACGGTGATCGAGAACGTGCTGGTGGGGCAGCATCCCCATCTCCATTCGAACATGTTCGGTGCGATTTTCCACACCCCTGGCACCATGCGTGAAGAAGCCTCGGCGCTGGCAGAAGCCAGCCGGCTGCTCAAGTTCGTCGGCCTGGCTGGTACAGGCGACTTGTTCGCCAGGAACCTGCCTTATGGCCAGCAGCGCCGGCTGGAGGTTGCCCGCGCCCTGGCTAGCAAGCCCAGATTGCTCCTCCTGGATGAGCCGACGGCGGGCATGAACCCGGCCGAGACCGCCGAGATGACGGCTTTTATCCGCCGGCTGCGCGACGAGCTGGGGATTACGATCCTGCTCATCGAGCACCAGATGCGCGTGGTCATGGGCATTTCAGAGCTGATCACGGTCATGGACTTTGGTGAAAAGATTGCCGAGGGCACGCCGATTGAAATCCAGAATAATCCCAAAGTCATCGAAGCGTACCTGGGGCGGGGCAGCGCCTCCGAAATGATGCGGGCCGCCGCCTAGTCCATAAGAAGGACTGACCCATGGCATTACTCGAACTCGAAAACGTTCACACATACTATGGTCACATTCATGCCCTCAAGGGCATCTCGCTCACCGTCGAAGAGGGAGAGATCGTCACTCTCATCGGCGCCAACGGCGCCGGCAAGAGCACGACCCTTAATACCATCTGCGGGCTGCTTCGCCCCCGTCAAGGGTCTATTCGGCTGGGCAATGAAGACCTGACCGCTTACAAGGCGCACCAGATCGTCTCCAAGGGCGTGGTGCAGGTGCCGGAAGGGCGGCGGGTGCTGGGCCGGTTGACGGTGACCGAAAACCTGGAGATGGGCGCTTTCACCCGCAACGACAAGCCGGGGATCGCCCAGGATATGGAGCGCGTTTTTGCGTTGTTCCCTCGCCTCAAGGAGCGGCGGCGCCAGGTAGCCGGGACGCTCTCTGGCGGTGAGCAGCAAATGCTTGCCACAGGCCGCGGGATAATGGCCCGGCCGCGCATCCTGCTGCTGGACGAGCCTTCGATGGGCCTGGCGCCGGTGCTGGTGGACAGTATCTTTGATACCATCAAGCAGCTTCACAAAGAGGGCACGACGATCCTGCTCGTGGAGCAAAACGCCCGCATGGCACTCTCGGTTGCCAACCGGGGCTATGTCATGCAAACGGGCGAAGTGGTTCTCCGTGACAGCGCCGAGGCCCTGCGCGCCAACGAGATGGTGCGCAAGGCGTACCTGGGCATCACGTAGGATTGCAGATTGAGGATTTCAGATCGCAGATTTACAATCTGAAATCTGCAATCTCAGATGTCGAATCAGGAAGGAGGTGAGGTTATCAGCCTGACGTCAAGTATCCGCTGAGAACGCTGACCCTTTTTCATTTCTCTTAGGAGGAGAAAACCATGTCTAGCAAAAAGTTGTTTGGATTGATTGCGCTGCTCACGATCCTCTCGACGGTTGTGGCAGCGTGCGGTGGAGGCGCTACGCCGGTTCCGGCTACTCAAGCACCGGTTGCCGCAGCGACCAAAGCTCCTGAGCCAACCAAGCCGCCTGAGCCGACCAAGCCGCCTGCGCCAACTGCCACACCCAAGCCGGTGACCTTTGTCATGTGCGAGCCCGGCGATGCGGTGAGACTCGACCCGGCTGATTACGATGACGGTCAAACCGCAGCCCGTGCGGAACAGGTCTTTGAGACATTGGTCGAGTTTGACGGCGCGACTACGAACGTTCGCCCCGCGCTTGCGGAGAAATGGGACACGTCCGCAGACGGCAAGACCTGGACATTCTATCTGCGCAAGGGCGTCAAGTTCCATGATGGCACTCCGTTCAATGCCGATGCTGTGATCTGGAACTATACGCGCCAGTGGGACGAGAAGCATCCTTATCACACCCAAGACTATGCTACCCTGTCGTGGGAGTACTGGCACGATGTGATCGGCTGGGGCTTTAAGGGTGAGCAAGGCGCGATGATGCAGGACATCGTCAAGGTGGATGATTACACCGTCAAGTTTGTCCTGTCCGATGCGTCCGGTCCGTTCCTCATCAACATGGCCCTGTTCTCGAACGGCATTGCCAGCCCGGCGTCGTTCGACAAGAACAAGACCGATTCCTTCAAAAACCCAGTCGGCACGGGCCCCTTCAACTTCGTTGAATGGGTCAAAGACGATCACATCACTCTGCAGAAGAATCCGGATTGGTGGGGTGGCGCGAACACTGTGGCGATTGACAAACTAATCTTCCGCGTCATCAAAGACAACTCGGCGCGCTACCTGGCTGTCAAAGCCGGCGACTGCAACGGCATGGGCGAAGGCGCGAATCCCGACGACGCCAAAGCCGCCGCCTCCGATCCGAACCTCCAGGTTCTCTCGCGGCCGCCCTTGAACGTCGGCTACCTCGCGTTCAACCAGGCCGCCAAGCCACTGGACAACTTGAAGGTTCGCCAGGCAATTTCTTGGGCGATCGACAAGCAAGCCATCGTGGACGCGCTCTACGCTGGCAACGGTGTTGTGGCAACCCAATTCCTGCCGCAGTCACTGTGGGGCTGGAACCCGGACATCAAGCAGACCTGCTGCGATGCCGAGAAAGCCAAAGCGCTGTTGAAAGAGGCAGGCTACGAGAAGGGCTTTACGATTGACTTTTGGTACATGCCGGTGAGCCGCCCGTACTTCCCGGTTCCGAAGCCTATTGCGGAAGCCATCGCGGCTGATCTTGCAAAGGTGGGCATTACGACCAACCTCAAGACCGAGGACTGGGGTCAGTACAAAGTGGATGCCCGCGACGGCAAGTTCAACGGCATGTGGCTGCTCGGCTGGACCGGCGACAACGGCGACCCCGACAACTTCCTGTTCACGTTCTTCGGAGATAGTCCGCCAGGAAAAGGCGCCAGCACCAAATGCTGCGCATACTACAACAAGGACTTGAACGACTTGTTGTCCAAGGCGGTGAGATTGTCGGATTTCAAAGCGCGCGAGCCACTGTACAAGCAAGCCGCCGTTTTGATTGACGCCGACATGCCGCGCGTCGCTGTCGCGCACAGCACCGTGCCGTTGATCTTCTCCAAGAAGGTCTCTGGCTACATTCCCAACCCGGTCGGCACCGAATTCTTCAAGACCGTGAAACTCGCGCCGTAATCTGGTCATGTAAAGAACAAGACCTCGGAAGTCTAACAGACTTCCGAGGTCTGATGAGCATTGAACGCAGCCGGCGTCAGGCCGCGTTGTACATCTGCTTTGGATGGTCTGACGCCGAGTCTTGAATCGTAAAACGTGAAACGTGATGCGTAGTCGCCGGGAGGTCATTACGCCTCACGTTTTATGTCTCACGAAGGCCGCTCATAAGGCCGATAGGAGACGCACCTTTGATCCGTTACACCATTCGCCGCCTGATAGCGGTGCTGCCCACGCTGCTAGGCGTGACCATCATTGTTTTCCTGTTCATCCACCTGATCCCCGGCGACCCAGCCACGGCGATGCTGAGAGAAAATGCCCCTGTCGAAGTGGCCGACCGAATCCGCGAACAGCTTGGCCTGAACAAGCCCTGGTTCATCAACCTGGGCGAGGTTAACTGCCCGCAGCAGGATCCTACGGTCAAATCCACTACGGGCGGCGTGTTTATGACCTATCACAACTGCGACAAGTCCGGTGGGTTCGCCGCCCTGCGCTACTGGCAGCCCAGGCTGGATAGGCCATTCGACAGTCAGTACCTCTTGTATGCGAGCAAACTGTTGCGCGGCGACTTGGGCACCTCACTGGTGACCAAAAACCCGCTCATGGATGACCTGAAACTCAAATTCCCGGCGACGCTCGAGCTATCGGTGATGGCGATGCTCGTCGCCGTGGGTATTGGCGTCCCGGCAGGAATCATCTCGGCGGTCAAGCAAAACACGCCGATTGACACGGGGAGCATGTTTGTGTCGCTGGCCGGCGTGTCCATGCCGATCTATTGGTTGGGCATGATGGCGATGATGGTCTTTGCCGTCTGGCTGCATTGGGTCCCGGCCGGCACTCGGCTGGGCAGCGACGTCGAGCTTCACCGGATCACTAACCTGTACATCCTGGATAGCCTTTTGACCGGAAATGCAAAGGCCCTGGGTGACGCGCTGAAGCACATCATCGTGCCCGCCATTGTGCTGGGCACAGTTCCGATGTCCCTCCTGGCCCGTATGACGCGTGCGTCCATGCTTGAAGTGCTCAACCAGGATTACATCCGTACTGCCCGAGCAAAGGGACTGGCGGATCGCGTTGTGGTGCTGCGCCACGCGCTTTCCAACGCACTCCTGCCAGTGGTGACGGTCATCGGATTGCAAGTCGGCGGTTTGTTGGGCGGCGCTATCTTGACAGAGACGATCTTTTCCTGGCCCGGCATCGGACGATGGGTGTTCGATTCCATCCAGCTCCGCGACTATCCCGTCATCCAAAATGTGATCTTGGCGGTCGCGCTGATCTTTGTGATTGTCAACCTGGTTGTTGACCTTTCTTACGCGGTGATTGATCCGCGCATACGGTACGCGTGACCGGCGGGAGGCCGCATGGCAAACACAATGGCTGTCTGGCCGTACGGAAAAGTCTTACAACGCAAACGGATCAGCCCGTGGAATGACGCCCTGTACCGCCTGATCCGCAGCACGAACGCCCGGGTGGGCCTTGGCATCGTGGTGTTTCTCACTTTGACGGCGATAGTGGCCGTGGCGTTCTGGCCCTATAATCCCAGGATAGATAGCGACCTGCCTAACCGGCTCAAGCCGCCCTCCTGGGCCAGCCAGTCCCCCGACAAGAAACCTAGTTCTTACTATGCGATCTTTGGCACTGACGACCAGGGCCGTGACGTGTTCCGGCGCGTCGTCCACGGCGCTCCTATCTCACTTCAGGTCGGTTTGGTGTCTGTCAGCTTTGCGCTGGCGTTTGGCAGCATCCTCGGCTTGGTGGCAGGGTTCGTGGGTGGGCAGACTGACAATGTGCTCATGCGCCTGATGGACATCATGCTGGCTTTCCCATCCATCCTGCTGGCGATTGGGATCGTGGCCGCGCGTGGGCCAGGGCTGAACAATACCATCCTGGCGATCAGCATCGTCAACATTCCCATCTATGCACGCATCGCCCGTGCTACTACTCTGTCCATCAAGGAGCAGGATTACATCACCGCCGCCACCTGCATCGGCGCAAGCGACCGCCGACTGATCTTTCGCCACGTCCTGCCCAACAGCCTCTCGCCTATCATCGTCCAGGGGACCCTTTCAATTGCCACGGCTATCCTCGATGCTGCCGGGCTGGGATTCCTGGGCCTGGGCGCACAACCACCTACGCCTGAGTGGGGCGCGATGTTGGCCGATGGCTACAAGTACTTGACCATCGGCGCGTGGTGGGTGTTGTTGTTCCCTGGCGCGGCGATCATGCTCACCGTGTTAGGGTTCAACCTGTTGGGCGATGGTCTGCGCGATGCGCTCGACCCGCGCATGCGCGGAACGGGCCGGGCGTAAATAACAAATCTCAGATCCCAGATTTCAATGGTCTCTGCGCTCGTTTTGGCCGCCGGGCTGTCCCGGCGTATGGGAACGAACAAGCTGCTGCTCCCCTTTGGGGAGCGCACTGTTTTGGGCCAGGTGGTCACCTTGCTGGCAGGCTGCCCACTCGGCGAGATCATCGTCGTCACCGGGCACGAGCGTGAAAAAATAGAGGAAATGTTAAGGCGCTATCATGGTCCCCGTGGCGTCCTGCGTTTTGTATACAATCCCCATTATGCTACCGGCGAGATGCTCTCGTCCATCCAGGCCGGGCTGGCGGCGCTACGCAGTGACTGCGAGGCGGCGCTGATCGTTTTGGGTGACCAGCCACAAATCCAGCAGCGTGTCGTAGAGCAGGTCATCGCCGCACGTGCGCCGGGCGCAGTCGTCATCCCGAGCTCTAATCAGCGCGGCGGGCACCCCATTCTGATTGGCCGCGCGTGCTGGGCCGAGGTGTTGGCGCTGCCGCACACCGCGAACTTGCGCGAGGTGCTGCGCGCCCACGCGGGCTGGGTACGCTACGTCGAGGTGGACACAGAGACCATCTTGCGCGATATGGACACGCCAGAGGATTATAGCCGGATGGTCGGGTGCTGAGGTCGCTGCATATGGATATTGCAATTCGGCAATGGACTGAAGCTGACATCACCATTGCAGATGACATTCAAGGATCTGCATTCGGCATACCCGAAAGTCGCGCCGCAGAACTCGCTCGTCACTTGGCTTTGCAGCCAGATGGTTGGTTCCTCGCAACCCTTGGAGACACACCCGTCGGGACGGTCGGGGCGGTGGATTATGGCCCGTTTGCCTACATTGGCCTGATGACCGTCCGTCCCGAGTACCAGCGTCGGGGCATAGGACATGCATTGATGCAGCGACTCTTGGCCTGGCTGGATGCGCGAGGCACGCCCATGGAACTCCTCGACGCAACTGAAGCGGGCGCTCCAGTTTATGCCCACTTTGGCTTTGTGGAGGAGGACCTGGCATACCTGTTTGAGCACCAACCTGACACACTCGCCTTTGATTGGCCTGACGGTGTTCATGTACTGCAAGCAAAAGATATCCAGGCCCTCTGCGAGTTTGATACGCCGATTTTCGGAGCCAGCCGGGCGGCGGTGCTTCGCGCCTTGCTCACAGATTTTCCCGGCCGCGCCTTTGCAGTCCACGATGAAGCAGGACAAATATCGGGTTATCTCTTTGCACAGTCGCAGCGTATCGGCCCGTGGGCAGCAAAACGACGCCAGGACGCTCAGGTGTTGCTTCGAGCTGCCATGTCTTTGTCCTACCAAGGCATGCCACTTGCCATTGTGCCCAAGATGAACGAGGCAGCGGCCGAGCTATTGGAGCAGTTTGGCTTTCGGTTTACGCGCTCATGCCGCCACATGCGGCGCGGCGGCTCGAGCATACCCAGTCAACGCACTCTCATTTATGGCCAGACGAGCTTTGCGATAGGCTAAGCATACGCCTGTCTGGCCAAATACGCCTTGTACGCTGGCCCGCTCTTGCCTGGAATGTCCGTCTCGACCAGTTCTACACCGGGCGCGGCCAGAACCTCCAACGCAATCTGCCGCGAAAGCTCCATCACCGGGTTGAGCGTCAGCAATTCTTGGCGGCCAAAAAACTGTGCCGCGTCCACTTCGTGGTAGTCGGGCAGGGGTTCGCCCGAATCACAGCGAATCCGGAACCCCACAAACACGGCTCCACCCTCGTGGGTGACGCGCGTTCGCACCGAGACGATGCCGCAGGCTTCGCCGGATAGCCCGGCTTCTTCTTGCAGCTCGCGGACAGCGGCCTGGTCGAGCGTCTCGTCGTGGTTGGCATAGCCGCCGGGCAGCGTCCACATCCCACGCCGATTCCCGTAGGCGTATCGTACGAGCAACACCTTGCCTTCGCGCACGACCACGGCGCTCACGCCGACATCCCACGTCTTGTCATCAGCCATCTACGCTGACTCCGTCCAGCGCAAACACCTGGCCAGGCTGGCGCACTGCAACCTGTCCAAGCGAGTAAACAGTCACGTCGCCCGGCCCAGCAACGCGCCACATCGCGCCGTCCCAGATCAATGCTGTCCGCTCGGCAATCCCCAGGATGGAATAGTCAGCGCCCAGCGCGCTGGCTACTTGCTCGGCCCACTCGCTGGGCGACCGGTGATGTGGAACCACGGCTGCGCGTTGGACCACGCCTAGCGCTGGTTCAATGCCCCGAGTATTGGGGTTCCACATGGCTTCGCACAGCACCATCGCGCCGGCGCTTGACCCGGCCAGCACTGCGCCGCCCCGCCATGCCTCCAACATCGCGCGCCAAGCCTGGCTGTCCTTCAAGCTGCGGAGCAGATGACCGGGATCGCCTCCGGCGATGTAGACGAGCTGCGCCGTCGCCAGTTGCGCGGCGAGCGCCGGATCGTTCGCCGTCGCCGCGTCCACGATCATCACGCCAAAGGCTTGAGCGCCCAGCCGGTTGAAATGCCGCACGCCGTTCGCTGCCGCCATGCGCGGCGCGCCTTCTGCCGCGGCCGCCGTCGGCAAGACCGCCACGCGCGCACCCGCGCCGCCTGCTGCATCAATCAACATGCGGTCGGCTTGTTCACAATCGCGTCCGAACTCGGCGCCACCTACCAATGCCAGCCAACCTGTCATGCGACCCTCCCGTTGCCCGTCGCCAGCGTTCGGAGGCGAGGCACCTGCGCCGCCATCACCGCCGGATCGCTGCGCCATTGGAACGCAGAGTTGACGCCTCCGTATTCAAACGCCACCACCCATGGCTCGGTCCAATCGCCGGCGTGAATGCATGCCATCGCCCACTCTGCCGCCAGCCAATCGTCGTCTCTCAGAGGCATGTGGTCAATCAGGAGATGATCATTGTAATCCAGGCCGGTGATGTGTAACTCACACAGGCGGTCTACCGGCAAGCGGGCCACGTACTCATGCTCGTCCATTCCCAGTTGCTGGGCCGTAATGCGTGCGTGCGATAGATCGAGCAAGAATCCACACCCGGTCTCGTGGACGATACGACGAATGACCTCCGGGTCAACCGCCGGGCGCGGGGCGACGCCCTCCGGGTATTGATAGGGCCCGTTTTCCACGATCACCCGCTCCGGGCCGAACCGGCGGGTGGCCGCCCGCACATCGCGGAGCACATGCTCAATCACCGCATCGGCGTTATCGAGGTCGCCTGCATCAAAATCCGTTACACGCGGAGAGAGATGCAGATTGACGTAAGGGGTGCCGGTCTGGATAAGGAAACCCTCAACCCGATTCCAGTCGGTCGCATCCAGCTTGCCCGATCCGGCCCGCAGTTCAAAGTGGACATAGACTGGGTGCTCTGCACGGGCCGTTGCGACCATGTCTGGCCAGTCGGGACATTTCCAGAGGTCTATAGCGATCCGGCTCTGGCGGACTAGCTCTGCTGCCGGTGCTGAGTAATTCAAGGCAAGTTTCAATTCGTCATCCGTCCTTTGTCATTACCAGACCCGGCAAACAAATCCCGCAAGTCAATTATACACGTTGGCTGACCCTAGAGCGAGCCTATAACCTTG
>Ga0315268_10002207_pt1 | contig 22172 bp, 21 predicted proteins | sample C1_top_MG_FD_204535 | JGI IMG/M metagenome (GOLD analysis project Ga0315268, IMG submission 204535) | Sediment microbial communities from Yellowstone Lake, YNP, Wyoming, USA - C1_top | ecosystem: Environmental > Aquatic > Freshwater > Lake > Sediment | place: USA: Wyoming | collected 2017-08-01 | reverse complement strand
AGTAGAACCAGACTACAGCAAAAACCCCACCCAGCCTTCGGTATACCCCCAAATAGCCTATCGCCAGAATGCCAACGGCAACAAAATGACCACCATTTGGACCGAAGGAACCGGTCCGCTCTATTCGCTTATAGCCCGAGACACCGCCGGCCAGGTAACCGCAGTATCAGCCGCCGATGTGGGCGGAACCGAGCCTTCAATCTATACCATTGAGCGGGACGGCTATCTGGTTTACAACACCACCAAGTCCAAGACCACCGGCATCACCGTGGACTACGACAGCACACAGCTTTTGTATTATTTGCCGACCCTGGACCGGGAACAAAAGCAAACGGTAAAAATAAACCTGTATCAGGAATACTCCGACAAGGCCGTTTATATTTACCAGTTCTGGGTGGACAATGTTTCATTGGGTACGGTTAAAGTTCCCTCCGGCCAGATGGTGACCTTCGTAAAAGACCTGCCCAATGCAGTCAGTCACGACGGGGAGGGAGTTTTAAAGATCGTAAACCTGAAGAAAGGAACTATTGTCACCTGCGATAACTGGCAGTTGTTTGCCTATGATAAGGACTGCGATAATACCAAGCATGGTGGTACGCAATCAGAAATGAGCGAAGCCAAGCCTGTGGCCTACCGCTACGAACTGATGCAAAACGCGCCCAACCCCTGTTCCAAGCAGACGGCGATCAATTATCAGCTTGCCAAGCAGGGCCAGGTCAGTCTGAAGGTTTACAACACACTGGGGCAGGTGGTAAAAACCTTGGTCAACGAATCCCAAAACCCCGGCCCCTACAGCGTCAAATGGAACGGCAAGGACGAGTCGGGCAGGCAGGCGGCGGCGGGCATTTACTTCTACCGCATAGCCTCTGGCGAGTTCAACAGCACCAAGAAAATGGTAATCCTTCGGTAGTCTTACAAAGCGGTTTCAAAAAGGCCGGAGCTTTTGCTCCGGCCTTTTATTTTTCAAATACTTGATAAATTTATATTCTGCATTGACATATTTAACGATAGTGTGTTAAAATTCAATGTTTACGGGTCTTAGTTCCGGTGACAAATCTAATCGATCACTCATCAACCAACAGAGGAGAGTCTATGAACCTTCTAGGACTTGCCAGACACGGGCTCAACAATTTTGAGCAGATCTCGGTGGTAGGCGTTCTGATCACCGCCGTGATCAGCCTGGTTTATGCCTGGCTTCTCAAGAATAACGTGATGGCCAAGGACAAGGGCACCGTCAAGATGCAGGAAGTCTGGAACGCCATCCGGGTCGGCGCCGACGGCTATCTGAAACAGCAGTTGAAGACCATCCTGCCGGCCATCGGCCTGCTGACGGTGGTACTGTTCCTCAGCGTTTACGTGGTACCGCCCAGCCGCGAGGCCATAGCCGAGTTCGGCCCGGAGAGCGCCCGGAACGTGGTGGCCTTCGGCCGGACCATTGCCTTCATCATGGGCGCCACCTTCTCCCTGCTGGTGGGCCAGCTGGGGATGCGGATGGCCATCCAGGCCAACGTCCGCTCGGCGGCCGCGGCCCAGAGGGGCTTTAATGAGGCGCTGTCCATATCCTATTACGCAGGCACCGTCACCGGGATGCTGACCGACGGGCTGGGACTGTTGGGCGGCACCGTGATCTTCGTGGTCTTCGGCACCGCCGCCCCGGACGCCCTGCTGGGCTTCGGCCTGGGCGGCACCCTGCTGGCCCTGTTCATGAGGGTGGGCGGCGGGATCTACACCAAGGCCGCCGACGTGGGGGCCGACCTGGTGGGCAAGGTGGAAAAGGACATCCCCGAGGACGATCCCCGCAACGCCGCGGTGGTGGCCGACCTGGTGGGAGACAACGTGGGCGACTGCGCCGGCATGGCGGCCGACATCTTCGAGAGCTACGAGGTCACCATCGTCTCGGCCCTGATCCTGGGGCTGACCCTGGTGGCCCTGGATCCCACCCACAGCCTTAAGTGGATCGTCTATCCCCTGATCATCCGGGGCATCGGCGTCATCAGCTCCATCCTGGGGACCTTCACCGTTCCCATCTGGGAAAAGTTCCCCATCAAGTTCCTCAGGGCCCATGATGCCGAGGAGGCCATGTTCCGGTCCTACGAGGTCTCCAGCGTCAACACCGTGGCCTTTTCCTTCTGGGTGGCCATCGCCTACGCCGGCGACTGGCGCCTGGCCATGCTGACCACCATCGGGGTGGCCCTGGCCGTGGTCTTCAATCCCTTAACTTCGTATTTCACCTCCACCCGCAAGGCTCCGGTAAAGGAGATAGTGAAGGCCACCAAGACCGGCCCGGCCACCACCATTCTCTCCGGGCTTTCGGTGGGCATGGAATCCAGCGTCTGGGCGCTGGTGGTCATCGCCATCAGCTTCATCTTTGCCCTGGTGCTATATGCCGGTGAACCGGCCATCTTCGTGCTTTACGGCGTGGCCATGATCGGCATCGGGATGCTGTCCCACACCGGCAATAACGTGGCCATGGATTCCTTCGGGCCCATCTCCGACAATGCCAACGGCATCGGGGAGATGGCCTGGCACGACATGCACGACGAGAACACCAAGAAGGCCCGCCAGGTGATGGCCGACCTGGATGCGGTGGGCAACACCACCAAGGCCATTACCAAGGGGGTGGCCATCGCCTCGGCGGTGATCGCGGCCGTCAGCCTGTTCGCCTCGTTCATCACCGACGTGGGGCTGGTCCAGGAACGGCTGGGCCTGTCCGAGGTCATGGCCGGCATCGACATCTCCAAGACCAAGGTCTTCATCGGATTCCTGCTGGGCGGGGCCCTGCCCTGGCTGTTCAGTTCGCTGTCCATCAGAGCGGTCAGCCGGGCGGCGGCCCAGATCGTGGAAGAGGTGCGCCGCCAGTTCCGGATCCCGGGCATCATGGAGGGGACGGTCAAGCCCGATTACGCCCGGGTGGTGGGCATCTCCACCGCCTCGGCCCAGAAGGAGCTGATCCCGCTGGCCACCATTTCGGTGGTACTGCCGCTGATGGTGGGAATGATCCTGCAGGTGGAGGCCCTGGGCGGGTTTTTGGCCGGGGTCATCCTTTCCGGCATGATGCTGGCGGTCTTCATGTCCAATGCCGGCGGGGCCTGGGACAACGCCAAGAAGTCCATCGAGGACGAGCCGCGGGACCTGGCCGCTAATACCGGCAAGGGCTCGGAGCGCCACAAGGCCGGGGTGGTGGGCGACACCGTGGGCGATCCGCTCAAGGACACGGCCGGCCCGGCCCTGAACCCGATGATCAAGGTGGTAAACATCGTCAGCCTGATCGCGGCCCCCATCATCGTCAAGTACCAGCAGCTGGGGTTCTGGGGCTGGACGGTGGTGGCCGTGCTGGGAGCCGCTTTGGTCTGGGGCCTGGTCACCAGCAAGAAGGCGATGCCCGATCTTTGATCTGAACCTTCAGGGATGGTATCCGCTGAAGAACATTTGGCCTGCAAAAGCCGCTGGTGGGAATCAGCGGCTTTTGCTTTGACCGGAACCGGTCAGGTTTTTACCATTCTTTATGTCCGGCCTTAACTGGTTCACAGTCAGATCAAGGCTCATTTTGGCTGCCGTCGGCGTGAAAAATAGGGGTATTTTTCTCTTGACTAATAACGCATTTTCAAGTAAAATTAAAGACTATTAAATAACAAATCATGAAGTCTTATAACTTAAGTCCTATCATTATGTTATAAACCTATAAAATAGCTCGCTGGCATACCGGTCAGGCGGGCTGTTTTTGGATGAAGGCAGACTCTTTAAGGATAATATAAAAATTCCCAGACCATAAACCAATTAACTGGAGAAAAGAATGAAAAAGGACCTGATCTCAGTAGCCGATTTCAGCAAACAGGAGATGGACCAGTTGTTTGACCTGGCGGCCAAGATAAAAAAGCAGACCAGAGCCGGCCGTTCCCCCAAGCTCTTGGCCGATAAAACCCTGGCCATGATCTTCGAAAAACCCAGCCTGCGCACCCGGGTGACCTTCGAGACCGGGATGACCCAGCTGGGCGGCCACGGAATCTACCTGGACATGCAGCTGGGCAAGCGGGAGTCCACTCCGGACATCGCCCGCAATCTCTGCCGCTGGGTGGACATCATCATGGCCCGGACCTTCGCCCACAAGAGCGTCACCGACCTGGCCGAGAATTCCACCGTGCCGGTTATCAACGGGCTGTCCGACCTGGAGCATCCCTGCCAGATCTTCGCCGACTTTCTGACCATCCTGGAATATAAGAAAAAATTCAAGGGCCTCAAACTCGCGTATATCGGCGATGGCAACAACGTCTGCAATTCCCTGCTTTTGGCGGCCGGGACCCTGGGCATGAACATGGCGGTGGGCTGTCCCCAGGGTTACGATCCCGACAAGGGCATCCTGGCCAGAGCTCAGGAGATGGCGGCCAGGAACAAGTGCACCATCGAGATAGTGCGCGACCCCCGCGAGGCGGTCAAGAACGCCGACGCCATCTACACCGACGTCTGGGCTTCGATGGGCCAGGAATCGGAGAAGGAGCTCCGGGCCAGGATCTTCGCCCCCTACCAGGTCAACAAAGCTCTGGTGGATGCCGCCAAGAAGGATGTGATGGTGCTGCACTGTCTGCCGGCCCACCGCGGCGACGAGATCACCGACGAAGTGCTGGACGGGCCGCACTCGGTGGTGCTGGACGAGGCAGAGAACCGGCTCCACGCCCAGAAGGCCATCATGGTCACCCTTTACAAATACTGGGCCAAGAACCGCAAGTCCAAAAAGAAATAACTTAATCAGCGTTATCGTGCCACCCTGAAATCTTGGGGTGGCATAATAACAGGGAAAGGAAGGTTCGATATGATGGGCTCATACGGAGTGATGTTCTGGGCGATATATGGATTTGTCATGCTGATAGTCTTGGCCGTGGCCCTGGTCTGGACAGTCTTCAGCATCAAGTTCTTCAAAAAGGCCGCCGAGTATTACCAGAGCGAGCTGGATAACAAAACCAAGAAGGACGGTCAGATGCTGGAGCTTTTGGCCAAGTTCGACCAGCTGGTGGATGTTCTTAAGGTCAAGTAACACCGAACGAATATAGAATGCTGAATATTGAATACAGAAGTTGTGCGATGCCTAAGGTATTCAAGATTCAAGATTCAAACTTCAGTATTCAGGCAAAATGAATTTCTATAAAATGTCCGGGACCGGCAACGATTTTGTGGTGCTGGATAACCGGAAGAATATCATCGGGGATGGGCTCCCTCAAATGGTTTCGAAACTCTGCCACCGCCGCCATGGGGTGGGAGCGGACGGGGTGTTGCTGCTGGAAGCTTCGAACAAGGCCGACTTCCGGATGCGCTATCTTAACGCAGACGGGGGCGAGGTCAGCTTTTGCGGCAACGGGGCCAGGTGCCTGGCCTGGTTCGCCCATTCCATCGGCGCGGCCGGGGAAACGATGACCTTTGAGGCCGGGGACGGACTGCACCGGGCCGAGGTGACTGGGAACCGGGTCAAGCTTTCGATGAAGGATCCCGATGATATCAGGATCAACTTCATACTGGACCTGGGGACCAAGGGTTTTGCGGCCTCTTTTGCCGATACCGGGGTGCCTCATGTGGTCATCCCGGTGATGGAGCTGCAGGATTTCCCGGTGGTGGAGGCCGGCCGCAAGGTCCGTTATCATCAGATGTTTGAACCGGCCGGGACCAACGCCAATTTCATCGAGCTCATTGACAGCCATCATCTGAACATCCGCACTTATGAGCGCGGGGTGGAGGACGAGACCCTGGCCTGCGGCACCGGATCCACCGCGGCCGCGGTCATCTCCGGCCTCCAGGGCCGGGCAGAATCCCCGGTGGAATGCCTGACCCGCGGAGGCGAGGTTCTGACCGTGCATTTCAAGAAAGAGGACGACCTGATCAGCGAAGTGTTCCTGGAGGGGGCGGTCAGTTTGGTGTTCAAGGGGGACTGGCTGGATAGTTGATCTTTTTTTATTATTTTGCATTTTACATTTTGAAATTTTAATTCCGGAGGTGTTATGCCCAAATGGTATAAAAGCGAGGGGTTGACCTTTGACGACGTGCTGCTGGTTCCCCAGCATTCACAGGTGCTGCCCCGCGATACCGACCTTTCCACCAGGTTCTCCCGGCGCATCAAGCTGAACATCCCGCTGTCATCGTCGGCCATGGACACGGTGACCGAGCACCAGATGGCCATCGCCCTGGCCCGCCACGGAGGCCTGGGGGTGATCCACAAGAACCTTCCCATCCACGAGCAGGCCCAGGAAGTGGAGCGGGTCAAGCGTTCCGAGAGCGGGATGATCTCCAAGCCCATAGCGCTGACCCCGGAGCACCGGCTGCAGGACGCGGTGCGGCTGATGAAGGAATACTCCATCTCGGGCATACCCATCGCCGACAAGGACGGAAAGCTGGTGGGCATCATCACCAACCGGGACATAATCTTCGAAAGCGACCTGAACCAGAAGATCGCCCTGACCATGACCTGCGAAAAACTGATCACCGCGCCTCTGGGCACCTCCATCGAAGAAGCCAGCAAAATGCTGCGCCAGCACAAGCTGGAAAAACTTCCGATAGTTGACAAGAAGGGGATGCTGCGGGGCCTGTTCACCTTAAAGGACGTGATGAAGAGCAACAATTTCCCCAACGCCTGCAAGGACAGCCAGGGGCGCTTAAGGACGGCGGCGGCCATCGGGGTCTCCGGCGATTTCCTGGAGCGGGCCGAGGGCCTGGTCTCGGCCGGGGCCGACGCGCTGGTGATAGACACCGCCCACGGCCATTCTCAGGGAGTGCTGAACGCGGTCAAGAAGGTCAGGGAGAAATTCAAGAACACCGACATAGTGGCCGGCAACGTGGCCACCCCCGAGGCCACCCGGGCTTTGATCAGGCTGGGGGTGGACGCCATCAAGGTCGGCATCGGGCCGGGATCAATCTGCACTACCAGGATCGTGGCCGGGGTGGGAGTGCCCCAGCTGACTGCGGTAATGGACTGCGCGGCGGTGGCCCGCAAGGCCAAGGTGCCGGTAATCGCCGACGGCGGTATAAAATATTCCGGCGACGTGGTCAAGGCCCTGGCGGCCGGGGCCGACTGCGTGATGATCGGCAACCTGTTCGCCGGGGTGGAGGAAAGCCCGGGGGAGACAATCTTATTGGCCGGCCGCAGTTACAAGGTCTACCGGGGGATGGGCTCTTTGGGAGCCATGCGCAAGGGCAGCGCCGACCGCTATTTCCAGGAGGGCGGCGGAGCCGAGGGCAAGAAGTTCGTGCCCGAGGGGATCGAGGGCCGGGTGCCCTACAAGGGCTCGCTGGCCGACGCGGTCTACCAGCTGATGGGCGGCCTGCGCAGCGGGATGGGTTACTGCGGGGCGGCCGATCTCAAGGAACTGCAGCTCAAGGCCACGTTCGTCAAGATCACCAATGCCGGGTTAAGGGAGAGCCATGTGCACGACGTGGTGATCACCAAGGAAGCGCCGAATTACGAGGTGGACCGGGGGTAGTCAGCAGGCGGGGCAATATAAACGGTTGAGTTGCAGGACAGGGAAGTCTGGCAACGTTTGAGATGTGGAGCATGGTTGTTAGGCAATGTCGGATATGTTGATTATAATGCAGGGACTAATCGTGCTTCTTCCGGTAAAATGTTGGTTCAGTCTTTATGGTATATCAGCAAAATGCTGGCATTTTATTTTAGGAAGTGAGTTTATTAACGAAGTTTCTAAAATAAAAACGGTAATCCCAGGGCAGTACAGTTATTCAAAATATAATATCCAGACATAATTAACAGCCGAGAGGGACTGCACCTTGCAAAAACACAAACTGCTCAGCTACTGCGGGCTCTATTGCGGGGGCTGCAAAAACTACCAGGAAAATTCGGGCGAATACAAATGCCAGGGCTGCCGAAACGAGAACGAATTAATCTCCGACTGTCCCACCAAGTCCTGCGCGGCAGGCAAAAACCTTCTGCATTGCGGCGAATGCGCCGATTTCCCCTGCGCCACTCTGGAGAAATTTTATAAGGACGGGCTTAAACACCACGCCCTGGCCTTCGTCAACATCCAGCGCATCAGAATTCAAGGAGCCGAGGAATGGCTGAAAGAACAGGTAAAAGAACACACCTGCCAGTGCGGTAAAAAGCTGTTATGGGAAGCCGAGCAATGCTGCATGACCACAAATGAATCCAGCTAAACGTTTCCGGGAACGGCAATCTTTAACTAAAAATCGAATTTAAGGATTGATAGATGAAAAACAAGATTGCATATATGTTCTGTATCGGCCTGTCTTTTTTGAACACTACGGCAACGATCGCTCAAACGACGCCGATGCCAAAAAAAATTGAGATCAGCGGCGGTTTTTCCAAAACATACAAAATTGATGAGGTTAAGATCAAAAACTTGAAAGAACTTGAGTCTATTCTGTATGTAGTATGTGATAATCAAGTAAATGAGTCAGTTTCCAAAGCTAAAACATGGAACACTTCCTGCCAAGTGTTCGGTTCTGTTGGTGGATTTTTGATCGGGTACCCGTTGGGAGGAGCATTGGCCGGCAAAGAACTGAACAAACCTTTATTATTCACTGGAATCGGTATAACCTCAATTGCAATTTTGTTTGCGGTAAACGCGGAAAAGCATGCATTAGCGGCAGTGGAAAGATATAATTATGTGGTTGAAGAAAATTATAAAGTGGGTTTTTGGGGCGATCCTTTTAAAACGTCTTGTTATATAACACTGAGGTGGTAATCCAAAATGATCGTTTGAATTGCCAGGAAATATTCTGGTCAGCAAAGGACCGAAGCTGTTAAACATTGTAAGTGGTATTGACTGGTCAAGCCTTAACTGAGAGTGATAGAGCCATGATCAACCTGATAATCTGCGGGGCCGCCGGCCGGATGGGCCAGGCCATTTGCGAGGCGGCCAGGGATTCCAAGGACTTTGTCATCTCCGCCCTGGTGGAGAACCGGGGACATCCCCTGATAGGAAAACAGCTGTGTGAAAAGGCCCCGGCGGTGGTGGACGACCTGCTGCTGGTGCTGCAGACCGGGGACGTGATCATAGACTTCAGCACTCCGGAGGCCACGGCCGCCAACGCCACCAAGGCCTCGATCATGAAGAAACCTATGGTGATAGGCACCACCGGCCTGGACCGGAAGCACACCGAGATATTCTCGGAAATGGCCAGGGAGATCCCCATGGTGGTATCCTCCAACATGTCCATCGGGGTCAACCTGCTTTACAAGCTGGCCTATGCCGCGGCCAAGATCCTTCCCAAGACCTTTGACGCCGACATCTCCGAGACCCATCACCGCCACAAGAAGGACGCGCCCAGCGGCACCGCCGTCAAGATACTGGAGGAGGTCCAAAGGGCCCGGGGCGGAAAACCGGTGTACCAGCGGCAGACCTCGGACCAGGTCCGCCAGGACGATGAGATCGGTATGGTCTCGCTCAGGGCCGGGGACATCGTGGGCGAACACAGCGTGATCTTTGCCGGTCCGGGCGAAATCCTGGAACTGACCCACCGGGCCCATAACCGTCGGGTCTTCGCCGAGGGAGCGTTGCTGGCGGCCAAGTTCGCGGTCAAGGCCAAACCGGGACTGTATGACATGAAGGATGTGCTGGGACTATAAACTAAGGAATGCAAAATTTATAATGCAAAATGCAAAATCATAAGGGGATATTTAGAATGAGTAATAGGTATTTAGCGATTGTTCTCCTCACAATTATGGGGCTTTCGATTACCGGCTGTCAGCAGGGGAATCCCGACCCGTTCTTCAACAGCGGCGTGGCATATTTTCAGCAGGGGGACACCGTCAAAGCCGAGGCCGAGTTCAATAAGGCCGTCAAAGCCAGGCGCAGCTTTGCCCCCGGCTATTATAACCTGGGCATCTGCAATTTGAAGCCCGGCGCCTACAATCAGGCCAATCAGTATTTCTGGAAGGCGGTCAAGTACGACCCGTCGTATGTCGACGCCTACTACAGCCTGAGCATGGTCTACATAACCCTGGATTCCCTGCCCAAGGCCAAGGAGGCGCTCTATCTGGGCATAAAGCGCAATCCCAATGCTTCGATGCTGTATTACAACCTGGGTTATGCCTTTCTGCTGAGGGGCAAGGCCGATTCGGCCCGCTGGGCCTATAAAAAGGTGACGGAGCTCGATCCCGCCAACTCCGACGCCTATTTTAACCTGGCCTATGCCTCCAACGATCCCCAATACGCCCAGGAGGCCATAGAGGCTTTACGGCAGGCCGTCAGGATAAACGGCCTTAATTATAAAGCACACTATCTTTTAGGCACCAAGCTGGCCGATAAAACAGGCCGTACCGGCGCAGAGAGCAGTGAAGCTCAAGCTTCCCTAGAAACATTTTTGAAGAGCGGCAAGGGAGCGGCCTCGCAGATCAAGATAGCCGAGGAAGCCCTGGCCAAGATCAAACGAAAATGAATTTTAAATTCGCCGAACGCCTGGAAAAGATCCCGCCTTATCTTTTCGCCGGCCTGAACCGGAAGAAATCGGAGCTCAAGGCCAAAGGATCCGACATCATTGATTTCGGGGTGGGAGACCCCGACCTGCCCACGCCGCCGCACATCATCAAGGCGCTTTGCGAGCAGGCGGCCAACCCCGAGAACCATCGGTATCCCTCATACGAGGGTCTGCTCTCGTTCCGCCAGGCCGTGGCCGATTGGTATGGGAAAAGGTTCGGGGTAAAACTCTCCCCCGAAGATCAGATAGCCTGCCTGATGGGCGCCAAGGACGGTCTGGCCCATGCGGCCTGGGCCCTGTTCGGGCCGGGGGACAAGGTGCTGTGCCCCGATCCGGCCTACCCGGTCTATGCCGTCCAGACCATGCTGGCCGGAGCCGAGCCGGTGTACTTTCCGCTTTTGCCGGAGAACTCATTCCTGCCGGACATAGACAAATTGCCGGTAAATGGCATCAAGGCCATTTACCTGTGCTATCCCAACAATCCCACCGCGGCCGTGGCCGATCTCAAATTCTACCAACGGCTGGTGGATTGGGCCGTTAAGCACAACATCATGATCCTGAACGACGGCATCTATTCCGAGATCGCTTTCGACGGACTGGTGCCGCCCAGCATCCTGCAGGTCCGGGGAGCCGAAGAGGTGGCCCTGGAATTCCACTCCCTGTCCAAGAGCTACAATATGACCGGCTGGCGGGTGGGGATGGCGGCTGGCAATCAAAAAATACTGCAGGCCCTGATGCAGATCAAGACCAACTCCGATTCCGGAGTTTTTCAGGCGGTGCAGTATGCCGCCATCGCGGCGCTGGAGGGTTCGCAGGACTGCATCAATGATAACTGCCGGGTCTACCAGGAACGGCGGGACGTGCTGGCCGCCGGGCTTAAAAAACTGGGATTGGAATTCCAGTTACCCCAGGCCACGTTCTACCTGTGGCTCAAGACCCCCAAGAAATACGATTCCTTGCAGTTCACTGATCTTCTGCTGGAAAAGGCCGGGGTGATGGTGGTGCCGGGAGTCGGGTTTGGCAAGAACGGCGAAGGGTTTGTGCGCATGGCGCTGACCATCCCCAAGGAGCGGATGGCGGAGGCGGTGGAGCGGATCGGGAAGGTCTTGTAAGGCAAACACCTTAATGCAAAAGGCAAATTTTAAATTGCAAATTGTAAATTGTGGGCGGTAGTGTGAGTTTTCGAAAAGAAGACCTGTCAGAGCGTTTGCTGAATTTTGCCGCTGCAATAATCAAATTAATGGGGCCATTGGCAAAGACAGTAGCTGGATTTCATATCTCAAAGCAGTTGATGAGGTCTTCAACCTCGGCTGGTGCGAATTATGAGGAATGCTGCGGGGCAGAAAGCAAGAATGATTTCATCCATAAGATGCAGATTGTGCTGAAGGAATTGAAAGAATCTTTATACTGGCTGCGTCTTGTCCGCAAGGCCCAATTGTTGCCCGACTCACAAACAGAATACTTACTCAATGAAGCAAACGAACTGGTTAAAATAATTGCCAAATCAGTTACAACTGCAAAACACGGCAGGGCAGATTAATTTTGATATTTGCATTTTGCAATTAATGTTTTGAAATAAATTATTGTGTCAATAATTATTCAAAAGTACGGCGGCAGTTCCGTGGCCAACGCCCAGCGCATCAAGAACGTGGCCCGCCGGATCGTCAAAACAGCCAAGAGCGGCAACCAGGTGGTTGTCGTGGTCTCGGCCATGGCCGACACCACCGACGACCTGCTGACACTGGCCCGACAGATCACCGCAAATCCTCCCCGCCGGGAGTTGGACATGCTGCTGACCGCCGGGGAGCGGATCTCCATGTCGCTCCTGTCCATGGCCATTCATAATCTGGGCGGGCAGGCCATCTCCTTTACCGGCTCCCAGGTGGGAATCATCACCGATTCCAGCCACAACCGGGCCCGGATCCTGGAGATCAAGGCCGACCGGCTGAGGGAAGCTCTCAAGGCCGGCAAGATAGCCATCGTGGCCGGATTCCAGGGGGTCAGCCTGGCCAAAGAGATCACCACCCTGGGCCGGGGCGGCTCGGACACCACGGCGGTGGCCCTGGCGGTGACGCTGGGGACAAGATCCTGCCAGATCTACAGCGACGTGGACGGCGTCTACAGCGCCGATCCCCGGATCGTCAAGCAGGCCAAAAAGCTCGTATCCATCTCGTTCGATGAAATGGAGGAGATGTCGGCCTTCGGCGCCCAGGTGCTGCATGTGCGGGCGGTGGAGCTGGCCTCCAAATACGGGATGTCCATAGACTGCCGCAGCAGTTTTTCCAACCATCCGGGAACAATTGTAGGCAAAGGAAGCAAAATGGAACGGATCACGGTAAAGTCGATAGTCCACGATAAAAACATGGCCATGGTCACGGTGATACTCCCGGCCGCCCGCAGCAGCGCCATGCCCCAGCTGTTGACCAAGCTGGCCGGGGCCGGGATCCAGGTCAGGTCGTTCTTTCACGGGCAGGCCCAGGAAGGCCGGCTCAGCCTGTTCTTCATCCTGGATGAATCCGACCTGGCCGGCGCAAAAGCGTTGATAGAAAAAACCATCAAATCCGGGGGCCCTGCCGAATGCCTGATAAATAAAGACATCGGGGCAGTGTCTCTGGTGGGCAGCGGGGTGGGCGGAGAGACCGCCATCATTTCCAAGATGCTGAAGACCCTGGCCTCGCACAAGGTACACGTCCAGGTCATGGCCACCAGCCATACCCGGATCAGCTGCTTCATCCTGCGCCGCGACCTGGAGAAGTCTTTGCTGGCGCTGCACCGGGCTTTCATAGGGTAATGTCCTTGAAAACCACTCATTGATGGACTGCCTGGCTTCGATAAGGCCTTTGGCCACTCAGCCGGCGGCAGCCAGTAATAGATAACGAAGTATATCCCCAACCAATAATTGGAGGCCCAGATGATCTGTCCCATCCGATTCATCCGCAAGCCCGAAGAGGCCGAGTGCATCAGGGAACATTGCTCGTTCTGGCTGGAACAGGAAGAACTGACCGGCGGGGATAAGGAGCCGGACCGTTTTTACGCCGTCATAGGCGGGCCGGCCAAAGAAATAAAAGAGCACAAGGAACACAAAAGCAGCGGTCACTGCGCAATCCTGGCCATCGCCCAGAACATAACCAAGCAGAAACCATGACCCGGAAACAGGTGAACATAGGGCTGGTGGGTGCCACCGGGCTGGTGGGGCAATGTCTTCTTCAGATATTAACCGAGCGCCGGTTCCCGGCCGGGGGACTCAAGCTCTGGGCCTCGGCCAGGTCGGCCGGAAAAAAGGTGAGGTTCGGACGCAAGATCTGCCCTGTAAATCCGATCGATCCAAGCGATTTTGCCGGATGCGACCTGATCTTTTTTGCCGGCACCGAGGGCGAGAGGGGCGCCAGCCGGGCATTTTCCACCGCCGCCATCAAATCCGGGGCGGTGGTGATCGACAACGGCTCCGATTTTAGGATGGATCCCAGTGTTCCGCTGGTGGTGCCGGAGGTCAATCCCGGAGATGCCTTTAAGCACAAGGGCTTGATAGCCAATCCCAACTGCTCCACCATCCAGATGGCGGTGGCCCTTAACCTGATCCATCGGAAACTCGGCCTTAAGCGGATAGTGGTCTCCACCTACCAGGCGGTGTCGGGGGCGGGGAGACAAGGCGTGGCGGAACTGGAAAGGCAGGCAAAGAATTCAGAATTCAGAATTCAGAATTCTATATTCCCTCGTGCGATTGCGTCCAATGTGATCCCCCAGATCTCCGATTTCTCAGAGCTGGGATTCACCGGAGAAGAGTGGAAGATGGTCAAGGAGACCCAGAAAATATTTCACGATCATAAGATCGCCGTCAATGCTACTACGGTGCGGGTTCCGGTAGATACCGGGCATTCGGAATCGGTGTACTTTGAGACCAGGGAAAAGGCCGGCCTGGGTGTGGTGGAAAAACTGCTGGCCAAAACCCCGGGAGTGGTCTTTTCCAAGAACTCCTACCACACTCCGCAGGAGATCGCCGGGAGGGACGAGGTGTTCGTCAGCCGGCTGCGGCCCGATCCCTTTGATCCAAAGGCCTTCGTGATGTGGGTGGCGGCCGATAATCTGCGCAAAGGCGCGGCCACCAACGCGGTCCAGATTGCCGAACTGTTATTCAAAGGAGGAAAGCTATGAACCTCTGGCAGAAGATCACCGGTGTTTACCATCAACCAACCAAGGTCTTTGAACAGCTCCAACCCAGGACCATGTGGTGGGTGCCGTTCATGATTGTGCTGGTGGTATCGGCCGGGGCCATGTTCATCTCGCGCCCCATCGTGATGCCGGAGATCATGGCCCAGCTGGCTCAAAAACCGGACATACCGCCGGAAAATCTTGCCCAGATACAGGAGCGGATCCAAAACCCGCTGTTCAGCCTGCTGAACGTTTTCCTTGGCCTGCCGCTGGCCTGGCTGGCGGTGGGTCTGGTCTTTTGGGGCGTGTTCTCGATGCTGGGAGGCAAAAGCACTTTTGTTAAGATGTTCGCGGCCACGGTCTGGGCCTGGATGGTAAGCATTCCGGGCAGCCTGGTCAAAGTGCCTTTGATGTTCATAATGGAGACCGCCAAAGTGCATACTTCGCTGGCCTTGGTACTGCCGCCGGAGATGGAGGAGACGTTCCTCTTCAGACTTCTGTCCCAGGTGGACATATTTGCCGTCTGGACTTTGTCTGTGATGGCCATAGGGTATTCGGCATTCACCGGGATCAAGCAAAAAAAGTCGTTTTGGGCCGTTTTTATCACCTGGGCGGTATGGATATTGATACTTAGTGCCTTTAAGGGAATGACCAAGAATGCCGGATGAATGATAATTGTAAATAGTTGATAAATAATTATTTAATAGTTGTATTTAAAGCGGGACTTCATTCATCTGACAGTTAAAATACGACCTGTCCGATCAGGCTTTGGGTATTCCAAGGCCTGATCGCTTTTTAGGGGTTGACTTTCAGCCTGGCTGGGTTTATCATCCACTGTTGCCTTGAACCGAAAATCATGTAAGGGGGAATATGGCAGTCTCCAAAAAACCGCATACCGTGGTTACCGGGATCTACCGGCCCGGGAAAAAGGGCCGGGTGATGCTGCCGGTCTACAGCTCCCGGATCCCGGCCGGTTTCCCCTCGCCGGCCGACGATTTCGTGGAAAAGAAGCTGGACCTTAACGAGCACCTGATCAAGAACCCGGCCGCCACCTTCATCGTCAAGGTCTCTGGCAATTCCATGACCGGGGCGGGCATCCATTCCGGCGACCACCTGCTGGTGGACCGTTCGCTGGAGCCGGGCGACAGGAAGATAGTGGTGGCGGCCCTGGACGGCGAACTGACGGTGAAAAGGCTCCGCCAAAGGAACGGAAGGATGTACCTGGCCTCGGAGAACCCGGACTATCCCGAGGTGAAGCTGGACGACCTGGCCGACCTGAAGATCTGGGGGGTGGTCACTTTTGTCATCCATAAGGTGTAGGATCCCTGATGAGCGGACAGGGACAATTCCTTTTGCCACAAAAAAGCACAAAGGACACAAAGGAGGAATTAATCCCTTTTACCACGGAAACACTGAAACCATAGAAACACAGAATTATGCCGACTGAATCACTTTCGGGAATCCGATGACGGCCATGAAACAAATATTCGCCCTGGTCGACTGCAACAGCTTTTACGCCTCCTGCGAGAAGGTCTTCAAACCCGCGCTGGAGGGCAGGCCGGTGATAGTGCTGTCCAACAACGACGGCTGCGTCATCGCCCGGACCGCCGAGGCCAAGGCCCTGGGCATCTCCGGGTTCGAGCCGGTCTTCAAATATCAGGCCATTATCGAGCAGCACGAGGTGGCGGTGTTCTCGGCCAACTTTACCCTGTACGGCGACCTCTCCAGCCGGGTGATGGCCACCCTGCGCCGATTCACGCCGGAGATGGAGATCTATTCCATCGACGAGGCCTTCCTGTCGCTGGCCGGGATGAACATCGACCGGGAGGCTTACGGACGGAACATCCGCAGCGTGGTCAAACAGTGGACCGGCATCCCGGTCTCCATCGGCATCGGCCCCACCAAGACCCTGGCCAAGCTGGCCAACCGCTTTGCCAAGAAGGATCCCGCCCTTGACGGCGTGCTGGACCTGACGGACAATCCCCGGCTGGACTCCTTTCTGGAAAAGACCGAGGTCAAGGACATCTGGGGGGTGGGCCGGAAGCATTCAAAGTTCCTGAACCGGCACGGGATCCAAAACGCCCTGCAACTTAAGGGAGCCGATGACAACTGGGTCAGGAAGCACATGACCGTGACGGGCCTGCGCACGGTGGAGGAGCTGCGGGGCCATCCCTGCATCGAAGGGCAGGAGGCGCCGCCGCCCAAACAGTGCATCATGACCTCGCGCTCCTTCGGCCGGGACGTCCACGCCAAAGAGGAACTGGAGCAGGCGGCGGCCGAGTTCACCGCCATGTGCGCCGAGAAGCTGAGGAAACAGAGCTCAAAAGCCTCCCTGCTGACGGTGTTCATCGCCAGCAACAGCTTCCGGGACGAGCCCCAGTACTCCAACTCCATAACTTTGGGCCTGCCCGAACCCACCGATTACACCCCCCGCCTGCTGGAACTGGCCAACCGGGGTTTAAAGAGCATCTTCAAGCCGGGCTATTCCTACAAGCGGGCCGGGGTGCTGCTTTCAGGCATCGGGCCGCGGGATACCGTGCAGCTGGACCTGCTGGCATCCTGCCGGGAGAGCCCGGGAGAATACCGGATCATGCAGGCGGTGGACGCCGTCAATGCCAGGATGGGCCAGGGCGCCCTAAAATACGCGGCCGCCGGCATCGACCGGCCCTGGAAGATGAACCAGAAGAAGCTTTCGCCCCGTTATACCACAAACTGGGCGGACGTTCCGGTGGTGCAGGCCTAAACGGCTGACCAGGGATTGCCACAGAGGCACAGAGACACGGAGACAGTTCTAATATTTAAACATTTTGTGCCATTTGTGCATTTTGTGGTAAAATATTACTTTGGACTGAGGTTCAGGCTTTTTTGTTGACTTTTGGGCGGGATGAATATACAATTACTTGAATATTTACGGAGAGAGTTTGATGGAACGGGTATGCATCAGGGACATCAGGTCGGACAGTTTCACGGGAAAAGAAGTGATAGATTTTTACGCCCTGCGCAAGATAGAGCTGAAGACCAAGGAATCGGACGGCAAGGCCTACCTTAACCTGGAGCTGGGCGACGCCACCGGCCGGATCGACGGCGTGATGTGGAACGAGGCCGAGAAGGCCTTCAAGGAAGTGTCCCAGGGCGACGTGGTCCAAATCAAGGGTCTGGCCGGAAGATACAAGGACAATCCCCAGCTGCGGGTGGAGAACATCCGCAAGGCCGGAGAGGGCGAGTACAAGCTGGAGTTCTTCATGCCCGGGTCCGAGAGGACCCGGGCCGAGCTGGAGGCCGGGATCAGGGCGGAGATGGCCGCGGTCAAGAATCCGGCTTTGGCCAAGCTGCTGAAGGCGTTCTACGACGACCCGGAATTCCTGGACAAGTTCCTGGCGGCCCCGGCCGCCAAGCTGTGGCACCACGCCCACCTGGGCGGACTGGCCGAGCACACTTTGGGGGTCTGCCGGCTGGCCCGGGCCGCTCTCAACAACTATCAATTATTGGACGCCGACCTTCTTCTGACCGGCTGTCTGCTGCACGACATGGGCAAGATGAGGGAGTTCGCCGTTACCACCTATATAGACTATTCCGATGAAGGGCGGCTGGTGGGGCACGTGGTGCTGGGCGACCAGATGCTGATGGAGCGGATCCCCAGGGTCAAGGACTTTCCCAAGGAGCTGGAGAAGCGGCTGAGGCATATGATCCTGGCCCACCACGGCGAGAAGGAGAAGGGAAGCCCGGTGGTGCCTTCCACGTTGGAGGCGCTGATCGTCCACCACTGTGACTACATGGACTCCCATGCCGCGGCCTTTACCCGGATCATCAAGCGGGAGGGTTTGCAGAACAAGCGGTGGAGCGACTATGTCAATCTGATAGACCGCTACATCTACCTGGCCAGGAGCGAGGCCCAGTCGGGCGGGGAACGGGAGAGCGAGCTGAAGCTGTTTTGAAAGTGCCTTCAAGGGTTTTCTTTGACAGGATTTACATGATACCTTTCATAATGCACGGGGACTTAAGTCTTCAGTATTTGTTAAATCCCGTTAATCATGTTAATCCTGTCTGTCCATAAGTGCTCAGAGTGCCATTAGCCTCTTGCCAAAACCCAACAATTATGTTATCATTATTTTTCAAACCGCGAATTAACAGAAAACATAAAAGGAGAGACCCATGGAAGACCTGAAGCTGGCTAAGAAACTGGTAAAAAGCCTGGAGATGGCCATGAAATACGAGCGGGTGGCCCAGGAGCGCTATTCCCGGGAAGCGACCTATTCCTACGAGTATGACGTCAAATCCCTGTTCAAGGCCCTGGTCTCCGAAGAACTGAAGCACGAGCGGATGCTGAACGCCAAGAAGAGCGAGATCATGAAGGACATCGCCCGGCTGGAAAAACAAAAGAAAACAAAAAAGTAAAAGAAAGGAAAGACTAAAATGCCCGGAAAACTTCCCAAGATCGACACTGATGCCTGCATCGGCTGCGGGGCCTGCGTGGGCGCCTGCCCGGTCAGCGCTTTGGACATGGACGGCGACAAGGCCAAACTGGTCAAGCCCGAGGCCTGCACCAGCTGCGGAGCCTGCGTGGACGCCTGCCCGGTATCCTGCATAGTCCTGGCCTAGCATCATCATCCAATAATAATAAATAGGGGGCGGCAATGAAGAAAACATTGCTTTTGGCCGTCATCATTGCAGCAAGCATCAGTATCACCCAAGCCAATGTATTGGAAGGCCGGTTCGGCTATTTCAATCCAACCGGCGTGAAAGGGAACGGGGGGATGCTTTTTGGAGCCAGCTACGGCAAAGGAATTGACCAGATGGTCAGCGTGACGGTGGGTTTTGATTATTTCGGGAAAACCTTCGAGGAAGAACAGGCGGTCGATACCGCCAACGCTTCGGAGATCACCACCACCACCATGACCAAAGTATTGTACTCCCATACCGTCCGGTATCTGCCGCTTATGGCTTCGATAAACCTCACCTTTCCGATGGGATCAGCGATCAAACCCTACGCCGGTTTGGACCTGGGCTATGGGTTGGGGCGTGTCTCATATTCCTATAATGACACGCTATCCTCCGCTCTCATCAAGACCGGTCCGGATGACGGCTGGTACAGCGGGTTCGGATGGCGGGTAAGAGCCGGAGGCAGGATCAAATTGGGGTTCAACAGTGCTTTCATAGTGCAGGCTTCTTACAACGGAAATACCATATCCCGAAATGAAGATAACGGCTACACCCGGAAGTTGGATATGTCCGGGCTGGGAGCTGGAGTGGCGATAGAATTGTCAGGTTTCTAATTCATTATTAATTGGTTGTCAGTAAGAAGCCCCCCGCTGCAGGCGGGGGGCTTCTTTGCGTTAAAAACGGATTTCCATGGCACAGCAGCGCCGAGCCCAAGACTGTGAAAAAAAATAGTAAAAAAAGACTTGACAAATGAAGAAAAATATCATACTATTAGTCTAATAAATCATACTAAGAGTATATATTAATAAATATGACAAAAGCGGGGAAGAAAACCGCTATCGGGCGGGCGGCAAATGGGCGCCGTTCCAGACGAGATAAGTGAATCCTGGATTTTCATCCGTACATATTAACCTGTTTTGCAGGGCATCCGGCGGACCTCCATCTGATCTGGCATTTTTATTTACGCCGGCGGGAATTCTGGGATAACTGCATAAAGCTTTACTGACTGGAAAGCGGTTATTATGACGGCCCCGAGCGGTAACGGTGACAGTTGAAACCCCGGCCCCGGTATGCCGGAGATGCCCCGCCGATACACGGATCAATTGCCAGAAAACTTAGTGCAATAGGAAGAAACAAGATCATGAAGAATAGGAAATACTTCAGGGCCCGGTGCCTGGCCTTATCATGTATGATATGGCTGGCGGCGGAGCCCGCCGCTGCGGTGGTGCAGATGGACAACAATCCCTGCTGGTCCGCGGGAATATCCACTCAATATCCGACCGGCCTCGGCTGGGGAGACTTCGATGATAACGGGTGGCTGGACCTGTCTGTGACCAGGGGTCTGGATGCTGTAAAACTGCCCAAAAATATCTATTTTAACCAGGGTGGCCTGCTGGATACCGTCCCCAACTGGATTTCGAATGATCTGGAGGCTGGTAACAACGTCTCCATCGGAGATCTGGATAATGACGGAGACCTGGACCTGATGGTATCGCACCTGGGCATCACCGCCACCGGTATGACCCCGTTGCCAGCGGTGATCTATTACAACACTGGCAGCACCCTTTCAGCTTCCCCAGGATGGTACTCCCTCCCAGCGAACTCCTTCTCCAACGCTCTGGGCGATGCCGATGGGGATGGCGACCTGGACGTGGCCATCGGTCAGGGCGACTGGCTGACCGGGCACCTGCAGCCGCAGGTCATTTACCGCAACAACAACGGGCAGATCGATACACTGCCCTGGTGGCAAAGCGACAGCACCTATTATGTGGACGAGGTTGTTTTTGTAGATATCGACCAGGACGGAGACCTGGATCTGGCGACCGGACACGAACGGGGAGGGGTCAGGGTCTTTTATAATACCGGCAGCAGCATCGAGACCACGCCGTCCTGGGTCCTGCGGACGGTCACCGGGGCCAGGCAGATAGATTTCGGTGATATCGATGGAAACGGTTACCCGGACATGGTGATAGCCTCGCCGATTAACGGTTACTACCTGTTCCTAAACCATGGCGGTGTTCTCGATACCCTGCCGTTCTGGAGCAATCTTGACAATAACCAGCCCTGCTGCGTGGACCTGGCCGACATCGATGGAGACGGAGACCTGGACCTGGCGGCCGGGGCCTGGTTGTCGCCGTTGGTGATATTTGAAAACAGCGGGGGGACCTTCGGCAGTGATCCGGTATGGTCGTATACCAACGGCAGCAGGGTGGAGCAGATAAGCTGGGGGGATGCCGATGGAGACGGCACAGTGGACACAGTGCAATATTTCCCCGGGGACGGCAGCAGAAAACTGTTTTATTTGTCCAAAACGCCGTTGTGCCGCGTTAATTCTGCGGCGATCAACGGGATTCCGCTGCCTACGTCAGATTACTGCTATCAACTGAAAGGGGCCTGGATTTCGCTGGGCGACCCGGTCGGCACCGGGGACACTTTAGCGGTAAGCTACCAGTATTCACAGGATCTAGATCTGGCAGCAGCTCACGGAGCGGTTCTGGTCTTTAAAAATATGTCCAATTTACTTGTCTCCGTCACCCCGTCAAGCCGAGTGGTTGCTCCGGGAGAATCCACCGAATATGAAATAGTGCTGAAGCATCAATACGGAAGCATTGGTCCGCTTAATCTTAAGACGGAGATCTACCCCACGCCCATTTTGGGGTCTATAGAATTATCCCTGAACTCGGATTCGATCTTTGCCAACGATACTTTGGCTTTGGAAGTTGTCACAAGCACGGCAGTGAAACCTGGCGTATACACGATTGAATTATTGATCCCTGCCGGTGCCGATGTCATAGAAGAAACAGTAATCCTGGAGGTAATAGGCTCGGGCCAGGCGGCTGTGATAGGGGGAGATCAAGCCATGATGGGTCTGGTGCGGGGTATATGGGGAACGGTTGACAGCCTGTGGAGCGTACCTACGATCAACGGTTCAA
>Ga0315268_10002206_pt1 | contig 22174 bp, 18 predicted proteins | sample C1_top_MG_FD_204535 | JGI IMG/M metagenome (GOLD analysis project Ga0315268, IMG submission 204535) | Sediment microbial communities from Yellowstone Lake, YNP, Wyoming, USA - C1_top | ecosystem: Environmental > Aquatic > Freshwater > Lake > Sediment | place: USA: Wyoming | collected 2017-08-01 | reverse complement strand
ATGGAAAAAACGATCGTGAGCTCCCGCCGTATGCGTTCGATTTGCTGGTCAGAGAGATAGGTACCCAAGGAGCCGTTCCTTGTTGTCGGAATTGTGCGGGTATTGTAACGCTACAATGATACGGAGGATACGGCCTTCTTCCGCCCGCACCTAACCCTCAGTATGCAAGCCGCCAGCGGTACGATTCTCAGCAGCCTGCAAAGCCGTCCCCTTCCAGGAAGATTCTTCAAAGGAGTCGCCAGTGACGGGTGGCCCACATTTGCGAGCGCAGCGAGCTAATGTGGGGATGTTCCGTCCATTCTGACTCCATCTCAACTCAGCACTCATTCGTGCTGTCAGGAAAAGACCCACATTTGCCAAAAGCGGGCAAATGTGGGGCACCCGCGCAAAGTCCAGGAACTGCCTCTTACGCCGCCGAATTCTCCGTCCTGGACTGAATCGTCGGCAAAATCACCGTGAACGTGGTGCCCTTGCCGGGTTCGCTGGCGACACTGATGTTGCCGCCGTGGGCGAGCAGTATTTTCTGCGCGCCGGAAAGGCCCAGGCCGGTCCCGCCGGGCTTGGTGGTGAAGTAGGGGAAGAAAATTTTCTTCAGGTTTTCGGGCGGGATGCCCTCGCCGGTATCGCTGACCGTGGTGAACACCTGGCCGTCGCGCTCCTCGGAGGCGATGCTGAGTTCGCCGCCGCGGGGCATGGCCTCCACGGCGTTGATGATCAGGTTGGTGAAGACGCGGCGCAGGTCCGCGTCGTTGGTGCGGACCAGGCTCACCGGGTCCAGATGCGTGGTCAGCCTGATGTCCGCCTTCTGCCACAGAGGCCGGGTGAGATCGACCGCTTGCTGGATGACCTGGGAGATGTTGACCGGGCCTAGGGCGCCGCTGCCGGTGCGCTGGTAGTCGCGCACGCGGGCGATAATTTCGGCCCCGCGGCGCACCGTGTTTTGAATCATGTCCAGCAGGGGCTTGCGCTCGGCGACCGAACGCTCGGCGTTGATCTCCAGCAGGGCGGCCGCCTGGCTGACCGTGCCCAGGATGTTGTTGAAGTCGTGGGCGAGCGCGGCCGCCATCTGGCCGATGGCGCGGTGGCGCTCGATGTCGCCCACGCGCTGCTGCAAGTGGCGCAGTTCGGTGACGTCGCGGGCGATCACCAGCGCGGCAATGATTTCCCCAGCTTCGTTGCGTACAGGGTTGGCCGAGACCAGCAATTCTTGCACCATGCCGCGCTGCGGGCTGCGCACCAGGCGGTGTTCGTTGCGCACCACCTGGCCTTGCAGGGCGCGCGGCACCACCGGCTCGGGGACGTGGTCACCGGGCGCTTGCAGCAGATACTTGAACTCCTCGGCCCGGCGGCCGCGCAATTGCTCCCGGGTGGAGGACGCCAGGTGCGCGGCTGTGCTGTTGATTTCGACCACCTGGCCGCCGGCGTCAATGATCATGGCCGCCTCCGGAATGCTTTCCAGCAGGGTGGCGATGTCCACCTGCCGCCGGGGATCGACCTTCTCGGTCTTTCCGCGGCGTTCCACCAGATGAATGCTGCCGCCCAAAGCGAGGCACAACGCGGCCTGGGTTTGCAGCAAGCGGAACAGGTCGTGGATAAGGCCGCCGGACACGTCTTCTCGCCTGAGTAGCCGCGCGTTTGCGGCAAAAGACCCCTGTCACTTACGGCCACAAATGCACGGAAAGGTTCCCTTGCCTTTGGATGGCGGAAATTGGCGCTCAGATGCCGTGGAAGACGGCTACCGGGAAGCAGCGCGATCGCTGGTTTTCAGCAGCTCGTTGACGATGGTGACAAGCTCTTCCGGGTTGACGGGCTTTTCCAGGTAGAGGTCGGCCAGCGGCTCGGCCGCCTGGAAGGCTTCGGCCACGTAGCCGGAGACCACCACCACGGGGGTGGCGGAGTGAGTCTTGGCGGCCTGCACCACGGCGCGGCCGTTGGCGTCGCCCAGGCGCCAGTCAGTGACCACCGCGTCGTAGGCATTGCTGGCGAGTTTCTCGATGGCGTCATGCGCCGAGGTGGAGGCGGTGACCACGTGGCCCGCCGCTTCCAGGATCGCGCATTTCAGGGTGACGACGTGCGGTTCATCGTCAACACACAGGATTCGGGCCATAAGAAGACTTTCCTTGCGGCCGGACCCACTGCCGGCCGACGGCTGCGCCAACTGCAGGTATTGTTAGGCAGGGAGAACAGCCTTGTCAAATGCGGGGGCGGTCAGCGGCTTACTCCGGGGCGTGGCAGCCGCGCAAAGGTGATTGCCGAATTGCAGAACTGCGGAATTGCCGAATTTGTCAGTGCCTGCGCGCCCGGCAAATTCCGCAATCCTTGAATTCGGCAATTCGGCAATCTAGCTGATCTTCTCCCCGATCGATTTCGCCTGCGTGAACAGGTACAGGTAATCGGGACCGCCGGCCTTGCTGTCGGTGCCCGACATGTTGAAGCCGCCGAAGGGGTGCGCGCCCACGATGGCGCCGGTGCACTTGCGGTTGATGTACAGGTTGCCGACGTGGAACTCGCGCATGGCCGTGTGGATTTTTTCCCTGGAGCTGGTGTAGACGGCGCCGGTCAGGCCGAACTCGGTGTCGTTGGCGATTTCCAGGGCGTGCTCGAAGCTGTGCGCCTTGATTACCGCCAGCACCGGCCCGAAGATCTCCTCCTGCTCCAGCTTGGACTTGGGCGGGATGTCGGCAATCACCGTGGGCCGCAGGAAGAAGCCTTCGCCGGCCTTGGTGTCGCGCGCCCCGCCCGTGATCAGCCGGCCGTCCTTCTTGCCCGTCTCGATGTAATCGAGAATCGATTTCATCGAGCCCTCGTTGATCACGGCGCCCATGCCCGGATTCTCTGTGGGATCGCCGAGCGTGATCTTTTCCGCCCGCGTCTTCAGCCTGGCGAGGAAATCGTCATAGATCTTCTCGTCGAGGATGAGGCGCGAGCAGGCGGAACACTTCTGTCCCTGGAAGCCGAAGGCGGAGGCGGCCACGCCCTCGACGGCGGCATCAATATTCGCGGTGTCCGCGTCCACGATGATCGCGTCCTTGCCGCCCATCTCCAGCACCGTGCGCTTGATCCAGATCTGGCCGGGGGCGAGTTGCGCCGCTACCTGGTTGATGCGCAGGCCCACTTCGCGCGAGCCGGTGAAGGCAATGTAGCGCGTCTTGGGGTGGGCGACGAGCGCGTCGCCGAAGCTGGCGCCCGCCCCGGGGCAGAAGTTCACCACCCCGTCGGGCAGGCCGGCCTCGATCAGCGCCTCGACGAATTTCGCCGCGATGGCGGGCGAATCGCTCGACGGCTTCAGAATGACCGTGTTGCCGCACACGATGGAGGCCAGGGTCATGCCGCCCATGATGGCGCCGGGAAAATTCCACGGCGGAATCACGACGCCCACGCCCAGCGGGATGTACCACAGGTAGTCGCGCTCGCCGGGCAGCTGCACCGGTGGCTCGGCCTTGGCCAGCCGCAACGCTTCGCGGCTGTAGAACTCGCAGAAGTCGATCAGTTCGGCGATGTCGGCGTCCGCCTCGGCCCAGTTCTTGCTGACCTCGAAGATCATCCAGGCGGAGAACTCGTGCTTGCGCTGGCGCAGGATCTCACCGGTGCGGAAAAGGACCTTGGCACGCTCTTCCACCGGGGTGCGGCTCCAGCTTTCGAACGCCTTGAGGGCGGCGCTCATCGCGGGCTCCACATCGTCTTTGCTCGCCTTCTGGAATAGCCCGACCAGTTCCGACGGCTTGGCGGGATTGATGGACTTCAGCTTGTCCTTGGTGGTGACCTTCCTGCCGCCGATGATCAGCGGGTACTCGCGGCCCAGCTCGGAGCGGACTTTCTCGATGGCCGTGCGCATGGCCTGCGCGTTTTCCGGCTTGCTGAAATCGATGAGCGGCTCGTTGCGGAACGGCCCAACCGCGGTCGCTTCGGGCGCCTGGACAGTGGCCATAAATGCAGTTCCTCTCTGTGTCAGTCCCTGAAAATCCGGGGACCGGGTGCAAAACCAATAATTTTATCATCCGCCACGCGGCGAAAGGCCGGGTTGATGACCGATTTGCGCCTTGCCGTGAAACGGCCGCGGTGCTCCTCATTCCCAAATTTTCTGCTGAGTCCAATCGGGCGGGAATTTCATGGAGGCTGAACTGATGGCAGGATAAGCCGCGATGTGTGCTTTCAACCGCTCTTTCCATTTGGACTCAGGTGCTACAACAGATAACAACGTCTGAAGGATCAAGAGGACGCAATAAATGCGATCATTCGTCACACCTTCTGCCGTCCACACGTGCGGCAATTCGGGTTTGACTGCCAATTCGCGGTTCCAAAGCCGACTATGGTGAGCGCACGTGTTTCGCACGTACGAGAGTGTGTGAAGCCAACTGACGAATACTGGCTGGGAGATTCCGTACTCACGCGCAACCTGTTTACGCAACCTAGCCCGAAGATTCTCATACATTTTCGAGAGCGCGCCGAATGAGATGAGTTCAGTCGCCATCCATATGGGCAGGTGCCGCTCTGATGTGTACTTCGCGCGGTAATGTGTGACAAACGTCTCGGCTGATCGTCTCTGTTCGTGATCCAGAATACGCATGAACTCCGCGTGTTGAAATGTGGGGGCGAAGTTTGTCGGGTCAACGTACCCGAAAGGCCCGAGGGCATGAGCCATGTGGTAGGTGATGGAAGCACGAAGCGCAACCTCTACTCGGTCTGTTGCTTGAAATACAAGCAAGCGCAGCCCGGCATCGAATTTGTACAGATCGGTGACTTCATCGAAGGTCGCGCCCGGTGCGAACTGATCCGACCCAGGGGTCTTGAATGGAAGTAAATACGCGCTCAGGCGATAGTACCCCACACGATTGAGCCAGCGAACCGCCCGTGCTGGGTCTGAAATGGCGAGTCCCCTCCCTTGGATCAACTTGACCTGATCCTCTATCGTGAGGGCGGGTTTCGTGTAGTGCATCGCAATAAAAAACCCGCCGATTTGCGCTTCACCTTTAAGCCTGCGAGGGCTTACAGGGAGAGGCGTGGCGGGTGTGTCGTAACAGTTATGATGAACTAAAGCAGCTTAGGAATCAAGGAAAAACTCGCTGTGCATTCCCAAACCTCTGTGAGCAGTGCCCGTAATCAGAATCGAGAGGACGTTACAGGTTCTTGGGAATCCCATTTCGGGATTGGCAACGTTCGGTGGACTATCGCCCCGCCCTCGCCGCGTACGGCATGGCCACCGTGCGCTCCAGCTTGTCCCAGGCGAAGGACTGGCCGGTGATGGCGCGCTTCAGGGTCTTGAACAGCACGATGGAGAACAACTGCCGGTAGGCGAAGCGCTGCAGCCAGACGTGCAGCAGCAGGGTCGGGTCCTCGCGGTTATCGGCGCTGCGGCGCTCCAGGGCGAAGGCCAGCGTGGAGGCGATGAAGTCGATGATCATGAACGTCAGGAAAAACCCGACCAGCTTTTCGAAGCTGCGCGCGTCCGCCGTTTCGGGATGGAAGTAGCGGTCCACCAGGTAATTCAGCGTGCCCAGGGCGAACATGATGTCGATGAAAGGGGAAACCAGAGGCAGCAGGATCTGGAAGATGACGATGTTGGGCAGCGCCACCCAGCCCAGCGCGCCCTTGCGCCCGAAGGCGCCGCGGTGCTTGAACACCGATTGCAGAATCCCGAACGACCAGCGAAAGCGCTGGCGGATGAGCCCGCGCGCGTTCATGGGGGCCTCGGTGAAGGCCAGGGCGCGGTCTTCGTACTCGACGCGGAAACCGCGCTCGAGCAGCGCCATGGTGAGGTCGGCGTCCTCGGCGACGGTGTCCACGTGGAATCCGCCGCAATCGCGCACTGCACCCGTGCGCCAGGCGCCGATGGCCCCGGGCACCACGCTCACCGCGCCCAGCACGTTCAGCGCGCGGCGCTCGAAGTTCTGGCTGGTGACGTACTCCAGCGCCTGCCAGCGCGTCCACAGGTTTACCCGGTTGCCGACTTTGGCGTTGCCGGCGATCGCCCCCAGGCGCGAATCCACGAAGTGCGGCACCAGGCGCGAGATGGCGTCGGGAGCAATGACCGTGTCGGCGTCAATGCCGACGAAGATCTCCTCCTGCACGTATTTCAGCCCGTAATTCAGCGCCTCGGCCTTCCCGGAGTTCGGCTGACTCAGGATGAGCACGCGGCCTTCCGCCACCTCGCTGCGGAACGCCTGCTGGACTACTTGCAGGGTGCGGTCGCGGGAGCCGTCGTCCACCACGATGACGCGCAGCTTGGGATAGTCCGAATCCAGCACCGCGCGCACCGTGCGCTCGATCACCTTCTCCTCGTTGAATGCCGGGACCAGCACCGCAACCGAGGGTACCAACTCGGCCGCCGGCGAATCGTGCCCGGGCTTGCGCCGGCGGAAGCGGTCGAACACGGCGAAGGCGCCCACCAGGAACAGCCGCGCCGACATGAGAATGTCGCCCACAAAGAAGACGAGCACGATGGCGGTATTCACCAGCCCGAAAAGCCAGAAGCCGAAGCGGTCCACGCGCGCCGACCAGCGCTCGTTGGGCGAGATGGGCGCCATGACCTCGCTGTACGGCTTGCCGATCAACTGTGCGACAGGCACGATCTCGTACCCGCGGGCGCGCAGGCCATCGATCATCATGGGCAGGGCGCGGACGGTCTCGCTGCGGTTGCCGCCGCCGTCGTGCAGCAGCACGATGTTGCCGCAGCGCAGGTCGTTGGGATCGCAGGGCGGCAGATGGGCCATGACGGCGGCCGTGATCTGCTCCGCCGTGGGCCGTGGATTGTCTTTCCAGTCGTTGGGATCGATCTTGTCGCCCACCGTGATGTAGCCCATGCTCTGCGCGATCTCCAGCGGGCGCACCTCGTCGGCCGTGTCGGGTTCCTGATCGATCGAATAGGGCGGGCGGAACAGCAGCGGCTTCACCCCCAGGCGGCTGGCGAACAGCCGCTCCGCCAGGTTCAGCTCCACCCGCATGTAGGAGCGGCGGATGTTGCTGATGTCGGGATGGGTGAAGGTGTGATTGCCGATCTCGTGGCCTTCCGCATAAATGCGCTGCGCCAGCGACGGATACTTCTCCGCCTGCAATCCCACCAGGAAGAACGCCGCCTTGGCGTTCTTCTGCTTGAGCACGTCGAGGATCTTCGGCGTCCAGTCCGGGTCGGGGCCGTCGTCGAAGGTGAGCGCGATCTGCCGCGGGCCGTAGCCGTACTGGTCCAGCTTGTACGGCATGGGGAGCACGGCCATGGTTTCGTCGGTAATCAGGCCGGTGGCGGGATCGAGCGTGAACCTGCGCTCGCCGGACGAGGGACGGGTGGCAATGCGCAATACCTCGCCCGCGCCCTCCATGTCAACGTCCTGGCCGGGAGGCACCAGCCGCAACTCCTGGGAAGCGCCAACCGCGCCGGGCAGATCGAATACCGGCCACAGGGAGCGGTCTTCTGAGCCCAGCCGCCACAGGGCAATGGTGTTGATGCCCAGCTTCACCGCCGCGCGCATCTGGTTCAGCGCGGTCACCCCGTCCAGAAACCACACGTCGTGCCGGTGGTTGTTCTCGTCCATGTAGGCGAAATGCGGATTGTAGGCGTCCTGGTCGAACTCGATGTCGGCTTCCGAATCGCTGGCGCTCAGCCAGGCGTCCTGCGCCGAAATGCTGGTGGCGCTGGCCACCGTCGACTTGCGCCCCTTCTTCACCAGCGACCAGTCATAGCCGTAGCTGCCGATGGCGCAGATCAGCTTGTCCTTGGGGATGACCTTCAACGCTTCCACCAGGTTCCTGGTGAACCATTCCTGCGACGCAATCGGCCCCGGATCGCCGCCCTGGAAGTGCTCGTCGTAGTTCATCAGGATCAGGCCGTCGGAATTGGCAGCCAGGTAGGCGTAATCGAAATCGTCGTCGTTGACCGGGACCGCCACGTGCAATTTCATTCCCTGAGCGCTCAAATCGGCATGCAGTTCCCTGACCAGCTCGCGAAACCCCGGCTGGGCGGCGCGCGGGAAACTCTCAAAGTCGAGGGTCAGGCCCTTGTACTCGTCGCTGGCAAGGAAGGTGGCGATCTGTCGGCGGAAGGCGGCGCGGCCGTCGGGACTGCTGAGGAAGCCCTCGATGCCGGTCATCCACCGGTTCCGGGTGGGATCGAAATTGTTGACCAGCGGCAGGACTTCCGTCTCCGCCTTCTCCTCCTTCAGGAAGGGCATGACCTTCTCGTCCACCGGGCGGACGGCGCCGTTCTGGATAACGTCAAAGAGGTGGTTTTGCTGGCTGACGCCCTGAAGATGGCCGTCCGCCGTCAGCACGTGCAGCCATTCGGGGTATAGCAGGTCGATCTGCTGCACGTACTCGCGCAGCGAGGAGAAGCTGGCCGCGTCCCAGGTGACGTAGAAGGCGGCGCGCACGCCCTCGCCGGAGTTGAGTTGCACCTGGGTAGCCGGCTTCTTGGGCTTGCGGGCGGTGGCGCGCGGCCGCGGGCGGCGCCGTTCCTTCTCTCTCAGCGCACGGTACGGCCGGTGCTGCTGTGGCAGCAGCATCGCGGTCAGGCTTACGCCGGTGTAAATGCTGACCGCAAAGAACCCGATCAGCGCCGTGATCCCCAGGCCCAGAATCGTCTGCAGCAGCCGGAAACGCTTCCAGCGTTTGAGCTGCGGATCATAAAAAATCGGCTTCGGCATCGCGACCGGCTGCTTTCATCCTAGAATGAGTCCACGGGTCGACCCGCCGGATTCGTACAGCGCGTATCGGCAACGGGGAGAGGTGACGCAGCACGATTCAGGAGAGTTCCCTCAGCTTTGGATGCAGAATACCACCAAAGGGCGCGTTGACGGCGGCTTCGCCGAACTACTGCGGCGGCGCCGCGGTTGGTTCCTCAGGATGACGCTGGCCGCTCTGGCGGTGCGCCTTTTCTTCATCCTGCGCTTTCCCCTGATCACCCCGGACTCGCTGGTCTACGGCGACTTCGCGAAGAACTGGCTGCTGCACGGCATTTACGGCCAGAGCTTTGCCTCGGGAGCGGCGCCGAGCTATATCCGCCTGCCCGGGTATCCGGCATTTCTGGCCGCGCTGTTTGCCGTCTTCGGCATGGACCACTACGGCGCGGCGCGCTTCGTGCAGTTGTTTGTGGACGTGGCTACCTGCTTCGTCATCGCCGACCTGGCCCGGCGCTTGCTCGGCCACAGCAGTCACATTGCGCGCGGGGAGCGGGCGGCACGCTGGGCTTTTGCGCTGGCCGTCTTCTGCCCTTTTTTGGCCAACTACACCGCCGTCCCGCTGACGGAAACCTGGGCCATCTTCTTCACCGCGCTGGCGCTGGACTGCGCCGTAGCAGGGCTGCAACTGTGTTGCCCCGATCTCCCCGGGGAAGCAGCGCCGCACCTCCGGTGGTGGGTCGCATGCGGCCTGGCGATCGCCGCCGGCATCTACCTGCGGCCCGACGGCGGCATGCTGCTGATCGCCATCGGCGGCTACCTGCTGGTCCGCTGGCTGCGCACCCGCGACCTGCGCCTGCTGCGCGCCGGCCTGTTGCTCGGCCTGTGCGCCCTGGCGCCATTGATACCCTGGACGCTGCGCAACTGGCGCGCCTTCCACCGCTTTCAACCCTTGGCGCCGGTCAACGCCAACGGCCCTGAAGAGTTCTTTCCTTATGGCTTCTTCCGCTGGGAAAAGACCTGGATCGCCGATTACGCCTCGCAGGAGGATGTCTCGTTCCATGTGGACGGCGAGCCGATCAGCTTTTCTGCCTTGCCCTCGCGCGCCTTCGACGGCGCCGGGCAGCGCCAGCGTACCGAAGCCCTGTTCAACGCCTACAACGAAACCCTCGACATGACGCCGGAACTGGACGCGCAGTTTGCCGGCCTGGCGCGTGAGCGCATCCGGCAACGCCCGCTGCGCTACTACCTGGGCCTGCCGCTGCTGCGCGCCGCCGACATGTGGCTGCGGCCGCGCACCGAGATGCTGCCGCTGAACCCGCACTGGTGGTGGATCAAGGCCGACCCGCTCGACTCGGCGTGGTCGTTGCTGCTGGCCGCCATTAATGCCGCCTACCTCACCGCCGCCCTGATCGGCTGGCGCCGCTGGGCCAGCCTGCCCCTGGCCGCCATGCTGGCCGCGTTCGTGGTGGTCCGCACCGTGCTGATTACCGCCCTCGGTGCGGTGGAGCAGCGTTATATGCTGGAGTGCTTCCCGGTCGTGCTGGTCTTTGCCGCCGGCGCCCTGGCGCGCCTGGGAACTCCGCTGAAGATCGCTGAAGGCGCAAGGCTCAAGGCGCAGGGCGCAAGGCTTTAGGCGCAAGGCTTTAGGCTTTAGGCTTTAGGCTCCAGGCTCCAGGCTAGCAGCGGCTTGGGCCGCTGAGGGAAAGAGATTATCTGGTTCTGCGTCTTGCCAGAAACTTGAGGGACACCATGCTAAAGCCCAAAGCCTAAAGCCTAAAGCCCAAGTTCAGCGGCGAGTCGCTGACCCGGAAGTTGGACTCGAAATGCTCGAATAGCAGCTCAATGGCCGCGCGGTTCCCACTCTTGTCGGACTTCGCCAGGTACTTGATGGCTTGCGCCAGCACGCGCTGGCCTTCCAGAAAACGCGGGTCGGCCTTGGGTTCGCGCTGGTTGCGGCGTTTGGGATTCGGCTGGACGGGGATGGTAAATACTCTGGCCATAAGGAAATCTCAGATCAGCGTGCCACCACTGCAGATTGGGTCGGACACAACCGCCGGTGGCTTTAGATGCTCCCGCCGGTCTTTGAGTCTCGGCGGAGTATACCTGCGCATCAACTTACAAGAAAGAGTAAGTAGCAGCGAAAACAAGAAAACGTCTCACTGCTGCACCCATTTCGGTGCGAGTCCGTTTCGGCCCGTCACCCGGCTTGCTGCGGCCGTACCCAGCGCGTCTTGCCGGTGGTCTTCAGCTTGAAAACACTGTCGGGAATCTTCTGGTTGAGTTTGATATCGCTGTACTTGGCCAGACGGTAGTCACCCGAGGGTTCCACCAGTTGCTGCTGCACCGAGACGCCGCGCGCGGGATCGATCCAGAGGATGATCTCGGCGAACATGTTGCGCACCTTGGGCGTCTTGGGCACCAGCGTCAGCTTGGCCGCCGGCACGCCGCCGATGTTCTCCGTGCCGCCGTAGCTGACCTCGAAGGACTTCAGCAGATCGTGGCCGCGCCCGCCGAAGCCCAGTACCAGGAAGCTCTCCACCTCGGCCCGGTTCTTGCCGGTGTTGTACTCGGTGACTTGCTCGATCTCCGGCTGGTACACGTCGATCTTGCTGTCGGTGAACAGCACGTACTTCTTGGCGGGCTTGCTGATGTCGGCCGCCATCTGCACCTGGTTGCCCTGGCGGCGGTAATACACGACCCCGCTCTGGAGATCGTGCTCGTTGACCACCTTCGAGTACTGGTCCCAGACGAAGTCGGCCTGCGCCGAGCGGAAATTGGCGGCGGCGCGGTCCATGTCGTTCAGCACGGCTTCCAGCCCGGCGTTGCCCGCGGCCGCTGGCCGGGCCGTGGTCTGGGCGAAGCCGGCCGCGCCCAGCAGGAGGATGGAACAGATCATGGCAAGCAACGAGTCTTTCATGTTGAAGTCTTACGAGTTAAGAAATTTGAAATTGGAAATTTGAGAATTTGAAATTGACTTCAGCCCGGCCGATAAATTCCAAATTCTACAATTTCAAATTTCAAATCCCCCTAACGCGAGACCCGTACCTTGTACGCGGTCACGTGGCCTTTGGCGTCGCGCACGGGCTCGTAGCCGAGGATCTCCACTTCGCCCGCGATCGGCTCGATCACGCGCAGCAGCTCGGCGTTGATGGCAGCCGGGTCGCGCCCGCTCACTGCCGCCGCCGGGACCTCGTAGATGAACCCGTCCTGCCCGTCGGGAGAAACAACTACTTCGGTTTGATGCGGGGTGCGCTCCACAGGTTTATCGTTGAAGTTGATCCAATGCGGCGCCAGGAAGATGAAGGCCAGAATCAGCGTGACCATGATGTCGTAGGGCATGCTGCCGCGATCGTGGGTCCACCAGATGTAGCCGCGAATTGTTTGCCACAGGCGGGACACGACTCAAGTTTAGTGACGTGGCGAGCAGGTTGGCAATCAGTTCTTCGTTGTCGGTTATTCCTTCGCAGGTGTCATTTTGAGGAGGGCGTCAGCCCGACGAAGGATCTGTGTTTTCGCATTGCCACGCCAAGATCTCGATGCTTCGCTTCGCTGCGCATCTCCCTACCGTTTGCGGGCGGTGATTCTGTCCGTCCCCATATACGGCCTCAGCGCCTCCGGCACAATCACGCTCCCGTCGGCCTGCTGGTAATTCTCCAAGATCGCCAGCCAGGTGCGCCCGATCGCCAGCCCGCTGCCGTTCAGCGTATGCACGAATTCGCTCTTCCCCTTGCCCGGCTGCTTCCACCGGATGTTGGCCCGCCGCGCCTGGAAAGCCTCGAAATTCGAGCAGGAGGAAATCTCGCGGAACAGTTGCTGCCCCGGCAGCCACACTTCCAGGTCGTACGTTTTGGCCGACGAGAACCCCAAGTCTCCCGTGCACAGCGCCACCACCCGATAATGCAGGCCGAGCCGGCGCAACACTTCCTCGGCGTTGGCGGTGAGCTTTTCCAGTTCGTCGTAGGAAGTCTCCGGGCGCGCGAACTTCACCAGCTCGACTTTTTGGAACTGGTGCTGGCGGATGATGCCGCGCACGTCCTTGCCGTAGCTGCCGGCCTCGCTGCGGAAGCACGGCGTCCAGGCGGTCAGGTTAATAGGCAGGCGCTCGGCCTCCAGCACCTCGTCGCGGTACAGGTTGGTGACCGGGACTTCGGCGGTGGGGATCAGCCACAGATCGTGCTCCTGGCACTTGAACAGGTCGCCGGCGAACTTGGGCAACTGCCCGGTGCCGTACATGGAATCGGAATTCACCATGAACGGCGGCAGCACCTCGGTGTAGCCGTGCTCGCGGGTGTGCAGGTCGAGCATGAAGTTGGCCAGCGCGCGCTCCAGCCGCGACCCCATACCCCAGTACACCGCAAAGCGCGCCCCGGAAAGCTTGGCGGCGCGCTCCAGATCGAGGATGCCCAACTGCTCGCCCAGTTCCCAGTGCGGCTTGGGGATGAAATCGAATTTCGGCGGCTCGCCCCAGCGGCGGACTTCCAGGTTCTGCTCCGGCGAGTGGCCCACGGGGACGCTGTCGTGCGGCAGGTTGGGGATAGTCTTCAGGATGTCGCGCAGTTGCGCTTCAAAAACCCCGGCCTGCCGCTCCAGCCCGGCGATTTCCTCGCGCACGCGGCGCATTTCCGCGATCGGCGCCGCGGCGTCCTGCTTCTCCTTCTTGAGCCGGGCGATTTCCTCCGACGCCTTGTTCTGCGTGGCCCGCAGGCGCTCGGCGCGGGTGATGTAATCGCGGCGCTGCGCGTCTGCTTCGGAAAAATTGCGCAGCACTTCCTCGGGATTCATTCCCCGGTCGCGCAGCTTCTGCGCGATCACCGGCAGGTGCTCCCGCACGAAATTCAGGTCGAGCATAATCGGGTAATGTAACACCTGCGGGAGCGTTCGTCAGTGTTTCAGTTTGGCAGTTGTTCATGGCCCGGTCGCGGCGGTTGGCGGACAAAACGGGAAATGAAGGGCGTCATGCTGAGCTCTTGTGCGCGCTTTTCGCACACGAGCTCAGCATCCATGTATTTCCGCGACCGGCCGCTGATCTGCGGGCAATCGCAGCAAGTTCCCTGCTTCAATCTCCAGCCATGCAGGCTGTACACTAGGGCGCGATGAATTCCCTCAACTCCGCCCCTGGTTGCCCCACCCTTGTCGCTCGCGGGTTTCGAGCGACAGGGTGGGGATTTCTCGTCATGCTCTTGTGCCTCGCCCTGGCCGCCACCGCTGCCGCTACCGTCTACAACGCGCAGCCCAAGCTGGTGGTGATTGTCATCATCGACCAGTTTCGCGCCGATTACCTGGAGCGTTCGCACGACCAGTTCGGACCCGGCGGCTTCCGTCTGCTCACCGACCGCGGCGCTTACTTCACCGACTGCAACTTCGATTACGCCAACACCGAGACCGCGCCCGGCCACGCCACCCTGCTCACCGGCGCCTACAGCAACGGGCACGGCATTATCGGCAACAACTGGTGGGATCCGGCCACCCGGCGCATGATCACCCCGGTCGACGACACCGCTACCAGAATGCTGCCCGATGGCGGCCCCGGCGCCTCGCCCCGTCTGCTGCTGGCCGATACGCTGGGCGACGAGATGAAGCTGGCTTCGCAGGGCAAGTCGCGCGTCTTCGCCATCTCGCTGAAGGCTCGCGCCGCGGTGCTGCCGGGCGGCTTCGCGGCCGACGCGGCTTACTGGATCGAACCCGCCGGCGGCCACTGGCAGAGCTCCACGTTTTACATGTCCGCGCTGCCCGCCTGGGTGCAGCAGTACAACGCCGCCAATCCCGAGCAGAAATACTGGAACCGCGACTGGAAGGACGCCGCCGGCAACCTCCTGCGCCGCACCACCAAGGCCGAACATGCCGCGTTTTATGACGTGGTCGGGGCCACGCCCTTCGCCAACGATTATGAACTGGACTTCGCGCGCGAACTGATCGCGCAGCAGAAACTGGGCCAAGGGCCCGCCACTGACCTGCTGGTGGTGAGTTTATCGGCCAACGATATTCTCGGCCACGCAGTCGGCCCCGACTCGCCGCAGACGGAGGCCATGGCGCTCGCCCTGGACCGGCAGCTTTCCGACTTCTTCTCCTTCCTCGGACAGCAGCTCGGGCTGGCCAACGTGTGGATCGCGCTTTCCGCCGACCACGGTGTCTCGCCCGTGCCCGCCGTGGCCAACAAATTCCGCATCCCGGGGCAGGTGGTGAATGCCGGGGCGATCCGCAAGCAGGTCAACGCGGCGCTGACGGCGAAGTTTTCGCCGGGCAAGCCCGCCGACTATGTGCGCGTGCTCGGCGGAGCGCACGCCTTCCTCAACGAGGACGCCTTCGCCGCGCTGCACGTCAACGAGGCCGACGCGGAGCGCGCCGCAGGCGAGGCGCTGGTGCAGGCCGGCATGCGCGGCTACTTCACCCGCGCGCAACTGGCCCGCGGAGACGTCCCGCCGGACGCCCTCGGGCGTCAGTACCTGCATAGCTATTCGCCCTATCCCGGCTGGTTCGTGCTGGCGGTTCCGCCCCCTTACACCTTCCCTCTGTGGCCGGGCGGCGCCACCACCCACGGCTCGCCCTACAGCTACGACACGCATGTGCCGCTGGCGTTCTTCGGCCTGGCCTTTCAGCCCGGCGTTTATCGCGGCCGCTGCGAGCCGGTGGACATGGTCGCCACCCTGGCCTCGCTGCTCGGCATCAACGCGCCCAACCATGCGCACGGACGCGTGCTGACCCGGGCCTTGCGGCAGCCGGGCGGGAGTGAGCAATGACCGGCAAGCCGCAGCCGCGGCGCGCCCCCGCCGATCCGCCGGATTTGAGCGTCAGCTTCGCCGGCGTGCAACTGAAAAACCCGGTGATCGCCGCCGGCGGCACCTTCGGATACGGCGTCGAATTCGAGGACATCGTCAGCCTGCAAAAGCTGGGCGGATTCGTGGTCAAGGGCCTGTCGCGCGAGCCCATGCCCGGCAACCCGCCGCCGCGCCTGTTCGAAACCGCCGCCGGCATGCTGAATTCCATCGGACTGCAGAACATCGGCGCCCGGGCTTTCGTCCAGGAAAAACTCCCGCTGCTGAACAAAGAGAAGAACATCGTGGTCATCGCCAACGTCTTCGGCTACACCCGCGAGGACTACGAAGCGGTCATCCGCATCCTGAATGAAGGCGAGGGCATCGCCGCCTACGAGCTGAACGTGTCGTGCCCCAACACCAGACGCGGCGGCATGGTGATCGGCAGCGACCCGGTGCTGCTGGAAGAAGTGGTAGCGGCGGCCAAGAGCGCGTCGCGGCGGCCGCTGATGGTGAAGCTCTCGCCCAACGTCACCAGCATCCCGCTGATGGCGCGGGCCGCGGAAAACGCCGGCGCCGACGCCCTCTCCCTGGTCAACACCTTCGTCGCCATGGCCATCGACGTGGAGACGCGCCGCCCCCGCATTTCCAACGTCACCGGCGGGCTCAGCGGCCCGGCCATCAAGCCCATCGCCGTGCGCATGGTCTACGAGGCGACGCGCGCGGTGGATATTCCGGTGCTCGGCATCGGCGGCATCAGCACCGCCGCCGACGTCGTGGAATTCATGCTCGCCGGCGCCGCCGCCGTCCAGGTCGGCACCGCCAGCTTCTGGGACCCCTGCGCCACCGAGAAAATCGTCGGCGCCCTGGAAGCCTGGTGCATCGAGCACCGCGTCGACAAGCTCACCGACCTGATTGGCGGCATGCTGACCGATTGAGAAATTGCAGAATTGCGGAATCGGGTAATCGGGTAATTGACCCGGAGTTTGGGTGCGATACGAACGTGCATTTCGGCGACGTGTAATTCCGCAATTACCCGATTCGGCAGTTCCGCAATCCCAGCAATACGCGTTATGATTTAACGCTCACCCCCAGAGATCATCACACCCGTGTGGGCGTCGTTCGTCCGGGAGCCAGAATGTCGTTCGACAGCCGATTCCAGAAAATTCTCAAGCTCGCCAAAGAGCTGGAGAAGCACAAGGACAAGATCATCGAGCTGGCGGTCAAAGACCTGCAATTCACCGTCAAAGACAGCGCGCATGAGGTGGAGCTGGCCATCAGCCGCCTGCCCATGTACGAGCAGGCGCGCCCCCTGCTGTGCGACCGCAAGCCGCTGGGCGGCCCGCGCGCCTGCGTCCCGCTCATGCTCTCCTACAACGGCAGCGCCTGGCTGAACACCGCCATCACCTCGATTTACATCGTCGGCAACCGCGTGCGCGTGAAGTTCTCCTCCAAGGGCCGTAACCTGATGGCGCTCACCGAGAGCATCTACCGGCCCATCTTCGGCGACGAGATCACGTTTTACGGCGGCAGCGGGCGCAAGCTGATGGAAGAGGCGCTGCGCGACCCGGGCGTCCACGCCGTGGTCGTCTTCGGCTTCGACGAGAACATCCTGCCCTACGAGCGCGCCTTCCGGCAGAGCGGCAAGAAGCTGATCTTCGAAGGCCCCGGCCAGGACCCCTTCATCGTCCTGCCCGACGCCGACCTGGAAAGCGCGCTGGAAGACCTGGTCACCTCCAAGTTCACCTACTCCGGCCAGACCTGCACCGCGCCCAAGCGGATTTTCTTCCATCGCTCCATTTATGACCAGATGGTGGAGCGGCTCGCCGACCGCGCCGGGCGGCTGGCAGTGGGCGATCCCGCCGACCCGGCCACCGACGTTTCCCCGGTCGCCAGCCCGGTCGCCGTGGACCGCATCCGCGAGCAACTGGCCGACGCGGCGCAGAAGGGCGCCAAGGTGGTGTGCGGCGGAACCATTGACGGCATGCTGATCGCGCCCACCGTGGTCCGCGACTGCACCGACGAGATGCTCGGCATGCGCGAGGAGGTCTTCGGCCCCGTGGCCTTCACCTCCAGCTTCAGCACCGTGGACGAGGTGCTGAACCGCGCCCGCGATCACAAGTACGGCTTGCGCGCGGCGGTGCACGGGGAACGCAAGGCGGAAGCCGTCGTCCGCGGCCTGAAAGGCGCCGACTACTGCCATCCCGTCAGCGGCTACACCTTCGGCAAGTTCGGCACCGTGGCCCACAACCAGCCGCGCAGCGAGTCCTGGAAGGGCGCCTTCGTCACCAAGGCGGTCGGCGGCTACGGCTACTCGGGCTGGATCTGGGAAACCCGGAACGGCAACTTCCAGATGAAGCAGGGGCCGAAACTGTTCAGCCTGGAAACCTCGCAGTAGCCAGTCGCCAGTCCGCGGTCAGCTCTTAGTTCCCAGTTGTTAGTTCCTAGTTGTTAGTTTTTAGTTGTCGCGGGTCAATGTTGCGGCTAGCGCGGATTCAGCGTTGCTGTACCCGCGCCCTGTAGGAAGTGTCATCCTGAGCGAGGATGCGCCGGCAGTCCCGCGCGCCCCGGTTTTGGGCGACGCGGGCTGGCCCTGAGCGAAGCCGAAGGGCGCGCATCCGAGTCGAAGGACCTGCTTTTTGGGGCCACGGCCGCGCTGGGGTTCACCTTCTCCGGATCTGCTTTAGCGCCAGACAACTAAGAACCAGGAACTAAGAACTGACAACTGCGCGGTGTGCTGCTCAGGACTGTCCCGAGATCTTCAGCCGCAGCTCTTCCGGAATGCGCTGGCGGATTTCTTCCGGCAGCCGGTCGTGTACCCGGCGCACGCCCACGCGCGCCGCGTCCACCATCACCAGCGGCGCGGGCGTGGCGACCGCCACGATCAGCCAGATGAGCGCGGAGAGCGCGAACCCGGCCAGGGCCGCCAGTTCCAGCACCACCGCATGGCGGGGATCGAAATGGACGATGGCGCCGAAGGCGAGCAGGAAGACGAAAGCCGAGATGGTGGCCAGGATGATGAGTGCGATATCAATGGTGCGGTGCAGCCGCTGCCGGGAGCGGCAGTGCTCGCATTCGGCGAAATGCTGGTCGTAGTCGCCGCGCATCTCCGGCGCGATTCCGGAAATATCGTAGCGCCAGCCGGCCAGAATCGCTCCGGCCACCTTGTCAGTGCATTGCGCTTTCATCACCGTTACAGCCTGATCGGCTCCAGGGGCTGGTGTTGGGAGGCCAGCATCAGGCGGCTGCGCATCAGGCCCCGGCGCTTTGCCAGGGCTTGCTCCGCCGCGCTCCGCGCCAGGTCCGGATGATTGTTCTGTAAGGATAGATGCGCCAAAACCAGGAACGCGGCGCCTCCATCATAGTCTGTGGCGAAAAATTCCGCGAGCGCCTCATTGGACAAATGACCCACCCGGCTCATCACGCGCTGCTTCACCGCCCACGGATAAGGCCCTCCGCGCAGCATTTCCAGGTCGTGGTTGGACTCGATCAGCAGGCCGTCGCAGCCGCGCAGGTTATCGACCACGCTGGCCGGCATGTAGCCGAGATCGGTCACCATGCCGATCTTCACCCCTTCCACCCGGAAGCTGAAGCCGACCGGGTCGGCGGCATCGTGCGGGATGGTGAAGGGCGACACGCTGATATCGCCGACCGTGAACCGCCGCCCGGCTTCGAAGGTCTCCATCTTGGCCAGCGCCGGCGTGATTCCGCTGCCGTTGCCGTGCTCGCGCATGTAGCGCCGCCAGGCGCGGTAAGTCAGCGCCGTCATGTACACGGGCACGTTCAGCTTGCGGGCCAGCACCCACACCCCGCTGATGTGATCCGAGTGTTCGTGCGAAATGATAATGGCGGACAGCTTCAGCGGATCCTCGCCGGCCAGTACCATGCGCCGGCAGATTTCGCGGCAGGAGAGCCCGGCGTCCACCAGCAGCCGCGTCTGCGAACTGGCCAGCACGCTGCAATTCCCCGCGCTGCCACTCCCCAGCACCGTCAGCGACACCATGAGGCGAGAATAGCCGGAATCGCCGCCGGACGGTAGTAACTAGACAGTAAACAGCTTCGCCTGCGGGTTCACTGGCGGGTGGCCCACATTTGCGAGCGCAGCGAGCAAATGTGGGCCACCCCTCAAGAAAAGCAAACTGCGGGTTGACGCGGATTACCGCAAATTCTCTTGTTTGATCCGCGCAATCCGCGTGAATCCGAGGCTTGTTTTGCTGGTGGCGGACACTACCTGGGAAACAGCACTGCCAGCAAGCGCCGCCCGAACGCGCCGCCATAGGCGCAGGAAAATGCCGGGATCAGCAGCGCGAACGAGGCCACGATGCCGCCGCGGGTGAAGCGTTCGTAGCCGAGGTGCGCTACCACCTGCACCGAGGGCACGCACAGGGCCACGATCAGCGCCCACAGCCAGGGCCGCTGCGGACGCGCGAATCCCAGCCCCAGGCAGACTGCGCCCACCATCAGCGCCCCCAGGCCCAGGTCGTGCAGGCGCAGGTGCGCGTAACCGGCCAGCAAGCCCAGGGCGATGGCGGCCACCACCAACGGCCACTCGCGCGCAGCCGCCGGCGTCGCGGCGGGGGCAGCGGCAGATCCGCCATCTTTCTCCACCACGCCAGTTTACTTCACTGCTTTTCCCTGTGGTTCGCAACTGCTGGGCGTCAACCGCGCCCGGCTGAGCCGCCGTCCGCGGGCATCGGTCCAGGCGCGCCGCATGCATTGTTTCAGGCGGTACTCTTTGCCGTCGAACTGGTAAAGGAAGAGATCGGAGACGGAGGCGGAAACGCGCATGGAAGTGAGCAGGCCGCGATAGCCGTTGCTGGCCGGTTCCTGCGCCGTGACCTCCTGCACCTCGGAGGCCCGCAACAGCAGCGCCGGCGCGCCGCCGCCGCTTTCGAACACCCACACGTCGCAATTGCCCTCCGGGCTGCAAAGACACTCGCCGTGGCCGCGGATCACCAGCCCCTGGTGGCCGCCGCCCAGGTCAATCGCGCTGGCCGAGAGCAGCTCCGCCACGTTGACCGGTTCCTCGTTGTCTTCCTGCAGGCAGTCCTGAAGGTCGGCATCGTCGAGCAGTTCGGCGCGCACCCGCTCCACGATTTCCGCCGGCGCCTTGACCGGCGCCGCGGGCGGGGCCGCCTGCGCCCGCGCCTGAACGCCACACGCGGCCAGCGCCACGCCCATAAGCACAAAGCGGAATGTGACATTGCGCGACAAGACAGTAGAATGACCGGGTGGCGCAGGGCTTCAGCCCTGCATTGGCGGCGCCGTTTAGAACTCGGCTTTAGCCGCTGAGGTGCTTACCTGCCGCATAGCTTCTGCGAAGTACCTCAGGGGCTGAAGCCCGCAGGTTTCCTGTTCAGCCTTCACGCAGGGCCGAAGCCCTGCGCCACCCAATCGCAATAACCATCACGAGTACGCGTAGAAGCCGCGGCCGGATTTTCTTCCCAGCCAGCCGGCATCCACCATCTTCACCAGCAGCGGGCACGGACGGTACTTAGGATCGCCCAGCCCGGCCTGCATTACTCTCATAACGTCCAGGCAAACGTCCAGGCCGATGAAATCGGCCAGCGTCAGCGGTCCCATGGGGTGCGCCATGCCCAGCTTGAACACCTCGTCCACCGCCTCCGCCGTGGCCACCCCTTCCATCACCGCGTACATGGCCTCATTCAGCAGCGGCATGAGCACGCGGTTGGCGGCGAAGCCGGGAAAATCATTCACCTCGACCGGCGTCTTGTCCAGCCTTTTGGATAAATCGAACACCACATCAAAAGTTTCCTGCCCGGTGGCCAGCCCGCGGATGACCTCGATCAGCTTCATCATCGGCACGGGATTGAAAAAGTGCATGCCGATCACCTTGTCGGGGCGCCTGGTCAGCGCCGCCAGCCTGGTGATCGATATGGACGACGTGTTGGTGGCCAGAATGACCCCGGAGCGGCAGGCGGCGTCCATGGCGCGGAACAGTTCGGCCTTGATCTCGAACTTTTCGGTCGCGGCTTCGACCACGAAATCGCATCTCTCGAGCCCGCCCCGGCCGACCTCCGCCTGTATGCGGGCCAGCGCCTGGTCGCGCTGCCCCGGCGTGATCTTCTGCTTGGCGGCCTCGCGCTCCAGGTTCTTGGCGATCGTCGCCATGGCGCGGTCGAGGAAGCGCTGCTCCACGTCGCGCAACAGCACCTTGTAGCCGGATTTGGCGAAGGCGTGGGCGATCCCGTTGCCCATGGTTCCGGCGCCCAGCACACACACCGTCTGGATATCCATGAGTGCCTCGAATGCAAAACTTAGGATTCTGGAAAACGGAGAAGTGTAGCAGAACAGGCTCTCAGCCGTTAGCCGTTGGCCGTCGGAGCCCTACCACAGTAGCAGCAGCGGTGGGTGGCCCACCCAAGCCCGTTTCTGGCTTGGGTGGGGAGAATCCGGTTGCGCTAGTCGTTGTAACCGAACGTCGCTTTGACGCCGGCGACCTCGATCACGTCGCCTTCGTTGAGCTCGTGCTGGCCGGCAATGAGCTCGTTGTTGATCTTGACCTTGATGTCTTTCTCCGAGGCGGCAATGAAGTACTTGGCCTCGCGCCGGTTGATCACCGCCGCCACCTTGGGCGCGAACCAGCCTTTCAGCTTGATGGAGGCCATATCGCTCTTGCCGATAACGCTGAGCTTGCCGCTGAGCACATACTGCGACTGGTCGGTCTTACCGACCATGATGGTCAGCAGGCCGATGCGCTCTTTGGCGGGCGCAGGCGCAGGCGCGGCGGCGGCCGCGGCTGGCGCGCCGGGGGCAGGCGCCGGCGTGGGCGCGCTGCGGGCCATCATCTCA
>Ga0315268_10002204_pt1 | contig 22195 bp, 19 predicted proteins | sample C1_top_MG_FD_204535 | JGI IMG/M metagenome (GOLD analysis project Ga0315268, IMG submission 204535) | Sediment microbial communities from Yellowstone Lake, YNP, Wyoming, USA - C1_top | ecosystem: Environmental > Aquatic > Freshwater > Lake > Sediment | place: USA: Wyoming | collected 2017-08-01 | reverse complement strand
TAACTTATCGGCGTTATTCTGGAACCTGGTTTGAAGACCCCAGAGGCTTACTTTGCCCAAAGCTTCGATCACAATGCGCCGACTCATCTTGGATCTTCCCGATTCACGCTCTATGAAGGTGATCGGAACTTCTGAGAATGTGGCCTCGGCTGCGCGGGCGGCCCGGATCATTTCGATTTGAAAACAATATCCGTCGGATGAGATGGCAGTGATGTTCAGCCGTGCCAACAAGTGGGTCGAATAGACCCTAAAGCCGCCCGTAAGGTCGCTAAATGGCAGTTCGAGGGCCCAGCGTGCATACGAGGTGCCCAGCCTGGAGATCAATTGTCGATATTTGGGCCAATTTGGGATGGAGCCGCCTGGTATCCATCTAGAGCTCATGACCACGTCGACATTTCCGGCCCTGGCCAGCATGGAGGTCAAGTCCTGCGGCCTATGGGAGCCGTCCCCATCCATGGTCACTACATGAGTGAAGAAGGGATGGTCTTTGGCCCAGGCGATTCCGGTCCTGTAGGCCGCGCCAAGCCCACTTTTGCGCTCTCGCTCAATGAGGTGGATCCTGGGTGAATTGATGGCCTTAACAATGGAGGCAGTCCCATCTGGGGAATTGTCATCAATTACCAGAATTTCAAGGTCGTGGGAGAGTCGCAACAGATGCGCGAGAAGTGGGCCAATCGAGTCCGCCTCGTTGTAGGTCGGGATCATCACCAGCGCTTTGATCGTCATCTAAGAGATTCTCCGTCGTCGATTTCTCAGCGATCTTAGCGCGGCCAGGGCAAGTGGGAGAAAGATCAGTGTGCCTTCAATTTGTGAGCCGTACCTGTCGGAAATGGAGAGCGAATCGTTCAATCCGATCGATGTGGCGATGACTGCGGCGACATTCTGCCTTGTTCGTTGGGTGACTCTCCCCCTGGGGTCAATTACGGCACTTATACCTGAAGTAGCGATGCTCACCGAAAAGCGCTGATGTTCGATTGACCTTATCCGCGTAATGCCTAATTGCTGATCACTTTCAGGAGAAAGTCCGAAAGTCGCGCTATTTGTTTGAACCACGAAGGCATTGCTCTGCTTGGCCATCGCGCGACCTGATGCATCATCTAAGAGTTCAAAGCAGATGATCGGCGCGAACTTCGCATTTCCTACCTGGTGAATGACTATTTGATCTCCCGGCACAAAATCGACAACATTTTTTGCATAAGGCGAGACTATTTCGGCGATGGCGCGGAGTGGAATGTATTCGCCAAACGGGGTCAGATGTCGTTTGATGTAAATTGTTTTAGACCCCGTCTTGGGCTCCCAGAGTATTGATGCGTTTTGAAAATTCGATCCATGTTGAAGTACTGCACCGACAATGAGAGGAATATTGAATCGATCAGAAAGTGATTGAAGTTGAGATCCCACGGTGGGATCCTTAAAGGGATCCACATCGATGGAGTTTTCGGGCCATAAGATGACATCTGGTCTGTTCCTATGAGTGCTCAAATAATTTTCGGTTGTGAGTAAATGGTTTTCAAAAACTGCGGTCGCTCTAGAGTTGAAATCCAGTCCCAGTTTTGGCACTCCCCCTTGTACCGCAACAACAGAGAAAGTTTTCTGGGGTGATGGCGGAGCAGTAAAGATTGAAATAGATGTTAATGCCAATCCGCCCAGGAAAAGTGGCAACGCCAGCATGACTCTTCGCCGGTAAAGAAGATAGAACACCAGACCGATGACCGCAGTGAAGAAGGAGACAAGTGGAGCTCCTCCAATTCGTGCCAATTGCGCGTACGGGGCATCATCTTGACTAAATGCGATCCTCCCCCACCCAAAACCATTGAACGGGAAATGCCCGCGTAAGAATTCAACGGCAATCCAGATTGTTGGAAATAGAAACAAATTTCGCGTCTTCGTCATTGGAAGAAATGCGAGTGGGATCATGAAGGCGATTTGAAGAACCGTAAGAATTATCCACGGCACGTCTCCTACGTATGTGTTACTCCATGCCAACAGCGGTCCAAAGAATGCACCTCCAAAAAGGATGACGACTAAAAGTCGCTGCTTGAAGTTTCTGCTACTCAGTAAATGAATAAGCAATGCGAGAGCTACGAGTGCGCACCACCAGAGACCGATCGGGGCAAAAGAAGCGTATGCAAGAAACCCTGACAGGAGCGAGAGAATGATCACCACTGCAATGCCGAGATCAATCGATCTACACTTGCCCCTAACGCGTATCTTTCCTGCATTTCGCGGATCAATTTCATGTCTTTGGGTCGCTTTGGCAAGGAAAGGGAGACGTTCGGAAGCGAGATATCGGTGGCACATTGGACAAGAGTGGGTGCGATCGCCAAATAATCACGACCGGCCAGAATTTTCTTCGTGAGTGCGGGGGTGAGTGATGGGTGATCACTTTCAGCTGCAGAAATAACGGCGTCAACGTTGTGAAAGTGATTGGCTATGTGGGCTGCCCCTTTAATTCCGATTCCCTTTACTCCAGGCAGGCCATCGGAAGGGTCGCCTCTAAACATTGCAAAGAGCGCGTACCTATCCCCTGGGATTTCATAGCGTTTGGCAACCCACTGCCTATCAACTAGTTCGTGCTGGGATAGACCCTTTGCCAGATATACGACAGCAACGTTTCGATCGTCATCGACCATTTGAAATAGGTCACGATCGCCCGTGACGATGCGCACTGGGCCTTCGTGTTGCACTGCATATGAAGCCATTACGTCATCAGCCTCGTAGTCATCAATGCCTATTACGGTGATACCAAAGGCGTCGATGATGTCTAGGAGGATGGGAATTTGAGGCGTGAGGGTGTCTGGCTCCTCCTCACCGTCTTCGCTCTCCTCTTCCACTCTATTAGCCTTGTAATCAGGAAATAGCGAAACCCTCCAACTCGGTCGCCAGTCTCCTTCGATGCATGCCACCAAGCGATTGGGTTGGTACATGGTGAGGAGGCGGGCGGTCATATCCAAGTACCCACGAATGGCATTAACCGGTGTGCCATCCGGTGCAACCATGGTGTCTGGCATTCCGTAATAAGCGCGATACCAGAGCGATGCACTATCCAGAAGCATCAATGTCATGCTTCACCGGCAAAGTAGGCGACAACACCACGATCGAGTTTCTTCATTGCTTCCAAACATTTCGGGCGGAGTTTCTCACTAGCAACAGAGATTTGCTGCAGAAGATCGATGAGTTGCTTGGTCGAACGGACAAAATCGCCTACCGACAAATCGGAGTCTTTGAGAACACTTTGCAATGAATGGCCGTTTGCCCAACGGAAAGATATCCAGCAGAAACCAAAGTCTGGCTCTCGTTGGGTCGTGACCTCGTGAGCCTTTTCTATAACTTCCAACTTTGCCCACAAATGAATGATCTCTGAAAGCGCGCTCTGGACATTTCCCGTTGGGATGCGGGGGGCTTGGTTCTGGGAAGTTCGACCTTGAAATATGACGCTTGATACAACGCTGAGAAGTTCGGATGCGGAGAGGTGATCGAACAAATCCTCACGGATTGCCTCAGTTAGCAGAAGGTCGGATTCGGTGTAGATCTTGGCGAGGATCTGTCCCTGTGGCAGGGTTTTCTCACCCTCTATATAGCCCAATTCAGTGAGCACGTCGCAAATGTGGTCGAAGGTGCGCGCAATTACGTGAGTTCGATTCTCCACTCTGGATAGAAGTCCGATGTTCTCGCGGGTCAGCCGATCTGCTCGCTCTGCTAGACGAGCGTGATTTTCTCTATCGCTGCACGAGTGACAGGGATGTCCCCGCAACCCCTTCCGCAATCCAACCAGTTCAGACTCCATATGAGCGCGTTGTCTAGGGTCAAATCCGCGTTTGGCTTGGCGATGCGAAAGCAGTGTTTCGGTTGCTTTTATCTCGCGGCGGATTGCTGCATATTCTTCAAAATTCCCAAGATGACATTGCGCATTTGCGATGAAATCCTCAATGGCCTTTTCATTCTTATGTATCTGCCGCGTCAACCCGACCACGGCCCGATCTGCCTGGAATTGAGCAAAGGATGACTCAAGGGATCCACGGGCTCGCTCGCGACCGAAGCGAGAGATCAAATTGATCGCCATGTTGTATGTCGGCGTGAAAGAGGATCGCAAGGGATATGTGCGAGTTGAAGCTAGACCTGCTGCCGTCGCCGAGTCCACCGTTGGCGACCATTGAACTACGGCGTTTCCCTCAATGTCGATACCTCGCCTGCCCGCCCGCCCGGTGAGTTGCGTGTACTCCCCTGGCGTCACCGGAACATGTGCTTCACCGTTCCATTTAACTAATTTCTCGAGAACGACAGTGCGAGCGGGCATGTTGATACCAAGGGCCAAAGTTTCGGTGGCAAAAATTGCCTTCAAGAAACCCTTTTGGAAGAGATCCTCGACTGCGCTCTTGAAACTTGGAAGCAGGCCAGCATGGTGAGCCGCAATTCCACGTTCCAGGCCAGCTAACCATTCGCTAAATCCCAATGTTTCCAGATCTTCTTGAGCAATATTTTCCGTGTACTTCAGCGCTGTTGCACGGATCTCTGCTCGTTCCTCTGATGTGGTCAACCTGATTCCTGAGGTCAAGCATTGCCGCACGGCTGAATCGCACCCGAGCCTTGAGAAGATGAAAGTGATCGCCGGGAGCATCGCTTCTCGCTGCAATTTCTCGATTACTTCTGCTCGTGAGAGCCGATGGCCACCATCTGACCAATCTTTCCGGTTGCTTCTCTCTCGCGGTGAACGCACCCTCCGTAATGCTTCGCGTTCCCGTCGAAGTATCTCGGGGTTTACATTTCCATTTTCGACGAAAAGATCTATCAGTCCATTGTCGATGAGAACGTGTTGGTATAACGGAACGGGGCGGATTTCGCTCACGATCACTTCGGTGTCTCCCCGGATGGTTTGCAGCCATTCTCCGAATTCTTCAGCATTGGAGACCGTTGCGGAGAGGGAAATAACCTGGACGCTCTCCATAAGGTGAATGAGTACTTCCTCCCAAACGGCGCCACGAAACTTATCGGCGAGATAGTGGACTTCATCCATGACGACGAAGCCAAGGGAGGTCAACGTGTTGGAGCCTGCGTAGAGCATGTTTCGCAATACTTCGGTTGTCATAACAAGTATGTCGGCATCACCGTTGATACTTGTGTCACCGGTAAGTAGACCGACTTTCTCACTTCCAAACCTCGCCACAAATTCTTGGTATTTCTGATTTGAAAGCGCCTTTATGGGCGTGGTGTAGAAACATTTCTTGCCATGTTTAATAGCCATGAAGGCAGCAAATTCCCCGATGACGGTCTTACCTGCTCCGGTGGGCGCTGCTACAAGTACTCCTTTGCCAGATTCAACAGCTCTGCAGGCTTGAACTTGAAAAGGGTCGAAAGGAAAGTTAAAGGAGGCCGCAAATTCGGTGCTCAACAAAAAGGATCTTCGCTGGGAAGATTCTGCGTACCGTTGCGCTGGAGTTGTCATGGCAACCACGTTAGCAGCGCGGAAGGCACCGATTCTGACTCAACGGGCAAGGGTCCGACCCGTTCGCCGTCGGCATATGCCACCGCTACTGAATGAATTCGCACCTTCTTGCCTCTAAGAATCTTCACGGCCGGGTGGTTTATATGAGTACCAGCATAGACCTTGGGGAATACACGTAAAAATTCCATCTTAGAAATCGGGCTGAGCACCATAACATCCAGAAGATCATCCCCAATGTCGGCATTGGGACAAACTCGCATCCCTCCCCCATACGACTGACCGTTTCCGATTGCGATAAGCATCGCCTTGGTCGAAATTCTCTGACCATCGATATCGATTTCGTAATCTCTTGGTTTAAAACCTAATAACTCGCGAACGATGGCGACGTTATATTTGGAAGGACCTTTGGGCCACTTCATCGAGTTAGCTCGCTCGTTTACTAAAGAATCAAATCCGGTGGAAAGAATGGCTCCGAACCATTCTCCGTCAACGATTCCCAAATCCACATGGTGAGGCGAATTCTCGATCACTTTCTGAAGAATCACCTCAACGTCTTCGAGTGGCCAACCCAATGTTCTGCAAAAATCATTGCCCGTGCCTGCGGGTAACACGGCTAGAGGAATAGAAGTGCCCGCGACGTGCTGCAGAACCAGGTGCACCAAGCCATCTCCACCCACCGCGACGACGCCCTGACAGTTACTCTCTTTCGCAAGAAAGGTCGCCAGATTGCTGCTGGTGTGCTCGGCTGAAGCACCGGTCACCATCCGATATTGGATACCGTGCTTGTCAAAAAAATCCATGGCGCGACGGCCGAAAATCGCGCCTTTGCCCCGGCCCGCAATGGGATTGATAACAACTGCCCACATCAAATGTTCGCCTCATCTGATTTGGCGCGCTTGGCTCTTCGCCGATCTACTAATAATGCAATACCGCCTGCGAGGAAGTAGAACGCGCACAACGGTAGGGCAAGCAACGACATGGTTAATGGATCCCCTGTCGGAGTAAAGGCCGCGGTAAAGAGAGTGATTCCGAAGACCCAGACGCGCCATGGACGCAGGATCGCTTTGCCTGAAATAAAGCCAATCAAATTCAGAGCGACTAGGAAAACAGGAAGTTCGAAGGCTAAACCAAAGAGCAAGATGACACGGAGGACGAAATCCAGATAGTCATCAAAGCGGACCAGATTCGTTAAGGAGTGCGGCGTGAATCCGAAGAGAACCTTGATTGCCACTGGAAGGATGAGATACCCGAGTGTGGCGCCAACTGCGAAGAAAGGGGTAGCACAGGCAAGAAAGAGGATCGAATACCTTTTCTCTTTGCGGTGCAAGCCCGGTGAGATGAAGGCCCAGATTTGATAGAGCCAGAGCGGTGCCGAAATTATTAGACCGGTAAGGAGGGCGACCTTAATTTGCAGATTCAGTGGACCCAGAACCCCGTTGATGTATAGGGCTCCACAGTGGGTGGACTGGGATGCTTGGGCCGCATTGAGATCGCAGACAGGACGCGCCAAGGTTGTGATTATTTGGTTGTAGAAATACCATCCAATCCCCGAAGCTAGCAAGATGATGATGGAGGAGCGAACAACCCTGCGCCGCAGTTCACGCAAATGTTCGAGGAGCGGCATACGACCGCTTGGGGTGGCCGCCATAGAGATTATTTCTCCGAGTCGCCTTTTTCGTCAGTCTTTTTCTCGTCTTGGTTGATTTCTTTCATTTCGCTTTTGAAGATACGCAATGATTTAGCCAGTGAACGAGCCGAATCGGGAAGACGCTTGGCACCAAAGAGCAGAACAAGAACGAGTAACAAAATCAAAATGTGGCTGGGTTCTCTAAGGAACATCGCGATAATCTCCTAGTTCTTCTTGGCTCTTCATCTTTGTGTTAGTCATGACGACCAAACCGACAGGAGGCAACGCTACCTCAGAAATCTTAAAGTCGAGTCCCAGGGGTCGATCTAGGCTTTATAGGCCTTGAGGGCTCTCATGGACCTCTCACGCAGAGAATTTCGCAGTTCTTGGGGCGATTTGAGGGCGACTTCCCCGCCGAAACTCATGATCTCTCGAATGGCCCAATCGGCAGTGAAACTCTCTAAGTGAAGCACTTGCGGCACAGCTGGGTCATCAGTGGCAATCTCGAGGTTGAACCGTTCGGCAACATCGCGCAACCTTGAGCCGATGGTCACACTCATGGGGAACTTCTCCCCTTCCGTCGGGGATATTTCCTGGGGGGCTATTTCCTTCGGATTGGCTACTGGCAGCGCATCGGTGATCCGATCTAACCTGAATGTTCGATAGCTCTTTGTTGATTCACAAAAGGCAAACACGTATTCGCTATCTGATGAAAAGGTGAACTCTAGTGGATGGATCACCCTTGTTGACAGTTCATCTCGAGAGATCGAATGGTAAGAAATTTGGACTGCGCCTCGCGCGGCGATTGCTCCTTCGATAACCCCGCGTTCGAACGAGAGCGCCGTGGTGCCTGCCTGCACTTTCTGATCGAAACTCAAATCAAGAAACCCGATCAATTTCTTGACGAGTTGGGCAATTGTTTCGGCTAGATCACCGTGAGTGGGATCTGCGTCCTCTTGTAGCGCTTCTAGACCGAGAATGAGTGTGAGAACTTCATCTCGGTTCAATACCCTCGGGCGCGCCAACGTGTCAGCATTAGAAATGCTGACAAACCCCGTGTCAAAGGAGAGGTCCATTAATTCCAATGCGGTATAGCCAGGCAACCCACACATCCAGAGCGTGGTGAGGTCTTCTGTAAGTTGAGAGGTTGTAACTGAAAACTCGCGGGCTAATTCCTCGATTGAAATGCCTTGATGTGTTGCAAGAAATGGAACCAAGTTGAGCAGACGTTCGGTCCGTTCCAGTCCGGAGTTTTGCATTGGCTTAGCCATGTATGCTCACCAGCGCTTGCAGGCCCTCAATTACTCTTTTCCGGACATGGCCAGGCGAATGGACGATGACATCATCGGCGTGCCAAAGTATTGAATCGATAAAGCGCGACTCATCAGAATATGGAATATTGCATAAGTCGAACTCGTCATCCGATGAGAGAATTTCTGCATCTTTGCGGAGGGCATGACCTCTTCCTGAACGGATAGAAACTTGGGCTACTTCGCGATTTTCAAACAATGTTGAGTCTAAGAATTTCAGAACGTTGAATTCAGGATCGGTTTCAAATGCCGCAGGCTTGGATATTAGTTCGACATCGTTGGTGATACGGTCCAGGCGAAACGTGCGTGTATCCATCCGATCTTGGTCGAAGGCGACCAAATACCAATAACCGTGCCTACTTCCTAGGCCATAGGCATTGACCGTCCGAGTCTCTTCCTTTAATTGCGCCGAAAGATAGTTGAATGTAATGGTGTTGCGATCTGCGATCGCCCGAGTCAGTGGCACAAAATTCGGGGATCTAACGTTGAGGCGAGGCGACAAGTTGGGAAGTGCGTCGAAGTCGGAGGCAATTCCAAGAGATCGCAACTTCACAAGAGCTGATTGAGCCGACTCCCCTAATGCAGCTCCCCGCCACGCTTCGGCCGCCAGAGATAAAAGGGCTACCTCGGCACCATTGAGCTCTCCCAGGTTCAGGGAATAGGTATTGGGGTGTATTCGGTAGCCGGGTTCATCTTCGAAGCCGGGGTCCACTCCTCGCACATCGATAAGGATTCCAATGCGTCGCAGATCATCCTTATCGCGCTCGAACATGCGTTCTTTTGATTCGGCACTGCCTTCATATCCTTCGATAGTTCGAAATATCTCGGATTTTGTTAGATACCGTTTTGTCGCTAGCAGGGCAATCGTCAGATTAATAAGTCTTTCATTCTTGCGCGATGCCATCGTAACCCCCCTTGGAAGGTCGGCGACGTCTGGCCAGAACATCTACGCCAGGTGCCATACGTCGGGATTGAATGAGGAATCCCGTGTGGCCGATCATGCGATGCTGGGGTCGCACTGCTAATCCTTCATGGTGCCAGCCACGCACCAAGGATTCAGAACTTTCGGGTTCGGTGAAATGACCATCATCCTTTAACGCCTCAGCTGTTGCCGAAAGCTGCGTGGTGGTTGCGACGTATGCAAGAAATACGCCACCGGGTCGAAGGACCTGCGCGGCTAGCTCGATGCACTCCCAAGGAGCCAACATGTCGAGGATAACTCGGTCGAACGAGTCATCAAAGACTTGATCTTGCAGTGATCCGACCTCAAGCTTCCAATTGGCAGGAAGGCCTCCGAAATAATTCGTCACATTTGATCTGGCATTTTCGGCAAAGTCACTTCGTCGCTCGAGGGAATGAACAAATCCATCTGATCCAACGGCGCGGAGCAGTGAGATGGTGAGTGCTCCACTTCCAACCCCTGCCTCCAATACACGTGCCCCTGGATATATATCGGCAAAACCGACGATCAAAGCGGAATCCTTCGGATAAACAATCGTCGCTCCGCGCGGCATCGAAAGGACATAGTCCGAAAGCAGTGGTTTGAACGCGGTGAATTTCAACCCGGCGCTCGTTTCGATGACAGAGCCTTCTGGCATTCCAATCAAGTCGTTGTGGACTATCCAGCCTTTGTGGGTGTGCCATTCCTTATCAGGGGTAATAGTGAAGCTGTAAAGCTTGCCTTTTGAATCGGTGAGTTGAATCCGGTCGCCAGCATCGAAATATCCAGGAGTAGACACGGGAGCATCTTAGAGGCTCATCGCCCGACCTTGGGAGAGTATCTTGCCCTCCATGAGCAAAATTCGGTTATCACCGAGCCGTGTCAATGATTTCGCCAATTGCCCGCAACTTTACAAATACCGGGTCATTGATCAATTGCCGGAAGCACTCAGTCTCGATGCGCAACGGGGCACCCTCGTCCATTCGGTTCTTGAGGATCTTTTCGATTCACCTGCTCCTGATCGAACTCCCCAAACTGCCTTCGATATTCTTCCACTCAGATGGAGTGAGCAGCTGGAAGCCAACCCTGACCTAGCCACTTTAATCAGTGATGACAAGGAGTGGTTGGACCGAGCGAAGTCATTACTTGATAACTATTTCTCTTTGGAGGAACCGAACGCATTCGAACCAACTCATCGTGAGTTACATCTGGAGATGGACTTGAATGAAGAACTTTATCTTCACGGATATGTCGATCGACTCGATATTGCTGGTACAGGAGAAGTGCGCATTGTCGACTATAAAACTGGCAAGGCACCCAAACCGGCTTGGGAGGAGAAGGCGCTTTTCCAATTGCGTGTTTATGCTCTCATTTACTGGCGGAACTACGGAGTCGTACCCCGTCTTCTTCAGTTGCTCTACTTGGGCAGCGCCCAGCTTCTGCGTAATTCGCCGACAGAGTCCGACCTGGTTGCGACAGAAAAAACACTTGTGCGAATTGGAAAGGAGATTTCTGATGCAATGCGTGAAGATAAATGGAGTCCGAAACCATCACGGCTCTGCGATTGGTGCTCTTTCAAGAACATATGCCCGGCATTTAATGATTAAGAATTGAACTCCACATACAATTCCTGAAGTTTCTCGAGAGATAACTCTTTAACCGAGGAGACGAGTCGCACCCGTTCGCCTTCAGAGATGGGAACCAGGTGTGGGATTGCCACCACTACTCCCCCGCTCGCGCTGGCAGCAGTGACGCCCGTTAGCGAATCTTCAAGTATTAAGCAGTCTCCAATGGCGACATTAAGAAACTTGGCGGCTGCTAAATACCCTTCAGGGTCCGGCTTAACACGCTTTACGTCATCGCTTGAGATGGAGATGCTGAAACTGTGTCCTTGAAGATTGTCCAAAACGGCATCTACCAACACCCGAGGACTCGCTGATACCAGCGCCATAGGAAGATTCAAATCCTCGCAAAGAGACATCAGATCCTGCGCGCCCTCCATAAGCGCGGCTCCATCTCGAAGGTGCCGCTCTGTCAAAGAGATTAAAGTATTGGTGAAGAACTCTGGAGAGTGAACACCGCCTGCCAGGTCGAACATATATCGACCGACGCGATCAAGAGGACCGCCGAGACAATGTGCTTGATCTTCATGCGTCCACGTGTAGCCAAATTGAGCCATGAGTTCTGTCTCCGAAATAAGCCACTTGGGTTCGGTGTCAACCAAGGTACCGTCCATGTCGAAAAGCACTGCTGAGAAAAATTGATTCATATTGATTGTCAGGATTGGTCCTTAATTCGCGTTGAAGTATTTAGCTTCTGGATGATGAACAATGATGGCCGATGTTGATTGTTCTGGGTGCAATTGGAATTCTTCTGAAAGTTCCACCCCGATGCGTTCTGGCTCGAGCAACTGACAGAGTTGCACTTGCTGTTCGAGGTCAGGGCAAGCAGGGTAGCCGAAGGAGTAGCGCGATCCTCGGTATCCCTGGTCAAGAATTGCCTGAAGTTCAGGAGCGTCTTCATTCCGGTAATTCAACTCTTCTCTGATGCGTGCGTGCCAGTGTTCGGCGAGTGCTTCAGTAAGTTGAACCGAGAGGCCATGGAGTTCCAGATATTCACGATACTGGTTGGCCGCGAACAATTTTCCAGTGGCTTCGCTCACTGCTGATCCCATGGTGACTATATGGAATGCAACTACATCTGTGCGACCAGATTCCTTTGAGGCGAAATAGTCGCTGATGCAAAGCCTGCGATCTCTAGATTGACGCGGGAATGTGAAGCGCGTCCGCTCTTGACCCTTAAGAGGCCCCTCGTGATGGAGAATAATGAGGTCGTTTCCTTCGCTGACGCAAGGGAAGTATCCGTAGACAACTGCGGCATTGAGCCAGCCTTGTGCCAGAGTTTCATTTAGGAGAGCCCGTAGTCGAGGTCGGCCTTCATTCTCCGCCATCGCCTCATACTCACCCCGGGCGCCTTTAAGGCCCCACTGTCCAACAAAGAGAGCACGTTCATCGAGCATCCCTGAATAATCGGCTAGAGGAATGCCCTTAATGATTCGGCTTCCCCAAAATGGCGGGGTGGGAATATCGATATCTTGGGCTACATCGCTTCTCCGAGTGTCGATTTCTTGAACCGTATCGCGTGCAGGCACGGCGCGCACGCGTCTTTCCCGCAATGGCGGAAGGGCGGCACCAGGTTCGCCTCGTTTGATCGCCATGATGGTGTCCATCAAGCGAAGTCCTTCAAATGCATCCCTGGCATAACGAACTTGGCCGGGGAAAAGGCTGGCAAGGTCTTGCTCAACGTAGGCGCGAGTAAGGGCGGCACCGCCGAGGACTATCGGCCATTTTTGATCCAAACCCCTGGATGTAATCTCTTCCAGATTCTCTTTCATGATGACCGTTGACTTAACAAGTAGGCCACTCATCCCAATAGCATCTGCATTCGAATCGCTGGCCGCATCGATGATCTGATTGATCGTTTGTTTGATTCCTATATTGACAACTTTGTAGCCGTTGTTTGTAAGGATGATGTCGACGAGGTTCTTTCCGATGTCGTGCACGTCTCCACGAACCGTTGCAAGGACGATTACTCCGCGCCCATCATCACCGGTTTTCTCCATGAACGGCTCAAGGTATGCGACCGCTGTTTTCATCACTTCGGCGCTTTGCAAAACGAATGGAAGTTGCATCTCGCCCTTACCGAAAAGCTCGCCTACAACCTTCATTCCTTCAAGAAGGAATGTGTTGATGATCTCTAGAGGTTTCATCCCCTCATCTAATGCAGACTGCAGGTCCCCCTCGAGTCCGACTTTTTCACCGTCGATGATGCGCCGTGATAAGCGCTCAGACAACGGAAGAGCAGATAGTTCGGCAGCGCGGGTCAATCGCGAAGCGGCAACCTCAACACCTTCGAAGAGTTCCAGGAAGAGCGAAAGCGGGTCATAGACGCATTGACCGTCCTCGAAACGCCGGCGATCATAAATCAAATCAAGGGCTACTTCTTTTTGTCGTTGGTCAATTCGAGCCATGGGGGTGATCTTGGAAGGGTGGACGATCGCAGAATCCATCCCAGCCTCAACTGCTTCATGCAAAAAGACCGAGTTGAGGACCACTCTCGCCGCAGGATTAAGACCAAAGGAAACGTTGCTCACCCCTAAGGTCGTTTGAACCTCAGGGAATTCAGTTTTGATCGCTCGAATGGCGTTGAGGGTCTCCAGGCCATCTCGACGAGTTTCCTCCTGCCCGGTGGCGATTGGGAAGGTTAGGCAGTCCACCAAGATGTCGCCTGTTTTCATGCCCCACTTTTGAGTCAGATCATGTATCAATCGTCTAGCAACACTGACCTTCCATTCTACATCGCGAGCTTGGCCCTTCTCATCAATTGTGAGGGCAACAACAGCTGAACCATGTTCTTTCACCAACGGCATGACACGGGCAAAGCGAGAATTGGGTCCGTCGCCGTCTTCAAAATTGACCGAGTTGATGACGCTTCTACCGCCTAATTGCTCTAGGCCTGCCTGGATAACTAAAGCTTCAGTTGAGTCCAAAACGATCGGTAGTGTCGAAGATGTGGCAAATCGACTTGCGAGCTCGCGCATATCGGCTGCGCCATCTCTGCCAACATAGTCAACAGAGAGGTCGAGCATGTGGGCACCGTCGCGAATTTGATCACGGGCGATTTCAACGCAGGCCTGCCAATCCTCTGCAAGGAGCGCATCTCGAAATGCCCGTGAACCATTTGAATTCGTTCGCTCCCCTATTGCCAGGTAGGTGAGATCCTGTCTAAAAGGGACGTACTGGTATAGCGATGACGCTCCAGGTTCAACTCTCGGGCTGCGTTTTGCAGGTACCACATCCTTGAGGGAATCGACTACCTCTTTAAGATGCGCGGGCGTGGTGCCACAACAGCCCCCCACCAACGACACGCCATACTCAGTGACGAAAACTGACAATGCCGCTGCCAACTCTTTTGGTGTGAGCGGATACGTTGCACCGTTAGGTCCCAATATCGGCAGGCCGGCGTTGGGCATCACCGAAACTCCGATATCTGCCGACTTGCTCAAGTAGCGAAGATGCTCCGACATTTCTGCAGGGCCGGTAGCGCAGTTCAAACCGATGAGGTCAATGCCGAGGGGCTCAAGCGCATTTAGTGCTGCACCGATTTCTGAACCGAGGAGCATGGTGCCAGTGGTCTCCACAGTCACTTGGGCAATCAGCACTACATCGCGTTCGCCCTCCTTAATTGCTTGACGCGCCCCGTTTATCGCAGCTTTTGCTTGAAGTAGATCTTGCACGGTCTCAATCAAGACGGCGTCAACGTGCGCATCGACCAAGCCCTTGGAGGCGATGTAATACGCGTCGCGCAATTTTGCATAGGTTGTGTGACCCAAGCTGGGCAATTTCGTACCCGGCCCAAGCGAGCCGATGACAAAGCGCGGCCGCTCTGTCGTGGAGAATTTATCGGCGCTCGCCCTGGCAAGAACCCCGCCCGCATAGGCGAGTTCGTAAATTCGATCTTCAATCCCGTACTCGGCGAGGTTGGCCCAGTTCGCCCCGAAGGTGTTCGTCTCGATTGCATCTACTCCGACGGAGAGGTACTCCTCATGAACAGCACGGACGATATCCGGCCGGCTCACGTTGAGAATCTCGTTGCAGCCCTCGTGCCCTTGAAAATCCTCCATTGTCGGATTGGCGGCCTGCAACATCGTGCCCATCGCACCGTCAGCTATCACAGTGCGCTCGGCCAGAGCCTGACGTAGGGTCTGCTGCAGGGTGATCATCGATCGAAGGTTACCGTAAGGTGGCATCATGGAGATTCTCCAAATACCCCCGCTCCGATCGCCTGTAATGATTTTTGCCTTCGGAGGTTGGAATGACGCAGGAGAAGCCGCGACTGGAGCAGCATCTCATCTGTTGAACAGTTGGGAACACTCGCTCATCGCGAACTTTGATCCGGAGGATTTCTACGATTTTCAGGTAAATCGCCCGATGGTCTTTGTTGATGATTCGAAGTTTCGACAGATTACGTGGCCAACGACCGAGGTCTTTGGAATTCTTACACCGCAATTCGAGTTCGACCTCATCATTGTTAAAGGCCTTGAACCTTCGATGAAGTGGAAGAAGTTCACCAACGAATTACTTGACCTTGCCGAAGACTTAGATGTTTCGATGATTCTCACAGTTGGATCTTTGCTCGCAGACACTCCGCACTCGCGACCGATATCGGTGAGCGGCAGTGGTTCTCATCCGGAGATTGCCAAACGGTTAGGCGTGGAAGTAAGTCGTTACGAAGGGCCTACGGGCATTCTTGGCATCTTGCAAGAAGCGGCCCAGCGCAGAGGAATTGACGCTATTTCGTTGTGGGCAGCTATTCCTCACTATGCATCGAGCCCGCCTTCTCCAAAGGCAACCCTTGCGCTCATTAACGGCTTAGAGGACTTCTTAAATATTTCCATTCCTCTGGGAGATCTACCTGAGCAGAGCAAGGCATGGGAAGCAGGAATTGATGAGATGGCGCGGGAAGACAGCGAACTTGGTGAATATGTCCGTCAACTTGAAGCGTCGAAAGACGAAACTGAGTTGCCTGAAGCAACTGGTGAATCAATTGCACGAGAGTTCGAGCGTTATTTGCGACGTCGCAATATCGAATAGATTGATTTGTACCTAGATCGCTATTCCCAGTAGCAAGTCGAGGGCTCGCGAGAGTTCGCCAGCCGACCCACCTGTTACGCCTTTTTCAGTCTCATCACACCAGATACTCACTGTCTTGAGCGCGCGCGGAGTGTCGAGGTTGTCAGATAAAGCATCAATGACTTCTTGGACTACACGGCTGGTAGGGGCAACTTCCGGACGAGAGAGCAATAATCTCAAGCGATCGAGAAATTTTGTAGCGCTGATAAGTAGTTCATCGGCCCACATGCGATCAAGGGAGTAATGCTCGGAAATTAGAGCAAGTCGGACGGCGAGCGGATCGGCTCCTTCAGCCACCAGTTTGGAAAGAAAGGCCAAATTGCCCAGGCTCTTGCTCATCTTCTCTCCGGCGAGGCCAATCAATCCGGCATGCATGTAGATGCGGGCATAATCTTTTCCTTTCAAAATTGCAGCCTGTGCCGCGCCCATTTCATGATGCGGATAGATCAAGTCGCTGCCGCCTCCTTGAATATCAATGAGAAATTCCTCTTCATGATCAACGGGCAGGTATGTCAGAGCAATAGCGCAGCACTCGATATGCCAGCCCGGCCGGCCCTCACCGAAAACGGAGGGCCAATGCGGCTCTCCTGGGCGCTGGTGCAACCACACGAGCGCATCCAACGGATCGTGCTTGCCAACTCTGGTTGGGTCTCCGCCGCGTTCGGCACAGAGTTTGAGCATTTCTGCCTGTGAGAGGTGTGATCGTGTTCCAAATTTCTTATCCGAACGCACGGAAAAATACAGATCATCCTCGACCGAGTAAACCGTGCCTTTTTCTTGTAACACCTTTACAGCTTCAACGATCAAGGGGATCGATTCGACGGCCCCGATGTAATGCTCAGGTGGAATGATGTGGAGATCGCTCATGTCCCCGCGAAAGAGATCTATCTGCGATTGAGCCAATGCTCGCCAATCCACGTTGTCCCGCTTGGCCCTTTCCAATAGTGGATCGTCTATGTCGGTCACATTCTCGACAAAATGGACGGTCTTGCCCATTGCGCGCAAATATCTATTAACCAGATCAAAGGTTATATATGTCGCAGCGTGTCCAAGATGCGTTGCGTCATAGGGAGTGATGCCGCAGACGTACATTCTATATTCATCTTTTATGGGAAGGGTGACAACGCTCTGGGTGGAAGTATCGCTCAAGGATAGTGGAGGAAATTGGAAAGTCGAATCAATCGGTGGCAGGTAGAGGTCAGCCCATGAATTCATTTCTTCATCCTAAAGGTAGTTGTTGGTCGGTTTAGTACGGGGGCCATGGAACAGCTGGCCAATCCTTGCTTGGCTGCGGGAAAACGCTCGTGCTTCTGAGTCGATCAACCCTGCTCCCCAGAGATTCGATTTCCTCCCCTGTTAGAAGCATCTCCAATTCAGCTGGTGCCGTCAGGTAATCACGCACGGCATCAAGAAGGGAGATTTCATGGGAATTGAAAGGCTCTCCGGCCCAACGCCACAACACTGTTCGCAATTTATCATCTGAATGGAAAGTTACGCCGTGATCGCAACCGAAAACATTCCCAACCGTGTCAGGCAGAATATGACCAATCTTGCGGTCAGTGTTATTGACGATCGCATCAAATAGCGCCATCTTCCGAAGTTCCTCACTATCGCGTTGAAAGAATTCTATCATGTCGATACTTTCGTCCACGTCAATCCATAACTGAACTGCTCCTTCGCCGAATGGGCCTTCTCGAAGCACTGTCATTGGCACGACACTGAAATTGCACCGGTCGCTTAAGACATACGCTGCATACTCGCGATAGGCGAGGGTTCCATCCGAGAAATCCCATAACGGTCGCTCCCCCGCTATCGGCTTGTAGATGCATGTTAAAGATGTTTCATCATGGGAGATGTTGGCCAATAATGTTGCATTCGATGCGTCGACAAGTCGCCCGGTCACCTTCATTTCCCCGCGACGTAGAACATTCTCTATCTCTCTGCCCGTGAGATTAACGTCGGTAGCCATTAGCCCTCGGACATACATGGCCTTGTGGATCCAGTGCTAGGCCGCAGAATGGACAGGGCGGGCGGCCCGCATTGACGACGGCCGCCGCGCGTTTGACAAAGGCATCGGTCTGCGAAGGAGTAAGAATAACGCGCAACAGATCAGGACCATCCGTGGCGTCATCGCTCTCTATTTCCTCACTCTCTGGGGCATTTTCATTGACCGCTTGCAGCTCAATGGAGACCATCTCGCGATCGCTGAGCCAGGAAAGCGAGACGATTCCAACACGGAACTCTTCGATGATCGGAGCTTCAAGTGGTTGATCATCGGGTGACTGGCGCTCAATCAGGATTGATGAATCTACCCGCCGAAGTTCACGGAGAAGGATCTCCAATCTGTCGGCGATCGCGATTACCTGCGTCTTCTCAAGGAGAACAGAAGTTAAGCGGTTGCCGGTGCGGGCTTGGAGGAAGAAGCTTCTCTCCCCTGGCTCGCCGACAGTCCCCACTACAAATCGTTCGACGGGATCGAAAGTGTTCACTATTCGCGCCATTTAGATTCTCCCTCCTTTGGAAGGCAGGCCGGCGCCTCCTCCAACTAGGAGCTGTTTGGTGGGTTTTAGGAATAGATCTGGATTTAGTCGAGAGTGTGAATCATTCATGAGAATTAGGCGCGGCTTTGATGATGAATAATCCAGAATCGAAATGGAAGCAGGATCAATAACTATCCGCTGAAATTCATCCAAGTGCATATTCAGTGCAGCCGCTATTACCGATTTCAATACATCCCCGTGAGAGACAAGAATTACGTGGCCCTTGCCCCGTTTGCTTAGACCTTCTCGCAGTGCTGTCATGGCGCGCTCTTGCATCGAGATCATGCTTTCGCCCTGAGGAAATGTCACCTTTGATGGTTGATCTTGCACAGTCTTCCAGAGTGATTCCTTGGCGAGTGACTTAAGTTTCCTCCCTGTCCAATCCCCATAGTCGACTTCGGATAAATTCGGATCGACTTGTAGAGCGAGCTTGGGATTTGTCGTGGAAATCTTTCTCAACCACGGTGCAATAGTTTCTTCGCAACGCTCAAGCGGACTTGATCGCAAGGACTTGATCGGCAGATCGCCGAGCCTCTTGGCTAGATCTTGCGCTTGCTTTTTTCCGCGTGGGGAAAGATGCACTCCTTCGGTGCGGCCAGCAAGAACTCCCGATCCATTGGCAACTGAATGCGCATGTCGGATGAGGAGAACCAGAGTCATGGCTACCTCACTTTCTATAAATCACTTGGAAAGAGAAAAATTCTTGGGACAGACCAGAAGATTATCGGGGAAATCCGCTCCGCGCCTTGCTAGGGTCGCATCATGGACTTTCGTAGGGCAGGCAAGAGCGGACTTCTCATTTCCAGGCTCGGCCTTGGGACGATGACGTGGGGGCGAGATACGGATGAGCATGAGGCCGCCGACCAGGCTCGCGCATATTTGGATGCCGGCGGAAATTTCCTCGATACCGCTGCCCTTTATGGGGATGGCGATAGCGAAAGAGTAATTGGCGGACTTATCGGCACCTTATTTCAACGCGAAGAGATCCTGATATCGACCAAAGCAGGTATCTCCTTTCTGGAAGGAGAACGTGTTGTAAACACTTCACGGCGGGCTCTCATCGCCGAGCTGGACAATTCGTTAGCTCGCCTAGGAACTGATTTTGTCGACCTCTGGCAGGTCCACTCATGGGATCCCTTTAATCCTTTGGATGACACTCTTTCGGCATTGGACTACGCCTATACAAGTGGAAGGGCGCGATACGTCGGGATCTCTAACTACGGTGGTTGGCAGAGTGCGCGAGCCATCACCCGCCAAGAGTCCTTTCCCACTAAGGCGCCAATAGCCACACTTCAAAATGAATATTCACTTCTTAATCGCAATGTTGAGAGAGAAGTTTTGCCGTGCGCCAACGAGCTTGAAGTCGGGTTTCTGGCGTGGTCGCCACTTGGTCGCGGGGTACTCACCGGCAAATATCGGACGGGAACTCCAAGTGATTCGCGTGGAGCGAGTCCGCACTTTGCCGGTTTCGTCGAGCCTTATTTAAGCGAGAGAAGCGCCCGTATTGTTGAAGCGGTCAATGTTGCAGCCGAAGGTCTGGGCTACTCTCCGTTGGAAGTGGCCCTTGCCTGGGTCCGCGACCAAGTCGGAGTTACAAGCGCAATTGTTGGGGCGCGGACCGGAGCACAACTGCGTGGGATATTGATGTCCGAGGAGATTTCTCTCCCCTATATCGTTCGCAGTGCTTTGGATGACGCCTCTGCGATTTAGCAGTGCTCTAGGAAGTTCTCCAAAACTCTGACGCCGAAAACTATTCCATCAACGGGTACTCGCTCGTCCACGCCATGAAATAACGACATGAAATCCAAATCAGGTGGAAGTCGCAAGGGTGAGAATCCATAACCGACTATTCCCAAATCTGAAAGAGCCTTGTTGTCGGTTCCACCGCTCATGCAATAAGGCACTGGAATACCCTCTGGATCTTGCGATAAAAGAGCGTTGCACATTGCATCTACCAGGTCGCCTTCGAAATCAACCTCCAGCGCAATATCCCTATTGACCGTTTCAATCTCAATATCGGGTCCAATAAGCTCGCGTATTGTCTGGTTCAATTCATCTTCAAATCCAGGAAGAAAACGGCCATCGATTACCGCCGATGCACTCTGTGGAATCACGTTGGCTTTGTAGCCGGCATCGAACATTGTGGGATTAGCTGAGTTTTGCAGGGTCGCGCCAATCATGCGTGCAGTTGAACCAAGCTCTTTCAACAGCGGACGAAGGTCAGACAGATCGAAAGGTTTATTTGTTGCCTGCGCCACTTTCTCGAAAAATATTTTGACGGTCTTGGTATAGCGCTGCGGCCAAGTGTGGTTGCCAATTTTCTCCACCGCGGTCGCCAGTGCGGTGATTGCATTGGCATCGTTCATCATTGACCCGTGACCTGCACGACCGTGCGCGGTGAGCTTCATCCAATGAATCCCTTTCTGTGCGCCCTCCACCAGGTAAAGCCGCTTGCCGTCTCCGACCGTGACGGAGAAGCCGCCAACTTCAGAGATCGCCTCGGTACAACCGGCGAAAACCTCTGGATGCTCCTTGGCCATCCAACGTGAACCGTAGGTCATTCCCGCTTCTTCATCTGCGAAGAAAACTAAGACTAGGTTGCGTGGTGGCTTGTACCCGATTCGTGCCCATTTGCGAACAATCGCCAAGATCATGGCGTCCATGTTTTTCATGTCCAGTGCACCGCGACCCCAGATCATTCCATCGCGAATCTCACCGCTAAACGGATCTACCGACCAGTCATCGGCATTGGCGGGCACTACGTCGATATGGCCGTGGATAACGAGGCCAGGACGTTGAGGGTTTGTCCCTTCAATGTTGGCAACGACATTGCATCTCCCCGGCGCTGACTCATAAATGCGTGAAGAAATTCCAACTTCAGCCAGCTTGTTGACGACGTAATCGGCTATCGCCTTCTCATCGCCCTTGCCTTCACCGAAATTCACGCTGGGAATTCGGATCATCTCCTGACACATTGTGATTGCATCTTGTTCAAGTTCTGAGCGTTCCGACTGGCTAAGACCTGGGTTCACTTCTGTTGTCATGAAGGTATTCTCTCTGAAAAATGGTCGCTTTTGTCTCCGACAGCCCGCATTGATATCCTTGGCCTTCACTCGTCCGGGTGGCGGAATTGGCAGACGCGCTAGCTTGAGGTGCTAGTGCCCGCAAGGGCTTCGGGGTTCAAGTCCCCGTTCGGACACTCTGTTCCTGGATTTATCCAGATGCTTAAAACAGGGGAAGAAGGCTTCATTTTGGAGCAGTCAGAAGCGGCGAAGTGGTTAGCTGCCGCAGAAAATAAATTGAAAAGCCTGGCGGGAGAAGAAATACCATCGATTTCTTTAAATAGCCTTAATGCAGAAGAGGCCCCGTTCCTCGGGAAAGTAGTCTCTAAGTTCTCCCCCGTGATTGGAAATCTTCTAGAAAACAGAATCGTGAATTTCCTCAATGAAACTAAAGATGAAAACTATTTTTGGGCGAGACAGGACCCTGATTTTCCTGATGCGCTCCTTAAATCCAGAACGGGTGAATCGACAAATGTAGGTTTTGAGATTAAAGCCTGGTATGCATTAAGTACCGAAATCACGGGCAGATTTAGAGAGAGCCAAAATCTCTTAGCAAATAAAAATATAAAGGTTGTTTTGGT
>Ga0315268_10002203_pt1 | contig 22196 bp, 19 predicted proteins | sample C1_top_MG_FD_204535 | JGI IMG/M metagenome (GOLD analysis project Ga0315268, IMG submission 204535) | Sediment microbial communities from Yellowstone Lake, YNP, Wyoming, USA - C1_top | ecosystem: Environmental > Aquatic > Freshwater > Lake > Sediment | place: USA: Wyoming | collected 2017-08-01 | reverse complement strand
TGGCGCCACGAATTCCCCGTAAGGGCATAGTCGCAACCTCGCTCGCGATGGAATGTGGAAAAACAAAAAGAGCGTGGGGTTGAAATCCCACGCTCTTTTTTGTCTTTGGTACGACTCAACTAGTCGTCTGGCGTGACGATTCGACCCCGCGCAGCAGCGCCGGCGTAAAAGTAGCCAAAGTAATACGCGTAGGTCGAATACAGATTCGTCATCACTTGCCTCAAGTTGGCGATACTTTACCACACAACCTGCCGCTTTGTCAAGCGTCAATTGCGGCGTGAGGCTCAAGCCGATGCCGAGGATACGACCCAAGCACACGCAGCGTGAGAGCATATTCGCCGAGATGGCTCAATGCGCGCGTCACGGTCGGATCATCCGTTGAACCGGCAAAGTCAATGTAGAAAAAGTAATCCCACGGTCTGCCTACCAGCGGGCGCGATTCGATCTTGGTCAAGTCCAGATCGCGCAGCGCAAAAACGCTCAGCGCCTTGAACAGCGCGCCGGGGATGTTGTTTAGCGTAAAGACAATGGATGTCTTGGCGTCACTGCCGGGCGTGACAGGCTGTGGCGCGACGGCGAGGAAGCGGGTAAAGTTGGCCGGATCATCTTCGACGCCCTCGGCAAGGATCGCCATGCCGTATACCTCGGCGGCGCGTCGAGAGGCGATGGCAGCCACCGAGCGGTCTCCTTGCTCCTTGATCATCTTGACGCTTCCGGCTGTGTCGTAGGCCGCTTCGACCTTGACATGGGGCAATGAGCGCAGATACCTTTCACATTGGGCAAGACCTTGCGGGTGGCTGAGGATTTGGCGGATCTCGGCCAGGGCAACACCGGGATGCGCGATGAGGCAGTGCTTGACGCGCAGGTAACGCTCGCCCACGATAGGCAGCGAGTGTTGCAGCAGCAAGTCATAGTTGCGGTGAATGCTTCCCGCGACCGAGTTTTCAATCGGCACGAGCCCGGCCTCGCACGCTCCGGACTCGACGGCGGCAAAAACCGCGTCAAACGTCTCATACGGAACAGTCACCGCCGCCGCGCCGAAATGTTCCAGCGCAGCGGCTTCGGAATACGCACCGGGTTCGCCTTGAAATGCAATTCGCATGGCAGCTCCTGTTACAATGGAAAAAGTTTCATCGTGATGCGATGCAGCGGGAGGTATCCCTTCAGGGCCAATTCGGGCCGGGGCAGAGATGCTTCGTCTGGCTTGTCGGAGAGACCGAATATCAACGCTCCTCGCTGGCGCAGTTCCATCGCCGTATCTGCCACCTCGCGCGTGATCGTGATTTCTTCGGCCAGCAGCCGTTCGCGGGGCGTATCGTCTGGCAGGGCGTCCATGCGGCCCAGCGTGCATTCGAATTCTCGGTAGCGAAAGCTCTTGAAGGGCGTCGGGTCGCCACGTCGCAGATTGCCGGCGACCTCGGCGTGGATGGGATAGAGCGCGGCGAAATCCCCCGCGCGCAAACGCTCTTCGCAAATGGCGACAAACTCATCAAAAGTTTGGATCCGCTTGGCCTGCAGATCGGCGAGGAGTTGGCTTCCGTCATAGACGCCTGCGCTCGCCATCAGCGAGATATAGACCAAATAGTCCTGGTTATCGGTCGTGATAAAGTGGTAAGTTGGCTTGTGCAGCTCGTCATAGATGGGACGAAACGCTTCCGTGCGAAAGCCCGCGCCCATAGTGGAGCGGGCGATATCGAGCGCGGCATCCACGCGCGCCTGGTCAATCGGTTTGTCATTGCGGCCGCGCGCGCCGATGGCCGTCTTGTCCAGATCGAGCACGACGGCAGTGCTGGCGTCTAGCGCAAAACCTTGCTCCTGCACGAGCCGCAAGAAATCGCCCAGCGCGATCCAACGGTTGGCGAAAACAAATTCATTCTCCGCTTCGAAGTGGGCCGGTTCCTGGAGCTTGTCTTCGCCGATAAAGGCCCGCAGCGCAAGATGCCGACCCAGGTTGCGAGCGGCGGTGCCATCGTTCAACCGGGTGTCGCCGATGTACAGCAAGCGTTCCAACGGGCGATCCGCGCCGCGCGCCGACTGGGCCTGTCGCAGCAAGTTGACGACGACGGCGGCATACTGCGGCTCCGTTTTGCGAGGGAGGCGATTGACAGGTAACCCCAACTCGGCGCGGATCATCCCCAGCCCGCGCAAGCGCTTGTCGGCAGGATCGAGATTGCGATAGACGACAAAGTCACCCAGCAGGTCGGATAGACACATGCGCTGGATCATTCGAGATATCCTTTCGCTTGCAACAGCTCGGCATTGAGGATGGCGGCGCCGGCCGCGCCTCGAATCGTGTTGTGCCCCAGCACCATGAACTTGAAGTCCATCACCGGGCACGGTCGCACGCGGCCCACCACAACGGACATGCCCTTGCCTTCGTCGCGGTCATATGAGGGCTGTGGGCGATCTTGCTCTGGGCGCACCACGAGAGGACGCTGCGGCGCGCTGGGCAGATTCAACTCTTGAGGCAGGGCGCGGAAACCGGCCATGGCTTCGAGGATGTGTTCGACTGCCACGCCCGGGCGTTCGAGCCGCACCGACACGGCTTCAAAATGGCCGTCTCTCACGGCGACGCGATTGCACTGTGCGCTGATCGCAAACTCGGCCGGGCGAAACGCCTCGCCCGCGAGCTGGCCCAACAATTTGAGCGGCTCCGATTCGACTTTGGCTTCTTCTCCGCCGATGTAGGGGATGACGTTGTCGAGGATGTCGAGCGACGGGACACCCGGATAACCCGCGCCGGAGAGCGCCTGCATCGTCACGACAGATACCTGCCGGATTCCGAACTGGTCGGCCAGCGGCTTGAGCGCCATCACGAGCGCGACGGTCGAGCAATTGGGATTGGTGACAATAAAGCCGCGCTTCCACCCGCGCTTGCGTCGCTGAGGTTCGATCACGCCAATGTGCTCGGGATTGACTTCGGGGATGAGCAGGGGCACATCGGCGTCCATGCGGTGAGCGCTGGCGTTGCTGGAGACGAAATAGCCCGCCTCGGCGAATTGCTCTTCAACCGGCCCTGCCACGTTCGAAGGCAGGGCTGAAAAAACGAGGTCGCACTCAAGCTCCGGTTCGCATGATTCGACTACCATCTCGCGCACGGCTGAAGGCATCTCCGAGGAGATGACCCAGCGACAAGCTTGATGGTAGGGCCGTCCCTCTGAACGATCTGAAGCCGCCAGCGCCGTGATCTCGAACCAGGGATGATATTGAAGGAGTTGCACGAACTGTTGGCCCACCATGCCGGTTGCACCCAGGATACCTACACGCAGCTTGCTCATAACTCAAACTCCTGATGGATGGCTCGCACGGCATTGTGAGCGTCTTGCTGCGCCACTGCCAGCGACATGTTGTACTCGGATGAACCTTGCGCCATAGAGACGACATTGATCCCGCACCGCTCCAGCGCGCCAAAAACTTTGGCGCCGATACCGGGTGCGCCGCGCATGCCTGCGCCCACCACGGCCACAATCGCCACATCGTTCTGCGCCCCGATGCGGTCCACGTCGCGCCGCGCCAGCTCCAGTTCAAACGTGTGGTTGAGCGAGGCGATGGCCCGCTTGGAATCTTGTTGGCGGATGACGAAGCAGATGCTTTGCTCCGACGAAGCCTGCGAGATCATCAACACGCTGATGCCCTCGTGCGCGACCGCGGAAAAGACTTTCGCCGCGATGCCGGGCACCCCCATCATACCGCGTCCCTCGACGGTGACGAGGCTCAGGTCACGGATGGCGGTGATGGCCTTGACGGCGTGCCCGTTCCCTTCGTTCGTGTTGACGACCGTGCCGAGCTGTAGAGGCTCAAAAGTGTTCAAGATGCGAATGGGGATGTGCTTTTCCATCGCGGGCGACATGGTTTTGGGGTGTAAGACCTTGGCTCCAAAGTATGATAGCTCGGCGGCTTCGTTGTACGAAATGCGCGGCAAGGTGTGCGCTTCCGGCACGATGCGCGGATCAGCTGTCAGCACGCCGTTGACGTCCGTCCAAATCCAGATCTCGTCGCTATCGAGACAATTGCCCAGGATCGCTGCGCTATAGTCGCTGCCGCCGCGCCCCAGCGTCGAAGTCACACCGTCGGCGGTGGCGCCGATAAAACCAGTGACCGCCGCCACCCTGCCTTGCTCCAGAAGCGGCAACAGAACCTCGTGTGTCTTTTGACGGGTCGTTTCTAACTGGGGTGCAGCCTCGCCAAAGCAGTCGTCAGTGACAATCAGCCGCGTGGCTTCAATCGCCTCCGATGGGATGCCGCGCTCGATCAAAGCGGCCGCCACGATGCGCGCCGAAAGCCGCTCGCCCAACGAGACCACGGCATCCAGCCCGCGCGGCGTGAGTTCGCCCAGGATAGTGATGGCGCGGCACAGATTCTCGAAACCGGACACAAGCGCTTCGACTTGAGCGCGCAGATCGGCCTGGCGGTCGCCGAATGGAATGAGCGTGTCAATCGCCTTCCAATGCTTCTGGCGCAAATCCTGCGCCACCTGGCGAAACGTCTGCTCGTCGCGCGCGGCCGCCGAGCGAGCAGCCTTGACCAGCGCATCGGTGACGCCGCTGAACGCCGAGACGACAATGACCAGTCGCCGCTCGGCCTGAGCGGCGTGAGGCAACTTGCCCGCGAAAAAGTCTCGTGCGATGTCGGCCACTCCTGCAATGCGCTCGGCGCCATCCACCGACGTGCCGCCGAATTTCATCACGATGGTTCTCATAGTCTCTCCTCCTAACGGATAAAAATAAAACGGGCCTCCCGTTTGGGAGGCCCGCGATTCCATGTACCTGTGATTTGCTATGCGCCTAGCGTCGTCCGCCTTGCCCAAACGGGGTATAACTACCCGTAGTCATGGTAGTAGTAGCAAAGGACATGCAGATGGACGCGCGGCTGATGAACATTGTACATTTACCAGAGCGTAAGTTGGCGGGCATTATGCCAGAGATACGGCAAGTTGTCAATTCAGCGCCTCGCGCACTGCATCTACGGTCGGCTCGACGACGACAGGCGCATTGGCATAGGCAGGCGTGATGCCTTCCAGCCGATTCAAGTGATAGTCTACCGTCGCGCTGGGGTCTTTGAGGAGATGGCCGGTGAGGATGGCGACGGCGCTTTCGCCCGGCTTGATGACGCCGTCGCCAACCAATCGCTTGATACCGGCCACGCTGCTGGCCGAGGCCGGCTCGCAGCCTATGCCCGCTGCGTCCACTTGCGCTTTGGCACTCATGATGTCGGCGTCGCTCACCTGCGTCACGACGCCATTCGTCCACTCGATGGCGCGCACGGCGCGCGAGTAACTGACCGGGTCACCGATCTTGATCGCCGTGGCGATGGTCTCGGCATGAACCCGCTCGCGTTGCTGAAAGTGGCCGATGAAACTGCGATAGAATGGATTGGCACCTTTAGCTTGAACGGCGGCCAAGCGCGGGATGCGCGTGATCAATCCCAACTGGTGTGCTTCGTACAACGCTTTGCCAAAGGCCGACGTGTTGCCCAGGTTGCCGGCGGGCAGCACGATCCAATCGGGCGGTTGCCACTCGCGCTGTTGCAACATTTCCAGAATGATAGCTTTTTGACCTTCCACGCGGAACGGGTTGATCGAGTTGAGTAGGTAGATGTCCAACTCGCGGCAAACATGTTGCACCAACTGCATCGCCACGTCAAAGTCGCCCGCTACCTGAAGAGTCTTGGCTCCATAGGCAAGCGCCTGCGACAATTTGCCGAAAGCGATCTTACCTTCCGGCACAAAGATGATCACCGCCAGCCCGGCCATAGCTCCGTACGAAGCCAGCGAGGCCGAGGTATTGCCGGTCGAAGCGCATGCCACGGCGCGCGCCCCCACTTGCCTAGCCTGCGTCACGCCGACGGTCATCCCCCGGTCTTTGAACGAGCCGGTGGGATTTTCGCCTTCGTGTTTGAGCGCCAAATCGTCCAGGCCAACCCATTTGGATAAACGCGGACTGCGGTAGAGCGGAGTGTTGCCCTCAGGTCGAGACACGATTTCGTTTTCCGGTACCGGTAGAATCAGTTCTCGAAAGCGCCACACGCCGCTCACATCTGCGAGTGGCCGTCCGCCGAGTCGGCGGTCGAACGTCTCGCGCGATACCACATTGCGCAATTCTTCAAGGTCGCGAGCCACGTCGAGCAAGCCGCCACAGTCGCACGTATAGCGCACCTGATCGAGTGCATACGTCGTCCCGCAGTCAATGCACTTGAGCTGTGCCCTCATCACAATTTTCCTCTTTCGTCAATCGCTGACGCGCAGCCCCAGTTTGCAGGCGCGGTCAGTGCCCTCTTTGCGCAGGTCATGGCCCAAGAGCACGCGCTCCAGGCTCGCGGGCAGGTGGCGAATCCGGCGACCCGTGGCATGAAAGATTGCGTTCAAGACGGCCGGCGCAGTCGGCACCATGCCCGGCTCGCCAATGTTCTTGGCTCCGAAGGGACCATGCGCAAAAGGTTTTTCGACAAAGCTGGTGACGATGTCCGGCACATCCATCGCCGTCGGGATCAAGTATTCGTCAAAGTTGGTGGCCTGCATGTAGCCGTTATCAAAGTCCACGCGCTCCATCAGCGCGTAACCTAAACCTTGCGTGATGCCGCCGCACAGTTGTCCCAACGCGCCTTGAGGAAAGATCACCTTGCCTGTGTTGTGAGCTGCCCAGATGCCCGTTACCTCGACTTTGCCCGTGCCTGTATCCACCAACACTTCAGCCACTTGCGCGCCAAAGTGGTAGGCAAAGTATGGCTTGCCCTGACCCTTTTCAAACGACCAGTGAATCTCTGGCATGTTCCACCGGCCATGCGTCGAAAGCGTCAGGCCCATCTTGCGCGCGTGGTCAACCACTTGTCGAAAAGTCGCCGGCTCTTCGTTCGGGCCGATGTAATCTTCGCCGTGACGTATGACCTGCACTTCCTGGCAGCCAAACAGATCAGCCGCTGCGCGAATGAGCAAACCATCCAGCCGCATCGCCGCAACGCGCGTGGCGTTGCCGCCCAGCACTGTCGCGCGCGAAGCGACGGTCGGCCCGCTGTCTATTGCAGTATCGGTATCGGGCCGCAGCATTTTGATGCGGTCCGGGTTCAGTCCCAACGTCTCGGCGGCGATGAGCGTAAAGACTGTCCGCGAGCCGGTGCCATAGTCGGTCAAACCGGAGGTGAGCGTCAAAGTGCAATCGTCGTTGACGGCGAGCGTGCTGACGGCGAAATCCGCCCCCTCTGCGCCCAGCGACATGCCGTGAAAGACCGCCGCCGCGCCAATGCCGCGTTTGATTGTAGATTGTAGATTTGAGATTTGGAACTCTTTTCGCTTACGATCCCAATCGGATAATTTACGCACCTGTTCCAGACATTCCTCCAGCGCCACGTCATCGCCGAGCGGTTGACCGTGCGGCGTGGTGTCGCCTGGACGCAGGCAGTTGCGCAGGCGAAAGTCAATTGGATCCATACCGAGCTGATAAGCCAGCTCGTCAATCGCCTGCTCGATGGCGGCGCACACCTCGGTGTTGCCAAAGCCGCGAAACGCGCCCGAGTAACCGTTGTTCGTGTACGCGACGTCGGTGTCCACGTGGCAGGCTTGGTACCGATAAGGCCCCATCGCGTGGATGCTCGACCGCCAGGCTGTGAACGGCGTGATGGCGGCATACGCGCCGCTATCCACCACAGCACGAATCTTGCTTGCGCGAAGTGTGCCATCGCGGTCCGCACCAAGCTGCACGCGCACCTGCATGGCGTCGCGTTTGTAAGAGGCGATCATGGATTCTTCACGATTGAGCGTCATGCGCACGGGCCGTCCAGTGAGCAAAGCCAGCTTGGCGACTTGACCCGAAGTCTGATACATCAAGTCGTCTTTGCCGCCGAACGCGCCGCCGACCGGCGGCTGGATCACGCGGACATCTTCTTGTGCCAATCCCAGCACACTGCACAGATTGTTCCGATTGACGAACGGGCTTTGGCATGAGGCATAGACGGTGATGCCTATGCTGTCAGACCATGGCACCGCCAGCGCGCCTTCGGTCTCAAGGTAAGCATGCTCTTGATGCATGGTACTGTATGCTTCGTCCAGCGAAGCGTCACAATTCGGCAGGACGGCGTCCGGCTCGCCTAGGCGCACGACGTACCGCGTGAGCAAGTTGCCCCTGGGCATGTCGGGCGCATCCCACGGTTGTTCGCCGACGATCGTTGCATCGGGCTGCAGCGCTGCCACCGGATCAAACACACCCGGCAGGGGTTCCAATTCTACCACGATTGCGCCCAGTCCGGCTTGCAGCGCCTCTTCAGTCTCGGCGGCAATTGCGGCGATGGCATCGCCCACATAACGCACGCGCTGATAGGCGAGCATGTACATATCCTTCACGGGATAGCCAAAGCGCCCGTGATCTACAAAATCCTCGCACGTGATCGCGGCCAGAACGCCTGGCACTCGCAGAGCCGGTGTCACATCCAAGCGGACGATGCGCGCGTGGGGCAGGGTGCTGCGCAGGGCGCGAGCATAGACCATACCCGGCAAATAATAATCGCCCACATACTTGGCTGTGCCCAGGACTTTGTCGAGCGCATCCACTCGCCTGGCTGGCTTGCCGACGTATTGAAGGTCGGAAGATGGATGTGGCGCGGCAGTCACATGAGATGCGTCGTCGGTCTTCTGAGCACTTTGTCGCTGCCTCGCCGTGGCTTCAATAGCGTCAACGATTTGCTTGTAGCCAGTGCAACGGCACAGATTTCCTGCAATCGCTTCACGAATTTCTGCTTGCGTTGGTTTGGGATTGGCTGCCAGGAGCGCCTCGCCGGCCAGCACCATGCCGGGAATGCAGTAACCGCATTGCACTGCGCCATAGTCAATGAACGCTTGCTGCAAATCATTGGGTCCGCCATTCGGGCCGTGGATGCCCTCGATGGTCACGACGTTGCGACCCCCTGCTTGCGGAGCGAGCACCAGGCACGAATTCACCAGGCGGCCGTCGAGGATTACCGAGCACGCGCCGCATTCGCCGATCTCACAGCCGCACTTGGTGCCCGTCATGCCCAGATAATCGCGCAAGACGGTCAGCAAGTTGACGTCGGCAGGAGCTTGTACACTGGCTGGAGCGCCGTTCAACGTGAATGTGATGATCATGCTGCGCTCCTTTCCGGTTCGAACACCTGCGAGAGTGCGCGCACCACCATGGCGGTCAATGCCGGTTCTTTGAACTCAGATGACCAGCGGCGACCGGCCAGGCGCACCATCTGCTCGACGGCGAGTTGCGCTGCAGATTGATAGAGGTCACAGCTCGGCGTTTGGCCGACCAGGCTTTTTTCGACGGCTGTGAAGCGGCAGATTTGTGGCGTGGCCGAGCCAGGCACGAGCCGCGCTTCGACAATTTGACCGGCATCGTGCGAAGCGAGTCGTCCGAGCGCGGCTACCGTCAATCGAGAGATCGCCATCGCGTTGCGGCGACCCAATTTGAGGAACAGGCTGCGACTGTTGGGGTGGGGGGCCGTGTAGCTCAGCGAAACGAGCAATCCACCTGAGGGGATCATGGTTCGATTCGGGCCGCGCACCAGTTCCGATACTGGCCATTCGTGTTCGCCTTGAGGAGTGAGAACGCGAGCGACAGTATCCAAGCACACGAGGGCTGGCAACGAATCGGCGCAGGCAGCGGCGTTGGCGACGTTGCCGCCCAGCGTGCCCATATTGCGAATTTGCGTTGCGCCAACTTGCCGACAGGCTTGAGTCAATACCGGTGCAGTCTGCTGGACGATGGGGTTTTCAATGACTTCACTGAACGTGGCAGCCGCGCCGATGGTCACGCGGTCACCTTCTCGATAGATCCGATGCAACTCGGGGATCAGGGAAATGTCTACAACGCGGTTGCAAAGGGAAGGCTCGGCGCGAGTCAGCAGCACCAGATCGGTGCCACCGGCGAGAGGGCGACTGCGCCAGCCCGGCTCATTTAGCAAGGACACGGCTTCAGCGAAACTGGCAGCTCGAATGTAGCCAAATCGTTCCATTATGTGCGCTCCTGCCAAGACATTACAGCTTGGAATCCTTCTTGCGCCCTGGTGGTCTGAAAGGATTGTGTTGACGAGGTGCGTGTTGTCGTCACTAGACGACAGAAGTCTGACATCATTTTATTACAGATTTCACATCATGTCAATAGCCTATTGACTTTTTCATGGACCGTGATATAATCATTACAAAAGACATCAGACGACTATCGTCTAAGCTCGATTTGTCCAGCCATTTTCCCCTGATTTTGAGTGATTGAATGGTGCGCAAGAGCCTTCCCCTGGCACAACAGGTAGTGAATGAAATCCTCTCTGGGATTGAGGCGGGCAATCTTGCACGCGATGATGGGTTATTGCCCTCCGAGACCGAGTTGAGCCAACGGTTTGATGTCAGCCGCGCCACGGTGCGTGAAGCCCTGTCGAAACTCGAGCAGCGAGGAATTGTCATTCGTCGGCATGGCGTAGGAACATTCGTGGCCCAATCGCAGCCTGTCATCGAAGCGGGGCTGGAGCAACTGGAAAGCCTCGACACGCTCGCTCGGCGCATCGGCCTGGAGACACACATGGGCGAAGCCGTGATCGAAGAACGTGAGGCAACGCCGCACGAGGCCGAGCGATTGCAAGTTGCGCCAGGGACCCAGGTGCTTTCAGTAGCGCGTGTGATTATGACCAGCACGCGACCTGTGGCTTATCTGATTGACATCGTCCCGACTACTATTCTTCAGAAGCAAGACCTGGGCGAACCATTCAACGGATCAGTTCTGGATGTATTCATCCAGCGCGGTGTGCCCGCGCTGAGCCATTCTCGTACCGACATCATGCTGGAGCCCTCCGACCTGACAACAGCGCGCAAATTGCATCTGCAGCGCGGCGATACACTGCTCAAGTTGGATGCGCAATTGTACGCGCGTGATGGGCGCATCGCCGACTATTCACTCAGCTACTTTGTTCCAGGCTATTTTCGATTTCACGTCGTGCGACGCATCAACCCGTGCGAGGCAAGCTAGTCACTTCGACCAATGATCTGCGCGGTAGAGCGCAGTGAGATGAAAACGAAATCGTAGGAGGAAACGAAAATGAAGAGTTTCATGGGACGTGACATCTTGTCACTCAAGGATTTCGAGCGCAACGAGTTCTTTCACGTGTTCGACGTGGCTGCCAAGCTAGAGCCGATCGCGCGCAGCCGCCGCAACAGCGACATGCTCAAGGAAAAGACGCTGGTGACAGCGTTCTATCAGCCGTCCACCCGCACGCGCCTGGCGCACGAAGCGGCGATGCACCGGCTGGGCGGACACGTGACGGGCTTTTCGGATGCCAAGATGACCCGCGCGGGCGACTGGTATCAAGAGTCCATCAAGGACACGGTCAAGATGCTCGAGTTCTATGGCGACGTGATCGTGATGCGCCACTTTCAGCAGGGCGCACCGCACGAGGCGGCCAAGTGGGCGTCCATCCCGATCATCAACGGCGGCGACGGCTGGGGCGAGCATCCCACGCAAATCCTCACCGACCTCTATACCGTGCTGCGCGAAAAGGGCCGCATTGACGGACTCAAGTGGCTGGCCGTTGGCGATATGCGCATGCGCACGATGCACTCGCTGTCGTATGCGCTGACCCAGTTTGACTGCCCGATCACCTATGTTGCCCCGCCCGAGATGTCGCTCCTGCCCGAATTCAAGGCAGAGTTGAAGCAATACAGCCTCAACTTCAAAGAGGCTGAGCATGTCGAGCAGGCGATTGCCGACGCCGATGTGATCCTGGTCGAGCCGGTAGTCCAGCCGGACTATACCAAGTCGCGTGACGAGCGCAGCGGCAAGGACGCGGGCATGACGCCCGCCAACTACAAGATCACGCGCGAGCTGCTGGAAACCAAGGGCAAATCGGACGCGATCCTGCTGCACTCGCTGCCGCGCATGGACGAGATCCCACCTGATGTGGACATCACCCGATGGTCGCGCTACTGGCAGGAAGCCTTCAACGGCGTCGTGATGCGCATGGCGCTCTTGGCGCTCGTTTTGGGTGCAATGGAGTAGAGCAACACGCACGCAAAGTGCGGAACACGCAACACGGAATACGTAACGCGCTGTCGAGATTGGCTGACACAGTTCGCAGAGGCACTCGAAAAGCCCGAGCTGGTCACGCGCTTTAACAACCTGTATACGACCACCTGACCTGGCAGCGAACACTAAGCCGCGGTGTGGTACAATGGGATGATGAACCCACAAAAAATCTCGCGGCGCGCTTTCCTGGCAGGCGCACTGTCTACAGTCACGCTCGCTGCGCTGGAAGCGTGCTAACAGACCACTGCCACCGGCGTCCCTGCAACTGGCGTGACGCCGAGCGCATCGTCTGGCGCGACACTCAAAAGTACCGCCACAATCATGCCAGCATCGCCAACCCAAGTGCCGTCTGCCGTCAGCTCGCCCACGCCCCAGGCCACCAAGACGCCCTGGCCCACCGCCACACCTGTGCACTATACGCAGCCCAGCAAGCTCGGCCTGGTCGTTCAACGCTTCTCGCCGTCGCAGATCGTGGACGTCATCGAAGCCGGACAGCCAAAGGTGGTCAAGATCATTGACGACCTCGGCTCAGCCGGCGTGGTCAAAGAGCGTTCGCCCAAGACCATCGTCGTCGGGCGGATCAGCGTGGACTATGACTTTGGGACGCTCAGCGACAAGAACGGTCGTGACCCGGCCCGTCACGCGGCGGATTTCATCGCCAGGAACATGGACAAGTACAAAGTCAACAGCGGCGTGGACTATTGGGAAGCCTACAACGAACCGCCAGTCGAATCTGCTGGATTCATGGCCGATTACGCCGCATTCGAGGCCGAGCGAGTCAAGCAGATGGCGGCCCTTGGGTTCAATTGCTGCATCGGCAACTTTTCGACCGGCACGCCGCCGCTCGAATACTGGCCTAGCTTTTTCCCGGCGCTCCAGGCCGCACAAAAGGACGGCGGCTGTTTGGGCTTACACGAATACTCGGCGCCGGTGATGCAGTTTGGCTCTGGCCGCTACCAACTTGATGCGAAGGGCGATTCGGGCGACGAGGGTTGGTATACGCTGCGCTACCGACAAGTCTATCGCCGTCAGCTTCCAGCCGATCTGCGCCTCCCGCTCATCATCACCGAGTGCGGAGTGGACGGTCTGATCCAGCCGCGCCCCGGCCCGGAGGGCAACGGCTGGCGCGACTTTGCCAAGTACTGGAAACAAATCAACATCGCGCCCGACGGTGTCACAGGTTACCTGGATCAACTCACCTGGTACGACGAAGAGCTGCAAAAGGACGACTATGTAATCGGCGCGACGATCTATGTCGCCGGGGCGGTGGACAGCGTTGGCAGCACCTACGAGCTCACGGGCGACATGGCCGACAAGCTGGCCTGGTACTGGAGTGCTCATCCTCATCCGTAAAACTATTCTCACGCAAAGACGCCAAGTCGCAAAGGGATTCGATTCTTTGCGCCTTTGCGTGAGGCAAAAGAAGGAGAATGTGAAATGCAAACTCATCTCAAGGGTCGCGATCTTGTTGGCGACCTGGACTTTTCCAAAGAAGAAGTGGAAACCGTTTTGGACGTCGCGTTCGACCTGAAGCGCAAGCGCGCGCTGGGCGAGCCACATGCCTACCTGCGCGACAAGGTGCTGGCGATGCTGTTCTTCTTTTCCAGCACGCGCACGCGCGGCTCGTTCGAGGCGGGCATTGCTCAACTCGGCGGACACGGCGCGTTCATCGAATCGCGCACGACGCAGATTGCACACGGCGATACGCCGAAGGAAATTGGCGAGATCTTTGGCCGCTACTTTGACGGCATCGCCATCCGCCACGTGGACTGGGGCGTGGGCAACGGCTACTTGAACGCCGTGGCGAAAGCCTCGCGCGTGCCGGTGCTCAACATGCAGTGCGACATCTATCACCCGTTCCAGTGCCTGGCCGACCTGATGACCATCATCGAAAAGAAAGGCCGCGATTTGCGACGGAAGAAGATGGTGGTATCGTGGGCGTATGCCGCATCGTATCAGAAGCCGATGTCGGTGCCACAGTCGCTCATCCTGCAAATGCCGCGCTTTGGGATGGACGTGATCCTGGCGCACCCGCCTGAGTTCAAACTGATGCCCGATATTATGGACGAGGCGCGCGAGCAGGCCCGCAAGTTCGGCGTGGGCTTTGAGGTGGTGGACGATATGGACGCTGCCTTCAAGGAGGCGGACATTGTCTACGCCAAGTCGTGGGGCGCGATGGTCCACACGCCGGACGAGAAGCAGGGCGCTGAAATCATCAAGAAATACTCGAGCTGGATCACCGACGAGCGCCGCATGCAGCTCGCCAGTCCGGACGCGATCTATATGCACCCGCTGCCGGCGGACCGCAATATCGAAGTCACCGATGGCGTGATGGACGGCCCGCAGTCGGTGGTGTACGACGAGGCCGAGAACCGCCTGCACGCTCAAAAGGCCGTCATGGCTTTGACGATGTAGAACAGAGGAGGAGAAAAACATGGCAACGACCAAGAAAGCAGCCAGGAAACCGGCCAAGCCGGCTGCCAAAAAGACTGTAAAAAAGACAGCCAGGCCGGCGGTCAAGAAAACCGTCAAGGCCGTCGCGCCCCAGCGCAAGTCTGCCGTCGTCGCTATTGGCGGCAATTCGCTCATCAAAGACCCCAAGCACCAGAGTGTTGAGGATCAGTATCAAGCCGCGAAAGAGACAACTTTCCATATCGCGGACATGATCGAAGCGGGCTGGGATGTTGCCATCGGCCATGGCAACGGGCCGCAGGTGGGCTTTATCCTGCGCCGCTCGGAAATCGCCGCCAAGGCCGAGGGGATGCACGAGGTGCCGCTCGACGTGTGCGGCGCGGACAGCCAGGGCGCGATCGGCTATGCGCTGCAACAGACCTTGCAGAATGAACTGTTCCGGCGCGGCATCAAAAAGAATGTCGCCACCGTCATCACGCAAGTACTGGTGGATCGCGAGGACCCGGCCTTCAAGAATCCGAGCAAGCCCATCGGCGGGTTCATGGAGGAGGTCGAGGCCAAGCGGCGCGAAGCCGAGATAAACTGGAGTGTCGTCGAAGACGCGGGCCGAGGCTGGCGGCGCGTCGTCGCTTCGCCGCTGCCGAAAGAGGTGGTGGAGCTCGACACGGTCAAGGCGCTGCTGAACGCGGGCGTTGTCGTCATCACGGTCGGCGGCGGCGGCATCCCCGTGATTGATCCGGGCGACGGCAACTATCAAGGCACGGCTGCCGTGATTGACAAGGACTATGCCAGCAGCTTGCTGGCGCGCAGCGTCAACGCCGATCTGTTCTTGATCTCGACGGCGGTCGAAAAGGTGGCGATCAATTTTGGCAAGCCGGATCAGCAGTGGCTAGACAAGATGACGCTCTCGGAAGCCAAGCGATACCTGGCCGAAGGCAAGCACTTTGCCAAAGGCTCGATGGCGCCCAAGATTCAGGCCATCATCTGGTACCTGGAAGCGGGCGGCAAGCCCCCCTATGGTGCGGGGGGCAAGCAGGCCCTCATCACCAATCCGGAAAACATCGGGCGTGCGCTCAAAGGCGAGACCGGCACGTGGATTGTCCCAGACTAGGAGAAAACTCATGATTGATTTGACTGTGCATCCTGATCGGCTCGAACGCGCTGTCAAGCGCGCACGTGAGCGCAACATCATCATTCCCACCTACAAGCAGATGAAGAACTCCGCCCTGATTCCCGACAAGATCAAGGCGCAACTCAAGAACGTGGGCCTGTGGGATGTGAACCCATTGAACTTGTTCCGCATCAATTGGCACAATGAACCCGTGCCGACTGGCGGCGGATTTGGCGGCGTGAACTATTTGGAATTCCCCAAGTCGCTCACTGGCGTGAATGCGCGCATCTTTGCCATCGTGGGCAAGTGGTTCCCCACGGGCGCGCACAAGGTGGGCGCGGCGTTTAGCTGCCTCGTGCCGCGCCTCGTCACCGGCCAGTTCGACCCGACGACGCAAAAGGCGGTGTGGCCTTCGACGGGCAACTACTGTCGTGGCGGCGCGTACGACTCGGCTCTGTTGGGCTGCCAATCCATCGCCATCCTGCCGGAAGGCATGAGCCGCGAGCGCTTTGAATGGTTGTCGAAGGTGGCAGGCGAAGTGATCGCTACACCGGGCACGGAAAGCAACGTCAAAGAGATCTTTGACAAATGCTGGGAGCTGCGCCGCTCTGGTCAAGACCTGATGATCTTTAATCAGTTTGAAGAGTTCGGCAATCACCTATGGCACTATGACATCACCGGCCACGCGATGGAAGAAGTTTTGCGCAAGGAACTGGACGATGGCGAGACGCTGCGCGGCTCGGTGTTCAGCACCGGCTCGGCGGGCACGATCGGCGCGGGCGATTATCTCAAGCAAGTCTGGCCGCAGAGCAAGCTGGCGGCGAGTGAGGCGCTGCAGTGCCCGACGTTGCTCAACAACGGCTTCGGCGCGCACCGCATCGAAGGCATTGGCGACAAGCACGTGCCGTGGATTCACAACGTCAAAAACACCGACATGGTCGTCGCGTTGGACGACGAAGCGCCGGTGCAGATGATCCGGCTGTTCAACGAACCAGAGGGCAAAAAGTATCTGGCGCACATGGGCGTGCCGCAATCGCTCATCGAGCAACTGCCGCTGCTGGGCATCTCGGGCGCGGCGAACGTGCTTTCGGCGATCAAGATGGCCAAGTGGTACGAGTGGGGTGTGGGCGACGCTGTGATCACCGTGCTCACCGACTCGATGGAACTGTATGGCAGCCGGCTGCGCGAACTGACCGCCGAGCGCGGCGATTACACGGCTCGCGACGCGGCGGTGAGCTATCACCAATACCTGATGGGCCTGAGCACCGACACTATGGAAGAGCTGACCTACCCGGCTCGCAAGCGCGTCCATAACCTCAAGTACTACACGTGGGTCGAGCAGCAAGGCAAAACCTACCAAGAGATTCAAGCGCAGTGGTACCAGAGGGATTATTGGACTGGCGTTCACGGCCAGGCGGACGCGATTGATGCGCTCATCGAAGAGTTCAACAACCGGGTCGGTTTGCTGTAGGAGCGACCCTATGTGGTCGCCCCGATGGGCAGTCACATAGGACTGCCCCTACGCTCGACAACCTGGAGTTAGGCTATGCAATCTGACACGACTGTCAACCATTCGCGCCTGCTCCGTAGGATCAACCTCAACTGGATGGACATTGCGCTTCAGGTGGCGCTGCCAGTCGGGGCCGTGCTGGCAGCGCTGCTCATCGGCGCAGTGATGCTTGTGCTCCTCAAGGCGAATCCCCTCAAAGCCTACGCCACGATGATTACCGGCGTGTTTGGTAGCGTGTCCGGCTTTACTCAGTCGCTCGTCAAAGCCACACCGTTGCTATTAGTGGGCCTGGGCATCTGCATCGCGTTCCGCGCCAGTGTGATCAACATCGGCGGAGAGGGACAAATCATCCTCGGCGCGGTGATAGGCACATGGTTTGCGCTAACGTTCCGCACCTGGCCCGGCTGGCTGTTGCTGCCGCTCACACTCATCGTCGGCTTTATAGCCGGGGCCGTATGGGGATTTGTGCCCGGCATCCTCAAAGCGCGGCTCGCCGTCAACGAAATCCTTAGCACCGTGATGATGAACGCGATTGCGCAGCAGTTCATGAACTTGATGATCCGCGGCCCGTTGATTGATCCAGCCGGCATCACGGCAGGCACGTACCTGGCGCAATCCGAACGTCTCCCCGCCCAAGTCTGGCTGCCTCGACTGGTTCCTCAAACGCTGTTGCATGCGGGCGCCATCATTGCGGTTGTGCTGGCAATTGCGGTATATATCTTTCTCTGGCGCACAACTATTGGCTATCGCATCCGCGCGGTGGGCCTGAATCCGGATGCCTCACGCTACGCGGGCATCCCCGTGCCATTCTATCAAGCGTTGTCATTGACCTTGGCGGGAGGGTTTGCTGGATTGGCCGGCGTGATCGAAGTGATCGGCGTGCAGCACCGCCTGCTGGACGGCATCTCGGGAGGTTATGGCTTTACGGGCATCGTGGCGGCGTTGTTCGGTGGACTGCACCCGCTCGGCCTGATTCCGGCTTCGTGGCTGTTCGGCAGTCTCCTGGTGGGTGCGGACATGATGCAGCGCGCGGTGCAGGTGCCTTCGGCATTGATCAGCACGTTGCTGGGCTTGGTGGTGTTGTTCGTGATCGGCTCGAATCTGCTGTCGCGCCGCTGGGCCGTACGCCGAATGGTCGCGGCCGCAAAGGCCGAGGAGGTCAAGCCATGACCAACGTCATTTCGCTCGCCGTCATCGTCGGCATCCTCACCTCGGCCATTCGCCTGGCGACGCCGTATCTCTTTGCGGCCATCGGCGAAGCGTTCGCGCAGACTTCTGGCGTGGTGAACCTGGGCGTGGACGGCATCATGCTGGTGGGCGCTTATGCCGCTTTCTTCGTCACGCTGCACACCGGCAATGTGTGGCTGGGCGTGCTCGCCGCAATGATCGTCGGGCTGTTGATGGGCCTGTTGATGTCCTTGATCAGCGTCACGCTCAAAGCCGAGCAGGGCATCAGCGGCATCGGCCTGTACATGTTCGGGCTGGGCCTTTCGAGCCTGCTGTTCAAAGTCACGATCGGCACAGTCAAGACCGTGACGGGGTTCCAGCCGATCAATATCCCGCTGCTGAGTGACATTCCCGCCATTGGTGAGATCTTTTTCCGACAAAGCCTGCCAGTCTATGCTGCGTTCCTGCTCGTGCCTGTGGCCTGGTGGTTTCTCGACAAGACGACGTGGGGGCTGCGGATCAAGGCTGTGGGACAGAGCCCAGCGGCGGCAGATTCGCTCGGCGTGAGCGTGGATCGCGTGCGCTACTTTAGCGTATGCCTGGGCTCAGTGCTGGCGGGCTTGGCGGGCGCTTCGCTCTCCATCGCGCTGGTCAATCTCTTTCAAGAAAACCTCACGGCCGGTCAAGGCTTTATCGCCGTGGCGCTGGTCTACTTTGGCGGATGGAAACCCGTGGGCATCATGGGCGGCGCGCTCTTGTTCAGCACGGTCAATGCGTTCCAACTGTGGATGCAGGTGCTGGGCGTCAAGATTCCATCCGATGTGGCGGTGATGTTGCCGTACCTGCTGACCATCGTCGCGCTAGCCGTGACGGTGGCGCGAGTGCGCCAGCCCGCCGCGTTGAACAAGCCCTTTGAACGGGGCGAGAGTTGAGTAAAACCTTTCCATAGGTCATCGAACCTTTGCAAGGGTTCGAGCAAAATCATTTCAGGAGGAAAAGATGAAAACCCGAAATCTGTTGTTCGTTCTAGTGACGGTGGCGCTGTTGGTGTCTGCCTGCGGCGCTCCGGCAGCTCAACCGACGGCGGCTCCTACGTCCGCTCCCGCCCCGGCGCAAAAGTTTCGCATCGCCGTTGTGATGCCCAGCGCCACCACCGATATGGCCTTTAGCCAATCCATGTGGAACGCACTTCAGGCCGTGCAGAAGGACATGGGCGGCGAATCTGCCGTGGAGCTCAAGTATTCGGAAAACATGTTCAATGTGCCCGATGCGGCGGCGGCGATCCGCGACTATGCCAGCCAGGGCTTTGACATCGTGATCGCGCACGGCTCGCAGTACGGCTCGTCGGTGCAGGAAATCGCCAAGGACTTTCCGAAGGTGACGTTCGCTTGGGGCACGGACGTCAACACGTTCGGTCTGCCGAACGTGTATGCGTACACGGCGGCGGCGGAAGAGGGCGGCTATGTCAATGGCGTGCTCGCGGCCAAGCTCACCAAGAGCAAGATCATCGGCGTGACTGGCCCGGTGGAAGTGGGCGATGCCAAGACCTACATTGACGGCTTTGTGCAGGGCGTGACCTCGGTGGATTCATCCATCAAGGTCAACAAGACCTGGACCGGCTCATTCTCCGATGTGGCGCTGATGACGGCGGCGGCCAAGACGCACATCGCCGCCGGCGCGGATGAGCTGACCGGCTCGTCGCAGTCGGTCGTGGGCTCGATTGGCGCAGCCAAGGACAAGGGCGACGTGTTGTGGTTCGGCACACAGGCCGATCAATCGTCGCTGGCGCCCAACCTCGTCGTCTCCAGCCAGGTGTATGACTGGACGGGCATCCTCAAGCAGATGATCAACGATCGCAAGTCCGGCAAATTGGGCGGCGACAAGTTCACACTCCAGCTCAAGAATGACGGACTCAAGATCGTCTACAATTCGGGCTTCTCGCTGCCTGCTGATGTCAAGGCGGCCGGCGACAAGGCCATCGCAGGTATCAAGGACGGCAGCATCAAGGTCAATCCATAGGCTCTGGTATGTCTCCCCGCTCCCGCGCAAGTGGGGGCGGGGAGGTTCACATATCAAGTGTCACTCACTTCTAAGTTGCGCTACTTGTCGCGGTCACGACAGTCACAGATTTGTGGTCATGCGAGCCGATCAGTAGCCCTGCCAGATCAAGGAGAAGTATTATGACATTCACTGATGAGCATGACCTTGAAAGCCACTTGCGCCAACTAATAAAAAGCCAGATAACAACTAAGCATCCATACATCTATGCGTTCGAGAACAAAAAGGCTGTTGATGTTGTGATTTGCCGTGATGGAAAAGAGCCAGCCGTTTTCTTCCTCGAAGTCAAACTCTTCCAAGCGAAGCATGGGCGATTAGGAATTGGCACAGGTGGGGGAACCGGTTATCAGCCTGAAATCATTGCACGCAGTCCCCATTACCTTGAGACGCACTTGCGGTGGGTGATTGTAGATAGCAGACAAACCGTGCCTTCTTTCCTGTTTATCCCTACAAGCATAGTTGCAAAATATCTATCAGGAAAGACTATCAGCGCTAAGTTCAATAATATTCAACTTGGAATATTCAGGCAGGTAACTGCTTTCAGTGAGAGCCAATTGATTGACGAAATGTCCAAGTGGCTTTTACAGTGAAAGCAGAATATTATGGCCCGACGAAGCAGTCGCCCACTATGTGTTGCGTGCCCTATAGAGGCCTGTAGCCGCATAACAACAAGGAAGTAACGATGAAATGCAAAGTCTTCCGCATCCGATTGCAAGAAGAATACACAGCATCAGACGAAGCGGCGCTGGATGAGTTTTTGAATGTCGTGACCCCCAAGCGTATTTTAGCGTCAATCGCAGGCGACCATGATGACTGCTGGTCAGTACTTCTTTTCTATGAAGACGAACCTTCAGCTTCCAGTGAAGAACATGATCTTGAAGAAGATATCATTCTGACTCCCTATGAACAAATGGATTACGAAGACCTCAGGAGATGGAGAAGCGAGAGGGCAAACCAGGATGGCCTCGCGCCGTATATGATTGCTCACAATGACTGCCTCAAACAAATGGTCAAGCTGCCTGTCAGGACTAGAGAAGACTTGTTGAGAATCAAGGGATTCGGCCAGAAACGAACCGACAAGTACGGTGATGACATTTTGAAAGTTCTTACAGGCCCAAGAGAGGCAAGGCGTATAGCAGAGCCTTGAGATTGCAGTCGAACCTTGCCCGCCGTTTCAACGGCGGGCTACGGCTGCCAGGCCCGCTGAAGCGGGCTGAACAGCCGCCTTGAGGCGGCGTTGCTTTCGTAGCCCGCGAATTCATTCGCGGGCGCAGTGGCGACCAACAATGAGATTCTGGTTTACTGAGAATGTCAGTCTGCCAACCCAGGCAAGGTGACACTATGACATCTGCTCCAACCTCAACCCAGTGTCGCATCCAGTGCGGCGAACTGTGCGACATTCCATCAGACCACGTATGGTGACCATTCGATTCTGATCCAGAGAGGAGACACACTATGCCGCAGATTTCACTTGACAAGGTCAATCTGTATTACGAAACCACGGGCCAGGGTCAACCGCTGGTATTCATCAACGGCCTGGGCTCGAGCACGCGCGACTGGGACAGGCAGGTCGCCGAGTTTTCCAAAGCCTATCAGGTCATCACCTATGATCTGCGCGGTCATGGGCAATCAGACAAACCGGCGGGGCCGTATAGCCTCCCGCTGTTTGCCGCCGATACGGCCGGCCTGTTGAAAGCGCTAGGCGTCGAATCCGCGCACATCGTCGGGCTGTCGCTGGGCGGAGGCGTGGCGTTCCAGCTTGCGCTGGATTACCCGCAGTTGATCAAAACCATGACCATCGTCAACAGCGCCCCGGCGATGGTCGGGATCACCCCCGACGCTCAAAAGGAAGTCGAGCGGCGGGTCGCCATTGTCCGGCAGATGGGCATGCGCGCGATGGGCGAGGCGTTAGCGC
>Ga0315268_10002202_pt1 | contig 22199 bp, 19 predicted proteins | sample C1_top_MG_FD_204535 | JGI IMG/M metagenome (GOLD analysis project Ga0315268, IMG submission 204535) | Sediment microbial communities from Yellowstone Lake, YNP, Wyoming, USA - C1_top | ecosystem: Environmental > Aquatic > Freshwater > Lake > Sediment | place: USA: Wyoming | collected 2017-08-01 | reverse complement strand
AAGTACTCGAAAGAGCATGGAAAACCCACATTTGCGCTCACCCGTCCACCGGGTCACCATGCGGGCAAGGACTACGGCATGGGCTTCTGCTACTTCAACAACATATCGATCGCCGCAAGATACCTCCAGAAGATGGGAGACAAAAGGATTGCCATAGTGGATGTCGATGTTCATCACGGCAATGGCACCCAAGAGATCTTCGCGTTCGACCCCACAATCCTCTATGTCTCAACACACCAAACGGGGATATTCCCAGGGACGGGGCCCGTGGAATATGTCGGAAAGGGTGAAGGCGAAGGATACAACGTAAATATGCCATTCCAATCCGGGTGCGGAGACTCTACGTTCGACGTGGCGTTTGAAGAAATCATAAGACCGATTGTGAGCGAGTTCAAACCAGATGCGATGCTCGTTAGCTGGGGAATGGACTCGCACTACCGTGACACCCTGGCATCGCTGACCCTCTCCTCTGGGGGGCATGTCAGGCAGGCTGAGGAGCTGATCAAGCTTTCAAAGATATGCGGAAACCGCATCACATTCATGTTGGAAGGCGGTTACGACGTTCAAGCACTTTCGGAGGTAGTGGCGGGCGTCATCGGGAGATCCGAGGGGGTCGAGGTTCCCCTGGAGTTCACGGATATCATAGACAACAGCTGCCTTGGGAGAGGGACTATCGTCAGGTGCAAGCAGATAGCTTCCAAGTACTGGAAGCTATAGTTCCGTCGCCTTCTTCTTCCTCAAGTCCAACGTCTTCTCGTGCTCGCGCTTCACAGTCTTCTCGAGTTGATTGAGCAGCGCATCCATCGTCCTGTAGATATCCCAGTCGGTCTGGCTAGCGTAGTACATGCTCCGATCCGTCGTCAGCCTGCAATGGATGCTGTACTTGCTCCTCATCCCCTCAGAGTGGTAGGTCTGGATGTGCACGGTAAAAACGCGTGGGAACTGTATCTTGTCGATTCGATTCATCGCTTTCTCAATCTGGTCATAAAGCACGCTGTACACGTCAGGGTCCTCTTCGACGAGCCCGGTGATCTGGACATACACACCCTCTCTCTTCTTGAGGCTGATGACCTGTTCCATGAGGTCCGCTTGCGATACCACTCCCACTAGCCTCTCTCCCTCGTGTACGAAGATGGTTGCTAGACCCTTCTCGAGCATGAGCGACGCTACCTTGCTGATGGAGTCACTGGGCAGGACTGAGATCGCAGGCCTGCTCATGATGCTGCCGACAGCGATATCGGGAGGTTCCTTGTCACCACCTATTAGTTCATTGTATGGCCTTGAGCCCTTGGGCGACCAGATGATCTCCATGACCTCGTGCATGCTCACAGCACCTACCAGCCTGCCGTTCTTATCGACAACTGGAAGCGATTTCTCCATTAGGCCTTTCATCAGCATCTGCGCTCTGCGAACGCTATCATTCTCAGTGACGGATTGAGGGTTCTTGGTCATGAACTCCGAGACCTTCTTGTTCTTGAGCTGCTCCACATTTGGAAGTACCTTGATGATGTCCGTTCTCGAGACGAAGCCAACCATCTTCTCGTTCCTCACAACAGGAGCCCCCCTGACCCCCGAAGCCATCATTTCCTCGACAGCTTTGGTGATTGGCATGTCTTCCTCAAGCCTCGGTGCTGGATGCATGACCTGCTCGACCTTCGATGACAACGGCAGACTCCTTCGCAGAAGAAATGACGAGTAGCTCACTAGACCGACGGGCTTATTCCCCTCCAAAACAGGAATCTCCCTCAGATGATCTTTCTTCATTCGGGAGATGACGTCGGACAGGGTCTCTCCTTTGGTGGCTGTCACAGCAGACGAACTCATAACGTCCTTTACAAGAAGCTCCTCGATCTCAATTCCCTTCAAGTCCAACACATCCAATCAGGATCCCGCGGTGCAAAAACACGGCCGAATTCCATTTCATTTCTGCTAAGTGTGTTCCCCATCTAAATACTTTCGACTGTGTTAGGTTCGGCATTCATTTATACCGTTCGTTCAATCTGGGAGATTGGGCTGATGCGACCCGGCTGCCGGGCATCCACTAAGACGGGGGTTTGAACTTTGGGCGAGAACTCGGACGACTCAAGTTGTTTGCGCCACGCTCGCAGCAATGACCTTGGGTCGGCTGGGAAGAAATCTATCAGCGGAATGGGGTTCCGCACGCTCGATGATTTTGACTTGAGGGGAAAGCGAGTCCTTCTCAGAATAGACATCAACTCTCCTGTTGACGAGAAGACTTTGAGACTACAGGATGGTTCAAAGATCAAAGGGTGTGTCTCTACAATAAGAGAACTCATGGATAGAGGCGCCAAAACCGCGGTTTTGGCACATCAGGGCAGACCTGGAGACTACGACTTCATCCCACTGAACGAACACGCTGCGTACATGAGCCAATACCTTGGCAAAAGGGTTGTCTACGTCAACGATCTGATTGGAACGCACGCTGTCAACGCAATCGAGGGATTGGCTGAGGGACAATGCATCCTACTGAAGAATGTCAGAGACTTTCCAGAGGAGCAAGCGAAGAAGTTACCTCAGGAGCACGCCGAGTCAGACCTGGTGAAGACTCTCGCACCATTGTTCGACATCTTCGTGAACGACGCTTTCGGCTCGTCGCACCGATCGCATGCTTCATTGGTCGGATTCACTCCGGTCCTGCCTTCGGCTGCTGGAAGGCTAATGGAAAGAGAAGTCAAGACGCTCACCCAGGTCTTCCAGAATCCGAACAGGCCTTCGACGTTCATTTTCGGGGGCACGAAGTTCGCAGACGCGTTACCGGTCATCGAAGTCCTTTCAGAGCGGGAGCATGTGGACAACATACTGATTGCTGGATTGGCGGGATATGCCTTCCTGTGGGCCTTGGGCACGAAGATCGGCTCGAAAACGGAAGCACTCGCGAAGAAGGACGTCACAGACGATATCATAGAAAGAGCCAAGAAACTCATGTCGACCCACAGTTCGAAGCTTCACCTTCCTGAAGATGCAGCCATCGACGTAGAAGGACAGAGAGTTGAATACAAGCTGGATGGCATCCCTGCGGACGCATCCATAAAGGACATAGGTGCCGTGACCATCGAGAAGTACAGGAGGATCGTGGTGACCTCCAAGACCGTCTTCCTGTCCGGGCCTCCAGGTGTCTTCGAGAAGGAGGCGTTTTGCAGGGGAACATGTGAACTGTTCGAAGCCATCACCGAGTCCGAAGCGTTCTCCGTCATAGGAGGAGGGCACTCGTCGGCAGCGGCCAACAAGTTCGGCTACATGGGGAGAGTGTCCTACGTGAGCACTGGAGGGGGCGCCCTCGAGCGGCTGATGCTGGGAAAGCAGATGCCCGTCGTCGACGCGTTGAGGGCTTCGGCGAAGAAGTTCTAGCCGTATGGGAAGCCTTTGCTGGCGCCGCCACCAAGAATCGTTCCACCGAGCGACCTGGCTCGTATGAGACCTCTGAGCGGAACGCCGTCGACCTCGTTGAGACTGCTCTTGTTGACTATCACGAGAGCCAGAACAGGAACACCGCCCACCTCTTTGATGTCGGTGATGGCACCCTTGATCGACGCGCCCGTGCTAAGGACATCGTCCACGATTATGATCTTCTTCCCGTCAGCGACAGAGGCGAAATTGGAGCTGAATGCGCCCCCTGCCTGACTCTCTGCATGTGGTCGATAGACTCCGACATCAAGTCCCATGATCTCCGCGAGTAGAGTAGCGAAGGGAACACCGTTGATCGATATCCCGAGCACGACGTCCGCATCTTTCTCGCTCTTGCTCAGTTCCTCGAGCGCGATATCAGCCATCAGCTCGGACATGAGTCCGATACGATACCCAGAGACACCCACGGACCTCCACCCAATCTTGACATCCGATGGAGGCAGCCCTTCCGCTCCGTATTCAATCAGGTAGTTGACAGTATCCACGGAGAGGTGAAGCTCATCTGCGATTTCTCTTACGCCCAGGCCTTTCTTCCTGAGCACTTTGGCATTGGCTGCCAATTCTCTTACATCAACCATCTTACCACAACTCGGAAATGCATCGTGTCACGATATTAACCTTTCTGCTGGCGGATGACGCTCTAGAATGAACGAATCATCGCTACAAGCGAGTTGTTCAACGGAGTCGGGATGCCTTTCTCCCTGCCAGTCCTGCAGAACGCCCCGTTTATCTGGTCTATCTCCGTCCGATTCCCCCGCTCGACATCCTGAAGCATGCTGCACATGTTACAGGAGGTGTCCCTTGCAACGGCCCGCACGCGCGCATACATTGATGCAGGACTCAATCGAATTCCTTCCGAACAAGCGACCTCGATGCACTCCTGGCAGACCTGTCGAATGAAACGCGAGATGATCGGGCTGTCGAAGAGTCTTCCATTGGGCACTCGCAGCACTGCAGCCACAGGGTTGATGCATGCATTGACCACTGCCTTTGCCCATATCTCATGAGAGATGTCTTTCCTCGCCGAGACTGAAATTCCAGCTTTCGAGAAGGCGCGAGCCAGCTTTGCCGCCCCCGTAGGGTCAATGTCCGCTCCGATGACTGTCTTGCCGATTCCTGACACTCTCACCCTGCCAGCCGAAAGCATCCTCGCCCCCATCGTGGTAGTGCCTCCAAAGGCGCGTTTGCCTTTCCACGCCCTGAGAAGCTCGAGATTTCCCAAGCCGTTCTGAAGCGTGAGAACCATTGTCTCCCTGTCGGTCCAGGGTTTGCATATCCGAACAGCTTCTTCGGTGTCATATGCCTTCGTGGTGATGATCAACAGCTCAGGAGGTGCGATGTCTCTGACGTTCTCAGCCGCCTTCAGCCTGACGGAACAGGACTTGTAGCCCACGAGAGTGAGCCAGTTCCTCCTAATCGCGTCGACATGAGCGCGTCTCCCGATCAACGCCACTTCATTCGGGCCAGCCAGAAGGCCTCCCAGGGCGCTTCCAAGCGAGCCGGCCCCAAATATGCTGATTCGCATGCGCTTATGCCCACCAACTTGCGGCTATTTGTGGCTTGTTCCGCGGCGTGCAGACTCTGCGGCGATGTGAGCAACGCGCGTGGGTTCTGGCACACGGTGCGTCAAGAACCTCAAAGCAATGGACTTCGCCTGATCCTGAGATACCATGTGACCAGCTGATACGAACACCGGCCTTTCGGATTGACCGCCTCGCAAGGCATGGCCGACGAGTCGCCCGCTGAGTGTGATCTTGGCTGCTCTCTTCGAGGAGACACGTGACATCTCACCGCAGAGAAGACTCTTGGCGACTCCGATTGTCGGCACATCGAAGACAACTCCGACCTGGCTTGTGATGCCGAATCCTTCGGGGTGGAGCACTCCGTTTCCGTCATACATCAGGACAGTGCCATCGTCAACAAGATCCATGAGAGGTTCCACTATCGGCATTTCTCGGAAGGCCAGATAGGTCGGAACGTAGGGGAACGCGGCTCTACCCTCGACGACATGCCTAGCTGTCTCCTCCTTGGATTCGAAGTCGAACTTCACAAGCGCAGCATACGCGTGATCGCCGTCGTATGCAACGTCGATGCCCGCAACGGATTTGATCTCTTTCCTGAATTCTGCGAGGACAAGATGCCGCTTCAGGTCCGTCTGTACTCTCCTGAGCTTTCTCAACGGGTATTCGGTTTCGAAATCGGAGAACAGTATCCTGTCCAGATCCACTACTTTCGATCCCGAGAACTTGATCCCTTCCTTGCGAAGGAGCTGGATCTTCTTCTCGGGCCCTCCGCCCGTATAGCCTCCGACGAATCGATCTGACTGGACAACCCGACGACAGGGGACTCTAACGATGTCGTCGTTTCTGCTCATTGCGAGCCCAACAAACCTGGAAGCGGCAATGTCACCCAGAGCCTTCGCGACTTCCCCATACGTAGTCACCCGCCCTTTCGGCACCTGGGCCACGAGGTCATATGTCTCTTTCCAAAGATCAGGCAAGTCATTGCACGAGGACTGTCGCATCGAACCGTGGACTACTCAAGCGACTATTAAATGTGTCCTGGCCAAAGCCGTGATTCCTGTTGCCCTCAAGACTGCCCCCCGTTGCCACAGAATCCTCGATAGGAGAACAATAGCACACAATCTGAAAAGAGAGATATGCCAGCAGTTTAGAACACCTTAAGTACGAACATTGTAATCCATTCGCGTGGATTCCGCAGAATCTATCAATGCGTTGCGGCTAGCCTTGAGCCTGTCGATTCTGGCATATGCCTCATTCTTGGACGTGAAGACGAGAAGGGTACCCAACATCTACTGGGTCGGACTCGGGGTGGCTGGCCTAGGCCTGATACTTGTCCAGCTCTATGTGGACGAAATGCCGATCGAGTATCTCCTAGTCTTTATCCCCATATTGGCCATCCTCGCCGATGTCTATTTGGGCTCGGAGGAGGAGACCACGAAGGCGAAGTTGACGACATTCGGAAAGTACGCGCTGGCCTTGGGCTCCATCCTGGTGCTGGCCTATCAGTACGGCGGTGATGAGTATTTCCAGCACCTATTGGCCATCCCCATCATCATGCTGTTCATTGTTGTCATGTACATGCTAGACATCGTCCGTGGAGGAGCGGACGCCAAGGCACTCCTATCGCTATCCATCCTCTTTCCGTTCTATCCAGTATTCGGATCGCTCCCCCTGATTCATGGTGAGACCTCTGCAGCGGAAACCCTACTACCATTCTCGTTCTCCATCCTGTTCAACGCGGCGATAATCGTTGCGCTAACCCCCCTGGCATTCCTTGTAAGGAACTTGTCGCGAAAGGAATTCGTGTTCCCACTCGGACTGCTCGGGTACAAGCTGGATACAACCGAGGTCGCAAACAAGCATGTCTGGCTGATGGAAAGCATCGAGGACGGCAAGCTCGTGACACATGCGAGGCCGCGCAGGCACGAGGATCAGAAGGCGGACATCGTTCTTCTGGCAAGCTCTGGTCATAAGAGAGTTTGGGTAACGCCAAAGATACCGTTCATCGTTCCGATGCTTATGAGCTTGATCCTGACAGCCATTGTCGGAAATGTCCTGCTATTGATATTTCCCATCTGAAGGGTATTCGCCCACGGGACGAAATGAACCGCCCTCTCGGACTCAGAGCACAAGGTTCAACTCAGCCCCGCATTTCCCGCATCTGTTGCCTTTGAGGTTCGAGGACCGGACCGAAAACCCCTCCCTCTCGATCACGCGGGTTCCGCACTTAGGGCAGCGAGTGTCATCCTTGTCCCCGGCGGATATGTTACCTAGATAGACGAATTCCGCACCCGCTATCTTAGCCTGATCGTAGGCATGTGACAGTGTCCTCTCTGATGTGCGGGGCAGATTCGTGAGCTTGTAGTCAGGGTGGAATGCGGAGAAGTGGATGGGCATCTCAGCTCCAAGAGCATCGACCACCCATTTGCTGAACCGAGAGATCTCGTCCATCGAATCGTTGTGTTCCGGGATGATCAGATATGTCAATTCGACGTGAATGCCCAACTCAACGGCGACCTCGCAGGCCTTCAGAACGGGTGCGAGAGTCCCTCCGCATATCTCCTTGTAGAATCCCTCATTGAAAGCTTTCACGTCGATGTTCATCGCGTCGATGACGCCCTTCAGCTCCCTGAGAGGTGCTTCCTGTATGTATCCATTGGTGACATAGTTCGTCTTCAGACCTGCTGCGTGCGCGGCTTTGGACGCCACGGTCGTGAACTCGTGCCATATGGTCGGTTCGTTGTACGTCCAAGAGACGGAACTCGAGCCCGTCGTTCGGGCGTGTCTCACAACATCGTCCGGAGTAAGCTTGGTCAGGTCGAACTGGCCGAACTTCGCCTTTGATATCGAGTAGTTCTGACAGTGTTGACAGAAGAGGTTGCACCCGATGCTCCCGAATGAGATCGATGTGCTGCCTGGCAGGAAGTGAAACAAGGGTTTCTTCTCGATCGGGTCAGCATGGATCGAGGAGGCAAGTCCGTATATCAACGAATATAGAGTCCCTGACCTGTTCTCCCTGACCCCGCACAATCCCCTTCTTCCATCGGCAATCAGGCAAGAGTGCGGGCAGAGGCTGCACCTGACCTTGCCGCCTTCTCTGCTGTAGAACTGCGCCTCATGACTGGCGTGTACGGAAGTGCTCATAACCGAGGTTCTCCAGCTTCTCGCGCTTTCCGTTGTCGATGAGGATGTTCTCCTCGCCGCTGGTGACCTTCCCAATGACGGTCATAGGGCAGCCACATTCCTGCGAGAGTTTCCCAAGATCATCCTCTGCCTCTCGCTTGATGGTGAACAGAAGCTCGAAATCGTCCCCAAAGTTCAGGACCAGGTCCTTCTGTCGCTCCAGGTCATGGAATGCCATCTCTACCTCCTTGGCCTTGGGGATCCGAGCATAGTCGACCTCGTAGGTCATCCCGGAATTGCGGGACAGTTCGAAGATCGAGGTCGAGAGGCCATCGGAAATGTCCATAGCTGAGGTGACCAAACCAGATTTACTCAACAGCATTCCTTCCCGGACCCTAGGCCAGGGTCGCTTGAGAGCATCTTCGGCCTCCTTCAGCCCGAGAGCCTTCTTCAACGAGAAGAACCCGGATCCGGCTCTTCCGAGAGTGCCCGTGACCGCGATGAGGTCACCAGCCTTTGCTCCTTTTCTCAGAAGTATCTGGTCCTTGGCGACCTCCCCAAAGGCGGTGCCGCAGAGCACGAGATCGTCGTGTTCTTTCGTGTCACCGCCCACAATGCTTGTGTTGAAACGCCTGGCGCAGTCGTTCATCCCGTCGACCATCTGCTCGATGAACTCAATCGGGTGGCCCCTCGTGATGCCGATTGCGGTCACGAGGCCGAGTGGTGTGCCGCCCATGGCGGCTATGTCGCTCAAGTTGACAGCCACAATAGACCAGCCGATGTCGTACGGCCCCATACCTTTCGGGATGTGAGCCTTCGTGACCATCATGTCCGTTGTGACCAGAAGGTATCTGTTTCCTATGTCTATCGCAGCGCAATCGTCGCCCGGGCCGATCGTCGCATCGCTCTTGATGATCCTCTCGATGATCCTGATTGTCTCTCTCTCGCCCAGCGTGCCTAGGGTCTTCATGACTGATACAGATTAGTAGCGAGTTATTAAGACTTTTCAACTGCAGGTCCAGTTGACGGCTGGGAGGCATGCCAGGGCTTAACGTACTAATACGGGAAGCCCCATTCCTGCGCGGTAGTCCCAATGCGGGTTGAGATACCATACGGGGGAGGTAGGGAGATAGTGGAGGTTCCCGACGGGAACCTCGGGGAGATCGTCTACCAGAAGGATGTGAAGGCAGACGATAAGGTCCAGGTAATCCTCGATGCGGTGAAGAAACCTATCAACGCGAGGTCGCTTCCAGAGTTCCTGAAAGACGGGAAGAATGTCCTGATAATTGTCAACGATGCCACGAGACCTACTCCAACATGGAGGATAATCAATGCGATCCTTCCGTTCCTGATCAACAAGAGCGTCAGATACCTCGTTGCGACTGGCATGCACAGGGCACCCACAGAAGAGGAGTACAGCTACATCTTCGGTGACTTGTACGCTCAGATCAAGCAAGATGTCTATGCTCATGATGCAAAGAAGAGCGAAATGGTCTTCCTGGGCACGTCCAAGAACGGCACGCCGCTCAAGATGAACAAGCTGGTCGCAGACGCCGACAGGATCGTCGTGGTCAGCAGTGTCGAGCCTCACTACTTCGCCGGCTACACTGGTGGCAGAAAATCATTCCTTCCAGGGGTTTCGGCGTACGAGACGATCGAGGCGAACCACAAGCTGGCCTTGAGCATAAAGGCTCAATCGCTGAAGCTTGTCGGCAATCCCGTGGCAGAGGACATGGAAGACGCGATGAGCGCCCTGAAGGACAAGAAGATATTCGCGATCATGGTGGTATTGGACAAGAACCACCGGACCTGCGCCGCCTTTGCAGGAGATCTCCATGGCTCCTTCCAGAAGGCGAGCAAGTTGGCTGATGACGTATTCGTCATCGACCTGAGGAAGAGGGCTGACATCGTGGTTGCAGTCACCGCCTTCCCCTATGACATAGACTTGTACCAATCGCAGAAAGCACTCGACAACGCGAAGTACGCGGTGAGAGACGGCGGTGTCATCATCCTTGTCAGTGCTTGCAGGGATGGCGTCGGCCCGCCGAATTTCCTTGATCTGCTCGGAAGCGCAAGTAGCCCGAAGGAAGCCCTCGACAAGATAGCTCATGGGTACAAGCTGGGCTACCACAAGGCCGCGAAGATGGCCGAAATAGGCCTAACCTGCAAGATGTATGCTGTGACGAGACTTGACCCTGCGATAGCGAGGAAGGCGCACATGACACCAGTGGACTCAGTGCAGGAAGCAGTGGACATGGCCATCCGCGAATTGGGGCCAAAGTCCAAGGTCACGTTTATTATGGACGCTGTGATTACAGTTCCGAGAATCCTGGGAACACAGTGAGACCTCTGTTGTTGACGAGCGAATGATGCTATGCCGAGGAAGAAATACATCAAGGCAGAACGCGCGAAGAAGCTAGAGAAGGAGATGCTCACCTGCACATTCTGCGGCTTCTGCAAGAGTGTCTGCCCCTACTTCGAAGACAACCAATGGGATCCTTCCGTTGCGAGGGGCAAGGTCATCCTCGCGTACGGTCTCGCACGGCAGGAGATACCCGCTGACGAGTCGGTCGTGCAGAGATTGTACCAGTGCACCACTTGCAAGGACTGCGAGAGAAGGTGCCCGTCAAACATAAGGGTCGTGGACATAGTTGAAGCCGCGAGGGCCGACCTTGTCGAGGCGGGCTGTATTCTCCCAGCACACAAGAAGGTCATCGAGAACGTAAAGAAGACGAAGAATCCATATGGGGAGACTGCGGCTGTCGACTTCGGCGTCCCCGTCAAGAAGGCTGAGGTCGGATACTTCATCGGCTGCACTGCCAGATACAGGCAACCAGAGATCGCAAGACACACCATTTCTCTTCTGAAGAAGCTCAATGTCGATTTCACCTTGGTGGACGAAGTCTGCTGCGGGAGCACACTGCAGAGAATCGGCGCCAAGGAGAAGGATTGCACCAGACTGATGAAGGCGAACGTCGACGCCGTCAAGAAACTGGGGGTGAAGAGGCTCCTTTTCACATGCGCGGGCTGCCTGAGGATGTTCAAGGAACAATATCCCAAGCATGTCGAGGTCCCATTCGAGACCGAACACCTCGTGCAGTTCCTGGCGAGGCAGAACCTGAAACTCAGACCATTCCCTAAGAGGATTACTTACCACGATCCCTGCCATCTTGGCAGACACCTCAAGATATACGACGAGCCGCGGAAGGTCATCAGCATGATCCCAGAGGCGAAGTTCGTCGAACTGGCCGAGAACAAAGAGACGGCAAGATGCTGCGGGGGAGGCGGGGGGGTCAGATCCGCGGACCCGCAAGCGGCCCAGAGGATCGCCTCCAGACGCGTGAAATCCGCATCCGAGATTGCTGATGTTATGGTGTCATCGTGTCCGTTCTGCGTCAGCAACCTGAGGTTCGGGAACGAGATCGTCAAGGTCGACATCGAGATAAAGGACATAGCCGAGTTGGTTGATGACCTTCTGGTGACTTAGGACAGGGAGGTCGGGAATCCTGAACGCTCGCGGCGACAGGAAAGGGCACATGAAGACATCGAGATCCTCAGTGCAGCAGCAATCATCCATAAGACTCGGCACTTGCCTGCTCAAGTTGGACGAACCGAGGATAATGGGAATTGTCAACAACACGCCGGATTCCTTCTCCGGAGACGGCATCGGAGGAGATGTGAAGACTGCCGTTCGGGCCGGCTTGTCGATGTTTGATGTGGGCGCGGACATAGTCGATGTTGGAGGAGAGTCCACAAGGCCGGGTGCAATCCCCGTGCGTTTGGATGAGGAATTGAGACGGACGATTCCCGTCATTGATACTCTCTGCCAGGTTCACCCTGGCAGAGTGTCAATCGATACGATGAAGCCGGGAGTCGCGGAGGCCGCTCTCTATGCGGGCGCGGCGATTGTGAACGACGTATCTGGTCTTAGAGATCCACGGATGAGAGAGGTTGTGGCAGAGCATGATGCGGCCGTCATAATCATGCACATGCGCGGGGACCCCGGAACGATGCAGGTAAGGCCCCGATATCGAGACGTCGTCGGAGATATCATGACCTATCTGGAGGCCAGAATCAACGAAGCCGAGGAGGCTGGAATCAATCCGCGAAAGATCATGATCGATCCGGGCATCGGGTTCGGCAAGACAGTCGACCACAATCTGGAAATACTTCGAAGACTCCGAGAATTCAAGATGTTGGGCAAACCGATTGTGATCGGAGTCTCGAGGAAGTCGTTCATTGGGAAGGTATCTGGGTTGCCCGCGAAGGACAGGCTCCCAGGGTCAATAGCAGCAGCGGTACTGGCAGTCAGGGAAGGCGCGAACATCGTAAGGGTGCATGATGTCGAGCAGACCGCGCACGCCCTGAGAGTAGTCAACGCAATCATATCCGACAATCGCTAGACCTTCGGGGCATCCTCCAGCGCCATCAGATCCCTTCACTGGGGTTCACAAAGTATTTAGATGCACCAGCATTCTCTGCATATCGCAGAGAGACAACCTCCCAGAATCTCCCATACCCGAACCTTAGTCCAGGAAACGGCCGATAGCCCGATTGAAGGTGAAAAACTGCCAAAGGATGACCATGAGAAGAAGGCAGACGAGCTTCCATCGACTCCCGAGGCAGGCAGGCTCGTATATGATGGCAAGCGGGCAGTTCTCCTGGACGTTGCCGGCGGACTCTATTCGCTGAAGAAATCTCTTAGGGCCGACATCGGATTCTTTGAGAAGGATTTCATGATCAGGGCAGGTCAGGATGGCGCCCGAGAATTCCTTTCATCACTTGGGAAGGCGACAATCCCAACTGATCCAGCTGAGGCAGTTGGGATGATGCTCGGCATGTTCACCCTGAGGGGGTTCGGGTTGTTCAAGCTTGAGAGCATCGAACCCGAATCCATGATTGCGAGGATCTCGACTCGGAATTCTATGGAGGCATGGGCGTTTCAGGAGAACAAGGACCTCCAAAGGGATCCCGTTTGCGCCTACACCGCCGGAGTGCTTACTTGGATTTGCAGGCTAGCGCTCTCCAGGGAGGACCCTCACAACATCGAGCTTGGAGCGTACGAGGAAGAATGCGTGGCTCAGGGAGGCACGATCTGCAGGTTCGTGATAGCTCCCGAGAAAGAGCTGGCGAGGATGTTTCCAGGCTTCCAAAAGCCCAATGTGTCAATCTCCGAGCACGCACTCAACCTCAACGAGGAGATACTGGTCAAGAACCTGGAACTCCAGGGACTGAACTTGGCTCTCGAACGGCAGATCCGGAAGAGAACCGAGGACCTGTGGAAGTCGGAGGAGAACTACAAATCGCTCATGAGGATGTCTCCCGAACCCATCGCCGTGATTCTCCTGGACAGCAGGATACACTCTGCGAACCAAGCAGGACTCAAGACGCTCGGACTCGAGTCGATCGATGCAACCCAAAAGGTGAAGCTGTCCTCCTATCTCGCTGACAAGGAGAAGAGCTGGGACAAGATCATCTGGATGCTCGAGAAGGAAGGATCGATAAACGGGCTCGAGATCGAGCTGACGAGACGGGACGGAACTGTTGTCATCGGCCTGCTGCACGCGCGATTCGCGGACCTCATGCCTGGGAAGTGCGTCGAGGTCGTCTTCAAGGATATCACCGAGAAGAGACAGATGGAGCAAGCCGTGAAGGACGCACAGACAGAGTCAGAGTTCCTGAACGACCTCATGTCCCACGATATCATGAACTACACTTTCTCCGCGCTACATTTCCTGGACACGCTCTGGAAATCCAAGCTCGCGACCGAAGAGGACCGCCATGCGCTGACATTGGTCACCAAGGACGTCCAAGGGGCTTTCGAACTCTGCTCCTCGGTCAGAGACCTCTCGAGAATCAAGTCTGTCAATGAAGACGATCTGCTGGTCAAAGATCTGAACCTATTCATCAGAGAGTCCATCGAGGAGTCAAAGAGGATGTTCTCCGACAGGAAGGTGGATATCGGATTCGAGAGTGTGCAGACTCCACACTATTCAAAATGCAGTGGGCTGGCAACCAGGCTATTCACGAATCTGCTGACCAATGCTATCAAATACGACCCTCATGAGGAGGCACGAATCGATATCTCGGTCAGCCAGACCGCGGAGGAAGGTGTCCAGTACTGGCGGATCGAAGTCGCAGACAACGGGAAAGGCATTCCCGACGACGAGAAGGAAAGGGTTTTTCAGAGATTCCACCGGATAGACCTATCAGTAACTGGCACTGGATTGGGGTTATTCGTCGTCAGATTCATAGCGAAGGCCAGTGGAGGAAAGGTATGGGCTGAGGACCGTGTTCAGGGAGACCACACAAAGGGCGCCAAGATGGTGGTTCTGTTGCCCAAGGCGGACGAGCGACTCATCGCAAAAGCTGTCACTGGATCCCAGACCGGCACGTGACCTCGAATTGGCTCGTCGCGGTTTGAACGCGCGTCAATCATGTGTATGCCTGTGATGAATGTCAGGCCAATGCACATGATCGTGTACAACCGCTTTGTGAAGGTGCTCATGACTATGCGGCTCGCGAACTGGTTCCGTGTGACAATGATCGTGACTTGAATCTCCGTGCGTGTGGATATGAGTGTGGACAATCTCCTCGTGTCTATGCTCGTGCGAATGCCTCTCGTAGACCAACGCCAGAACCCCTACAATCATCAGTGCCAAAGCAGGGAATACTACCCATCCGAGCCATTCCCTCAGGACAACAACAGAAACAACGGCTCCGACAAAGGGTCCCAGACTGAAGAATATTCCAGTTCGAGAAGCTCCGAGGCCCTGGAGAGCCATGACGAAGAATACCAGACTCGCGCCGTAGCTCAGCGCTCCGAGTGCCAACGCCCACGCTACTTGAGCGTCGATCGAGATATTTGAGCCCAAGGCAATCGCGATAGCCAGTGATGCGCTTCCAGCCAGGCCTGCCTTTGCCAGGGCTATCTGTACGGGATCTCTGCCGCAGATGTTCCTTGTCAGGTTGTTGTCGAGCCCCCACGCGAATCCGGCAAGTATCAGAAGCATGAAACCAACGATGTTCCACGTTCCTTTCGAAGAGTCCCAGCTAAGTAGAATGCCCGCGGCCGTCACACAGACGATGGCGACAACGAGCCTTTTGCCAAGGCTCTCCTTGAACAACACAACGGCAATGATTGCAGTGGCGACCATTTCCATGTTCAAGAGCAGGGAGGCGGAGAAACCCGAAATAAGAGTAAGGCCGAGCATAAGGGAAATGGGGGCAACAATCCCACCTGATAGAATTGCTCCTGCAAGCCATGGCAAGTCGGCCTTTCGAAGGGCGCTACTGGGAGTGCTATGCTGTCCGTATGCGATCCGGCGCAGCACGGCGTACGATCCCAGACCAAGAAATGCGCCCAAATAGAGCAAACCAGCTAGTGCCACAGGGGGGATGTTGCTCACCAGCAACTTCGCAAAAGGAGTACTCAGTCCGAAGAGGGTTGCCGCGAGAACCGCGAAGGCAATTGGCATGAGATCAGAATGTGAGTCCTGTTTCAGTATGATCCTACCCCTTCGCGCATGTATTGGTCCTGTTACTGAAAAACCTCACGACGATATAACCTAGGCGGACTTAGCCGGAATAGGAGGATTGATCTGGGAGGAAACACGGCGGAACCCGATTCACGCTGATTGACAGAAGGCAAGGTGGACACGTCGCAATCTGAACGCGGGTCGCGAAAGAAACTACTGGCCAAATGCTCGATTCGGGTGAATTGAGGTTCGCCCCGTTGCCCCTCAAACACGTTTCCTTCTTTCCTCCCCTAGAGGCTTTTCCCGATCCGAAACAAGAATAGTCAGCTCAAAGGTTTTCGATAGAGAGTGAACTGGGAGAATAGCCGAAATCCCATCCGTTCGTACAAGCGGCGCGCCCCGGAGGGATTCTCAGAATCGACCATCAAGGCCGCTTCACTCATTCCCTCTTTCTTCAATATTCCGAAGCTGCGAGCGATTAGAGCGCTGGCCAGACCGCGATTTCGGTATGGTCGCCTGACGAAGATGGCTCCTGTCCACCCCCAGCTGCGGTTGAGTTTCTTGTTCTCCTCGGGATATATGAAATTCAGGACTCCTCCGGCAACATCGCCGCCGTCCCACGCCACTTGCCAGATCTCAGGTCTGAACTCGGGCGACTCGGAGAAATACTTGATACCTTCCTCGGTCCAATACTCCGCGGCATAGTTGGGTTCGTCCCGAAAAGCCTCCCCAACGGCCTTGAAGATGACTTGGTGATGCCTAGGTTCGACCGGTCGGACCTCCAAACCCTCGGGCAAATGAAGATCCGGGACATTGTCTAGGTTCGGTCGAACCATCCAAAAGTGGTATCGGAATGGCAGATATCCCTCTTCCTCGACGAGAGATTTCCAGTGGTTTTGTGCGAAGCTTGTTCTGACCTCGAAGTACTTGGCGTATTTGCTGGGATGTCCTTTGGCGATCTCTCTGAGTCGTCTCTCGTTCTCGCGCAGCATCATGTGGCGGAGGCCCTTTCCTCTCCATTCAGGAACCAGATGTTCGACATGCTCGTATGTTCGAACAGCGCCGGGCCTTTCGTGCCATTCGCACCGACAGAATCCAATGGCGGTTCCCCTGACCTCTACGAAGAGCATGTCCTTGCTGGGATCGCAATTCTGGAGATGGCGTAAATCGTTGGCAATGTCCTCTGGAGTATCCAGCATGTTGAATAGGTCGGCATCTTTGCTTCTCTGGATGACACTTGCCAGAGTATTGATGTCGGATTCGCCTCGGAATCTACGGAAAGACAATCCGGGAATCAACGGCGCATTTGGCACAGTAATGGTTTCGCTCTTGGGTTCTACGACCAAGTACATTTCCTCAGCACCCCAATCGCCTTTCCTCCTCTATGTTGAAGAAGGCCACTCACATCTCGTCTGATTGCGTTTCATCCTCTTTGTTTTTGCCTCCCGTCGTCGATTCGATCAAGGGGTTTGTCGGACAAGCCTCTATTCGCGGTCTACGCCGCACTATGGCATCTTCGTCCTTTTGTCAGGGACCTGCCCCAATCCCTATGTCGCACTCATTACGTGCAGGAGGAAAGCCGGGGTCCAATCCTTGACTGTGATATGGCTCGTGTCTCACGAGCATCCAGTAGATGATCAGAAGGAGCTTTCTTGAAGTCGCAGTGACTGCCTTCTGTTTGCCCCTCCGTCTCGCGATCTTCGCATGGAACTTCGAGAGTCGCGAGCCTGGTTCGCAATGGGTATGAGTGTGGACAGCCTCCGTGAGCATCCAGCGGAGATAGCTGGACCCGTCCTTGCTGATGGCGCCGTAGTGGACGGACGATGCCGACTGCCTCACAGTCGGCACCAACCCCGCATAAGCGCACAGCTTCTCTGGATGAGAGAACCTCCTGATGTCGTCGATCTCTGCGTGTATCAGAAGAGCCCCATAGAACCCGATGCCTGGGACCGTCGCGATGAGCTGGGCATCGGGTCTTCGGTTGTACTCATCCAGCAGCTTGATGTTCATCTCCTCGATCTGTGCCTGGACGCTCTCTAGGCAGTTCAGGCACGAGATGACTGTGGGGATCTCGAGAGACCGCATCCAGTCGATGCTCTTCTTCGAGAACGGCATCACGAAGTTCAGTGGACGCCGTACTCCTCGTCTGAGGAGTTCGGCGTGGATTCGATTCTTGAGACTCGTGGACTGCTGGACGAGATATGCGCGCTGTCTCACGAGTTGCCTTAGATCGCGCATATCCTTGGAGGGTATCCAGGATCTTGGGATGAGGTCCGTTCTCAGCAGCTGAGCCAGGGTTTCGGCATCCACCTTGTCCGTCTTGACCTTGGCTTCCGCGATAGCCCTCACCCTAAGCGGATGAGCCAGCTGTACCTCGAATCCTCTCTTCTCGATCCCCTCATAGATGAACTCCCAGATGCCTGTCGATTCGAGGACGAACTTGGCGTCCTTGAATCCAGCCAGGAACCTGTCGAGTTCATCCTTGGTGGACGAGAACTTCTCGTTGGAGAGAACTCTTCCATGTTCATCGATCACGCACGCTTGACAGAATTCTTTATGCACGTCCAGACCTATGTACCGCATGGCCTACTCGCCTCCGATTCGTATTGAGGCACTGGGAATCCAACCTCGTTGCTACGAAATGGCGAGTGGCCTCTTCTACATACCATCCCTATGGGCTTTTCCGAGGTGGCTGCCACAGGACTTGAACTTGGACATCCCGCGCTTTCTTGATCAAAGGAATGCTGCACTGACTCGAACCCTCGTGACGGTTTGCTAGTGAATACAGATATGCTTATGAATGTCGAACGCTTCGGATGACCGATGGTAGGGGAGATAGTCGCCGCTCAGGAGACCGCCCCCAACGTGCGCCCGATCCACGTTTCTGCAAGAGATGTTACAGTCAGCTTTGGTCCAGTGATGGCTCTTGATGGATTTACTGCGGACATTCCCCGAGGCATCGTCGGCCTCTTGGGACCGAACGGGGCCGGAAAGAGCACTTTCATCAAGGCTTCGCTGGGACTTATCAGCCTAAACAAGGGAACGATATCGGTCGGCGGATTGGACTCCCAAACCCAAAGCCTCCAGATTCGAGACAGCATCGGTTACATGCCCGAACATGATTGCCTGATACCGTCCGTCAATGCGGTGGAGCTCGTGTCCTATCTGGGAATGATATCGGGCATGACGTCACTTGACGCTATGCAGCGCAGCCATGAGATGCTGGATTTTGTGGGAATTGGTGAGGAGAGATACCGACCGATCAAGTCGTATTCAACCGGGATGAAGCAGAAAGTGAAGCTAGCGCAAGCGATTGTTCACGATCCCAAACTCATGTTCTTAGACGAGCCGACAAGCGGCATGGACCCTCAAGGACGGGAGGAGCTCCTTGGCCTCGTGACGAAGATGGCGTCCTCCGAGAAGACGATAATTGTCTCGTCTCATATCCTCCAGGACGTCGAGCGGATCTGCGATTACGCAATCATAATCGATAGCGGGAAGCTGGTTCGTTCCGGTGAGATGAAGACTCTATTGGCTGGCGAACAGGGGGTTCGGAGCCTGATTATTCGAGGCAGCGCAGAGGCCTTGTCACGATATGCGCAGGCTCTGGAGCGGGCGTGCCGAATAGTCGAAAGAAAGGACGAAACCGGTAATCAGATCACTTTTCTGGTCCGGGGATGCGAGGACGGTAAGAAGGTCTTCCAATTGGCCGCTGAGAATGGCGTGCAAGTGAGGAGTTACCATCCGGAGATGCTGGACCTCGAAGAGGTGTTCCTGCGCGCTTTCAGAGGAGGCGAGAGAGATGGGCATTAGTCCTATCGAGTATCACGCCTGGAAGGGTGAGAGGACCGCCCAGAACCTTCGGCTCTACGTCATCGCTCGAAGCGTATTCAGACACAAGATCGGGTCGCCCGGAGTAATCATACTTCTCGTCATCGGCTTCCTGATAGTCCATGCATTTAGTCTGATAACGATTGTCCTCCTCTCTCACGAGGAGTTGAAGGCCTCCGACATGAACTCCTACCTGGGAGGAGGTTTGTTCGTGATTTTTTCCATGTTGCTGGCAGCTATTGTAACGTCCGACCTCATATCGGAGGATTTGGCCAGCAGTTCTTTTGTGCTCTACTTCTCAAGAGCTCTTAAGGTTAGGGACTATCTTGCCGGCAAGGCTGCCGGCGCGCTGCTGGTGATGAGCCTCTTCTGCGCACTACCCCCCGTCATCGTTGCCTTCGTCTCGCTATTGACACAGACCGGCAGCGACTATTGGGACGGCTTCGGAGTCTTGGGGAAGACCGCTTTGGTAGGTGCCCTTGTCACATTGTTCTTCGTGCCGTTCGGCATGATGATCTCATGCTTCACCAGGAGGAAGAGTTATGCAGCGGTTGGCACCTTCATGTCTTTCTTCGTCTTGGTCGTAGTCGCGGCCTTATTCTCTCAGTTCTCCCGGGGATGGAGGGTCATAAGCCCCATAGATGCGCTGACATATCTCTTCAGCTGGTTTTTCGGCGAACCGGTTCCAAGCTATGTCGATAAGGGAGCCCTTGGGCTTATTGTGGCATCCCTAATCATCGTTCCGGCCATTGTCGTATACTACAGACTGACGAGGCAGGCGGTGGGCAAGTGACAGCCCAAGAGAATGTACCCTCGCCCATCATTCAGGCACAATCCCTCAGCAAATGGTACGGGCAGGTGATAGGTCTCAACGGCTTCGAGCTGAGAGTGATGCCAGGGATAACTGGCATAGTCGGCCCAAATGGTTCCGGCAAGAGCACATTCTTCAAGCTCGTACTCGGCCTGATCAAACCTAATGCTGGCAGCATAACCGTGCTCGGCAGGAGCCCGTGGAAGAATTCTGACCTGCACTCATCGATCGGATTCTGCCCGGACTTCGAATCGCTTCCTGGGGATTCGACCGGCCGAGAGTTTCTGACCCTCGTCGGAAGACTCCATATGATGCACGGGACCGCTCTATCAAAACGCATCCAAGAGGTCGTCAAACTGGTTGAGATGGAGCAAGCCCTCGACAGGAAGACAGGGGTTTACAGCAAGGGAATGAAGCAGAGAATGAAGATCGCCGGTGCCCTGCTACATGACCCTGCGCTTCTCATACTCGACGAGCCGCTGAGCGGGACTGACCCACTGGTGCGGAAAGACCTCATAGACCTCATAAAGAGGCTCAACAAGGAACTCGGACACGATGTTATCGTCAGTTCTCACGTCTTGTTCGAGATCGAGCGGATGACGCACAATGTTGCATTGGTCTACAAGGGGAGAGCGGTGGCGTCTGGAGACATAATGGAGATAAGGAATCTCATGGACAGCCACCCTCACAACATCATCATAGAGGGCAGCAGGATCAATGCTCTGGCCAAGACCCTGCTTGACCAGATCTATGTCGTGTCTGTATCGTTCAACGACAGCAAAGATAGTGTGACTGTCCAGGTGTCCAAACCCGAGGATTTTTTCAACGACCTTCCATCGCTCATAGACAAGACCCAGTGTTCCGTGAACAAGATGTACAGTCTGGATGACAACTTGGAAGCCGTTTTCAGATATCTCGTGGGGAGGTAGATGCATGGATCTGAAGAGAGTCCTCGTTGGGATATTCGCGCTGACATTACATTCGACAAAGAAGCTTCTCTACGGAAAGAAAGTGATTATAACGGTTCTTGTCGCACTGTTCGTTGCGGCAGTCATGGGCTATGCGGGGTCACAGAGCCATGATCCCCTAGATGATGGGACCAACCTGATGGACACTCTGATTCTCTTCTTCTTCATGCCGGTAATGGCGATGATCTTTGGCTCCTCTCTGATTCGGGACGAGATTGACGACAAGAGCATAACGCATGTTGCGACCGCGCCTCTGGACCGTGCATTCTCATATTTGGGATACTACCTGCCTTTGGCAATAGTCGTCGCATTGTCGATGGTGGCGATCAGCTCCGTTGGCATGCTCGCCTTCTTCGGACAGCATGGCTTTGGTACTGAGTCGCTCGAGATCTACCTTTCATTCATCGCCCTCGTAGTCATAGGCTCTTTCGTGTATTCGTCGCTGTTTCTGGCAATCAGTGTATTGTTCAACAAGCCCGTGATGGTCGGCCTATTCTATGCGTTCATTTGGGAGGGATATATCGGGTCGCTGCCGGGTGCGATTCAGAATGCATCTGTCAAACACTATCTGAGGAGCCTTGGATCTAGGTGGGTGGAATTCGGGGATATCAGCAGGTGGGACCAGGCGTCCAGCGCGTGGGGTTCCGCCGCGCTGTTGATCGCGCTGACGATCTTCCTCCTAGTTCTGGGAGCCTACCTCTTCAGGGAGAAGGAACTCGCCTAGCGAAGTTTTCCCAACGGAAGGATACCTAAATGAAAGCGATCGTATGCACAAAATACGGATCACCGGAAGTCCTTCAACTAGCACAGGTGGAAAAACCTGTTCCCAGGGACTATGAAGTACTGATAAAAGTCTATGCGACAGCCGTAACAGTCTCGGACTGTTTCGTCCGAAGTGGCAAAGTAAATATCCTGCTATGGATCCCCATGCGAATATTCGTTGGTTTCAGGAGACCAAGACACCCCGTACTGGGGCTGGAGCTGGCCGGAGAAATAGAAGCAACAGGCAAAGATGTAAAACGATTCAGAAAAGGTGACC
>Ga0315268_10002201_pt1 | contig 22206 bp, 7 predicted proteins | sample C1_top_MG_FD_204535 | JGI IMG/M metagenome (GOLD analysis project Ga0315268, IMG submission 204535) | Sediment microbial communities from Yellowstone Lake, YNP, Wyoming, USA - C1_top | ecosystem: Environmental > Aquatic > Freshwater > Lake > Sediment | place: USA: Wyoming | collected 2017-08-01 | reverse complement strand
CTAAACTCCTTCTCTTCCCCTGCCTAGCCTTACTCATGCATCTTTTCCATGATCCTGTTTTTTTCCAGGAGAATGAGGTATCTGGAATGCAGCGGCTGGGGCAGCATCATTTTCCATTGCTCGTCCGGTTCGGTATACAGGCAGTAAACGCCGATGGGGGTATCGGCAGGTTTTTCCACCCTCAATTTTTGTTTTTGGCCGGGCACTATTACCTGATAGGCAAGAATACTGGGATCTGGAGGATCTTTAAAAACTATGCCGGTAACATCCTGATAGCTTTCAGTCAAAAATGCCTTCTCGTTCACGGAGCGAACCAAAACGTAAACTGGGTTGCCTCTATTCATATCGTAGTCCGCCTTAACGGTCAGGGTCATATGCGCGCAGCCACCGGCCACTGCCAGCACCCCTAAGAGCAGCATACACCCGGCCAGCCGTTTGACCCATCCCGGCGAGGGTGTTCTCCGAATCCCCTTACCTATGCTAATAACGTACATTTGAATAACTCCTATAACCTCTATAACTCCTATAACTCCTATAACTCCTACACGGCGCGATAAATACGCGACCCAATAGCCCCCCTCACGCTTTTTGGAAGAAACCCTTTTGAAAAAGGGTTTCTTCCAAGCCATCTTCCCAAAACTTTTAAAAGTTTTGGGAAACAGGGAGCCCCTGTGGCGGGGGTTTAAGGGGAAAACCCTTTTTCAAAAGGGTTTTCCCCTTAACTTAATGACATTGCCCTTCAGCGGGCGAGGGCTGACGATCCCTGATTTTTTGATTGAACCAATTGGAACAAAGCCCAGGGATCAGTTTTCATAGCGAACTTTATGGTCAATAGATCCGCGCTCCCATTGGCAAAAGCTTCTTTCATTCGCCACCCTACCACGTTCTCATTGAGTGTTTCCCCCATACGCAGAAGCTGGTAGAAGCTCCAGCAGGATTCAGGGGCCGTGATAGCCCGATAATTTTTCCTGGAGTTGATGGAAGTTATAAACTCCACTCCCACCATTGCATTTGGCTCCTTCCACCATTCGAACTCAAACTCGTGCCAGGCAGGCTGCTGATTAAAGCCGAAAACAGCGGATTTCCCGGACTTCAGGTAGGACAGCACCACAATCGGTCCTCCCAGCTCGCTTTGCGGCAGCACAAAGGGCTTGATGGTAAATTTTATCGGTTTTGGGGCACCGTTCTCGTCCCAGAAGGTTTTTCCGATCCTTATCAGCGCATTCACCATTTCCAGCATATTCTGGGGCATATGCAAAGAGCCTGAAGCCGCCTGCCGGGGGAACCAGGTATCACCCGTTTTCAGGCAGACAGGTGCCAGATACTTCTGGAAGGTTTTCCAAAATTCACCATGTGGGTGGACTAAAGATTCCATCTCTGCCAGGGTAACTTCATTGGCTGCCTCTGTGTTGAAGGGAAATTTATTGATAACCGTCTGTACATTCGATACCCAGAGCTGCTTGGACACCTTATCGACCATGGCCTGCACCTCGGTCAGCCCCTGAAGGTATGCATCACGGACCGGTGCCCTGAAAATTTCCTGCCATTCGGGACCGATATCGACATTCTTCAGCCACATCTCGATCAGATTCAGGTAAGAATCATCCTCATTGCGGAAAATGGCCAGACTCATACGGCCAAGCGGTGATAACTGGCGTTTCAATTCATTGGAGTCATCCATCGCGTTTTTGGGCACGAAAGGTTTGTCACCTTTTAAATCCTCCTGCATCTGCCCTAGAATGGCTTTGTATTTCTCAAGTTCCGGATAGAGACCTTTTCGTTCCAGCATCAGGCGCTGGATAAAATCGAAGGTGTGCAGTTTGGCTGCAAACGTCTGGAAGTAAGGGTTAGCCTCAAGATTCAAATCGGTATTCTCTTTGATTGATACGAGGAATTCCTGAAACGGTGATGAGGGAAGCTGCATCTGGGTCAAGACATAGTTCAGCCCACCGGGAGATGAGGATTTTATCTCGAACTGGTGATAATAATTCTGGTACTCGGAAATATAATCTTCGGCATAGGCCTTGATCTCCTTGGAGATGAAATCAGAGAAGAGCATCTTTATATCTTCAGCAACATCGAGTTTCGCCAGAAGATCAGGCAATTCGAGCAGGATCGGTTTGATTGACTCGTTAAAAGCTGCCCTGGTATATACACCGGGGACAATCCCCTTGCCGTTAAAGAACCAAAGGCCATTGTTACCCGGGTTCATGACCAGGTCGGGATACGTCTTCCCCGGCGGGAAGAATAACAGGCCATCGTTCTGTTTATTATTCTGGTTTATAAAATCCCACATGAACAAACTCATCCGGCTGCGGTCAATCAGCGTGTTCCACTCTTTGCTGCTGAAGGAGAACTCCTTGTCAGCGAATGTAAAGAGAAACTTTTTGTCCGTTGCCAGCGGGGCTCCCGTTGCCAGCGGGGATCCCGCCGCCAGTGGGGCTCCCACCTGCCCAGACTTGAGGGCCTCCATGGTTTTGATGTTTTCCAGGAATTGGGAGAGACTATAGCCGCCAGCGGGGCTCCCGTTGCCAGCGGGGCTCCCGTCGCCAGTGGGGTTCCCACCTGCCACATCCGGGTAGTCCATGTTCAACTGCTGTACAAAATCGAGGAATTCCCGAATGGATTTTTGCTGTACGTCAGATGACTCCTTATCTTGCGCAGTTCCTGCGATATGAAATATGGATGGAGCCTCCTCTTCCAGTAATCTGCCTATCTTCATATTGAAGTCATAATGCTCGTATTCTTTGATATCCTCCATGATCAGGCCGCCCTGTTTTTGCAACTCCTGCAATTTAGCCTGAGTAATGAACGGCTCTTTGGTAGAGTTTGTCGCTTCACGGAGGAAAAGCATCCATTGCTGACGATTAAAAGAAGGGGGCAGGATCGGCAGAGATTTCGTATAGGGAGGGGTAAGAGCATACAAAGAACTATCATTATATTTTATGTAATCTTTGATGAAGTTTTCAGGAAAACTGAATCTTTGCTTCCATTCCGAAATGTGGTCAAGAATGAATCTGCCCAGATCATTATGCTGTGAGGCATAAATCAGCCCAAGGATATAGACCACCTTTTCAGCTTCAACATTTTCCCTGACCTGTTTCAACTCAGGGAGCAGGTAAAATTCGCGGATATCTTTTATGAGCCGCTGACGGTTACTCTCGTTCATCTGAGGAAAATAATTGGGGAACAAGGCCAGGAGGGGATGTGTTTTCAGCCTTTCAGTGCAATTGAGGAGGAGGTTATGCATAGCCTCATCATATCGAGCGGTCTGAGTGGCCGGAGTCGCCTCCATCGTATCCATTCTGTCATCTATTTTCGTAAGCAGGCTGCGCTCATAGAAATATCCGCAGCCCAGATAGAGTAGCCCCATACCGAGGATAGCGGCAGCAGCCTGCTTATGTTTCAAGAGCGGATCATATTTGATTTTTTTGATCACCACGGGTGCTGCAAATGGGTTGGAAATATTGCTGTCTCCTCCTTCCTCCCGATGAGAGGCCAGAGTGAAGCGGATGATTTCGGGAGCAGGTGACAGGGGATCGGGAGCCTGCAGGATATTGATGAACAGGGACAGGGTTGAAAAGAGTTCAGGTGCCCGCCGCAGGAAAGAGACGATTTTCATATAATCTGCGGCTGGCAGGGTGGTCAGGGCAAGGCTCAGGTATTTTTCGTATGGTTCCAGACAGGTGCCGGCGGGGCGGGCGTCAGTTGAATTCTCCGTATCCTTTTTCGAAGGAAACTCCAGTTTTAAGGAAATGTTGTTAGAGCGCAAAAAGTTGGAAAACTCCGCAAACCCCTCTATCTGGTCCATGTGCGTCAAGGCAATGCCTGCCTTAATCGGTTTTCGACGAATCTGGGCGATGAGGTTGATTTTTCCCCGCAGCATCTGCGCCTGCCTTTTCAGTGATTCAGGGGTATCGGACTGAAAAGCCGTTCCATTGAGAGCAATGACGACAACCGGCTCTTTTCCTTTGAAGAGCGGCTTCCAGAGCTTTAAAAGAGCCGCGCGTGCCTGCCTTGAGGTATCGCCGAGCAATGATGCGCAGATTTCCTGCACCACCACCCTGGAGCCAAGGTAAATCTGCAGGAGCGGGCTGGCTGTATAACTTGGGTAGAACTGATGCGCATTCCCCTGCCAGTCCGTGTAATTGTCTATTAAAAGGCTCTTGCCGACTCCTGACTCGCCAAAGACCACAAAGGGATCATAAAGCATGATGGAGCGGCGGAACTTAGGGGGAAGATCCCGCAGAAATTCTTTCCATATCCTGGCCAGGCTCCTCCCTGACAGGGTCTTGTGTTTCGCTTCCTGACCAGCGGCAACAAGCTCTCGCCGGCCCCTGCGCCGCATAAGGAAAAACACCACAAGTGCGATGAGAAGCGCTACAGCCACCAGCCCTACAACGCAGTAAAGCCAATTTATCCTGCCCGAAATGTCCTTTAAAAATGGAATAATACCCAATCCTTGAATTGCTTTAAGAGGCTGCATATCTGACTCGACCTTTATAAAAGAAGTTATCAGTTTGAAGTTTTCAGTTATCAGTATTTTCATTCGTAGCCGATAACTTATCATTGATCACTTGCTTTTTATCGATAACTGTCTTTACTGAAAACTGATAACTGAAAACTGATAACTGAAAACTGACAACTGATAACTGAAAACTGACAACTGATAACTGTCTTTACTGATAACTGTCTTTACTGAAAACTGATAACTGAAAACTGATAACTGTCTTTATCATCCGCAGTTATTATCACCGTATCCCCTTCCTGGATACTTCCACCAATAATCCTCTCAGCCAGAGGGTCCTGGAGCCTGTTCTGAATCACCCTCTTCAGCGGTCGTGCGCCATAGAGCGGGTTGAAGCCCTCGAAGGCCAGAAGCTTTTTTGCATCGTCCTGTATCTCTAACTGAATTTTATGCTCTATAAGGCGCTTCTTCAGCCGGTTAAGCTGAATATCGACAATAGGGGCCATTATTTCAGGTGTGAGCTGGCGGAAAATCAGAATATCGTCGAGGCGGTTTAAGAATTCCGGGCGAAAATGCGAACGCACCGCCTGCATAATGCCCTCATTCATCATCTGCATCTCTTCCTCGGTTTGGGCAGGCTCGATGCACGATGCCCCAAGGTTTGAGGTCATGATGATAATGGTGTTTTTGAAATTCACGGTCTGGCCCTGACTGTCGGTCAGCCTTCCGTCATCGAGGAGTTGGAGAAAAAGGTTGAATACATCGGGATGTCCTTTTTCGACCTCGTCGAATAAAACAACGCTGTAGGGTTTTTGCCGGATTTTATTGGTCAGGACACCGCCTTCCTCATACCCGACGTAGCCCGGAGGTGCACCAACCAGACGGGCAGCGGAGTGCTTTTCCATGAATTCACTCATGTCGATACGAACCAGGGAACGCTCATCGTCGAACATAAACTCTGCCAGAGACTTGGCCAGCTCCGTTTTTCCTACCCCGGATGGACCCAGCATCAGGAAGGAAGCAATGGGACGGTTTGGGTCCTGCACTGCGGCGCGGGATCTTCGCACGGCCCTGGCTATGGCCGAGAGGGCCTCGTCCTGACCGACAACCCGCTGTCGCAGATGATCCTCCAGATGCAGCAGCCTGTATCTTTCTTTCGAGATCATCTTCGAAACAGGAAAACCGGTCAGCCGTGAAACCGCAGCCGCTATATCCTGCTCATCGATGGCATCCGGTAGGAAGCGGCTGACGGAAACATCTATATCCGCGTACTCTTGCAGGGTTTTTTCACACGCAGGAATAATTTTATATTGCAACTCGGCAACACGGGAAAAATCCTCTTCCCTGATCTTTTGCTCCAGCTCCCGCCTGGCCTCTTCCAGGGTCTTTTTGGCTTCCTGAACCGCGAGTATGGCCCCCTTTTCTCTTTCCCACTTTTGCGTAAATTCTTTGCTTTTGGCCTTCAGTTGCTCAAGTTCCTGCTTTAAAAGGCTTACCCTCTCCTGAACAGATGCATCGCTTTCCTTTTCCAAAGCGCGGATCTCTATCTCCAATTGAAGAATACGGCGGTCTATTTTGTCTATCTCTTCAGGCTTGGAACACAGACCGATCCGAAGGGAGGCCGAGGCCTGATCGATGAGATCTATGGCCTTGTCAGGCAGGAACCTGTCCATGATATAGCGTTGTGAAAACTTGACCGCTGCGCTCAGTGCGCTGTCCAGAATCCGCACACCGTGGTGGACCTCGTATTTTTCTTTAACTCCACGCAGGATGGACAGGGTTTCGTCAGTGCCTGGCTCGCAGACCTCAATTGTCTGAAAACGGCGCATCAGTGCTCCGTCTTTTTCGATATGCTTTCGGTACTCTTCCAGTGTTGTGGCACCCAGGCAGCGGATTTTTCCCCGCGAAAGTGCCGGTTTGAGGAGGTTGGCAGCATCCACGGCCCCTTCAGCCCCGCCTGCTCCGATGAGCATATGAATCTCATCGATAAACAGAATGATATTTCCCGCATCGATAACCTCCTGCAGCACCTGCTTGAACCGCTCTTCGAATTCACCCCGGTATTTTGCGCCTGCAAGCAACTGGCCCATATCGAGGCTGAGGATGGATGCGGACTTAAGGTCATCGGGAACATCTCCCTGCACGATCCGCAGGGCCAGACCCTCCGCAAGAGCGGTTTTCCCGACACCCGGCTCTCCGATAATGATGGGATTGTTCTTCAGGCGGCGGCTTAAAACCTGTATGACCATACGGATTTCGGCATCTCTGCCAATAACGGGGTCCAGTTCAGCCGCTCTGGCCGATTCCGTAAGATCAGTGGTATATTTGGCCAGGTATTCGAATTCTCCGGCTGCATTCTCACCCCCCTTAAACTGACGCTTAGGTGCCTCCTTGAGGAGAGTAATCAATTCATTTTCCTTAACGCCCGCTTCAACCAGGCAGGAGTGGATTTCTCCGTTATCGAGCATGGCGAGCAGCAGGTGATTGATTCCGATATATTTGTCTTCCGCTCTTGCGGCAGCCTCTTGCGCCTGGATAAATATCTTTTCCAGGTCGCGGTTAATGGGTGTCTGCTGGGTATCCATAAGTGCCTTGGGCTGGGTGAGAAGGTGGCTCCCTATCTGTGCTCCAAGTGAATCCAGATGAGCGCCAGCCTGGGTCAGATACCGATGAGCGGGGCTTCCTTCCTGCTCAAGCAGGCTGAAGAAAAGATGCCACGCAGTTACAAACTGATGCTCCTTTTTTACAGCGAGCCGGCAGGCCCGCTCGATAGCATCCTGTGCTTTCATGGTGAATTTTTCAATAATCATTGCTCACCTCTCCAGGATTGGGATTTTATAGTAGTAGGCACAAAGGGGCAGGTAGTAGGCACAAAGGGGCAAAGGCACAAAGGCACAAAGTTTTTTTCTTTCCCCTTTGTGCCTGCTCTGTCCGTAGCATACACAACTTTAAAACCGCTATAGGAAAAAATACCCTACAGCTCGATTTTTCTTGCTGTTTTGGTACTGAGGCTTGACTTAGACCAGAGTGGGTACCGCGGAGAGTGGATATACCTGACGGCATTATGAAGAGAACATTATCAGGGGTTTTCAAGCAGCGACTCTTCATTATCTATTTCCCTTACCATAACCACCAAACAGAGCATTCACCTTGCACAGAAGAATAGTGGTAAGCACGGTGCGGATACCGGCACGTTTTCCTTAAAAGCGGAAATTGTTTCACTTACTTAGATCTTATACCTGATATATTACAGTAAGTGAATAGATAAATCAAGAAAATTTGGGTAAATTAAATGAGAGGTAGGGGGACAGATTTGAAATCTGTCCCCTTTCAAGCACTGTGCCTGCTATATCCGTAGCATACACAACTGCAAACCGCTATAGAAGTGCTCTAAAAGGCACCCATTACCGATTTCTCAATCATGCACGATCTCAATCTGTGGTGCCTTTGCCCCATGAACCCTGAGTAATTACCCTCTAGAAAAGCCAGGTAAGGGCCAGGGATGTCAGGGGGACGGTATCATTGAAGCTGCCACTGTTATCGAATGATTTTCGTTCCTGGGTTATGTCCAGGCGCATATTATCCAGGGTATCGCCTGCCAGGACCCCGATACCATACGTTATCCCTTTGACATCAGGCCGCCAGTTGGTGGTTTTACTCTGTGCAGATGGCCCTGAAGTATAATAGCCGAGGCGAAATGAGGTCTTTTTCAAGAGAGCGTTCTCCCTTATGATCTCAAATTCGAGGCCGAATGAAATTTGCCCATAGCTGAATTTTTGCCCGCACTTTTGTGCGCCTCCCCAGTCCGTGTTTCCATACTGGGTGGCAAAGAGGAGCGTAGACCCTATCGAGGTAAATTCCCTCATCAGAGAAAGACCAAGATCGTAGCTTGCAGGCTTATCGAAGAAAAGCCGGGCAACGGCCTTATCATTATCGGCCTGCATGGCCGCAGCAGCGATGTCGGAGGATGACTTTAAACGGTAGGTTCCTCCGAATCTCAGTTTATAAGGCCAAGGCTCATTATCGAAATAGGTAAACAAAGCTCCGATTGAACCTGAAAACCCATTGTCGCCCTCTTTGGCTATCGAGTATCCCTTCGCATTCCCTGCGTCGTCTCTCAAGATTATCCTGGAGCCATCGATACCGATATGCACCCAGTCCACAGATCCGCCGATTTTCAAACTGCCGTCAAAGGTGGATACGGCAAAAGGAAGAGAGAGGGTTTGAATGACTTCATCCACCTTACCCCAGGCTACGTTATGTATGGAAGGGTCAAGGTCGCTGGCCCAATACTTGACTGTGTAGGGAGGATAGTAAAAGAGTCCGATCCCAAATTCGTCATAACTGATCTGGCCCCCCATAAACCATGCGTTGCTCCCCGCCTTTAGAGATCCGCCTTCTTTGTCCCTGGTTGCTGCCTGAGACCACTCAAAAGTGAGACTATGGTTGTCTTCTCCAGCCAGTCCGGCAGGATTGTACCAGGCAGCGGATGCATCATCGGCGATTCCCGTAAAGGCTCCTGCCAGTGCTTTGGCCCGAACGCCGGGATAACTCATGAACGGGTCGGCCAGGGATGGAGACACGGAGAGTGCCATCAGAAAAAAAGCGGCAGCCAGGGTAAAGAGGATTTTAAGCTTTTTGGATACGGGGATACCTTGATGCTGGATAGTGAATACCAGCATCAAGCATCCAAGTAAAACAGTTATCAGTTTGAAGTCATCAGTTTTCAGTTTTTCGCTGATACCGGATGCTGGTTGCTGGTTGCTGACCATGTCTTTACTGATAACTGATAACTGATAACTGATAACTGTCTTTTCTTCTGATAACTGATCACTGATAACTTCCTTTAGGCGGCTATAGCCATAGCTGCTGCCAACAGCTTCTATAAAGCAGTTGGTATCGAGCTTTGACATTACCTTATCGATACCGCTCTGTTTGCTTTCCGGCTGACTGGCGAAGAGTGCGAAGTCTGTGCAGTGACTGGTCTTGAAGGTAGTGATGTTCTCATTGGTATTGACAACGCCGAAGATCCCCTGGCTACTCCATATACCGGAACTCTTGTCAAGATACATTGGGGTACGCATGCTCTTGTCAGTTACCGGAATACGTATTTCGATGAGATTGGTAAAACCGCTGGCCTCAAGCTCCTCGCCGTTATCCTTGATCAGCGAGACAGTGACAATCGCTCCCGGCCCATGAGCGGTGGCTTTCGTAGCAGTCAGGCAGGCTGTGAGGGAATTGATGCCAAACCTGTCCCTGATCTCCTGCAGACTCTTCGATGTGAGAACCGCTTTCGCGTCATCTTGCGCCGGGCCGCCGATCTGGCATCTGTAGTTCGGGTCCTCCATGCACGTGGGATCGAGCAGGTCTATTTTAGTAATCGAAAGCTGGACGTCCTCAAAGCTGTTAGCCTGCAAATTTTCGGCAAGGGCGGCTCCTTTCCTGGCAATTTTCTCCATCACCCTGCGTATCGATGCAGCCTGGTCAGATGAGATGCTGCCTCTGCCTGCCTGATGGGTCACTTCGTTCAGCACCTCGACCGCCTTGTAAATATGCTCTTGGGTCAGGTCGGCAGAATCGGCGATCGCTTCCAGAATGGTTAAAACCATAGTTGTCTGGCTATTTGTCAGTTTTTCGCTGGTCGAGGCAGGATCAGCTATCACGACATTATCCAGTGCCCCAAGTAACTGATTTACCTGCGGTCCGCTCACATCACCGGAATTAAGATGATTATTTATAGCCTTCAATACATTGGAACGCTGGACCGAATCCAGGTTCAATTGAGAAACACCGGCGATCTGATCGATCGAAGCATTATTGGGATCTTGAATGATCTTTTCCTCTTCCGGCTGCGGATCTTTCCGGTGACTGTCATCGATATTCTCAAAGCCGCTGCTGATGATCAGTTTGACATCATCCTCGGCGGTAGTGTTGGCTATGGCAGCTTTGGCGGTAAAAATTCCCTCCTGCCGGGGTGTCCAGGTGAAGGCGCGAGCCGGATATCCCAAGCCTTCTGCCTGCTTCAGGCCGTTTTCATCGAAAATGGTCCAGTCGCATTCCCAATTCTCGCTGGCCCTGTCTCCTTCTGAGACTGTTACCTCCAGGCTGATGGGAAAGCCGGGACTGCCGCTTTTATCAGTGCCCGCATGCACGGAGAACTGATTTTTTCCGGTTACGGTAATAACAAAATCAATGTCCGTATATACTTTCTGATCCATAACCCGCAGTGTCACCTTGTGGTCCCCGACGACATTGTCCGAAGTCTCACCCAAGAGTGCTGCCGTGCCATCTCCATTGTCCGTCAGCTTCAGCCATTCAGGCATGGTCAGACTGGTGATGGTCAAAGTATCGTCCAGGTCCTGGTCAACCGCTTCGATCTGGTAAGAATACGTGGCCGGGACCTGAACACTGGTAATGGGGTTTGTTATAAAGACCGGCCTTTCATTATTCGCCTGCACACTGATAACCACGTTTTCCCTATTCAGAGAATCCATGTTCAGAGAATCCATTGGCCCGTCATTTACCTGGAAGGAGAAAGTATCGTCGTAGGTGGAACTGTAGTTGCCAGGTACATAGATGATCCGCCGGTTAGGGTCGGTAACGACGGGGTTTTCGATCAACAGAACAGCCCCCTTCTTGTATCTGCGGGCAGGAGCGTTGGCATCTGCGACGTACTGAAAGAGGGTGCCGTATTGGGGAGCCAGACAAAGCCTGCTTTTGAGCCTGCTGTTGGGAAATGTGAGGCTGTGATTGGGGAAGTTAGGATCTGCATCAATGTCGATGCCTCCTTTCAAGGTGAGGATAATCGGTGTATCCTCATTCGTGGATTGCGCGGTATCGACATCGTCCCCCGTACCATTCGAATCCTGGGCGACGAGGGGCGGGTTATCCTGAAATTCATACGCTCCAATGTCGGGAAAAATCTTATACCGCCTGTTAATCAGGCTATTTCCGCTTGAGTTGAATGGCCTTCGGACACCCGCTGAATCCTTTCTGACAGCATTGGGGTCTTTGACATATTTGATGATAGAATTCGGATCAGGGTCTCCCGCATTAATACAGGGGGAAGCAGGCAGCAATGACCATGACCATGATTTGGCCAGAGAACCCTCGATCACACCCGCCTGGGGAGAAGGTAAAACAAACTGCGGGTCAGAGTCTTTATTTTCCACATAAGCGCCATCGTAGATCGATGGATCGACTCCAGCAAAATTCTCTTGGCCGCCTTGCACATCGCAATAATAAAAAGCAGGGTTCGAACCCCTATCCTCACGATAAACCTGCTCATCCTCTCCATCAGCATTCTCGTTGCCGTACAAAATAGTATTCTTTAGGATCGGACTTGAGGAATAGCAGTACATACCGCCACCCTTTGGAGATAAATTCCTGCTGATGGTAGTATGTATCAGCTTCGGGTGAGAATTTTCATGATAAATCCCGCCACCCTTGGATATGCTGTAATTATTCGTTATGACGCTGTTTATCAGCGCAGGACTCGAATCCAGCATATAAATTCCACCGCCCATCTGGAAACTTTTATTTCCGCTGATGAGCATGTTTCTCATTTCCGGATTGGAGTTTTTTTTACAGCAAATCGCGCCGCCATCATTGGAAGCACTATTATTGCTTATGGTAATATCCATCAGCACCGGATTGGAGTTTTCACAGTAAATCGCGCCACCATCATAAGCACTATTATTGCTTATGGTAATGTTCAGCAGCGCAGGGCTTGAATTTTTTAAATAAATCCCGCCGCCGGAAATAACTTCATTCCCGCTGATAGTGCAATGACTGATGGTCAGGTGAGAGTAATTCGTTGCACTGACAGACCCAAGCCCGGTAAAACTGTTTACACCCGCGAGACTGCAATACGAAAGCACAGATGGGGAGGGATAGGTATACGTATTGGGATCTCCAGAATAGAGAGAAGGATCAACGAAGGCTATGCCTCGCCATTTCGTGCCTTTGAAGATAATCGGCTCATCCGCAGTACCTTCTGCCAATAAGGTTCCACACACAACCATTCCCAAATCATCCTCAAATTCCAGGGTGGTTCCGGCGTTGATTTTCAGGATGCCATTCGGTCTTACCACGATAGCCGGAGTATGGGTTCCTCCCCCGGATTTTATGATTACCTCTTTATAGTTCCACTCGGTATAACCGGTAATCTCACTAGCCGGATCATTAACGTCTATTTCCTTGAAACCGGGAACGATCACGTTGATGGTAAATTCCTGCTCGTCATGCCCGCCTGCGGCATCATTTGCCTGAATCTTTACCGTATTGCCGGCTGTGCCGGTATTGTAAGGCGTGGGACTGCCTGATAATACTGCCGTACCATCGTGATTGTCCGTCAGCTTCAGCCAATTGGGCAAACTTTCCCCTGCGGTAATGGCTATCTTATCATCCGTGTCCCCATCCGACGTTGTGATATCATAGCGGTATTCTGTTCCTGTTTCGGCTGTCCCTGGTGGCGGAGTACTCGTAAACTTCGGTACATCGTTGGCAGCGGTCACAGCGATTTTCACGATTTCCGTGTTGCTCGAATCCAGCTTTGCGTCACTCACCTTACAGGAGAAGGCATCCGTGTAATTACTGCTGCGATTACCCGGCTCATAGAGCAGCTTGTGCTGGAGGTCGGCCACTATCATGGAGTGGTTCGGATCGATTGGGTCGCCCTTATACCCCAGCGCGGCAGCATCGTATTGATAGAGTTTACCTGCGGGCAGCACGGACACCTTGTATGCAAGAGCGGTATCCTGATCTTTATCATGCCCGCAGCTCAAGGTTATTTCCAGAGGTGGATCTTTTTCGTCCAGAGTACAGGTTCTGTTGGGGTCTGTGTTGGGATTATCGCCGATCCAGGGTCTGTCGTTATCAGCGGTCACAGCAATATGCACTGTCTGCGTATTGTTCGAATCCAGATAGGTGTCATTTACCTTGCAGGAGAAGGCATCCGTGTAATTACTGCTGCGATTGACCGGCGCATAGATCACTCGATGGTCTGGGTCTGTCACGGCAAAGTGGGTTGAATCGATTTGAGTACCCTTACCACCCGCCCCTGTACACTGGTAGAGCTTGCCAGCCGAGGGCAGTGAAGAAACTTTATAGGCGAGGACAGCATCCTGATCATTATCATGGCCGCAGCTTAAGGTAATGGCGACCGGCAGATCTTCTTCATTCATGGTGATGGTCCTGTTTGGGTCCTGCCCCGGATCATCACCGATCCACGGTCTTTCATTATCAGCGGTCACATCGATATGCACGATCTCTTTATTGAGCGAATCAAAAACAGCATCGTTTACCGTGCAGAAAAAGGTATCGGTGTAGTCGTGGCTCCAGTTGACTGGCTCATAGACCACCCGGTGGCCGGGGTCTGTCACGATAAAGCCGTGGCCGGAATCGATCTGACTGCCTTTATGATCGCCTATCCCGGTGTACTGGTAAAGTTTACCGATAGCGGGTAGAGAAAGAACCTTATAGGCGAGCGTATCATCCTCATCCTGATCGTGGCCGACACTCAAGGTGATGGTGAGTGGAGGATCGTCTTCAGCCAGGGTGACAGTCCTGTTTGGGTCCTGACCCGGATCATCGCCGACCCACGGTCTGTCATTGGCAGCATCCACGCTGACCTGCACTACTTCACTGTTGTTCGAATCCAGGTACGTGTCACTTACCCGGCAGGAGAAGGTGGCAGTGTAGTCACTGCTGCGATTGGCTGGTTTGTAGACCACCGTTATTTGATCGGGGTCTGTCACTGCATAGGAGGTGCCTGGATCGATGATGTCTCCCTGGTGATCGGCAGCGTCGGTATCATACTGATAAAGAGTACCGTGAAAATCGGGATCGAAGGAGATTCTATAGTTGAGAGTAGTATCCTCATCATTATCATGGCAGGGACTGAGGGTGATTGCCACTGGCAGAGCATTTTCACTGACCAGCCGGGTTATCACAGGATCTTTGCCGGGATCATCGCCGATCCACGGTCTGTCATTATCGGCAGCTACATTGATATGCACGATCTCTTTATTGAGCGAATCAAGAGCACCATCGTTTACCGTGCAGGAGAAGGTAACATCGTAGTTTGCACTATGCGCAAGGTCTGGCTCATAGATCACCCTGTGCCCTGAATCGGTAATGGTAGAGTCTGCATCGGTGATTTCATTACCCTTACCCCCTCCGGCATCGTACTGATAGAGCTTACCCTCAGCAGGCCGGGTATCTATCCAGTAGGTGAGGGAATCACCTTCGGGATCACCGGCAGGGCCAAAGGTGATGGTGATCGCCTGCTCTTCATCGGTAGCGTTGGGATCTCTGATGATGTCCTGGGTTGATTTGCTGGAATCACTCCCCATATAAGGTGCATCATTATCGGCAGCTACATCGATATGCACGATCTCTTTATTGAGCGAATCAAGAGTCCCATCGTTCACCGTGCAGGAGAAGGTAACATCGTAGTTTGCACTATGCGTAAGGCTTGGCTCATAGATCACCCTGTGCCCTGAATCGATAATGGTAGGGTTTGCAGTGGTAATTTCAGTACCCTTAACCCCTCCGGCATCGTACTGATAGAGCTTACCCTCAGCAGGCCGGGTATCTATCCAGTAGGTGAAGGAATCACCTTCGGGATCACCGGCAGGGCCAAAGGTGATGGTGATCGCCTGCTCTTCATCGGTAGCGTTGGGATCTCTGATGATGTCCTGGGTTGATTTGTTCGGATCACTCCCCATATAGGGCGGGCTGCCGCCACCGGAATAGCGGATGGGCTTTGCCCTCTGCCGATTTTCCAGATATCCGGTCTCCTCATACCCGGTCTCCTCGCTCGTCATACCTAAACCGTAGAAATCGCCGCTGTAGCCCTCGTCGCTATAGTCTTGCTCGCCGGTATAGTCCTGCCCGGTGGTATAGTCCTGCCCGGTGGCCAGCGGCTCTGCCTGCTGCCCATTGACAGCTTGAAGTAAAAGGTTTTCCACTTTATTTGAGGCTACCTTAACCGGGACTGCACGGTAAGCGCTTTTCCCCCGGTCTGCGATGGATTGGTAAAATATTGCTCCCTGATAAGACGGTGAAGATGCCTTATGCACGGGGGGAGGGGAGACTTCTGTTTCTTCAGCAAAGCCGGAGGTGGCTCCTGAGCTGCTTGATAAGCTCTCATTATTCACCTGGCAGGAGAGGGAAGAGATGTACTCAGTACCACGGCTACCAGAACCAGATGGCAGCCGGAGCACACGATGGACAGTGTCCGGCACTCTATAAGAGTTCGAGTTACAGGTGTTCAGGCATATATCTGAGCAGGGTTGTGCGGTCTTTCGGCCACTCTCCATGCCCTGGTAAGGTCGTGCGGCATTCAGGTTCACAGCCATAAGGGAGACGGAAGTTTTTTTTTCAGTATTTTTGCCGGGGCCAGGAGTGACCGGGATCGGGATCTTCTTATTCGCATGCTTGCGATCCTGGTTGATATTTTTTTGGGGATTATTACCAGACCATAGTAAAATCCAGGCCCCCCCCACGGCCATAAGTAAAAAAAGGAGGCATAATGAATATAGGACAGCAGTTCTCAACAACTTGGTTTTTATCATATTGAAATAGTGAATATCACGTATTTTTTTGAAATATGCGGCCTTGCTTTTACATGGTTTATTATCCATCTACAGCCTCCTATCGGTTATATTCATCTAATAACGCCCAAATTTAGCATAGGTGAACTGGATTATCAACTAATAGAATAAACGCAATAGATATTTTCTATGCTGGATACTGGATTCCAGTGGTTCATTTATCAGGGCATTGGATGAGGGAGGTACGTTTTGGGAAGGTAAAGAGAGTTATAAAACCCTGGATGAAGCTATGCAGGATTTAGAAAAAGCTCTTACGGAATGGGTGGAACAAAATGAATGAGAGACGAAAAAGTATAATTATCGTGGCAATTGTAACTTATCAAATAATACTTGATTCCGTTTCTTTGCATCAGATATTAGCTTATCAAAGGAAATGATTTCAACGTAGGTTGTTAGGTTCTCGTTATAACCAAAATACCCCATGTTATCTGGTGATACAATAAGGCGAAAGTCTTCGGCTATTTCTCTTATTTTATTTGTTAGGTCACAGATTATATAGCTATAAAAAGGTGTATTATCCTTGATAGGGATAGGTCTCCCATTTTTATCTGGGACTTTGCCTCCTTTAATTTTTCTCACATAATCGTAAATTTGTGAAATTGGATTATCCTTTTCTTCAGAATAATCACTCCTGCAAGGTCTTTTGAATTCAATAATTACAACCGAAGAAAAGGGGGGATTATCATCAACAAATGCAAATGGTTGAGATTAGTGGTTAATAGATTTACTTCTAAAAGTTATATCAACCCGTTATCTCATCCATTTAATCATCATGCATGAAGCATCCTTCATTTTCCAGTTTACACTTTTGACAACTGGATTCCCGCTTTCGCGGGAATGACAGAATGCCGCAATCCAGTGTCATTCCCGCGAAAGCGGGAATCTAGAAAAAAACTACCAAAGGGCGATTACCAAAAAAGTGTCAACTATTTTTTGCCCATAATGAAGGATGCTGAAAATTTGAGGCAATTCCAAATGATCCTCTTGCTCGCTATGGATCTGCACAAAGCATAGATTTATCAAAATTGTCAACTACTTTTGTACAATTATGAAGGATGCCAAGGGTTTGGATACTAAATAAAAGTTAGACATTTCTCAATAGGCCAAGCCGCTGATGCCGGACACTAACATAAATCCGCTCAACCTATGCTTCGCTTTGCTATGAATTACGGCGAATTTATCTGGTAGACAGGTTGGGAATGGGTTCTTTGAGATTAAACGGCAATACAACTTCTAGGATATAAGTCAGAATTTACCTAAGTGTCTCTTACCTTGATTTACCCCCACATACTAAAAAATGTGGGGTTAGGCCATCTGGCCTAACCCCTTGTATTTACAAGCGCGCCTGGCCCGATTCGAACGGGCGGCCTACGGATTAGAAGTCCGTTGCTCTATCCAACTGAGCTACAGGCGCAAACAATGCTGCATATCACTACTGCGTACTTTTTCCGCCTAAATAATTAACATAACTTCATACACTTGTCAATAACGTTTTCCCTGTTCCTCAAAAAAACCGGAGGCTTCAAGCCTGAGAGATTCTCATAAAAGATTCATATGAGCAGTAACTACTCAGGTTGTTTAGCCTGTAGGCTATTAGCCTATTAGTCTTTGCCTCCAGCCTGAATCCCTCCAGCCTGTCTACCTGGTTGACCTGATTGGGCGAGGCTTAAGGGCGCGCTTTCCGATATCCTTGCGGTAGTGCATCCCTTCAAAGCTGATCTTATCTATAGCGGCATAAGATCGGGAAATGGATTCGGCAATGGTTTCACCATGTGCAGTCACACCCAGAACCCTTCCTCCGGCGGTCAGAACTTTATCCCCCTGCTTGACGGTCCCTGCGTGGAATACGACCACACCCGGAATCTGGGAAGCATCCTGCAATCCATGAATTTCTCTCCCCTTGGGGTAAGGGCCGGGGTATCCTTCCGAGGCCAGGACCACGCAGGTGGATGCTCCATGTCGCCAGTGCAGATTTACCTCGTGAAGTTTTTTCTGGAGCACTTTTTGCATGATGAAGATCAAGTCTGTCTCCAGTCGGCCAATAATTGCCTGAGTTTCCGGATCTCCAAAACGGGCGTTAAATTCCAGGAGCTTTGGCTCGTTGTCCCTGATCATTACGCCGGCATAGAGGACCCCCCGGTAATTGATCCCCATACGGGCCATTCCTTCCACGGCAGGGATCATAATTTTATCCATAATCTTCTGGTGCACCTCTTCAGAAATTACCGGTGCCGGAGAGTAAGCGCCCATGCCTCCGGTATTCGGTCCTTGATCGGCGTCGAAGGCAGCTTTATGATCCTGAGAGGAGGCCATGGGGAGAATGGTGTCCCCATCGGTGAAGGCAAGGAAAGATGCCTCTTCGCCCGAAAGGAACTCTTCGACGATAATCTGCCGACCTGCCTGGCCAAAGGTCTTTTTCACCATGATTGATTCAATCGCCTGCAAAGAGTCTTCCGTTTGCGGGCAGATCAGGACCCCTTTGCCAGCGGCCAGACCGTCAGCCTTGATAATCAGGGGATGGTCGGTGGCCCGGACATACGCCTTAGCCTGGTCGGGATCGGAGAATACTTCGTAGAGGGCCGTGGGAATATGGTATTCTCTGGTTAATCTTTTGGTGAAAACCTTGCTTGTTTCAACTGCGGCAGCCTCGCGGACCGGTCCGAAAGCGGCCAATCCCTGCCTTTCAAATTCATTGACTATTCCAAGAGAAAGGGGCAATTCCGGGCCGACAATGGTAAGGTCAACCTCTTTTTCTCTGGCAAACCTGACCAGCCCGGTGATATCGGTTATCTCAATGGAGAAGCATTCAGCAATGCCTGCCAGACCGGCATTTCCCGGAATAGCATAAATCGCTGATACCTCCTCATTTTGTTGAATTTTCCAGGCCAGGGCGTGTTCCCGGCCACCTCCTCCAATTACTAATACCTTCATAAAAGCTTGCTCCTCCAGCGATCAGATCATAACGTCGGTGAAATGCTTTTGAGATTGTATTTCTCAATCTTATCATAAAGAGTTCTGCGGCTGATACCTAAAATTTTGGCTGCATGGGTGCGATTAAAATTAACGGTATTCAATACCTGGAGGATAAAATCTTTTTCTGATTTTTCGATAGCCCTGTTCAGGGTATTTTGCTCCTGTGCCTGGGCCTCTTTATCGGAAGAGTCGCCCGTCATGATCTGGTTCATAAACAGGTGCTGAAGTTCAATTTGACCCTCGCCGCAGATAAGGAGAGCACGCTCGATAGTGTTTTCCAGCTCACGGACGTTTCCTGGCCATTCATATTGAGTGAGGGCAAGCAATGCTTCCCGTGAAATGCCTTTAGCTTTTTTTTTGTTAATCCTGCTGTATTTCTCAATAAAGTGGGCACACAGGAGAGGAATGTCCTCTTTTCTTTCTCGAAGTGGTGGAAGATGAATGGGGATAATAGCGATCCGAAAGTAGAGGTCTTCACGGAAGACCTGCTTTTTTATTAATTCTCTTAAATCCTTGTTGGTAGCCGTGATGATGCGCACATCGATTTTACTGGTCTGGTTGCTGCCTACAGGTCTTACCTCTCTTTCCTGTATTACCCGAAGGAGTCTGCATTGGGTAGCGATAGAAATGTCGCCTACTTCATCAAGGAAAATGGTTCCTTCGGAAGCCTCCTCAAAAAGACCCCGGCGGGCAGTGAAGGCGCCGGTAAAGGACCCCTTGGTGTGGCCGAACAGTTCGCTTTCCAACAGCGATTCGGGTATGGCACTGCAATCCACCGCCAGAAAGGGCTTGTCCTTTCGCGCACTTCGATAGTGGATGGCCCGGGCGAGCATCTCTTTGCCCGTTCCGCTTTCCCCTTGAACCAATACCGTAGCCATACTGTCTGCTATCTGATCAATCAGCCTGAAAATATTCTGCATACATTTGCTTTTAGCGATAATATTGTTGAAAGCATATTTATTTTGGACCTCTTTTCTCAGATGGTTCAGTTCATGGTGAAGCTCTCCATATTCCAGTGCCCTTTTAACCGTCGTGCGAATCTTATCCAATTCAAACGGTTTGGTAATGAAATCGTAGGCACCTTTTCTCATAGCCTCAACCGCCCTCTCAATGGTTCCGAATCCGGTTATGATAATGATAGGCAAACTTGGATATAATTTCCGAAATCGCTCCATCAATCCTATGCCGTTGATTCCCTCCATAGTCAGATCGGTAATCAGGGTATCAAATACGGTATCTTCCCCAATACTGATGGCCTCAGCGCTGGTGGATGCAGTGGTAACCTGATACCCTTCATCCGTGAGTGTCCTCCCCAGGAGAGTGAGGAAGTTCGGTTCATCATCCACAATGAGAATCTTTTTCATAACGGCTCCTTTACAGAGGTAATTCTATGGTTACCGTGGTGCCCTTCCCCTGTACGCTATTCATGGTAATGGTTCCTCCATGTGCCTCGATAATTTTTTTTGATACCGGCAGCCCCAGACCCGTTCCACTGATTTTAGTGGAGTAAAACGGCTCAAAGACGTGGATCAGATCTGCGGGAGAAATCCCTGTCCCGGTATCTTCAATCGTGATCAGGGACAGGCCGTCGGGATACTGGGAATGGTAAATCGGGGGTGGCACGGATACTCGCAACTCCCCTCCCTTCGGCATGGCCTGAACAGCATTGAGAATGATATTCATTAAAACCTGCTGAAATTGATGAGGATCAATTTTAATCATTGCCCGGCGGTCCAGATTCCGCGTGACACAAGTTCCTCTTTTATTACATTCATACTCAAAAAGTTTAAGACAATTGTTAATGGTTTCTTTTACCTCCTCTCCCTGGAGAAGGCGCTTTTGAGGGATACTGGGCCTGGCGAAGTCCAGGAGGTCACTAATGATTTTTCTGCAGCGGATGCATTCGTGCTCTATGATTCCTAACTCTTCGTGGTCCATACTGCTTTCAGACGTTCGTGCCAGCAGTCTCTGGGTGAACCCAAGGATAATACCAATGGGGTTGTTGATTTCATGTGCAATACTGGCGGCAAGTTCTCCCATGGTGGCCAATCGTTCGGCACGAAGCAGGAACTTCTCCATCTGCCTCTTTTCGGTGATGTCCCGCAAAACTCCAATAACCTGCTCTACGCGCCCATCCGTATTTTTGATGGGTGCATAGATAATATCCACGTACATCTCCTGATCGTTTTCATAAGAGAGGACGATTTCTCTTCTGTCCTTGGTCCCGGTCTGGAAAACATTTTGGGAAACCTCCCGGCAGACAGAAGTGATAACCTCCGAGCAATGCTTTCCAATCACCTGCTCTGGAAGTACACCGATGACAGTGGCCAATTTCCGGTTAATTGCCGCAATTTTCTGTTCCTGGTTCAGGACAAAGATTCCATCATCCATACCATCAAAGATAGATTTCAGCCTTTGCTGATTTTCTAAAATGGTTTCCTCTAATTTTTTCCGCTCGCTGATGTCGGTGATGCTTCCGATGATACTGGCTTTTCCTTCCATTTCCCAATTGCGGCAACTGATGACTACATAGTTCCGGGTACCATCCGGATAAGGTAAGGCAAGCTCCTGTGTGGCGGTTTCTCCAGGCAACCCGGACAACTTGCAGGGGCCCTTTCCCTTGCAGATAATATCGAGGCACCTTCGTCCGATAACCTGCTCATGAGGCAATCCAAGGAGATTCAAGGCATAGACGTTAATATCGGCGATCTCCAGTGCTTCAGTTACCCGAAACAATCCATCAGGAACGATTTCAAAAAGCGTCTGATATTTTTTTTCTTCCTTGTGGAGTTCTTCAACTTTCAGCTCAACCAGCTTTTCCAGATTCTTACTATAGGCCGCGATGGTTTCCTCTCGATCTTTATAGAGCGTTCCCGTAGTACCAAGGGTGGGATAGAGAGCAACGGCAATAACTCCAAAGAGGACATCAATCACCGCCGTAATAAGGAAATTTGACTGGGAGAGAAGATGAATACTTCCTAAAAGCAAAAGTATCGTGCACCACAGCAAGGCCCATTGAGCAGAGTAGTTGACTCTGGGATCATAGGTATATTTATCCCGCAAAGCTTTCAGGAATTCTCTTGACAGTTCCTTGTTTTCAATCATACGGCTTGTTTTTAATCATACGGTTCGGCTTGTCACTGATTT
>Ga0315268_10002200_pt1 | contig 22230 bp, 15 predicted proteins | sample C1_top_MG_FD_204535 | JGI IMG/M metagenome (GOLD analysis project Ga0315268, IMG submission 204535) | Sediment microbial communities from Yellowstone Lake, YNP, Wyoming, USA - C1_top | ecosystem: Environmental > Aquatic > Freshwater > Lake > Sediment | place: USA: Wyoming | collected 2017-08-01 | reverse complement strand
CTGGCTCTGGGCGCGTCTGCGCCAGCGCCAGGAAACACTGATCTTCGAGGCCGACCTGGAATACCCGCCCAGCTTCAACCTGGAAGTGCAGAACCACCGCTGGTGCGGGCGCACGCGGCGCTTTCCGTGCGACCAGCGCGGCATGGCGCTGCACCATTGCGGACCCTTCGTGCTGACCACGCGCCATGACTGGCAGCGGGAGATCACCACCATGATGACGGCGCTGGTGGCGTCGCGGGACTGTGATTTCCTGAGCGTCAGTTTCCGGCGCAGCTCGCCGCATTTCTCGGCCATCGTGCCGCTGGATTCGCTGGCCCCGGACTCGGACTCGGAGGCGGAAATGTTCGATGTGCTGCGCGAGTTGGCGGCCTGCGCGTCGGCGTCGAGATTCTGAGTTCAGCCCCCGCATCGATACCGCGGATTTGCGCGGAGTGATCCGCGGTTTGTCCTGTTTCAGTCGGAGAGCGCCACCGAAGGCCGGCGCAGCGGCTCGGAATAACCGAAGGTGCGATGCGGCAGGGGCAGCGGCTCGGCCAGGGAAAACCAGCTCAAGAGCTTGATCACCACCCAGGCGGGATCGAATTCCAGGCGGCGGCGGTTCATGGCCAGCTTAGCGGCGGCCGGGTACTGGTGATGGTTGTTGTGCAGGCCTTCACCGCCGGTGATCCAGGCCACCAGGCGGATGTTGGTGGCGGTGTTATTGAAGTTGCGGTAGCCCAGGGCGTGACAGGCCCCGTTGATCAATGCGTTGAGAACGATGTAGCCGATGGCCTGAACGCCGAAGGTGGCGGCGCCGATCAGCGGGCCGATCCAGCCGCCGTCCAGCAGCCAGAAAGCACAGGCGAAGGCGCTGAGCCCGAGCGCCACGCCCAGCCAGCCGCGGGAGAGCACGGCTTCTACGCGGGCGTGCGGCATGTCGCGGGTGTACTTGTCGATGGTGTCGGGCTGGCTGGCCTCGCGCGCGTAATAGATGGCGTTCCACAGCAGCACCGGCCAGAGTCCCTTCAGGCAGGGACTGTGCGGGTCGCCCTCGACGTCGGTGAAGTGGTGGTGCTTGCGGTGGACCGCCACCCACTCGCGGGTGTCAATGCCGGTGAATACCCAGAGCTGAACGCGCATCAGGAAGGCCACCGCCGGATGCAGGCGCAGGCCTTTGTGGGCCATGGCGCGGTGCAGGTAAATGGTTGTCGAGAACGTGGACAACTGCATGGAGACGAACGTAACCGCGAGAGCGACGGCGATGGTGATCAGCATGTTATCGGATTACCCCACGTAGCCTTTGCGGCAATTATAGTGGATCGTCAGGCGATGAGAATTGATGCGGGAATTTTTTAAGGATCGGCCGAAAAGCAGGTTCCTCGACCCGGGCGCGCCAACCCGCACGCTCCCTCGCTTCGCTCGGGACAGGCTCCAGCTGGCGTGCTGGTTGCTGGGCGCGCCCTCGCTCGGAATGACACAGCTTGAATGTCTGTTCGCACGCAGCAGTCTGCGTCAGGCGCTGCTTCCCTTCTGGTCGAGTCCGGCCCACTTTTCCAGCAGGGTGAGAGTGGCGGCGTAGTCGAGGTCGGCCTGGCCTTCCTCGGTGGCGATTTCATAGATCTCCTCCACGGTTTCCAGGCCGGGGAGCTTGACGCGCAATTCGCGGGCGGCATCGAGCATGAGGTGGATGTCTTTGTGCATGAGCCGCAGCGGGAAGTTGGGGGAGAAGTCGTGTCGGAGCACGAAGGGCGCCTTGTACTCGACCACGCCGGAGCGCACCATGGAGGCGTTGATCAGATCCATCAGGCGCTCGCGCGGCACCCCGAGCTTGGTGGTCAGGGTGAGGGCTTCGGCGAAGCCTTCGTAGATGAGGGCGATCATCAGGTTGCCGCCGAGCTTGGCGGATTGGCCCATGCCGGTCTCGCCCATGTGGAGTATCTTCTTGCCCATGGCGGCAAACAGCGGTCCCAGGCGATCGAGAGTAAGCTGGGCCCCGCCGGCAATGAAGATGAGCTGACCGCTCTCGGCGGCGATTTTGGAGCCGGTGACGGGCGCGTCCACGTAGTCGGCGCCGCGGGCGCGGACGCGCTCGGCGAAGCGGCGGGTCGCCGTGGGCGAAATGGTGCTGGAATCGACGATGATCATGCCGGGCTCGAGCGCGGTTTCCACGCCCTCGGAAGCGAACAGCACTTGCTCGACGGCGGCAGTGTCGGAAACGCACATCCACACCACCTCGCGGCCGCGGGCGGCTTCGGCGGGCGTGGCGGCCACCACGGCGCCCTCGATATGCTTGCCGGGAGTGCGGTTCCACACCGCGACGTCGTGTCCGGCCCTGGCCAGGTTGGCGGCCATGGACCCTCCCATGATTCCTAATCCGAGAAAAGCTACACGCATGAATCGCCTCGCAGCACTGCTTTGTGTAGCGGCGGAATTTATTCCGCCGTGACCGCCGGCGGATTGAAATCCGCCGCTACACGATTATACCGAGGGCGTTCGCGTGCGGCGGAGCAGGCGCGCTGAATCACCGGGCAACCCGGCGGCGTCTAATGGTCTGAATGGTCAACGTGACTTTAAGGCGAAGGGCGCGGCAGTTCAGCAAGCTGGTGCGGCGTTCGGCGCTGGTGCGGCGCACCGGGCAGACACGCAAGCCGGTGCTTGCCCGCGCCGGAGAACTGGGGGTCACGTTCATCGGTCATTCCAGCTTTTTCCTGCAGGCGCACGGGCTGAACCTGCTGATCGACCCGGTGTTCGCGCGCTGGCTGTTCGTGCTGAAACGGCTGCGGCGGCCGGGGCTGCAGGTTCGCGACCTGCCGCCGGTGGACCTGGTGCTGGTGACGCACGCGCACTTCGACCACCTGCACCGTCCGTCGCTAAGGGCGATCGTGCGGCACACCCGGCAAAAAGGCCGGCCGGCGCCGCGCATCGTGATTCCGCGCCATGTGGGCGACCTGGTCTCGGACCTCGGGTTTCGCGAGATCATCGAACTGGAGTGGTGGGACGAGTACCGGCAGGACGGGGTGAGCGTGGTGCATACGCCCTCGCGGCACTGGGGCGCGCGCGTGATCCGCGACATGCACCGCGGCTACGGCGGTTACGTGCTGCGCTCGGCCCGGGAGTCGTTGTATCACGCCGGCGACACCGCCTACTTTCCCGGCTTTGCCGAAATCGGGCGGCGCCTGCGGCCCGACCTGGCGCTGCTGCCGATCGGGGCTTACCACCCGGCCTCGTTCCGCAACGTGCACGCCAGCCCGGCCGACGCGGTGCAGGCCTTCCTCGACCTGCGCGCGCGCTGGATGGTGCCGATGCACTATGGCAGCTTTCGGCTCTCGCACGAGCCCATGGACGAGCCGCTCAAGCTGCTGGCGGCGGAGGCCCGCAAGGCCGGCGTGCAGGAGCGCGTGCTGGTGCTGCAGGAGGGCGTGACGCAGTTGTTTGAAAGCAGTTCTTAGTTGTCAGTTCTTAGTTGTCAGGGAAGCTCTGATTAACGGCGTTCTTTGAAAGGGACGGCCTTCAGGCCGTCCGCGAGCGCCGGAAAATGAGCACGGCTTTAGCCGCCGAGGGGCGGACAGAGCCTTTGTCCCAGACCGTTACTTCGGGGCTTGGACGCGCGCCGGAGCCATCAGGTTTTTTTATCCTGGTGATAGAAATTATGAATTTCTCTTTGGGCGGGAATCAGGGTACACAAGTAGCATCCTGAGCTGCCGGCCGACCAATATACGGCAGCCGAGGAGCACTACGATGCTGTGCCCGTATTGCAAGATCGAGTATTCGGCGGAGCGGCCCTGCTTCTGCCATCCCATGGTTGAAGCCAAGCCTGGCGAACCCGATGAGCGGGAATCATCTGCTAACACACCCACCCAGCAGGCAGCCTGGAATTCGCACCGGGGTGTGCGACTGGATTAGAAACAGCCATTAGCCATTAGCCGTTGGCCGTTAGTAGCCCGTGCGCCTTCCGCCGTGCGCGCGCTTCCCTGCCTTCGAACTGCGAAAACCCAAACCGCCGAGGACGCCGTGGACGCGGAGGACTTACCGCGATGTATTCCCGACGATTTCCGTCCTGATCAATTCTTTTTGCCAACCGCTGTTTCCTCGGCGTCCTCTGCGTCCTCGGCGGTTTGGGTTGTAATTACCAGGCGATGAGGATGCGGAGATCGCGCAGGTTATTGCCGGTAGGGCCGGTAACGATGGCGTCTCCCAGGCTATCGAACAGTGGGAAGCTATCGAAGCCGGCCAGGGCGGCGGCGGGATCCAGGCCGAGCGAGCGCGCGCGTTCCACGGTGCTGCCGTCGGCGACGGCGCCGGCTGCGGCGCTGTTGCCGTCAATCCCGTCGGTTCCGGCGCTGAGCACGGTGATATTTTCACCCGCGATACGCTGCGCGCAGTAGAGCGCAAAATGCTGGTTACGCCCGCCGGCGCCGGCATTGCCGGTCACCTTCACCGTCACTTCCCCGCCGGAAATCAGGCAGGCGCGGGAGACGCCACGGCGCAGCGCGCGCAACTTGTCCAGCAGGTAGTCGGCGGCCTTGGCGTAATCCCAGTCATCGCAGGAATTGTCCACTTCGACGGCGAGGCGCTCGGCGGCGGCGCGCGCGGCGGCGCCGCGCAGAACGCTGGCGTTGCTCAGGATCGGCCACCAGCGCGAATGCGCGAAGGCGGGATCGCCCGGCTTGGGGGTCTCTTCCAGCAGGCGATTGGAAAATAGCTCGGCGACTGAAGGCGGCAGCTCCGGGACCAGCGAATAGAGCTCCGCGACGCCATAGCAGGCGGCCACGGTGGTGGAATCGGGCATGGTCATGCCGGAGGAGAGCGAGTCGAGGGCATTCTCCGGCACGTCGGAAATCATGATGGAGACCTGCTGCGCGGGGGCGGCGGCGCGGGCCAGGCGTCCGCCCTTGATGGCCGACAGGTGCTTGCGGATGGCATTGATGTCGGCGATGGGCGCGCCGCAGTGGAGCAGGGCACGGTAGGTGGCGATTAGGTGGTCGAGCGAAATGGCGGGATCGATGGGATGCTCGACCGCCGCCGAGCCGCCGCCGCTGATGAGGAAGATCACCAGCGCGTGCGGCGGCTGGTAATTCACGTAGCGCAGGATGGCGCGGCCCGCCGCCAGCGACTCGGCCGTGGGCAGCGGATGTCCGCCGCGAAAATAACGAAAGCCCCGCAGTTGCGGGCCGGGATCGGTGGTGGCGGCCACGATGCCGCTGAGACTCTCGCCCACGCGCTCCACCAGCGCTTGCGCCATGGAGTGCGCGCCCTTGCCGATGGAAACCACGGAAACGCGCTCGTAGGCGTCGAGCGGATAGAGGTCCTCACAGATGCGCAGCGTCCCGCCCTGGCAGCCGACGTGACGCGCGAACGCCTGCTGGATCGTGCTCTGGGCGAGGGCTTCGGTGAAGATCTGGCGCGCGGCAAGACGGGATTCCCGGGCGGCGAGGCTGTCGGCGAGGTGCGGCACTGCAAGTTAGTTTCAGGTTTCCCGGGGGTAGTTGCAATGAGTTTCAGTGTCGGAAAGCGAAAAAAGCAGGTCCCTCGCCAGAACGCGCCAACCCGCACGCGCAAAACCGGCGCGTGCTGGTTTATTGGCGCGTTCTGACTCGGGATGACACTTGTCAAACATTTGTGGCTGGCCGAGGTTCAAGCCGGTGGAGGCGCCGAAACATAGTGCTGGTGGCCGCGGTGCCCGTGCTCAGCCCAGAAGTGGACTGCAAAATCAGACAGATCGGGACGCGCCGCTGGTTTGGCGCGCAGCCTGCACATCGGCCCGGCCGATGCTGTAATAGCTGAAACCGCGGCTCGCCATCACGGCGGGATCGTAGAGATTGCGGCCATCGACGACAACAGGGTAGGCCAGCGCGGCGGCAAGCCGGTCCAGATCGAGGCCGGCGAATTCATCCCAGTCGGTCAGCACCAGCAGCGCGTCACAGCCATTCGCCGCCTCGTAGGGAGAGCTGGCGTAGCTCATGTTGGCAGCGGGCAGGACCTCGCGGGCGCGTTCCATGGCCGCCGGATCGTACGCATGAATCTCACAACCTTCCTTCAGCAGCATTTCCACCACCGCAATGGCGGGCGACTCCCGCACATCATCGGTGCCGCCCTTGAAAGCCAGGCCAAGCACTGCCAGGCGTTTGCCGCGCAGCGTCCAGAGCGCATTGCGCACCTTGCGCAAGAAACGGTGGCGCTGGTCGGCATTGATGTTGCTGACCTCATCCAGCAGGCGGAAGTCGTAGCCGCACTCGCGGGCCACCATACGGAAAGCCGCTAAGTCCTTGGGAAAACACGAACCGCCATAACCGATACCGGGGTTGAGGAACTTCGGCCCAATGCGGCTGTCGCCGCCAATTCCGTCGCACACCTGGCGCACGTCGGCCCCCACGGACTCGCACAGGTTGGCCACCGCGTTGATAAAGGAAATTTTCATGGCCAGGAATGCGTTGCACGCGTGCTTGATCAATTCCGCGCTCTTGGCGCTGGTCTCAATCAGCTTGGGAGGCCGCCGGGGATGATCCGGAGCCGCCACCGCCATGGAAGGCCGATAGGTGCCATCGGTCAGGGGACGGTAGATTTCCCGCAGCAGCGCGGCAGCCCGTTCGCTGTCCACGCCAATAACGATGCGGTCGGGATAGAGGAAGTCGGCGACGGCCGTGCCTTCGCGCAGAAACTCGGGATTGGAGGCAACATCGAAGGAATCCGCGGGGGCGCCGTTCAACAGCATTACCTTGCGGATCCAGTCATGGGTGAAGACCGGCACCGTGCTCTTTTCGACGATGAGCTTGTAGGCATTGATGGCGCCGGCCAGTTCGCGCGCGACCGACTCGACATAGGAGAGGTCGGCCTGGCCGCCGCCGGCCTGTGGCGTGCCAACGGCAATGAAGATGGCCTGGCTGGCGCGCGCAGCCTCGAGTAAAGAGCTGGAGAAGGTGACCGCGCGGCCGCGGTGCTGCGCCAGCAGTTCGGGCAGGAACCGTTCGTGGATGGGTATCTCGCCACTCTGCAGCATTGCGGTCTTCTGCGTATCGTTGTCTACGGAAATCACTTCGTGGCCCAGTTCGGCAAAACAGACCGCCGCCACCAGACCCACGTAACCGGAACCAACTACCGCAATGCGCATTCCCCTCTCCAACGGAAGTGCTTTCCCGGGCAGCCGCCTGCGTACATTATCACGGGCAGCCTTCCCGGTCGCAACACGCGGACAGACAGGCTGGAAGACCGGGCGCATGCACGGGGCGGAAGGAAGGCAGCTCTTGCAGCGAAGATCACACCCCGGCCTTGAGCGTGAACAGCGTCACCTCCGGCGGCGCGCCGAAGCGCATGGGAACACCGATGGTGCCGATGCCGCGGTTGGTGTAGAGCTGCATCTGGCGCACGCGGTAGTAGCCGTACGGGTACTTGCGGCCCAGCCGGGGCAGATACGGAGCGCCAATCAGCGGCAGCCGGATTTGGCCGCCGTGGGTGTGACCGGAAACCTGCAGGTCCACTGGTTGCCGCGAGGCTTCGTCGGCAAAGTCGGGCTCGTGCGCCATCAGGACGACGGCGTCGGCACGCGGCACTCCGGCCAGGGCCAGGTCCAGCCTGGGGTGGCCGTCCAGCACATCATCAACGCCCGCCAGCCAGAGGCGCGCGCCACTTCGCTCCAGCGGTACTCTGCCGTTGCGCAGAACGCGGATTCCGGCCGCCTGCAGCACCTCGGCGATGTAGCCGGGGTTCACGGTTGCGTCATGATTCCCGAGCGCGGCGAACACTCCCAGCGGGGCCCGGATGCGGGAAAGCACGCGGGCGCAGCGGACGGCGTCGGCCATCGGGGTGGAAGCCGGAGTGCTGGTGCGTTCCAGAAGCGGCGAGGTGATGAAGTCGCCGGTCAGAAGCACCAGGTCGGGCGTGAGCGCGTTGACATGGTCGGCGGCGGCGCCGATCTCCCGCGCGCCGGTGAATGGGCCGTAGTGGAGGTCGCTGAGCTGGGCGATTTTCAGTCCGTCGAATGCTTCCGGCAGGCGCTGCAGGCGAATGCCGACTCGATCGACGCCGATGTCCTCGGGTTCGATGAAGGTGGCATATCCGACGCCACCCAGCACCAGGCCTACACCGCCGGCGATCGACGAACGCAGAAAGCGACGGCGGGTTAGAGGTCCCAGTCCCAAGTATCCAGTCTAGCAAAGAGGCGGAGCGGCAGCGGAGAGCCGGCCGGCAGCAAGCGAATCGTGAAAGCCACGCAACGGCTCAAGGTAGAATAAACAAAGCAATCCGGACCGCATGAACGCCAGCTACAGCATCGTGATCCCCGCCTACAACGAGGAGCGGCGCCTTCCCGCCACGCTCGACAAGGTGCTCGCCCACGCCGCTCGGCAGCACTGGAAGGCCGAGGTGGTGGTGGTCAACGATGGCTCAGGCGACCGCACCGCGGAGGTGGTGCGCAGCTACGCCGAGCGGAACCCGACCGTGCGCTTGCTCAACAATCCCGGCAATCGCGGCAAGGGCTACAGCGTGCGCAACGGCATGCTGAACGCGCATGGCGACCTGCTGTTGTTCACCGATGCCGACCTGTCGTCGCCGATCTCGGAAGCCGGAAAATTATTCCAGGCCATCGCAGGCGGCGCCGACGTCGCCATCGGTTCGCGCTGGCTGCGCTCCGAGTTGCAGACGGAACATCAGCCGCTGTATCGCGAACTGTTTGGCCGCGCCTTCAACCTGCTGCTGCGACTGGTCCTGGGGTTGAAGTATAAGGACACGCAATGCGGCTTCAAGGCCTTCACCCGGCCGGCGGCGCGCCTGCTCTTCTCGGCGCAGCGGGTGGAGCGCTGGGCGTTCGACCCGGAGCTGCTTTTCCTGGCCAACAAGTTCGATCTGAAGGTCCGCGAGGTTGCGGTGGAATGGGGGCACGACCAGGCGTCGCGCATCAGCCCGGTGAAGGACGGCATCAGGATGTCCGCCGAAATTCTCTCCATTCGCTGGGCCGACCTGCGCGGCAAGTACCGCCCCGCGCTTGCCGCCGCACCCGCCGCCCGCTAAACCGCGAATACCCGGCCACCCATTTCGCAAAAGCGTTGTATAATGAGCACCCTTCATCAACGCGGTTATCTTCCGTCGGTGTGAGAACAAATCAATGGATCTCTTGAAATTCAGGCTTCCCGGATTCATTCCCCGCGACAAAGAGACAGCCGGCCTGGACCGTGGCTGGATTATCGCCAACCACAAGCTGGTTTCCTTCCACGCCGCCTTTCTGACTTCCCTGCTCAGCATCTCGACCAGCGTCGCCTCGCGCTTTGACGTCGTCCGGCAGATGTTCCTGAGCTTCGAGGTCTTTATCTCGGCGGCGATATGGTATGTCGCCTGGCATACCAACATCGCCATCCACGAGATGGGGCACTACCTGGCCGCCGTCAGAACCAACAATCTCCGGCCCGAGCTGGCCGCTCCCGCGCAAAAGCGGCTGCAGCAGGGAAACACGTGGCTCTGGTACCTGGAGATGTTCGTGAAGATCCCGTACGGGACCTTCGCCGGAGTGAACAAGGAAGCCGGGAGCTTTCATCCCAGCGTGAAGACGCAGAACCTGGCGGTGTCGGCTGCCGGGCCGCAGGCCAGCAAGGTGCTCAGCCAGCTCACGCTGCTGCCGGGCATTGCGCTGGTCGGGCTCGGGCTGTACGGCCACGTTCCGGCCTCGGTGTACGTGGGCAGATTGCTGTTTACGGTTGGCATCGTCGCGCTGTTTGACTTCCTGCTCTCCGATGCGGGCAAGTACAGGGCTTTCCAGGAGCGGCAGCGCGAGGCCGCCTCCAAGGCCGCGGAAGTGAAGGCGGTGACGGCGGCCGCCGGGACGCAGCAAGGACGCCCGGTGAAGCCGTCCGAGCTGCGGCGCAAACTTCGTCTCCACCGGCTGCAGGAATTGGAGCTGCCGAACGGCCAGATCGTGTTCGCGCCCTGGGAATTCAGAAACTCCATCATGGGCGGCCGCCACACCGAGGAAATGGGCGGAAACCTCAGCTTCCAGGAGCTGATGTTCCTTCCCCTCACTGCCACCGACTACATCGAAGCCCAGCGCGTCACCAACATGCTGCAAAGCCGCGCCATCCAGATCATCCAGGACACCGAGGGACTGAACTTCGTCGGCATCGGCCTGGAAGGCGGCATCGTGGCCTCCTACGCCAAGGAGAAGGGCGACCTGCTGCCGGAGGAGCGGTCGCTGCGCGTGGCCGTGCAGGCCATCGAGGAGTGCGGCTTCGTTCCCGACCGCGACGTCGTGCTTGCCCTCGATCCTGCCGCCAGCGAACTCAGCAACGCCTACCGCGAGAAGACCGGCGAAAAGGAGTCCGTCGGCCAGTACCTGTTCTGGCGCGCCGAAGGCCCCAAGGTATTGACCACCGACGAAATGGTGGAGCTGTTCGTCCGTTGGGTGAAGACGTATCCCATCGTGGTGCTGGAAGACCCCTTTGCTGAGGACGATTACGAGGGCTGGAAGAAGCTGATGAAGGTCCTCGACGAAGAGATCCTGATCGTTGGCGACGACCTGGTCACCACCAAGGACACAACGATCCGCCGCTGCGCCGAAGAGGGGCTCATCAACACTTGCCTGATCAAGGCCAACCAGATCGGCACCCTGAGCGAGACCCTCCTGGCTACCCGCACAGCGAAGGAGATGGGGCTGCCTTTAGTTGTTTCGCACCGCTCCAAGTCGCCCAACGAGGTGATGGAGGCGGACATCGCCTTCGCCGTGGGCGCGCTCGGCCTGAAGTGCGGCGGCGGCGCCAACACCGAGCGTTTGGTGAAGTACGGGCGCATTGTCGAACTCATGGAGATGGCCAAGAAGGGCACCAAGATCACCCGCCGCCTCGATCCCGAGACCCTCATTGCCGACATTACGGCGCACGAAGAGCCGACCAACGCCGGCATCCCGAGCGTGGGCGTGAAGGTCATGCTGGATAACGGAATGAAGTTCACCGCCGCTACTCCCCTGGGCACCTCCGCCGGCACGGACGAGGCCATTCACCTGGTGGACAGCATCATCGAGGCCAGCCCGCTCACGCGCAAATATCCCAAGTATTTCGTCTACAAGGAAAAAGAGAAGACGTACCGCTTCGCCAGCGGTGTTACGGCCCAGGCGGTCACCAAGGAAGATCCCGAACTGGCTGCCCTGTGGATGCGCTCCAAGCGCTACGGCGGCAAGGGCTGCCTGAATGCCGTGGACAACGTCACGCAAGTGCTGGCGCCGCGCTTTTTGGGACAGAAAATTTCCTCGCTCGGCAGCCTGTCCGACATCGATCGCGAACTGCTGCTGATGGAACTGGACCTGGCCACCAAGCGCGGAAAAATCGCGCCCGATGCTCCCGCCGACGAGAAGATCCAGATCATGCAGAGGAAAGCCAATCTGGGCATGAACGCGGTGCTCTCGCTCTCGCTGGCCCTGGGGCGCCTGGTCGCCGCCCGCGACGGATGCGAACTCCCCGATGTTCTGCGGGAACTGGAACCCGTCATTGACCGCGATTATCTGTACGGGATCAAGGCGCAGAGCAAGGCAGTCTAGCTGGGCGGCGGGTGGCCCACATTTGCGAGCGCAGCGCTTCCATTGTGCTCGACTCAGCACTCATTTCTGCCGCCAGGAAAAGACCCACATTTGCCAAAACCGGGCAAATGTGGGCCACCCTGCCGGTTTTGGCGAAGGGTGGGACGCGTGCCAGCTGATTGCCGAATGCTGACGGCCGGCTACGCATCCTCCGGCCCCGGCACCGCCAAGCTCTCCGCTTCGCAGATCTTCCGGAGTTCGCGCAGCGACCACTCGGCGTGAAAGTCGTAGAAGGCGCGGTACGGCTGCTGTAACAACTCCAGCACGCGCGCGGTTTGCGGGTCGGTCCATTCGGCAAGCGACTGTCTGGCTTCCTCCAGCGGCGCGCCGCTCAGCTTCAGCGTGATCAGCGCCTGCACATACCCGGGATGGAGATAGAGTTCGTTGAGCCCTTCCTTCAATATCTGCTTTCTCGCCTGCAAGACTTTGCGCTCGCCCACGCTGTGCAGAAGCTGCATGTACTTCTCGAACAGCACCCACTCATTGACCAGCAGCCCGATTTCCGGCGGGCTGAAGCATTTCCAGAACGCGGCCGGGTAGCGCACCGACAAAAACCGTCCCAGCATGAAGGCGCCCGCCTCGTAGCCGGAAATGCGCCCCTCGGCGCACTTGGCCAGCGCCCGGCGGAAGAACCTGATCTTGCGGTCCAGGGTGAGCATCTCGAAGACGTTGCTCTGGGTCAGGTGGTCGCCGATGTCGCTCTTCAGGACTTCGTCCACGTAGACGGCCTCGCGGTCGTCGAACCAGCCGTTCACCAGTTGCCGCGCCTCGTCGGACTCGCCGCGCAGCTCGAAGTTCACCAGGCGCGTGATTTCGTTCAGGGTGGAGATTTGCTCGACCTTCAGGCCCTTGATCAGTTGCTGGTAATAGCGGTAGGCGTAGGCAATGGATTCGAAGGCTTTCTTCTCCTCGTCATCGAGTTCGACCGGCTCGCCGCGCATGAAGCGCAGCAGACGGGCGGGCTGGAATTTTGCCTTGCCCTCGTAGATGGACCTTCGCCGCGACGAGATGGTGATCCAATCGCCTTGCTTGAGTTCGCGCCCCGAGGAATTCACCAGGCGTCCGCCGGGCAGCAGGGAGACGCCGTTTCTCTCCAGGTTCAGCAGCGCCGGGATGCCGAAGCTCTGGCAGATAGTGACCACGTGGACGGCGGCCGAAGTCAGGCTGATGATGGCGTCCATTTCGCGCATCACCACGGTGTCGGTGGGCACGAAGGTCTTCTTGCACAGGCAGGCCTTCTCGCCCAGGCTCTTGGCGCGCAAGGCGGCGTCGCCGGAAAAATAAACCCGCGCCGACACCGCCGATCTGGGCAGCACCGCCACGCCCGCGCAGAAGCTGTTGAGGGCGTCGAAAGTCTCCTTGTCGATGGTGTCGCTGGTGAGCTGCTTGATGTGGTAGGGACGGATCAGCTCGGTCACGCGCTGGCGCGAGATCGCCCCGGCTTTGTGCATATCCACGATGGCGGTCATGGCGGCGCGGCCCGCCATGCCGGCCTCGTTCAGTTGCAACAGCGCGAACCACTGGTAGCGGCCGGTGGCTTCCACCGCGAACTCGATGGTCACCGGCGACTCGAATTCCATTTCCAGTTCCCGCAGATGAGGAACGAAGTGGTACACGGCGGGAAAGCTATGTTTGACGGCCTCCCTGTTGGCGAACGCGGTAAACTCGATTTCCGCCGTCCCGGTCATCATTTCTTCGCCGAAGATGTTGTGCGCCGTCTGCAGTTCGGTTCCCACGCCCGTCTGGGTGTGCCGGCTGGAGATCACGCCGGCGTAGGCTGCCTCGTGCCGCACCGTGCACACCATCTTCTGCAAGATCAGCGACGGGTAGTACTCCGTGCCGCGGCACAGGGTCAGCAGCAGCTCATGGTTTTCGTCAAAGTGCTTGTACGCCTGCCTGGCGATGAAGGCGGCCTGCTGAAAATGATCTTGCAGCAGGCCGGGGTCGGTCTTTCTCACGACCTCGGATAGCTGGTCGAGCAGCCGCGAGACCTCTTCCGCAGGCAGGTCGGAGCGCACCGGCGCGGCGTAGTCTTCTCCCCGGAGAGCCACCGCCAGGTTGCGCAGGTTGTTCAGGAACATGCGGCGCGCGCCCGCTGCCCCGTATACCTTCTCCAGCGACGGCAAGGTTTTTTCGGTCACGCCCACGTTCAGGTAGGTGTCCATCACGCCCGGAATGTAGCGCGCGGTGGCGCAGCGCACGGCAAACACCAGCGGGTCCTGGGAATCCCCGAACCTCTGGAAGGTGAGCAGCTCCAGTTTCCGGATGGCGTCGCACAGGTGGCGCTCGAAATTCCGGGCGCGGTCCACGTAGGCCTCGGCGCTGACGACAACGAAATCCGGGACGGGATAGCCCTGCTGGCTGAGCTTCAGCAGGATGAATCCTTTCTGGCTGATGTCCTGTTCCGAATGCGCTTCGGAACTGGTGGACGGAACCACGAATCGGGTTTCTACCGGTTGCGGTCTTTCCCATCGGGCGCGCAGCCAGGGCAGTTTCTGCACTTCGGCCGACAGCTCGCCGGCGGCCTGGGCATCGCCGCGGCGGGCGTTCAGAATCAGCGCCAGATACCTTTTCGCCTCCTCGAAACCGTTCTGGCAGAGCAGCGGAATATCCACTTCGCTGACCACGGTGCTATCGGCGCCGCCGGCTTCGAGCACATAATCCACCACCGGAGGGGAATATCCAGGGCGGTCGGGAACGACGTTTTCCCTCTTCAACGAGTGCAGCTCGCTTCGGGACAGCAGGCTGCGCCGCGTGAAGTAGTTGCCGCGGACGCGAAAGTCGCGGATGTGCTTCCCTGTGAGCGGATCCATGCTGAGGAATTCTACCCTGAGCGCAATTTCCAGAGAATCTGGCGCAGCATGCCGAGCCAGACTTCGGCGTCGCCGGGCGAGAGCTCGAGCCGGCGCACCAGGCGGCGGATTTTTTCCCGCGTAGCCGCCGCCGCGCGCGGCTTCAGATATCCGCTTTCGCCCAGCGCTTCCAGCAGCAGGGCGGTGATGCGCTCGATTTCGCCAACCGTCGCCTTGGTCGCTCTATTGGCGCCCCACATCTGCCCGCTTTTGGCAGATGTGGGTTTATTGGCGCCCCGCATCCGCCCGGCTTTGCCAGATGTGGGCTGGCGCACCAGCTCGTAGAGGCAGACCGCAACCGCCTGGCCCAGGTTCATCGAGCCGTGCGCTTGGCGCGTCGGGATGCGCAGCAGCCAATGGCAGTGGCTCAGGTCTTCATTCGACAGCCCGCGCTTCTCCGATCCGAACAACAGCGCCACATTGCCGGACGCGAGCTGCTTGCGGATAGCGCGCGCGGCGTGTTCCAGCCGATGCAGCGGGTGCTGCAATTCCCGGCGGGCCGCGGCCGTGGTCCCGACCACCAGGACGCAATCGGCCACCGCGCCGGCAACCGTGTCGTACTCTTCCGCTTCGGCAAGCAGTGGCGCGGCCCCCACCGCGGAACGCGCCTCGCGAAACGCCGCCTCGAACGGCTTCACCACCCGCAGCCGCAACATGCCGAAGTTGCTCATGGCGCGCGCCGCCGCGCCCACATTCAGCGGGTTGCGCGTGGCCACCAGCACCACCCGAAGGCGGCCGAGTTGAGCGGCGGTAAGCAAGACGAGAATTGTACGACGATGTGGCGCGGGCGCCCTCGCCGGCGATGGGGCCTTGCCGATGCTTCCTGCAACGCCGCACCTGGGACGAGCTGCGCCGCCGCTGAGCCGCCTACACCTGCAGCACGTCCCCTTCGCGCGCCACCACCGAGTAGAGAACGGGACTGACAAAGAACCCGAGAAAAAGCCGCGACACCAGGCCGGCGACAATCACGATGGCGAACGGCTTCTGCGTATCGGAGCCGATGCCGGTGGAGAGCGCCGCCGGCAGCAGGCCAAGACAGGCCACCAGTGCGGTCATCATGATAGGCCGCAGCCGCAGCAGCGCCGCGCGATAGGTTGCGGTCTGGATGTCGGCGCCTTCCAGCCGCAGCTTGTTGATGTAGGAATACAGCACGACGCCGGTCTCCACCGAAACGCCCATCAGCGCGATCAATCCCAGAACCGAAGAGACGCTGAACGGCGTGTGGGTGAGCTTCAGCGCGATAAGCGCGCCGACCGGCTCGGTGATGACCACGTCCAGCGCGATGGCCAGCGGAAATTTGAAATTCCCGTACAGAGCAAACAGGATGAGGAAAATCAGCGCCGCGGTCAGCGGGCCGACAACCGTGAGCTGCTTGCGCGCGGCCACGAACAGGCTGTACTCGCCGCCCCAGGTCATCCAGTAGCCTTGCGGCAGGCGGACCGCCCGGTTGATGGCCTTTTGCCCGTCGCGCACGGCGCGCTCCAGGTCGCGCCCTTCAATGCTGTACTGCACCCCGATGTAGCGCGAATTGTCTTCACGATAAATGAACGAGGCGCCGTTGCCCTGGCTGATGTTGGCCAGCGCGCGCAGCGGGATCTGCTGCCCGTCGGGCGTGCCCACCAGCAGACCGCCGATCTGCTGCGCGTTGCTGCGGAACTGCGGCTGCATGCGCACCACCAGGTCGAACAGCTTCTCGCCCTGGATGACCTGGGTGGCCGCCTGGCCGCCCACCGCCGCCTGGATGACCGCTTCCACGTCGGCGACGTTGATGCCGTAGCGCGCGATTTTTTCGCGGTCCACGTCAATCAGCAGGCTGGGCTGGCCCAGCTCGCGCACCACGGTTAGCTCGGTGAAGCCGGGCACGCGGGCCAGGGTCTGCTTCACCTGCAGCGCCTTGTCCTGCAGCACGTTCAGGTCGGGGCCGAAGATTTTCACCGCCAGCGCGCTCTTCAGTCCGGTGAGCGCCTCGTCCACCGCGTCTTCGGCGGGCTGCGTGTAGTTGAAAATCACCCCCGGATACGACGCCAGCTTCTTCTGCAGGTCGGCGGTCAGCTCCTGCTTGTCGCGGATGCGGCCGTCCCACACCTTGTCCTTGTAGGGCTTCAGGCCGACGTAGAATTCGCAGTTGAAGAAGCCGGTGGGATCGGTGCCATCGTCGGGGCGGCCCAGTTCCGAGCCCACCACCGTCACCTGGGGATAGGACATCAGCAACTCCCGTACCCGCGGCGCGAACTTGCTGGCTTCGTCAAAGGAGATGGTGTAGGGCAGCGTGGCGCGCGCCCAGAGCGCGCCTTCGTCGAGGTGGGGCATGAATTCGCCGCCGATGAACGGCGCCAGCGCCAGGGTGGCGGCAAAAATCGCGACCGCGACCAGCATGGTGACGCCCGGCCGCCGCAGGCACCAGGCGAGCCGCGAAGCGTACCACCGCTTGGCCCATTCAAACGGGCGGTTCTGTTTTTCGCGCACCCCGCCCTGGAACCAGTAGGAAGCGAGGACCGGGACCAGGGTGAGCGTGAGGATCAGGGCGCCGATCAGGGCGAAGGCCATGGTGTCGGCCATGGGGTGGAAAAGCTTGCCCGAGGGGCCGCTGAGCGCGTAAATCGGCAGGTAGCCGGCGATGATGACGGCGACGGAGTAGAAGATGGGGCGGTCCACGTCGCGCGCCGCCTCCAGAATCACGTCGCGCAGCTTGTACTCCTGCCCCTGTTTTTCCGCCAGCACGCGGTAGATGTTCTCCATCATGACCACCGTGCCGTCGATGATGATGCCGAAGTCGATGGCCCCGATGGAGAGCAGGTTCGCCGGAATATTCCGCGCGTGCAGGAAGATGAAGGAGAACAGCAGCGCCAGCGGAATGGTGAGCGCCACGATCACCGCCGCCCGGAAGCTCACCAGGAAGAACAGCAGGACGATGAAGACCAGAATCATCCCGCGCACCAGGTTCCCTTCCACCGTCTCGGTGGTCAGGCGCACCAGGTCGCTGCGGTCGTAGAACGGGCGGAGCTTGACGTCGGGGGGGAGACTGCCGTGGTTGAGCTTGTCGGTTTCCTTCTCCACGCGCCTGAGCACGTTCTGCGCCTGTTCGCCGCGGCGCATCAGGATGACGCCTTCCACCGCGTCGTCGTTCTTCTGAAATCCGAACTCGCCCAGGCGCGGCGCATGGCCGATGGTGACCTCGCCGATGTCGCGCACCCGCACCGGCACGCCCTTGTTGCTGCCCACGATGACGTTGCCGATATCGCCGGTGGAGTGGACCAGGCCGATGCCGCGCACGTAATAGAACTGGCCGCCCTGGGAATAGAAACCGCCGCCGGCGTTGCCGTTGTTGGCCGCCAGGGACTGCACCACCTGGGGAACCGTGAGGTGATAGCCGTAGAGGCGCGCCGGGTCGAGCAGCACCTGGTACTGCATCACCGTGCCGCCGAAGCCGGAATCGTCGGCCACCCCTGGCACCGACCGGTAGGAGCGCTCCAGCACCCAGTCCTCGATCGTCTTCAGCTCCTGCGGCGTTTTGTCGGTGCTTTCCAGCACGTAGCGGTACACCAGGCCGCTGGGGCTGAACAGCGGCGCCATGCTCGGGGTGACGCCCTGCGGCAGGGTGGCATTGCCGAGGCGCTCGAAGACGACCTGGCGCGCGAAGTAGTCGTCGGTGTCCTCCTGGAAGGTCAGGCGGATGTCGGATAAGCCGTAGAGCGAGATGGAGCGCATCACCTCCATGTGCGGCACGCCGTTCATCTCGACTTCCAGCGGCAGGGTAACCAGGCGCTCGACTTCTTCGGCGGCGTGGCCCGGCCATTGCGTGATGATCTCCACCATCGGCGGGGAGAGGTCCGGATACGCATCCACCGGCATGCGCTGGAACGAGATGGCGCCGGCGACGGCGATGGCCACCACCAGCATCAGCATCAGGAAGCGCTGGTTGAGGGCCATTTGAACGATGCGATGAATCATGTATTGCTCTTACCCTTTGACGGCGCCTGCCTTTTGAGGGCGTCATGCTGACACTCGGGTGCGCGCTTTCCGCACACGAATCTCAGCACCCGGGTATTCCCGTCAATCGCCACAAAAGCTGCCCGCCATGGAACGCTCTCTAATGCTGCAATGAGTTCTGAAACTGGATGAACAGGCTGCCGTCGGCCACCACTCGTTCGCCGGGCTGTAGCCCGCTTACGATCTGCGTCAGGCCGTTCTGGCTCTCGCCCAGCTTGACCACGCGCTGCATGAATTGGTTTTCTCCCCGGGCGACGTACACGAAGGGCTCGTTCTCCGGCGTGCGCAACAGGGCCGAGTCGGGCACGGCGAGCGCGTCAGCGATGGTTCCGGCGCGCACCAGCGCCGTGACGTACATGTCTTTCTTCAGCTTTTCCCCCGGATTATGAGTAACGATGCGGGCCTGCAGCGTGTGCGTGCTGGGATCGAGCGCCGCGCCCAGATAGGAAATCTTTCCCTGAAAATTGCCGGTGTAGGCGTCGGTGTGGATCACGGCCGGATCGCCCACGTGCACATAGGCCAGGTCCTGCTGGTACACGTTCACCATCACCCACACGCTGCTCATGTCCGAGATGGTGAAGCACTGGGTGTTACCGGACTGCAGCAACTGTCCGGGCGCCACCAGGCGCTCGACCACCTCGCCGGTGATGGGCGCGTGCACCGCGACTTCCGGGCTGTTCCTGCCGTTCACCGTGGCCTCGGGATCGGTCACGCCCATGATGCGCAGCGATTGCTCGGCGGCCTCCAGGTCGGCTTGCGCCTGGACCTCGACGGATTCGGCCTGCTCCAGGTCGCGTTGCGCGATGGCATGGTGCTCGTACAGGTCCTTGGCGCGGGCGTAGTTCTTGTGCGCCAGGGCGTGCGTGTCACGCGCCTTCAGGTAATTGGAGCGCAACTGGGCGTAGTCGGGACTGCTGACGTAGAGCATCGGCTGCCCGCGCTGCACCATCTGTCCCGGCACCACCACGATGCGGCTTACCGGACCGCTGACCTGGGAAATCACCGGCGTGGTGGTGAAGGCGTTATAGGCCACCGAACCGGGCAGGCGCAGCATGCGCTCGAGCCTGGTAGGCGCCACGGAGACGATTTGCAGGTGCGAAACCTGGTCGGCCGGAACGCTGAACAGGCCGGGGCTGTCGGCCGCCTTGTCGCCGGCCGAAAACGACGTCATGCGGTTGGCGGAGCTGGTGCTGTCGCCGCAGGCTGCCAGCAACGCGAGCGCGGCCAGGACGGCGGCAAACAGAACGCGCCGTGCCTTACGGGTGCTGATCATGGCAGTTGCCTCGTGCCGACGGCCTGGCGGAGTTGCTCCACCCCCGTCATGTAAGTAGCCAGCGCCTGTCGATACGCGAGTTCCGTGCCGCGGTAGCTGCGCTCGGCGTCGAGCAGATCGAGCAGGCTGGCGGCGCCGCGGCGGTAGGCGTACTCGGTGATATCGCGCGACTGCTTCGCCTGGCTGAGATAGCCGGACACATAGAGCTTCACCACCTGGTCGGAGCTGCGCACGGTTTCGTAGGCGTTGCCGACCTCGGTCAGCACCGTCTGCGCGGCGGCCGTGGAAGCGAATTCCGCCTGCCCGATGGCGAACCCGGTGCGGGCGATTTCGCCCTGGTTGCGGTCGAAGATCGGTAATTGCATATTGAAAAAGAAGCCTCCGGTATTCAGGCCGGAGATGTGCGAGTAATTGAACGTGGTATTGAGGTCGCGCTTGCCGTTGGCCTGGGCGAGCGTGTACTGGCTTTGCGCCGCGGCCACGCTTCGCTGCGCGGCCAACAGGTCGGGGCGGCTGCGCAGGGCGGCGGCTTTCAGGTCGTCCAGGTTGAGCGGCAGCGGCTGATAGGCGAGTTCGCCGGCGACGTCGTAATCGGCGGGCACCGCCTCGTACCCGATGAGCTGCCGCAAGCTCTGCAAGGCCTGCGTCTTGGCCAGCAGGGCGCTGGACACGTCGGTCTGGAATTGCAGCAGTTGCAGCTTGATCTTGAGCAGATCGCCTTCGCTGATGTCGCCCGCGTTGTAGCGGTCTTCGCTGATGCGGACCGTGTCCTGGTAGCTGTTGAGCGCGTCCCGGGCGTATTTCAGGGTGGATTCGGCGAGCAGCACGTTGGTGAACTGCTGCGCCACGCTGAAAGAAAGCGTGCGCTGGGCGTCGGCCACCTGCGCGCGCGTCACCGACGTGGTGTCGCGGGCGGCCTGCAGCCGGTGCTGCCGTTTCTTGCCCCGCTCGATCAGGTAGCCGATGCCCAGGTCGAACTGCGCCGTGTCGTTGATTAGCTGCGCGGTGATCTGGCTGGGCTGGAACAGCGGAATGAACTGCGAGTCCCAGGTGAGCGTCGGGTTCGGGCGGAGATTGGCGGTGACTTCCTGCGCCTGGTTCTGCTCGATCTGGGTGCGCGCTGCCTGCAGCGCCGGACTATGCACCATGGCGAGCTGAATGGCCTGCTCGAGCGTGATCTGTTTCGGGGTTTGCGCCTCGGCCACGGCAGGCAGCAAAAGCAGCAGGACCGCGCCCGCGCAATTCCGCAGCCATCGCGGCAGCCTGGCGCCTTCACACCCCAACCATTGTGAGCGGTTCAAACTTCCTCCCTTGGGAGCACGCGCTAAAACGTTTCAGCGATCGGACCTGCGCGTGCGCCTGTATTCCTGGGAACTGCAGCGAGGGAACCTCAGACCTGAGGCGGGGGCCGCGTATAGAAGGGAAAGGTGCTGGCCAAGTCGTACGAACCGGGTTCCTCGGCGACCAGGGCCGTGGCGCGATGATATGGCGCCGCCGGCGCCGTCGGACTGGCATGAACCGTGAGCGGGAGGTGTCCCGCTACGCACAACAGGCAATGATGAGGCGCGACCGGCTCATTTGCGGGCGAGCCGGACCAGGGGTGGATATGGATCGCAGCGTAACTGCTGACGAACAACAGCAGCAGACACACGAAGGCGCCCAAACCGACAAATCGCTGCCGCCCGGCCTGCCTCACTATCCTGAGCTCCTCACCAGGCTTATTGTAACCCTTTGCACGCTGAAAAGTCGCGGCGGGCGGGCTGCGGCCATCGCAATCCAGATACGCTTCGTCTGAACGCCCATCAAGCTACTTCTTCGCGACGATGAGGAGCTTCATGAGTTCAGACACATCATTCAGTTTGTCCAGGTCATAGATGGTCTTGATGATCTGGTCGGCTTGCGCTTGGGGCATGAGCTTCGTGGCCAATCTCCTGAACTTTGTTTCAAGCTCCTTGTCCGTGAAAGGGTTAGCGGGCCCGCCTTTGGGGAGATCTACTCGTTGCGTATAAACCTGTTTATCCTTTGTCGTGATCTGCACGATGCACGTCCAGAGTCTGGGAAAGTTCTTGATCAATTCCAAGTCACCCTTAAACTCCATCTTCCCCATAAGTTCTTGCACCTTGGGATCCTTCCACTGCTCCTTGTCGTACTGGTCGGGTCCCACTTCGTGATCCATGATAGCCATGCTCAGCAAATAGGCCAGGTTGTGGTCTGCGTCATTTTTGACCCGGATAGTCCCAGACGTACCCTGTGTCAGGAGCCGTATTGGTTCAACCCCTTCCGGCTGAATGGGCAAGCCTCTGACAAAGACCTTCTCAACCTGGTCTGGCTTGATGTTGTGCTCTGTTACGATTTGAATCACCCCTGCAATAGCGGGTTGAGAGACGTGGTTAGCCTCATAGGGCTTCATCCAGGCCTGAGAAATCATGAACTGCTTCCGGGGACCGACAAGAGGCGCCAAGGACTGGTTTTTTTCGAATCCCCTTTGGTAGCTTTCGATGATAGTGACCGGACCTGTAAATCCCTTCTGCGCCAGCAAGGCGGCCGTCACACCGTTCGCGGAGCCAGCGGCATACCCATACTCC
>Ga0315268_10002199_pt1 | contig 22232 bp, 26 predicted proteins | sample C1_top_MG_FD_204535 | JGI IMG/M metagenome (GOLD analysis project Ga0315268, IMG submission 204535) | Sediment microbial communities from Yellowstone Lake, YNP, Wyoming, USA - C1_top | ecosystem: Environmental > Aquatic > Freshwater > Lake > Sediment | place: USA: Wyoming | collected 2017-08-01 | reverse complement strand
ATTCAAGGAAGAGTGTCCATCGGCGGAAAGTCTACAATAAAGAAAAAGGCTCTCGTAAGGGGTCCAGCAATAATCGGAGAAAACACGGTGATAGAAGAGGATGTATACGTAGGCCCTTACACAAGCATCGGCAACAACTGCTTGATTCAAAGAGGCGAAATAGAGAACTCGATCATTATGGATAACTGTGCAATAGACGTAAATGACAGGATAACGGACAGCCTTATTGCGTCCAATTCAAAGATAGTCTCCGTCAAGGGTACTGTTCATGGAAAAAGATTCATCTTGGGAGAAGGCACGTCAATAGAACTGTAAGAGTGAAGAGAATGCTGAAAGGAATAGTGGTCAAACTGCTGGAAAGAATCAATGACGAAAGGGGCTCCTTCTCAGAACTGATCAGAGACGACTGGAACGACATCTTGGGCGAAGATCGGCCGGTCCAGTCCAACCTTTCTGTCAGCTATCCGCGAGTGATTAGAGCTTGGCACAGGCACGTAAGAGGACAAAACGACTACTTCATAGTCTTGAGAGGGGCAGTGAAGATATGCGTCTACGATGAAAAAACAAAGGAATTGGATGAGATCGTTTCCACAGGTCAAGACCCACAGATAGTGAGAGTTCCAGGAAATTATTGGCATGGTTTTCAAGTTGTAGGCAACCATGCTGCCTCCTTGATTTACTTCACCACAATACTTTACAACTACGAAAATCCGGACGAGGAGAGAAGACCGTGGAACGACCAGAGAATAGCGCCACGCTCGATAAACGGCAAAAAGAATGATCCGCGGACAGGTAAACCTTGGGACTGGAATTACCCGCCCTATAAGTGAGAATGACATGAGAATTCTAGTAACTGGCGGGCTGGGTTTCATCGGCAGCAACTTCTGCAGGCATGTGATGAAAGCACATCCAAGTTACGAGATCATTAACGTAGACAAGATTGGAATGGCTGCCAACCCTGTCAATCTCAAAGATCTGGAGAATGAGGAAGGGTACACATTCATCAAGGGAGACATCAACGATTCGGGTCTCATGAGCAAGACATTGGCTCGTGCAGACGCGGTGGTAAACATGGCAGCCGAAACGCACGTGGACAGAAGCATAGCTGACCCTTCACCTTTCATTCAAAACAACACTGTTGGAACATTCACTGTTCTCGAAGCCATAAGAAAACATAGTGACAAAGTCAAGCTTGTCCAAGTGTCGACTGATGAAGTGTATGGAGACATACTTGAAGGGTCGTTTGAAGAAAAGGATGCGCTCAAACCGTCCAACCCCTATTCTGCCTCCAAAGCCGCGGCTGACGTGCTCGTGCTCGCGTATTCCAGAACGTACGGCTTGGACGTGGCCATAACAAGGTGCACCAACAACTATGGTCCCTATCAACTGCCAGAAAAACTCGTGCCAAAGACGATCATACGAGCCCTGAAGGGTTTGAAAGTGCCGATCTACGGGTCGGGAGAGAACGTGCGGGACTGGGTCTATGTGCAAGATCACTGCGAAGCCATAGACTTGGTTCTTAACAGGGGAGAGACTGGTGAGATCTACAACATATCATCAGGCAACGAATTGACTAATATCGAAATTGTCAGACGAATACTTCAGTTGACGGGTAAAGATGAGGATTTGATGACTTTGGTGGAGGATCGCCCCGGGCACGATGTGAGGTACAGCCTGGATTCGTCAAAGATCAGGTCCAAACTGGGTTGGAAGCCGCGATTTTCTTTAGAAGAAGCGTTAAGACTGACTGTGGATTGGTACATGGCAAGTGAGTGGTGGTGGAAACCCTTGGCCACGGAAGAAATACTGCGTCCGACAGCGTGGAAATCAAGGGATGCTAAGTGAGGCTTCTGGTAACTGGTGCCAGCGGCCTGCTGGGCACAAGGTTGTGCGAGTTGGCGGTTCAAAATGAATATGAAGTTTATTCTGCGTACAGCCAACACAAACCGATCTACGGAACGGCGGTTCATTTCGATGTTTCAGACGGCGTTAGTGTTAAAGACACGATCGGGAGAATAAGGCCTGGAGTGGTGGTGCACGCCGCAGCTCTGACGGACGTGGACAAATGCGAGCAGGAAAGAGAGTCTGCTTGGAGAATAAATGTTGTAGGCACCGAGAACGTAGTTAAATCTTGCAGGAAATGTGGAGCTTTCCTCGTTTACGTTTCCACGGACTATGTTTTCGACGGAGAAAAGGGAATGTACGAGGAGAGCGACGCGGCTGCCCCGATCAACTACTACGGGTTCACAAAACTGAAAGCGGAAGAATCCGTGAAAAGCTTGGCAGACAGGTATTGTGTTGCCCGAGCTAGCGTGATTTTTGGATCAAATCCGGCAACGGGCAAAATGAACTTCACGTTGTGGTTGATAGACAGGCTTCGGAAGAAGGAGAGAGTGGAGATCGTGACTGATCAGTGGAACTCGCCTACGCTGAATAGTAGTCTTGCCGAAATGATCTTGGAATCTGTTGAACGGGAAATAACTGGGACGTATCATGTTTCCGGCGCCACACGCGTAGACAGGTACAGCTTTTCCAGGTTGATTGCGGAGACGTTTGAACTGGACGCCAGCTTGATGGCGCCCACTTCGTCCACACGGTTTTCGTGGGTCGCCAGACGACCGAGAGATTCTTCGCTTAACACGAGCAAGGCAGAACAGACGTTTAAGAGCAAACCTTTGAAGCTTGAAGCGGCGTTGTTAAAGATGAAAGAAGAAATGTAGTTCGTTTTTTTTGTCTGTGTCCCTTGGAGTCTATGCCGGCTGCTACGTATGTGTGGGGGTTGTTGCTCTTATTGTGCGACGCATGTACATAATATTTATTAGCTCCGGCTGGCTATTATTCTTAGAGAATATGTCCGGTTGAGGACATATTGTAGACACGGTGAACTCCAGAACAGTTCAACACGTGAACAGCTTGGAGAGATGAAATGTGAGAAAGAGTTACTTGGTGCTCGTTCTGTTTCTCGTGAATCTTGTGGCTTTGGTTCTTGCTAACCGTGCGCTTCTGGGACGGGCGGGTTCAGAGGCTGGAGGGGAAGGGGCTTTTGTGTATGGCGGGGGCGAGGTTATCAACGTGGATGGTGATGTTTCGCTCGGAGAGGCTGAGAACAGGGTGTTTTGGAATCCTCATTCCACGAGGCTTACCGGTGCGTCAGTGTGGGGGGTGACTTTCTTGAACGAGGCGGGGATGTTTCTGAGGACGGTTGCGGGGGAGGCTGGGCACGTTGCGGCTGGGGCGTGGTGGACTGCCGGTTTTAAGTCGAAGTCGAGGTTTCCGCTTTTTGTTGCGGAGCGTGAGCGGGTTTTGGTGAGTTTTCGTGCCTGTGTGGGGGTTGTTGATTGTGAGACGGGGGGTGAGTGGTTGCGGGTTGCTTTGGCTTGCGCGGTGACGCGTGGTGATGGCGAGGTTGTTTATACTGAGATGGATTTTTGGGACAGTGCGGCTGCGATGAGGCATCCTAGTGGGGATGTGCAGTTTGGTGGTGACCTTGTCTACAAGGGCGGGGATGTGGTTGAATACAAGGTTGACCAGGCTGTTGTTGGGGAGTGGAAGAATTACTCTTTGGATTTGACGCGGAGGATTGATTCTGCTTGGGGGCTCAGGCCAGGCGACTTGCTTGAGAGCGTTTACGTGGTGGTTGAGGTGGAGGGCAGCGTCTCTGTCGCGTTGAAGGTTGACGACCTGTGGATAACGCGGCTCTCATAGTCCTGCGCTTTGAAGAGCGTTTTTCGGTTTATTCTTAAGGCTGATCTCCTCCCTTGGTCTCTCTTTGATTCTTGGGTTTGCGTGTTTGTCTTGATAATAGCGCTAAAGGCGTGATAGGCGTGAAGCGAGATGGCGGGTTTTTCGATGCGGTCCCGTGTTGTATGTCACCTTTGTCAGGTAGATGAGCCCACAACGTTCGTAGCCCCCCGTCGTTTTTCAGTTCGTTGCGGTGGTGCAGTGCGGGCCCGTGTTTTATGTTACTGATAAAGGGTAGGGTAGGCTTTATAATTGGTAGGCCCCCCGTATTTTTTCAGCCAGCCATGTTGCCTGTATGTTGAAGGTTATCGGACTAGAGGTTGAACTGAGGTGAAAGTGCGGTCCTTCATGCGGGTCTTTGGCCGATGTTTAGTTCTGCATCGTAAAAGGACACTGAGAAGTGGTAGCATCCATCGTTTTTCGTGTCGGTTGGAGAGAGCGGTTGTGTTCAGGTGTACTTTGTCGATCTTATGATGGGCCATACACCATGCTGACGGCGGAAGACGTGATCGGTTATGGACAGCAAGTAGATTGCTGCTTCAACTGCGGTGGCACTTATCAGATAGTGTAGGCGTTTTGGCTGTTCGCGAATCTCTTCGGTCAGCACTTGAAGCGCGATGTTGGGCTTTGAGAGGACTATTGTGTCCATTACTGTCGGATACTCGCCTGTGGCTTCTTTCGTTTGGAGGTGTCCATAGAGCCATCTTCTTCTCTGGTTGATGTAGTCGACGATGTTGGAGGGTAGAAGGTTGTAGCAGACGGCGTCAGCTGCAAACCTTATCGTGCCTTTCTTTTTGGCGATGATGGCGATGTAGGAATCGTCAGCGGCACATCCGTCTGGAATGGTGGTCTTAGCGCTGCTCCGTATGGCCATGAATTCGCCGCTGCAATGAGCCATCTGGCCGTTGCCGTCGAGTTTTTTCATGAGTTTTTCCCAAAGCCTGTATGTCGTTTGAGCCATGTGGGTTGCAAAACTTTTTGATTCTCTCTTTGGGTTCTGTATTGGGCGTCCACTTACGGCAGAGACGTCTCCATCCCTGAACGGGGCAAGAAGGTTGAACAAGGCGTCCTCTGCGGGTTCCACATCCGCTGGGATCAAGACAACGTAGTCACCAGTTGAGACCTGAAAGGCTTTGTTGAGTGCTGAGGCCTTGCCTTGCCTCGTTTCCTCTTCGATGATTTTGATCTTTGCTTTTCCATTCAGATTTTCCTTTACTTTGTTGACGGTTTTGTCAGTGCATCCTGAGGCTACGACTATTATTTCGCGGTCCGCAATTTCTGATGGGACTTTTTGACTCTGCAGATTCTTGAGGAGGAGTCCTATTGATTTTTCCTCGTTGTACGCACAGACGACTATGCTGAGTCTCATTTTCGGAGGGCACTCTCCCAGGTTTTCTGCAATTTAGTGCCGACCTTGTCGTATGAGCAGTTTTCTCGCACAAATTTTGATCCTTCCGAGGCGAATTGATCCATTTCTTCTGGCGTTTTCAGTAATTTGGAAACTTCTGCCGCAGCCCGTTGTATGTTATTGGACAAGAGAAAACCATATGTTCCGAGGTGAGGGGTTTCTTGCGAAGCTTTGAGTGTTGCAACGGGGGTGCCGCATGCGAGACTTTCTTGTATTGCACCGTCAAACCACCCGTCAACATCATAGACTTGGATGGGTGAAAAAGTCAGCGCTGACGCTTGGTAATACTTGGGCAAGTCACTGTGTGGGACGTAACCGTGGAAAGTAACGTGACCGGTCAATTCTAGCTTGTTGGCCAAATGGCGGCAATATTCCAATCCGGGGCCGTCACCTACAATGTCTAAGGACACGTCCTTGATTTGGGGCAAGATGTTCCGCAATAAGTGGAGCAAGAAGAAGGGTGATTTCTCTCCGTGAGCCGTTTCAGGTCTCGGAACGCGTCCAACATAGAGCAAGCGAGTCGAATCGCATCGCCTCTGGCGCCTGAAGACGTTAGGGTTTATGCCTGGAACAGGCACTCTGACCGTTTTTTCGGCGATTTTCAACTTTCTGTAAAGACTCTCCTCAGGTTTGTAGCTGTAGATGATGCAGTCGGTTTTTCTGAGGGCATGAAGGCAGGGTAAGTAAAGCGTTTTGCGAATAGAGCTGTTGTGGTAGCCGTGAAGCTGTGCGATTAGTGGCAGCTTCAGCTTTTTTTTGACAAAGGCCGCGGTGTACGGGAAAGAGAACATGTAGTAGTTGTGAAAATGCACTAGGTCAGGCCCGTCTCGCACCATTTCCTGCATGACGGCGTTCGGGTTGTGGTCGTTGCCGAAACGAAGGAACGGTGGAAAACGGAACTTTACGGGAAGAATCTTGGCTACGCCAGTGCTGTTCAGTTGATAAGTTTGACAGGCTTTGACTCTCTCATGAAATGTGTAGAGCAGTGGCTCCCAATTCTTCTGCCTGCAAAAATGAAGATACTGAACCGAAAAGTGTTGTCGAAAAAGCTTATCCTTGACTGTCCAACCGCTGAAGCGTTCGTCATGGAGGAGAAGCATCAACATCTTCATGGTCGCCACCTCAACTTTCTGATGACGTAATCCCAAGACAGTGCAAGCCAACTGAAAGTCAGTACGGTCATTAACAGTAAGCGAGTCCATCCGAGTGGTCCGTCAGCGAAAGAGGTGGCTACGTTGAGCGTCCAAGGATACGGAAGCCAGAGAAAGGCTGTTACTGGGACGTGCACTAATACAAAACTGAAGAGTAACAGCCATAGAGTATGAACCCTGCCTAAATCTTTGGGGTTCTGTATGAAGACGCTTAGAGCTAGGAAAGTGAACAGAAACGTCAGGTTTTGTTCAGAAACCCACATGCGTGTCGTGAACAAAGTCAACAGCAGGAGCAGCGACCACTGCACCGTCAAGGCGAAATAGGAATTAGATCCGCCAATGTCTTTTCCAAAGGCGAGTTTTCGTGAGCGCGAAGCCAGTGCGTAGATTGCAATGCAGGCTGGAATCCAAACATATATCATGGCTGAGGGCGGCTGAAAGTCTTTTGCTCCCAAATCATTGATTAGCGTGAAAACGTTGAATGGGCTGGCGGCTCCATAGGGGAATGCTGTTTGACTGTAGTATGAAGGGTTTGCTGTTTCAACGTGATAAATCAAGGCGTTGTACATGTTGGAGATTGGCCAGTTGAATACGATCATAGGGAGAAATGTTAGGAAGACTGTGAGGCCGACTGCAAGCGACGAAAACTTGAGGGCGACCTTCCAGTTGCGGCTACTCTTGTAGAGAATCACAGAATACAGAGGCGCCAACGTGAGTGGAAAGAGCTTCAGAAGAGATGCTACAGACAAACAGGTTGAGGAGAGTTTCCAATTGTTGCGAAGAGTGTATGCAGAGAACAAAGCGAAAAAGAGTGCAAGAATGTCGAACATGCCCCAAACGGTGCCCACTGATATAATGAATGGGCAGAACAGGAACAGTAGAAAGGCTTTTGACGCGGTTTTCTCGCTGGTTCGCGTCTTCAGTATGTTGTAGATGAGGAGGGCGGTGGCGATTTCAGCTAGGATGATGGGTATTTTCAGGGCGAGGACGTAGGCGTATAGGTTGTTTGGGGCGATGGCTGAGGAGAGCGAGTACATCTCGCCGCTGATCAGTCCCCAGAGGGGCGGATATCCTATGCCTGGAACCGTTCCGTAAAGGTGTGGATGTGGTGTAGCAGCGAATATGTCTCGGAGAAAATACTGGCCGTATGGAGTGATCCCGTTTGCCACAGCCGCGCCTACGGCCATAAAGACTCTCATGTCGAAGGGATGGCTTAGAAAAGGCGCAAGAAACAGCCGAACCAGCAGACCTGCCGCTAGGTAAGCGCGTTTTGGCAACTTGCCTGCCAATTGCTCTATGTGTTTCATACAAGTCGGGCCGCGATGTCGTTTGTTCGTTAGCGGTTTTGATTGGAAAGAGTATTAAGTATTATGTATTGCGAATAATGACAGAGAATTTTCAAGACTTAGACATCTAGCCGCACGACGTACATGAGTTAGCCAGAATTAGCTGGAAGTCACGTCGATATTGACGCCAAAATTCGTTATACCATTAATGCTTGAATCCACCGTCAAAGTCAGCATGATAATCATTATCTGCCCAGGTCCTACAGCACTTCCTGAATAGTTCCATGTGATGCTCATGTAGTTCGGGGCTTCGGTGGGACTCCAACCGCTGGCATTCAAGGCGAGAACAGTGCTGCTTTCTCCCTCATTTCTGACACATATCGTGACGTTCTTTCTTTCTCCAGGCGAAAGTGTTCCCCAGTCTATTGACTGAAGACTGTTCATGCAGTTGACATCTGAGTAAACGTCAATACTTTTTCCAAAACCGACCGACTCTGCGATACTCGTAGCGTCTAGATACCCGTCTCCGTTTGAGTCAGTAAGCTTCACTACTGCAGCTTGACCAAAAAGACTCCAGCTTTTATGAGTTGCCAACAGCCTTGACGCCGCTATGGTTCCAGCTCCGCCCAGACCAGCAGCGATAAGCACCCAAACACCGTTCTGTGAGTCATGGTACAACGTTACAAAGCCGTAGTCTGTTTTCACCCTGCCCGAGCCGTCCTGTTCGATCCCGTAAGAGTGTCCCGTTGAAGCAATGTGGATGTAGTCTGTTCCATTTGGATACTTGTCGAAGTACACTGGAAGCACTCTTGCACCAGTGCTGTTTCTCAAATTGTTGTAATACCACGTTACTTGATTGACCCCAGGGCCTCCCACAACCAAGAGATTGTTTCCTAGGGAAGGAAAGCTGATCTGTCCAGTGCCTCCGTCGTAAACAGATACGTAATCATCCAAAGTCGAGGACAACGCACCTCCACTAGCATCGGAACCGAGTTCAGCTCCGACCATTATGGCTCCCATGACGTCCATTGTGTGTGCGCCTCCGCAAGGACCGTGTCCGACACTCGAAGAGACGACAACTGTGCAATTCATTGAGCCATCTGAAGAAATGAAAGGGCGTGAGAAATCCTTGAAGGTGAAGATCTCTGAGCCGAGGTCTCCGCTCGAAAAAGCCGTCAAGGAGATTTGAAAGACTATTGCTATGAGTAATAGCACGGATACTTTTGAAAGGCGACGTCTGGAGACTATTCTTTGCTTTTGAACATTCAGTTTCGGAATCAATGAAGCTGAAAGCAACCCAAATCCTAGAGGACTGAGAACGCTGATTGAGAGTGGGGTTGCTGAAGTCTCGGCAATTGAAAGATCGTCCAAGAAGCCGTCACCATTGCTGTCGCTGTATTTCACGATGGCTGCGCTTCCGCGCAGGTTCCAGTTTTCGAATGAAGAGACGACTTTGCAAGAAGCCCATGTGCCGAGGCCGCCCAGCCCTGCCAGAATCAGGATGGAGCGCCCGCCATGTTGGAACATGGAAACAACGCCGTAGTCAGCCTTCACTCTGCCAAGGCTGTCATACTCAATTCTGTAGGTGTGCTGCGTGGAGGCGACATAAATGTAGTCTGTTCCATTTGGATACTTGTCGAAGTAGACTGGTAGCACTCTTTCTCCGGTGCTGTTTCTCAAATTGTTGTAATGCCAAGTGATCTGGTTGACACCCGGACCGCCGACAATCACCAAGTTCGAAGAAAGGTCTCTGAGCTCAACTTTGGCGGTGTCGAAATCATACGAGGAAATATAGTCGTCCATGGTTGCATCTAGCATACCGCTGTTAGTTTTTAGGCCAAATTCGGCTGCGACCATTATTGCTCCCATGACGTCCATTGTGTGTGCGCCTCCGCAAGGGCCATGTCCAACGCTTGAAGTGACAACGATCGAACAGTTCATTGCGCCACTAGAAGACACGAACGGTCTCGGGAGGCTTTCAAGTCCAAGAGTATCGCCGTACACATGGGGGATCGTTCCAAGGAACCCGAGACTTAGCAGAGAAGCGGCTGTCAGAACTAGGAGTAAGCGTGTCTTTTTCCCCAAACGACGGTGTTCGTGCAAGTAGGAGATTTCCATTGTTGATCCTCTAGGCTGTGGGCTTGAACATGGGATGCATCAGAGAACATCTGGTATCTTAATAAATCTTATTGCTTGGATGTCCGACAAAAATACACGTCTCCCAGAAACATAGTGCAAGAAGCAACGGTTTTTTGCGGTCAAACAGAGCGAGGTCAATGCCCAACTGTGTTACTATAGACTTATTAAATTGTGTAGTTCACTCTTGGCAGTATCGGAGGAAAACAAATCGTTCGCTGTAGGACACCTAGCATTTGCATATCTTTCGAGTAAAGCCTCGGCAACTCTGCTGAAGACAAAGCTTAACATTCCGTTAGCCTTGATGTTGTCGGTCATCCCTGATGTCGACATTCTTATCCAAAAATATCTTCTTCCATCTCTTGAACACAGGGGGCCAACCCACTCGGTCATAGCCGCCTTTCTAGTCTTCACACCTTTTTTCATCGTGTACCGTAAAAAGGCAGTCCCCTATTTCGTTGCTCTAGTCCAGCATTCTCTAGTCGGCGATTATATCGCAGGAGGCCAAATTCAACTCTTGTGGCCACTGACAAACCAGTATTTTGGCACGACTATAGGGATAAGGAGCTTGACAAACATAGCAATAGAGTGGACGATGTTTTTGGCCTCGATAACAGTCATGCTGATGACTAGGGATTTTGCGACGTTTTTCCGGCGACAGAGGTCAAACTTGATCCTAGCTATTCCCACTTTCACCGTGTTGCTGCCGCCCATCCTGAGCTATCCATTGGATGTGCCAATTTTGTTGGTACCTCCACATGTGGTCTACGCAGTGATGTTTTCAGCAGCCATTGTTGTTGAGCTTGTTGCAATCCTAGAGGATCCGCGGCAGATTAACCGGTTTGATAACCAAAAAGAGAAAAAAGGCTAGGCAGGTGGAGGCGGTCTCTTGGCGAGAACCAATGGCAGTTGCAAGGTTTGGTTCCCTCTCGCAACCATCACGGTCACAGTTTCTCCAGGCAACGTATTTCCTTCCAGATAGCTTGACATCTCGTCGCCGTTTCTGATACGTGTTCCATTGATTGCAATTATCACGTCATTCACTTGTATGCCCGCGTTTGCTGCGGGGCCGCCTGACACTACCGTAGCAACTCTCCAACCGTATGTGACACTGATGTGCATGCTTTGAGCTGTGTCATAATCCATGTCTGCCCCTGTCACTCCTAGGTATGAGTGGCCGTCATAGTTGCCAAAGGTGATCAAGCCGAATATTTCTCTGAGTATGGCATTTGAAGGGACGGCGAAGCCTAGGCCTTGTGAGTCTGCAACTATTGCGGTTGTTATTCCGACGACCTTCCCGTCATAGTTGAGCAACGGACCTCCTGAGTTTCCCGGGTTTATGGGTGTGCTTGTCTGTATTACGTTTGCTATCGCAAAGCCTCCCGTATATTGTTGTTCGCTGATGGTGCGTCCAAGCGCACTTATCACGCCTGTTGTCATTGAGCCGACTAGTCCATACGGGTTTCCCACGGCTATGACAGGGTTGCCGACTTTCAACGTGTCCGAACGGACGATTTCAAGGGGTTTGAATTCATCTGGCGATGAGTGAGGAACTGAAAGAATGGCCAGATCAGCGTACGCGTCAGTCCCGTTTACTACGGCTGCATATCCGTTTCCATCTGAGAAGGTCACGCTCACGCTTGTTGTTCCGTGGACAACATGATTGTTCGTTATCACAACCATCGATCCATTGTAGTTATAGGTGAAGCCTGAGCCCTGTACCCCCCCGCTGCTTGTGACTCCGCTAATCAGAACGACCGAATCCTTCACTTTTTCATAGATTTCCGAGAGTGCTGTTGCGTTTTGGTAGACGGTGATTGTCTGATTGTACGTGACCTCATTGCCAGAGATTCGGGAGATCTGGCTCTCAAGGTTTGAGATTTCACTTTCTAAGCTGTTGATTTGCCGCAAAACCACGTAAGAAGCTGCAATCCCTCCCACAATCAATCCTGCAACGAGTACTAAAACAAAAATGGCTGCAGAAGACCCTGAATGTCGTTCATCCATCTTTTTCACCATTTCCTATAAAAGTTTATCAAGCCTTCTTAAGAGTTCCGCAAAACCTAATCTTGAATGCCTTGATGGCCGCATCATTGCTGATTTGCAAAGGACAATGTGAAGCTTACAGCTAATCACTTTCTTCTGTCTATGATGTCCAGTGCTTCAGGACCTGTGCCTATCAACGTGACCAGGGTTCCCGTTTGCTTCTCAATTTCCTTCACAAATTCCCTTGCTTCCTTTGAAAGTTTTTCATAATCTTTTGCGCCCTTGCACTCTGAATATACGCAGTCAAGCTTTGTCAGTGCTGTCTGGGTTGCGCCATTTATCATGACAGCTTTCTTGGCAAGCTCAAAGTTGAAGGGTGCTGAACGTCTTTCTCGGCCCGTTCCCGCAGCTGTTTCAAACCATCCGCGTCTCATAGCTTCTTCTTTTGATATCTCTCCTGGCAATGGTCCAGTGCCCACCCTCGTTATGAAGGATTTGAGTACTACCATTACTTCGTCGATTCTTGTTGGGCCTACGCCTACCTCTGAGCATATCGCCGATGCACTCGTGTCTCTGCTAGTTACGTATGGATAGGTCCCATGAAAAAGTGAAAGCAGAAGGCCCTGTGTCCCTTCTAGGATGACTTTCTTGTAAGCATTGATTGCCTCGTTCGTCTCTTTAGCTACGTCTGCGAGATAGGGTTGAAGCTCTGGGACGTCTTTTGCAGTTTTCGCTGTTCTCCGCACGCGTTCTTCGATAGCTGGCCCAACACCCCAACCTGTTGTGCCTAACCCTTTCAGATGTGCGCTTGTTTTGTCTTGGCTTGAGTGTTTCTCTTCGATTATTGAGGCCTGGTTGTCTATGCCTATGCGGTTTTGGACTTTGGTTTCTTCTACTTCCTTGAAGAATTGTGTGACGTGAACGTTCGCTCCCGCTGCAATCAGAAGGCGGCACTTCTCGTAGACGAAACCACCTGGGACCATGTGCAATGCGTAGCGTTTGCCTTGGTGCCAGATCGTGTGAGCGGCGTTGACTGACCCTGTTCTCACGCAGAGATCAGGCTTGTCTTTGAGGGCGAGATAGGAGATTATTTTTCCTTTGCCCTCGTCTCCCCAGAAGCCTCCAGCGATAACTGTGCAAGGCATATTTCCACCAATCAGACAATTTGCTTAGGTTTATTTAAGATTGTTTGCCGCTTTTGCGTAAAAACGTCGCCAGTCGCTTAGAGCTTTCCAGTCTGTCTATCTATCGCCTGCAAAAGTTTCATTAGCTTTTTTGTTTTGCGGGTCACTTCGGTCGCCGACACAGTCCTCATCATTGGGCAGAGGTGGTCCACGATCACTCCTTCCTCTTCACTATAGATCACTGGGTAGATGCGGCATCCCAAGGGTCTGTATCTGTAAACGTTGCAAGAGTGTTTTTGAACATTGTAAAAGACACAGTAGCCTCGACGGTTCCGCAGCTGCGCAAGCCCTTGTATATTGAAACAGACAAAGTCTCTCGGATCGCATCCTGCTTCTTTCAAGAGCTTTATGTCTGCTTCTGAAAGTTGCATTTCAGTCTTCTCGCAGCATATGCCGCATCGTGAACAATGCATGAAGCCTATGCTGGTAGGCTCTTCTAATCTAGTTTTCGTTGTTTTGAAATCTACTTATCCACTTGTCAGAATTAGGTTCAGGTTAAGCAGTTCCGCCCACGCTATGTCCTTAAGGGGTATTCTAAAAGAATCTTTGTTTCCGTAGGGTACGCATGTGACGAAGCTTTGTCTTCTGAATTCGTCCTTCTTGATCTCTGCAACCTGAACGTTCACTATTACGGAACCATCCTTGAGGTGGAGGTTGACGTTTCTCCCGAGGAAAGATCTTGCCGTGTTCACGCCAAACCTTTCCATGTTTTCACCACTCCACATCTCTTTCGGCCAACCTGCTCCAGCACCTTCTGCAGATTGGCAGTCTTTCTCCCCTGAAAAGAATGTAGACTTCAATGTCATTGCCCTTGCATTCTCTCTGCCACGGGTTCTTACAATGTTCCATCAGCGCAAACCTCCAGTAACATGTCCATTCACAACGCTCAGGGCTTTTGACTTTTAAAGCTCTCTGCCGAGCAACATCGTCGGAAAAGGGAGAGGCGGGTTAAAGTGAAAGTCTTATACGCAAGGAAATGTCTAGGAAACGCGGGAAAGTAGATGGATGTCTTTTTGATAGCGCAGATCAATCTGGCTCTTCAGTTTACTATTGCCGCAATACTTTTGTTGGGCTTTGGGCTCAAGAAGAGAAACAAGTTCTTTTCTCATGGGACTGTAATGTTGGTTGCCGTGATTTTGAACGCGCTTTCTATCATGTTGGTTATGGGGCCTTCTTTGCTCGGACGGGTGCAGTTCGTTGAAGATTATCCTTTGGGCAAACTTTCTCTGGCTATCTTGGGGCACGCAATTTTGGGCAGCGGGGTGGAAGCTCTTGGCATCTGGATCGTTGCTTCTTGGCATTTGCGGTCGGCTGTGCAAAGTTGTGTAGGCAAAAAGAAGATTATGCGGTGGACTTTGGCGGCTTGGTTCGCAACTTTGTCTTTGGGAGTTGCGCTTTACATATTGATCTATGTTCCCTTCTGATTGCGTCTAACGGAGATCATGAATTGAGGGTCTAAAGAGAGACTGGAGTATGCCGCACAGTTCATCTTTGGCTCTATTGATTGGAGGGCGTGACTTTGGACGCGAACTACCTGAAGAAGATTACGGCAACTACAAGCTAGCCACGTCTTAGAGGTGGACGCTCAAGAAAGCGAAAAATAGAAAAGGTCTCAGAGTCTTAGAATGAAATTGATTGAAATGTGTTTTGAGGAGGAAAATCAAATTGGAAAAATCAAGCAAACTTTCAAGCACGATTATCCTGACCATCTTAGTCTTGCTTTGCGTGAGTCTCGCAAAGCCTGCATTCGCCATCCAGCCGAAAGTTCAGAGCGTAGTTCCTTACAGTGTCGGCAATGACACGCGTCTGAACGTCACTGTTTATCATTACCCTGAGGACGCGTCGATCCCTCACTACGTCAACGTTATTGAGGTTACAATGGGGGCTAATACTACAGATCTTACGATAGGTGTTCAACCTTTGAGTCCTGACAACACTTTTACCGTTAGCTATAATCTTGGGCCAATCTCGGGGAGTCCGACAATCACGGTCAAGGCTCATTGCATAGTCAACGGATGGAGCACGCCGTTTGATTGGACGGGGGCGATTCCAGAGTTTTCGGTTCTTATGTTGCTGGTAGCTTTGGCTCTTTGCGGATCTTTTGCTGTCTTCAGGTCTTGGAAAAACAGGCAAAAGGTTAGTAGCCGAACTCTTTCTCTTTGACATTCCTAGACTTGGATTATTTCTGGTATTATGTTTTCGTTTGTCACTCTGAGCAGGCCCACGGTTGGTTTTGTTATGAATGGAGGAACGGGATTTGTCGGACTTCCAGGGTTTATGAACAGGGTTTTTCCATCCCATCTAATTCTAGAGTTGTGCGTGTGCCCAAAGACCAGCACCTTGAATCCGTTTGTCCTCGCGATCTCGCGCATCTTTGACATTCCAAAAAGTGCTCCGGGGTTGTGCATGACTCCGATTTTCCAGTTGAAGATCTTGAGGGAGTTCAGTTTCTGCAGTCTCCCGCGGATTTCGGGTCCATCCATGTTTCCGTAGACGGCAAGGACAGGCGCGAGCTGCTCCAACTCGTCGATGACGGACAACTGGACAAAATCGCCAGCATGTACGATGTAATCTACATTTTCGAAGACTTTAAAAACTTCTTTCGGAACCTTTTTGGCTCTGACAGGCACATGAGTGTCAGATATCAGGCCGACAGTCTTGGCTGAGTCCGGCTGCAACCGAGGAAGGATTTGAGGTACTTGGCTGGCCATCCGAGTGCCTTCTTTAGCATCATATGAAGTTCCTAGCATAATAGTTTTAGTCGAGCAAAAGATTCAGAGGGCGTGCTTGGAAGGCGGGACTGCAACTTTTGTTTGACCAAATTCTTAAGTAGACTTTGCTGATGATTTGAAGAGTTGGTGAGTCGCGCAAATGCGTGCTGGACAGTTATTCAGGGAGACAGAGGAGGAAGTCACGCGTCTTCTTAGTGACTTGATTCAGATAGACACAACTAACCCTCCTGGAAATGAAACTGAGGCAGCGGAATACTTGGCCAAGGATTTGACGAAAGAAGGGTTCAGGTGTGAACTTCTTGAATCGGCGCCTGGAAGAGGCAGTGTGGTCACACGCTTAAAGGGCACGGGTGAAAAGCCAAGTTTGCTTTTGCTCTCACATCTGGATGTCGTTGCCGCAAATGCCAGTGAGTGGAGTGTGGACCCTTTTGGTGGCGTGGTCAAGGACGGTTTTGTCTGGGGAAGGGGCGCGTTTGACATGAAGTCTATGACAGCGGTTGAAGTCATGGTTATGAAGCTTTTGAAGAGGCAGTGTGTCAAGCTCAAAGGCGACGTGATCTTGGCTGCAGTTGCCGATGAAGAGAAGGGGGGAGAGGCAGGAGCAGGCTGGCTCGTGAGTAATCATCCCGAGAAAGTTCGAGCTGATTACGTGATAAACGAAGGCGGCGGCTTGGCAATGCCGATTGAGGGCAAAGACTTATATACGATTCAGACGGCGGAGAAAGGGATTTTGTGGCTCAGGATCAGGGCTAAGGGCACGCCGGGACATGGTTCGAAGCCTGGCGCGACGGACAATGCTATACTACGTATGAATCGGGTTGTTGAAAAACTCGGGAACTATCGCTCGAAAGTTGTGCTCGTGCCAACTGTTAAGGAGTACATTTCCGAAGTTGCCAAGAGAGACAGAGCTGCACGGAAGGATTTGACACGTCTGCTTGAAGAGCCTGCAAGTGGTGATCGATTCTTGGATCAGTTGGGGCGGAAGGACAAGTTTTTGGCTGAGAATGTTCGAGCGATGGTCAGGATGACTGTTGCTCCGACCGTCATTCGTGGTGGAGTGAAAGAAAACATAATTCCGTCTGAATGTGAGGCTGTTTTCGACTGCAGGATTCTGCCTGGACAAAGTCCGATCGAAGCGTTGGCTACGATTAAGGGTCTGCTTGACGATGTGGGGTTAGAGAAGCTGCAGTTTGAGACGATTCAGGCCAGTGACCCGTCTGAGTCGCCTTTGAACACACCGTTCTACGGTCAGATTGTGGACGTTTTAAGAGAGTTTGAGCCTGACTGTTCGGTGGCGCCGGAGATGTCCACGGGAGGAACTGATTCGCGCTTCTGGAGGAGGATGGGTAGTGTGTGTTATGGTTTTCAGCCTATGCGGTCCGACTTGCCCTTCGGTGAGATGTTGAAGATGATTCACGGTGTGGATGAGCGCATTTCTGTGGAGAACCTCGTGTTTGGAACGAGCGTGTTGTACAGCGTGGTTGAGAGGTTGGTGACCTGAGGTGAAGTTATAAATATGTTGTTGTCTAGTGTGGTTTTGGAGGAGGTTTTGAGGTGCCGGCGATGGAGGTTGGCAGGATATGCGTGAAATTGTCTGGCCGTGAGGCTGGGAGAAAGTGCGTTGTGGTTGATGTGGTGGATAAGAGTTTCGTGTTGATCACTGGGCCCAAGAAGGTGACGGGCGTGAGGCGGAGAAGAGCCAATGTTAATCACGTTGAGCCTTTGCAAGACACCGTTGAGATTAAGCGCGGAGCTTCTGATGATGAAGTTCAGCAAGCTTTGAAGACTGCGGGTAAGTTGGATGATATGGCGAAGATGATTAAGCCAGCTCTGGGTTAGAGTCCAGATTTGAATGTTCTAGGAATCTGTGGCTTGCAATATAGTCAAGTCAATATCGTAGCGATCTTGTGCCTTCTGAAGTCTGGAGACACTATGTTTTTTTCACGGGGTTCGGCCGGTAGGGTGAGATGAACCTGATCGAACATGTATTCAAGCACGCGTGTTCAACCGTAGAATCTTAGGTCTAAATTCTTATATTCCGTTGTCTTTCTAGCTTGCAAGAGAGTGTGAAATACTGTGCCTAGATCAGTCGCTCCATGGAAAACCGAGCGCAGAGTGCTCGTGAAGGCAGAAGACAAGACAGATCCAAGCTTCGGGCATAACCCCGAGGAGAGGTCGGCCGAGGAGTACCTAAGATATGGCGTGATCAACCTGGACAAGCCAGCCGGTCCGTCTAGCCATGAGGTCGCTGCTTGGGTCAAACGCATACTTAAACTGGAAAGCGTTGGTCACGGCGGGACTCTAGAGGCTTAGAGCAAAAGCCAGAGAAATCCCAAAGTGACCGGAGTCTTGCCCATCACGTTAGCGGACGCTACGAAGGTCGTTCAGGCTCTTCTCTACAGTGGGAAAGAGTATGTGTGTGTGATGAAGTTGCATGGAGACGTGGAAGTAGAACAGATTAAGAAGGTTCTAGGTGAGTTTGAGGATGTGATCTATCAGCGTCCTCCTCTGCGTGCTTCGGTCAAGCGGCAACTGCGGACAAGGCGAATCTACTATCTGGATTTTCTGGAGAAGGATGGGCGAAACGTTCTTTTCCGGGTTGGATGTGAGGGCGGAACGTACATTAGGAAACTATGTTATGACGTTGGCGAGGTCTTGGGGTCTGGCGCGCACATGCAAGAGTTGCGCAGGACGAGGGCGGGACCTTTTGTAGAGCCTAAGAGTGTGATCTTGCATGATGTGGCTTACTGGTTTATGCAGTGGCAGGAAAGGAAAGATGCGAATGTTTTGAAGAGGTTTGTTCAACCTATGGAGCAAGCTTTGGCCTTGGTGCCAAAGATTATCATTAGGGATTCAGCTGTGGACGCTGTCTGCCATGGAGCGAGCCTGACAGCACCTGGTGTTCTGTCGCTTGAAACAGGCATTAAGGCGGGTCTGGTGGTTGCAGTTTTCTCGTTGAAGGGCGAAGCCATAGCATTGGGCAAAGCTGCGACTGCTTCGGAGCAGATCCTGCAGATGGAACATGGCATTGTAGCTTCAACCGAGCGCGTGCTGATGCCCAGAGGCACCTATCCGAAGTGTTGGAAGACCGGCGGAAACAAGAATGAATAGAAACAACAAACGTGTAGAGCACTATTTCGCTGCACATCCGAAGTCGAAGGCCAGGTTCGGCCTGATCAAAACATATCTTAGAGGTAAACCCTTTGAATTCTTGACCGCTTCAGGCGTGTTCTCAAAGCGACGAGTAGACTTGGGAACCAGATTGTTGATTGAGTCGATGGTTCTCCCTAAGGACGGATGCGTGTTAGATGTTGGCTGCGGCTATGGCCCCGTTGGAATCGCAGCCGCGGCCTTCAACCCTTGTTTGAACGTGGTGATGGTTGACGTGAATTACCGGGCTGTTTGGCTGGCAAGACAAAATGTTGAAAAGAACCGCGTCAGCAACGTGGAGATCAAGCGCGGTTTTCTGTACGAGCCTGTAAAGGATATGGTTTTTGATTGCGTGCTTTCGAATCCGCCGGTGACTGCTGGGTTGGAGACTGTGAAGGCGATGATTTGTGATGCGCCACCACACATGTCAACCGGAGCGGTTTTTCAAATGGTCGTTAGATCTAAGGTCGGCGGGAAAAGGTTGTGCATGATTTTTGAAGAGGCTTTTGGAAATGTGGAGGTCTTGGCGCGGGAGAGCGGTTACCGCGTGTTAATCTCCAAGAAACATTGAGACTGAACTCTTTTGGTTCATGTGGTAGTCTGGAAAACCTATAATAAAGCACGATGCTTGAATACTGTTTGCTGCGTTTGAGCCGGGGTATCCTAGCTAGGTAGGGAGCAAGCCTGGAGACGTTTAAGCATTGAACGCCTAACAGCTTGTGGCCTCTCGGGGCCGCGTGGGTTCAAATCCCACTCCCGGCGCCACCATTCCACCTGATATCTGTCTTATTTCGTGCTACTTGCGCTTCCTGAAGATCTTGGCTTCCCATGTGACGCGAGTATATGCAGAGTGGTTTCTGGATTACTAGAAAGGTTGAAAACCGAGAGTGTTCTGTATATAATTCCTTATTTTAGTGACTGATTTACGGTTTACGACATATTCGTTGCCCATCATTTCGTGGCGTCGAGGCATTAAAACAGCAACTGACAAGGTATCCCTTCTTTTTCAAAGGCATTGGCAAGTTCCACTTTCTTCTGCGTGAAGAAATCTTCAGTCATTGCGTATTCCAACTTGTACTTTCTGTACACCCAGTCCGCATAGTGGTAATTCATCCGGTCGATCAGCACATGATCCACTTTTCCTTTCAGTTGCTCAACTAGCCCCTCGGCGTTTGGAAGCAAAGGTGCTATCATCGCAGACGTTCTAATGCCTTGAGAATGTAGTCTTTCTAGAGTCTCGTTCCTTTCCTTAAGAGGGGGTGAGTTAGGTTCGAAAAGTTGTCTGATCTTTTCGTCAGCTGTGGCGATTGAAAACGTGACTTCAAGCCCGTTGAATTTTCTTAGCAATTCTATGTCCCGAAACACGAGGGGAGATTTTGTCTGGATCGTAACAGGCCAGCCATGCCTCGACAAGATTTCGAGACATCTTCTCATCGATTCATATTCTTTCTCAAGCGGCTGGTAGGGGTCGCCGAGCCCGCTTATCCAAACCCTGCCAATTCTCTTCTTCCTTATCTCATGCTGCAGCAAGCCTGGCGCATTGATCTTCACATCAACGAATTCGCCCCACTCTTCTCTGTGACCAGTGAACCTTTTCATGAATCGTGCATAACAGTAGGTGCAGGCATGTTCGCAACCGATGTAAAGATTGATTGTATAATCATGAACTTTTGACTTGGATAAGATGGTCTTTGCGTGAACTTCTTTGACAATCATTGAAATCGCCAGCGAGTATTCCATCATCACGAATTCTTTCTGAAATGATTTATGAAACCAAGAATTTACGCGTTTGCTTGTCAATTTTCTTTTTTTCATTCGATTTCTTGCAGTTTCTCTATTGCTTCTTTTATTGATGCGACGGAGTTCTCAAACTCCGCCCTCGCTTCAGGGTCCAGTTTGAGTTCAAGAATCTTCTCCACGCCATCTTTTCCGAGGATGCATGGTACGCCGATTGAAACGTCTGAAAAACCGTATTCGCCCTGTAGATAAGCGGAGACGCCCATCACTCTGTTCCTTCCTCTTATGACAGCGTCGGCCATGATTGAGATTACTGCTCCTGGCGCGTAGGTTGTTGATCCCTTAAGTTTTATGACGTCAGAACCTGAAGTCCGAGTCAAATTCACGATTTTTTCAATTTGCTCTTTTTCGAGCAGGTCGGTTATGGGTATGCCTGAAACAGAAGCGTAGTGAATGAGCGGCACCATTGTATCCCCATGTTCTCCAATCACTAACGCACGGATGTCTTCTCTTGACACTCCCAGTTCAAGGGCGATGTAGGATCTGAAGCGGAGAGTGTCGAGCATGTTTCCCATCCCGAAAACCCTGTTCCTCTGGAATCCCGACTCTTTGTAGGCCACGTAGGTCATGACGTCAACCGGGTTGGACACGACCATGAGCTTGCAGTCCGGAGCATACTTGACAATCTCCTTCACTATGGACTTGACTATCTTCGCGTTCTTGCCAATCAGGTCAATTCGGCTCATCCCTGGCTGCCTGGCTTGACCCGCCGTCACGATCACAAGCTCCGAACCCCTCATCTCGCTGTAATCACTCGTTCCTCTAATCTTTCCATCAAACTCAATAGCAGGCGCAGCCTGCATCATGTCCAAAGCCTCACCACGAGCCAACTTTTCAGCGATGTCTATGAGAACAACGTCGCTCGTTCTGAATCCCAAGATGTTGAATGCGGCAGAACTACCGACCTTTCCTGCACCAATGATCGAAATCATAATACCCAGATAACAATCTAGGTTTAGATAAGCATAACTAAACAGATGTCTCCAACCATGCCCCCAAAGCTGATAAAGTTTATTTGCTACAAACACCTTGATTTTGTTTCACAGCAAATAGCCCTGGTAGTATAGTCCGGTCACATAGAAAGAGCCTGCTCTCTCTATGCCGGAATAGTATGAGCGGCTGTCGCCCGCTAGACCCGGGTCCGAATCCCGGCCAGGGCGCCACACAATTCCTATAAAATAAGCATTTTTTGAGCTCTTTTTAGGCAGAGAAACTCTATTAATACTGCTCAGTTTATGCGTATTCTACGTGTTTTCATTCTCGGTCCAAACTCGAAAGACTCATTTTTTCCCTTGCTTTGTTATCTATGGCGTTTAATGTGCAACGCGCGCGCCGCTAAAAAATCAACGACAGCCAGTGCCGCTGGCATTCTTCGGCCTTTTATAGAAAAATAAAGGAGGTGAGAAAGGTTTACGGCAGTTTAAATGGGCCTAGATGTCTTTCGTATCGCTTTAGGAACGCGCTTTCCACACCTGTTACTACGGCCATGACTGAAGCGGATCCTTGTAGCTCTTGATCCACTCTTGCACCCCAGACGATCTTTGCCTTTGGCGGTACTGAGCGTTTCATGATCTCAGCTGCGTGGTTGACTTCGTAGAGGGTTAGGTCTTCTCCCCCGGAGACGTGTATCAGTAGGCCGCGTGCCTTTGTCACGTCTTCTA
>Ga0315268_10002198_pt1 | contig 22233 bp, 20 predicted proteins | sample C1_top_MG_FD_204535 | JGI IMG/M metagenome (GOLD analysis project Ga0315268, IMG submission 204535) | Sediment microbial communities from Yellowstone Lake, YNP, Wyoming, USA - C1_top | ecosystem: Environmental > Aquatic > Freshwater > Lake > Sediment | place: USA: Wyoming | collected 2017-08-01 | reverse complement strand
TGTTGTTTCACCTTACCATCCGCTTTATCTTCGTTGAACTCACAGCCTTTCTGTAGGCATGTTGAGCCTGCATCCTCTTGTATTGTTCATAAGTGATGTTCGTGCCTGGATAAAGTTCCATGTATCTCTTGTATGTCAGCCTCATATTCACTTCTTTCTGCAGACCATATAGTTTAGGCGTTCCGATTTGTCGCGTAATCAGCCAGACGACAATCCAAGCGACTATTCCGATCAAGATCAACCAGAGTATCTCTTGAGTCATCGTTTGGCTCCCTCAGTTTCGCTCTGGCTTGAACGTTTTATAGGTAGCACTGAGGGCCCACCAGTTTCAAGTCCCAAAACTGCGAGTATGTCAGCCGAGGACGGAACAATCATCTTGGTCTGTTGTGCAAAAGTGTCTCTTATAACGTCTAGCTTCTTGTTCAACTGGGCGTTTTCAAGAAAGTATTTGTTAGCCGCTTCAGAAACCACCTTAACCGCTTCGGCTTGAGCTGTGGCCACTAGCTCTATGGCTTTGGCTTCTCCCTGCGCCTTAAGTATGGCCCCTTCTCTTTCTTGCATAGCCCCCTCTTTTCTTCCAGTTGCCAACAAACGTATTTGCCTCCTCTCTTGTTCGGCTGTTTTCTGTTTGTGCATAGCTGTCTGAATGTCGCTGGGCGGGTCAATTCGCTGAACTTCAATGCGATTAACCTTGGTTCCCCACTTGTCGGTTGCCTCATCTAACACTTTTCTGAGTTCAGTGTTTATCTTCTCACGTGAAGTCAAGCAAGTGTCAAGGGACATCTCTCCAACAATGTTTCGAAGCGTCGTCTGAGCCAACTTGACGATGGCCAATTCAAAATCTTCAATTTCATACAGAGCCTTTTTCGGATCCATTATCTGATAGTACACAACTGCGTCAATCGTTACCACAACATTGTCTTCAGTAATGATTTCTTGCGGCGGAACATCAATCACCTGCTCTCGCATATTCACCCGTAATATTCTTTGAACAAATGGAACAATGTACCTTAGCCCCGGGTCAACGGTCTTTTCGTAGGCGCTGAAGCGTTCCACGATTCCTCTCTCATACTGATTCACCCGCTTCATGCCCATGCTCAAAAGCATGACCACGACCAGGAGAACGATTGCCAGCGCGAGTATGATTTCCTCATACATTTGTTACTTCACCTCTTCCACGATCAAACTAACTCCCTCTACACCAACGACCATGACAGGAGATCCCTTCTTTATGATCTTGTCCTGTTTTGGGCGGCAGAACCAAAGTTCGCCAACAACCTTGACCAACCCACCGTCGATCGGGTCTATGTCAGTGTGCGCAACAGTGGATTTGCCTACCAAGGCATCTATGTTTGTCTTGGTCAAATTAACGTTTATCCTATCTGAGAATCGGCGCGTGTCATACAATTCTTGAATCTTGTACGTACAGTCTTTAATGAGGCTTAAACGTCTGATCAATTCGCCAAAATCGTCGGTTTTGACGCGGAGAACAAAATGCTCGTTCTGCCTCGTCAGACTATAGCTAACCTTGTACTGTAAAGCGAACTTGTCGAGCATCTGGGACAACTTGAAGTCGTCTGCCATTACCGTTAATGTAACTATCATTGTTGGTCAATATTGATTCGTACTTATGCGCATATAAGTTTATCGGTAGTCATCGAAGCTCATCATTTTACAATGAGGACAGGGCATGTTGCCTTATGGCTCACACCTTCGCTGACTGCCCCCATGAACAGTTCCCTCAGTTTGCTCAATCCTCTGTGCCCCACGACTATGAGGTCGAATTTTCCCTCTTGCGCAACTCCCACTATCTCTCGAACAGCGTCGCCCTCCCTCAGGATCTTCTCTGCCAATATCCCACGTTCCTTCGCTGCTCGCTCCGCTTCCTCCAGAATCCGTTCACCCTTTTGCTTCGCCTCTTCAGTTAGCTTGGCAGCAACCTCAGGTGACGCGTGGGGAGGAATCGTCGGAGGCGTCGAAAGCGTGTCCATAGCAGGAGTAATGGGCACCACGGTTGAATAGACATTAATCAGAGTAACCTTTCCATCAAACCTTTTAGCCAGTTCTAGGGCGTGATCTAAGGCTCTCTTTGAATGGTCAGAACCGTCAACAGCCACAAGAATTTTCTTGAACATGAACATTCTCCACCTGTAATTCTGCCGAAAGTCTCTTTATAATATTATGTGGTCAACTCCGCCCATTAGCTTTCCCGGTCTGTAGTAGGTGGCACTAGATAATGGAGTAAGGGTGATATGGACCCGCGGGTTCAAACTTGCCCTTGATGGCTATATTTGTGCCGCAGGCTGGGCACTTCATGTCTTTTGTTAAGTTCCATTTGACAATCTCGAAACTGTACCGTTTGACGACAAGCTCGTGGCAGTTGGGGCAATACGTGTTCTCATATGGATGTCCAGGCACATTTCCAATGTAAACATAGTTTAGTCCAACCTCGCGTGAAATGTTGCATGCCTTCTCCAGAGTTGATATTGGTGTGGAAACAACGTCTGTCAGCTTATAGTCGGGGTGAAAGCGTAAGACGTGAAAAACTGTGTCTTTACCCATGTTGTCTCGTATCCACGTAGCGAGTTCTCGAATACGTTCAAGCGATTCGCCTATTGTCGGAACTACAAGGTTAGTGATTTCTACGTGAATGTCATGGCGCTTCATTTCCAATAGGGAGGCGAAGATGGGTTCAACCGATGGAACAGCTGAAAACTTCTGGTAAAACTCTGGGTCTGCTCCACCCTTGAAGTCAACTGTAGCGGCGTCTAAGACCGGCGCTATTGTGTGGACGGCTTCGCGTGTCATGTACCCGTTTGTGACGAAAGTGTTGAAGAATCCAACTTCATGAGCGAGTTTTCCCGTGTCAAGGGCATATTCCAAGAAAATAGTCGGCTCGGTGTAAGTGTAGCTTATGCCTTGACAACCGTTGTCTCTTGTAGTGCGCACAATGTCTTCAGGCGAAAGCTCTGTGCCACCAACCCCCTTTTCTTGGCTTATCATCCAGTTGTCGCAGAACTGACAGCGAAAGTTGCAGCCTCCAGCCGCTATGGACAAGACTGAAGAGCCCGGATGAAAATGCGCCAACGGCTTCTTCGTGATGGGATCGACCGCAACTGAACAAGCCTTTCCATAAGCCAAAGCGTAGAGCTTGCCGCCTTCATTCTTCCTGACCTGGCAGAAGCCTAAACCGCCGTCTGGTATTGTACACACTCGGGCACAGAGATAACAGCGCACTCGTTTTTCCGGTAAAGGAGAATAGAGCATAGCTTCATGGAGCGGCTGTTTCGGCCAAGTCAATTCCCAGTCTCACCTTTCTTCAACATGAAACCCACTGTTGTCTTTGCTAAAATGTGTTTAGGTTTTGCCGCTACTGCTTTGCCTTAACCTTCAAGGAGGGGCGAGTGAAGAAATGCGTTAAGGTGTTGCCTCTGTGGGTTTTGCGCTTTCGTCAGGTTGTGCTTCAGGCTTAGCTGTCTCTTTAATTTCTGTTGTTTCTTTTTCTTTTTGGGCTGGTTTTTCCGCTGGCGCAGGTTTCGGTGTCGCTGGCACTTTTCTCTTAAATGTTTCAGTGAACTTCACCGTTTCTATTTCAGTGAAGAATTTCTCTATGTCAATCGATATGCCCCTTTTAGCCGCCTGCACGCCTTCAATGTAAAAGGCTTCTTCGGGCACATCGATTTCAACAGTTGTTTTCTTTGTTTTTACTCCGAATTTCGTTGCGTCAACAGTGGGTATTCGGCGGTGGATCAACGCGTTGAGTTTTTCTACTTTGGTTTCAAGCTTCTTCCCGATTGTAACTTCATAGAGCAGCGTTTTGCCCGCTAGAGGTGGATTGAAATCGAGTTGAACTCTGCCGGAGCCGATTGTTCTCACAACTGCCAGTTTTCCCTCGAATTCTAGGCGCATTCCAAGTTGCGGCGTTACGCCTTTGGCTGTGAGTCGCCTGAGAGGAATCAACCTGACTTTTTCTGGGTCGCGGTTTCCAAAAGCCTTGTCAGGTGAGATTTCCACTGGCGCTGGTTTGCTGAGTTCCAGGTTGGGAAGGCTTTCGTCTAGGGCTTTGAGCACCCAGTTTTCGCCGATTACTATCAGTTTGGGCTCGTAGATTTCGCCTTCTTTGTAGAGTCTTTCTTTCCTGGCTACGTCTTCCACTGTGGTGTCGAAGACTTCTCCTGTCTCCTTAACTTTAGCAACGTAATCGATGAGTACGAATTCTCCTTTTTCAAAGGGCATTTCAAGTCATCTCGCGGTCTCTATACATTATCACATGCACTTTTAAACTTTAAACAGGCTATGCCACTCAAAGTCTGGCATTTTTAAGATGCTTGTTCCAAATGATAGATGTCAAGTAGCCAGCTGCGATGCCGTTGAGAGTGCCAGCAGCAAGTATGGCAACCTCGAGAGTGAAATTTCTCTGGAGAAGATTAAGTGATAATACGGTAACATAATAGCTGAGAACTCCAACGAGCGCTGTGCTTATGGTCATGGAAGCTATCATTCTCCCCGTTTTGACCGTTCCATTATCAACGTAAACGTTGAAAATGAAGAAGGAACCGTCCACAAGCAAGCCATACAACAGAGCGAAGACAAAGCTGAAAGGTGCAAAAGCTGTTCGCCATAGTGCAGTTAGAACGCCTCCAACTACTGCAACATAAGTGGCACCCAACCCACGCATTAGCAAGGCTCCTAATGCTAAAGGAAGAGCGTGGACAATAATGAACATCTTGTCTATGGGAGAAGGTAGAATAGTTGCTGTTGCAAACATCACTGCGCCGAAAAGAGTCGCAACAGCCACCTTTTTACTCTGCAGCCTCAAATTCGCCTCCTCCTACTTTAATTGCCTTGGGAAATCCACGCTCAGTTACTAGCTCCTTTTGTACGGCGCAATAACTAACAATTATAAGGATGCTTTCTAAAAGTGTTTTCGACATGATAAGGTCTTTCCTATGGGCGAAATACTGCTAGGCACCTCAGGTTGGTCTTACAAGGAGTGGGTTGGTGCATTCTATCAGAAAGGCGAAAAGAGCATGTTATCCGCCTATTCACGCGTCTTCAAAACGGTTGAAATCGACTCGACCTTCTATCGTTACCCATCAAAAGGCATGGTTTTCGGCTGGCTCAGATACACGAAACCCGACTTCATATATGCTGCTAAATTGCCTCAGCTGATTACCCACGAAAAGAAACTCAACCCAGCAAGAGGCGTAGAAGAAGACTTGACTAAATTCCTACAGTTGATGGAGCCACTGCAATTTAACGGCAAACTCGCTTGCCTGCTTGCTCAGTTACCCCCAGGTCTGAAACTGAATCTCACTTTGCTGGAGAGCTTCTTTACGCTCTTTCCAGCCCAGTTCAGGCTTGCCGTTGAGTTTCGTCATCCGTCTTGGCTGAGTTCTCAAATTTTACAGCTGTTAGAGAAGTACAATGTAGCTTACACTGCTGTGGATGAACCGTTGTTGCCGCCTGACATGTATGTGACAAGCGACATCGCGTACATTAGGTGGCACGGTAAAGGCGAACAACCATGGTACAACTATCACTACAAAACTGATGAGTTGAAGCCGTGGGTGCCAAAGGTGAAGGAAGCCGCATCAAAAGCCAAGAAAGTCTTCGGCTACTTCAATAACCATTACCACGCGTACGCGGTGAAGAACTCTCTGGAAATGGCAGAAATGCTGGAAATAATCACTGCGGATCAAAAAGCTACGAAGAAAACCGTGGGAGAAGCTATAGAAGCTCAGTTGAAGGCTCCACCAGCCAAACCGTCGATGGAATTGACAGCGTTCATGCCTGATAGAATTGCGTCAATGCAACTCGACGACCTACTGCGCTTGTTCATGGACGACAACAGAATCAAACGAGCCAAGGACATAAAAGACGACGAAGTCACCATCGACAACGCATCTGAAGAAAACGTGAAGGCCAAAGTGCGGGAGTATAATGTTTCAATAGATGTGGTAGGGCGGACAATTCTGCACGACTGCGCCGACTGGAGTCGATGTGCTCCCGTCAAACAGTTTTGCAAGCACTTGGGCAAAGTTATAATGGTTGTTCCTGAAGACGTTTCGGTTAGCCTTCTAAGAAAAATGGGTGTTGAAAGGGAGAAGTGGCAGTTTAAGCCTTACGTTGCGTGATCGTGAGACAAGCAGGTAGAACATGAGGCAAGAGAAAGCATTAGAGATTTTTGAGTATGTGCTCGATGCCTTGTTCGACGCCTTGAAGGATTAGGAAGCCTCTGGGACCTTCTCTTGCCGTGATTTCGCCGGCGATGTTTGTTTGCATGAGTTTCTTTACCTCATCGATGTTGCGTGTGTGGCCTAATACCCAGATTAATTTGGTGTATGCGGCGGATGGTAGCATGTTTCCGCCTTCGATGACGCCTCTGGCCAGCATGTCTCTGCCTGTTTCGTATACGCGGAGGTGGATGTATCCAAAGAGTGGCTCAACCACAAGGATCACTGGGATTTCTTCTTGTTGGCACCGATCCAGAGCGGGGAACATGTCGGTTCCGACGTGGCCTAGGCCTGTGCCTATCATGACTATGCCGTGGTAGCCCATGTCGACCATGGAGTCGAGAATGTCTGGGTTCATTCCCGGGTAGGAGTAGAGCATGCCGACGCGCGGGTCAATTTTCGTGTCTAGATAGAAGTCTTCGATGGGCGTGCGGGGATGGATATCGTCTTTGAACCATGTGACGCCTGATTCATCGATTTTGCCGAGTGGGATGTCGTCTAAGGTGCGAAAGGTGTCGCGGCGTGAGGAGTGCATTTTGCGGCAGCGTGGAGCTCTGTGGATTAGGTTGTAACTGTCGCTTGTGCCGCCGTGCATGCAGACCACGACTTCGGCGAAGTTTTCGCGTCCTGCGAGAGTTGCAGCGTATAGGATATTTCGTGGTCCGTCGGAGGAGGGTCTGTCGGAGCTGCGTTGGCTACCGACTAGGACTACTGGGACTGGAAGGTTGCGTAGGAAGTAGGAGAGTGCGGCTCCGGTTGTGCACATGGTGTCTGTGCCGTGGCCGATGATTACGCCGTCTACTCGGCTTTGGATTTCTTTGGCTATGGCTTCGGCGGTTTTGACCCAATATTCTGGCCTGAAGTTTTCGCTGAGTATTTGATACAACGTCTTTGGGGTTAGGTTGACTGTGGAGATGAGTTCTGGGACAGCTGAGAACAGTTCTTCCGGTGTGAAAGCAGGCAGTACGGCGCCGGTTCGGTAGTCTAGACGTGAGGCAACCGTGCCGCCCGTGCCCAAAAGTGTGACGTTTGGCAGTTCTTTCTTGAATTCTACATCTATGTGTGGAAGTTGGTAGTGTCCTTTCTTGTAGCCGGTTTCTTCGATTTTGGTGTTTTCGTCGACTAGAACGCCTAGATTGTAGCCCGTGTCTACTTTCAGAGTGACGTAAAGGTCGGACGTGTGTTGGCTTCTTGGCAGAAGCACTCCTTCATAAGTGGCGTTTCCTTTTGTTATTTTCACTTTGCTCCAAGTTCGAACTCCCTCTGTGATTAGTCGTTCGCGTAGTGCGCCTCGGTATCCTTCAGGTTCATTGTTGTCCTTTTTCTCAATCATTTTATTTTGTTCTCCCTTCGATCAGATCTTCGATTTTCTCTGCAACCGTTCTTCCTGAAACAGAATAATTGACCGTTTTCAAAACTTCGCCAACAATCTTCACTGTGACGAATTTTCTGTAACTGCGGTCAGATCGAATCTTGGCTTCATCAAAAAAGCGCAGCTTCTGCTTGATGAGCTTATTCAATTCTGCCTTTCCAACCCTCGAAATACCAAGTTTCCCTTTTGCTTCCTCAATATCGAGGTTTGGTTGCTTGGCGAAAACGTTGATGAGCGAGTCAATTTGCTCTGGAATCACTATTTTGCGTGAAAGGCCTTCAGCCAGTTTGTCGATGCTTCGGTCGCTGAGCCGTATTCCTTGTCGTCTTTTTCTGCGGGGGAGTTCGATCAACAATCGGTAGGCTAGCTGGCTGGTCAGTCCAAGCTTCTCTGCGTAGTCGTAGAATTTTTCAATTTTTTCGGCTCTGATGAGGAGGTCTACTTGGCTTTGCCTAAAATTGTATTCGGTGTTTAGCTCGTCGTAGATTTCCCATGGGCATTTGCCGACTTTTTTCTTACATTCTTCAACTGTTTCTTTGCTGATGTCAATTGGTGGCGTATCTGTGTCTGGATAGATTCGTTCTTTGCCGTGGATTACTCTAAGGAATTCTGAGTTGCCGTTGGCCAGCAGTCTTCGAGTTTCCTGTGGCACGCCGTCCAGTGCCATTTTTGCTCTTTCCACTATTTTTTTCATGGCGTGCATTGCTTGCCGTTCGAGGCCCACGACAATGATGAAGGAGTCATTGGGTTTGGGGTTTATGATTGAGCAGATTTCTGCGTACTTCTCTGCGTCAATTGGTAGTCTGCACGGATGGTCTGAATGTTTGCGCACAGCGTCTTCTTTCATCTCGTCGCTGTGGAAGTGGTTTTCGCGGGGAATGCCTGTGATCAGCATGCTTTTTTCGAAAATGTCTTCTCCAAAATCCTTGTTAGGCTGAACTTCTGTGCCGAATAGGCCTTTCATTTTGGGAAAAATCGTGGCAAAGGCTCTATTGTTTCCTTCGAGTTTGAAGATGTGGGAAACGTCAACGTAGGTGTGTTCAAAGTCTTCTTTCTTTATTGTGCGCTTTTTCATTTCTTTGCCGATTTCAATGAGTGCGTGTTGTCTGACGGTTTCGTGACGGCAAAGGAGTTCGAACATGTTAAGGTTTTGGACGCCTTTGATTTCTACTCTGTTTCCTCCGTTTATTGAGACGTTGACGTCTTGGCGTGCTGTGCCAATGCCTCTTCTGCCGATTCGGCTTATTCTTAGGACTCTGCCGATTTGTTTGGCCAGTTCAATAAGTTCTTCTGGTGTTTCAATGTCTCGGTGGTCAGTGATGATCTCTGTGAGTGGTACGCCCAAACGGTCTAAGTTGAAGTAGACGGTTCGGGCAGATGTGTCGTTCCAGTCCACTCTTCGTGCGGCGTCTTCTTCTATGTGGAGGTTGCTTATTCTGACTTTTTTACCGTATACTGGAACCCAGCCGTCTCGACCTATTATGAAGGTTCGCTGGAACCCGGTGGTTATTGAACCGTCGAGGTACTGTTTTCTGTTGACCACGATTTCTTCTGCTAGGGCGGAGCAGTTGAAGTAGTGAGCTAGGGTGAAGCCCTCCTCTATTGCTTCCATGTCTGGATAGAAAGGCGGCGTCTCGTCCATTTCGTATGTGCAAGTGTTTCTTTCGCAGGCATAGTAGATTACTTTGTAGCCTTTTTCGAATTCGACGAGCATTCCGGGGTCGAAGTCTCCCATCTCACCTAAGACGGGGCGGAAATAACGGTAGAATGTGTAGTCCATGTTTTCTGGACTAGTCTCTAGCATTGGTGGGCAGCGGCAGAAGAGCTTCCTTTTAGAACGGATCTGATGGTGGACCTCTATTCCAGCGTGGAAGCCAAGTTTCTTAAAGTTGATGTTCTCTGGGTTTAGCATCAAGCCTACGAAATACTTGAGGCATGTTAAAAAGTCTTCTTTACGAAGGTCGAGAGGGTTTGCAGGTTTATTTCATTGGCTTTCTGCGCATATGTAACCAGTTTTCTCAAGTTCCAAGGGGCATCCGCCGCCGCATATCTGCAGTTCAGGGCAGTCTTTGCATTTTGGTTCCACGTATTCTCTCTTTCTTATTTTGACTGCTAAGGGATTGTTCCAGATTTTCTGCCAGTCGTCCCTTAGGATGTTGCCGAGGCTTTCAAAGTAGCTCTGGCAGGGATAGACGTCACCGTTTGGTCCGACACACATGTTAATCATCGCGGCTGTGCACGATTTGACGCCTAGGCCTAGTTTGACCGGGTCAAAGTTGCAGTATTGGGTAGGCGTGTACCAGAGGAATTTTAAGCCGAGTTGATTGGCTTTGTCACGGACTTGGGGCAAGAGTTCCTTTAGTGTTTCAACGGACACGACAAACTTGGTGCTTATGTCGTTGGCTTTTCCTGAGTATATTAGGCTGTTGCAGCCGAAGCCTGCGACGCCGAGGCCTTTTATGAAGTCGACGGTGTTTAGGAAATCGGAGGCGTTGTGCTGACTTATTGTTGTGTTTGTTGTGGCGTAGATCTTAGTTGGAACGACGTTTTTGATTCCTGCGACTGTTTCTTTCCAGCTTCCTTTGGTTCCAGTCATGAAGTCGTGGATTTCCGCCTTGTGTGATTCGAGGGTTACTTGGACAAAGTCCAGTCCGACTTTTTCAAGGGTTTTCACGTAGTTTTTGTCTTTTAGTCTTCGGCCGTTTGTGATTAGTCCGGTTACCATTCCGTTGTTCTGCGCGTACAACAGCAGTTCGGGCAGATCTTCGCGGAGAGTAGGTTCGCCTCCGGTGAACGTGAGTATGAACACACCGATTTGATGTAGGCGATCTATGACTTTTTTCCATTGATCTGTTGTCAATTCGTCTGTTTTGTGTGGGCCGCCTGCGTAGCAGTGGACGCAGTTGTTCTGGCACGTGAAGGTCAGAGCCATGTCCATGCGAAGCGGCGCTGAAAACTGCTGTGTAAATGGTTCAACGCTTTTAACGTCGAGAAACGATATCGGACAGACTTCCTCTGTCTGCGCCAGCGTGCTGACCGCATAGATGAGTTTTTCATGGTCTTTCCTAGCGGTTTTCTCGTCAACTCTGTAAATGTGCCGAATCTTTTTAACAGCAGCATCAGTCGGTATTCCCTGCATGAAAAAGTAGGCGTGAACTGCAGCGGTTTCATTAAGGTACAAGACAGTGTTGGCGTTTATGACTAAGAGTGCCTGCCCGTCAGGCTCGATTCGAAGCTGAAGTGCTAAACCAGCGAACTTGTCTTTTCCTCTATACGTGTAGCGACCCCGCGGAATCTTGGGCACGCGAAAGACCTTGTACAGCAAATTCATTCCTTCATGGTCCTCCTTTTTTTAGCCTGCTCCTCCACCTGCACAGGCACAAGCGCACGACACACACGCGCATACACAAGCGCAGGCAGCGCATGCACAGACGCAGCTTGAACCGTGGTGGGCAGGCTGGTGTGAGGCTTTTGCAGGAGCTGGGGCGGGAACAATGGCGTTGGCGAATTTTTCAAGGTTGGTGACAATATTGTTTGAGGTTTTTTCCACCGCTGTTGCTATGTTGTTTGCGAAGTCGGCGCCTGGAATTGTGGGTGGTTTCGCCGCTTGTGTTGGGGTTTCCACGTTAGGTTTGTATGTGGGGTTGGGGTGATAATGCTGGTAACTGTACCAGTACCACAGCCAGAATGGGCTTGGCTCGAAGGCTCTGTCTTTGAACGCTGTCTGTGTGCGTGACTGATAGTTTGGGTCCAGGAATAGCCAAAGGAGTTGTTCGTCGTAGGCTTTCGAAGCTAATTCAGGTGTGCCCGCCTGTTCCACTTGTTCCCAAGCTTTGGTTACAATGTTTTTATAGTAGTCGACCGTGTCGCGTCTGCAGTACCCGCGGAGTTTTTCTTCGGTCGTGTCTCTGAGGATAGTCACTGTTTTTGCCAGTTTCTCTTCGTCGAGGGCTCCGTCTTCCTTGATTGCGTGGAGAAAGTCGATTTCATAGTATTGGAGAGGATTTTCTGGCGTCGCGGTCTCGTCCTGAAACGGCTGCATAATTTTCAGTTTTAGAGACGGAGTTGTGGATTCAACCCATACAGCTCTTTTCTGCAGTAAGCTGTAGAGCATTTCTGTGACTAGCATTGTAGGCTTCACGTCAAGTAGGTAAGAAGCCTCAACAGCGGTCAAGCCATGTTTTATTCCAAGTGTTTCCATGCTAATTGTCGGTAACAGATATGGTCGCTTACGAACCACATAGACAACAGCGCCTATTATGCTAACTGAGACTCCGAGTATCAAGAGTCCAGCTCCATATTGCTGCAGAAAGCCGACTACACCACTAGGCTGTGTTTCGTACTTCTGTACATACTCTTTGGGAAAGGAAACTCCAAAGGTGTATTTCTGATTCGGTGAGAGATTTTGTCTTTCCCAATAAATTGCAAGGTGGCCATCTTCCGTAAGGGTGTTGTTCCAGTTTACCGAAGTTGTGACGTTTTGTGTGGTGACGCCAGTGGGCAGAACAATCAATACACGAAGATTGTTTATGTTGACGTCGTACCATGTTGGAATGAACTGCATGCCAACGTTGCCAGGATTCTGTGCATCTTCATATATCATTTTAGCAACATTAGTGAGGACAGAAAATCGTGTAGTCTGACCACTTGAGATATCGGGCACGTCGACTTGCACTCCGTCACCAACGTTAGTTGCAGGCAGCATTTGACCGCTTGAGTCTTTGGTCTCATTAATCGTAAAGTCGGAGTTAGGCTGTCCAACTTTCACCCAGTGAAGGACACCTGAATCACATGTTACACTCATGTTGTACAGCAGGTCAATGGTCCCATCTTGATTGATCCAAATCTTTGCCCATTCATAGTTGAGATGATATTCTAACTGTCCTGCCGCTGAGCCAACCCATGCTAGTGTAAAAAGTATACCCATGGAAATGATGAGAATAAGGCGGTTCTTCACCATTTTGGCTCCTCAGCGACCTCGAATGTATGTCCACAATAGGGGCAGGTTGCATATGGTACGCCGGACACGATTTTGATTTGGTTAGCATCTACTGAAGCCGAACAGTTTGGGCACTTTAGTGCAACCGACTTCATCTGCCCAGAGACTTCTAGCCTTTGAATTATCGTTTTTGGCTTCTTGGTCATGTAGTAAGCGATTCCGAAGCCCACAATAAACATCAAAGCGGCAACAATCAGCCTTGTGGTTCTCACTTCTGCTGCGATGTCGGCTCCTGTGGACCAAGCGAATATGATGCCAAAGAAGAAGAGAACAGCGACAGCGATCGCACCTAACACTGTTTTGAGGTTCACAACTGTCCTTGATGTTTTTTCTCATAATTCAACCTTACTGCTGCTCCAGACTCCTCACTGAAAGACTTAAAGTGCTAAACCTCGCGATTAGTTAAAGGTTTTACATGAATGGAGAAGTGAATTTGGAGAAACCCGTTCCCTACACGGTCCGCAACTTTCAGAAAGGAGACGAATTCGCTTTAGCGAAGATATTCAGCGAATGCTTTGGACCCGTAGCGCCTGGCAGGATCAGAGAGTGGCTCAGAAGGTCTGATGTCCATTCAGAGAACGTGTTCTTAGCTGTCGCCGATGGGAAACTGGTCAGCCACGTAGACGTTGAGTTCAAACAATTGCATCACGGCGAGGGCGTCTACCTCAAGACTGCTGGCATCGGAGGAGTCTGCACCAACTCCGACTATCGAAAGAAAGGCATAGTAACGAGCCTACTAAAGCTGGCGTTGGACCATGGCAAACAGAATGGAGTTTCAAACGCTTCGCTCTTCACGGGACTCAATATTTCAGCGCATCGAATCTATCAACGCCTCGGATTCGTCGACATTATGACCTGGCGCACGTATACAAAATACATCGATTACTCTTTCATCTTCACTCGATGGCTCCGACACATAAATCGTTCATTGAAAGAACAGAGAATGGCCGCCAGAGGACTCGAAGGATGGCAAAAAACAATCGTTGCCCATCTCAAAAGAGCAGGCACATTTTCCTTCAAATATAGACGAAGGCATTTTCAAAGACTGGAGAAACCACCTAAACGGGTTGACATAGAGTTCTCCACAGATCTGCAAACCTACTCACAGATAATGCATGGAGTTGTCCAATGGGAAGACGCGATCAAAACAGGAAAGCTCACAGTGAAACGCGGCGAACCAGCCGACATCGAGATACTGAAGCACATCCTACGCTGGGACTGGGGCGACTAACATGCAAATCACAATACGCGAAGCCACCAGACAGGACGCTCCACAAATGCTCCAGGTTTACAACAGCTTCACCAAACAATTCGTCGGCTCAGCTTTACGAACTGTAAAAAACTTCAGAATGATGCTAACAAGGAAAGACAATTTAAACTGGGTGGCAGCAGACCGTCGAAACCGAATCGTTGGCTACGTTTGTTGTCGCTTAGATAAACCAACAAACCGAGGCGAATTTAGAGAAATAATAGTGGATCCAAAACACAGTTTTGAACAAGCAGCTAGGCCGCTAGTAAAGAAAATCATCGAAGTACTCCAGAGAAGAAAAGTGGCAGCTATTGCCGCTGGCTCAGTTCGAAACCCCGCCCTTGAAAAACTGTTTCCAAAAATGGGATTCTTTGAATCCGAGTCAAACGATGTATTCATGTACGCAATACTAAACGTGCAAAAATTCCTAAACGAACTCTCAACGGTTTTCACCAACCGTTTAAAACAACTTGAAAACTGGAACGGCTTGACACAAATAGAATGTGAAGGGCACAGCCTTTTCCTAGAGAAGAAGAGCAAGAGCGTTCAGGAAATAGTCTGGACCAACAAGCCAGCGGACTTCAAAATCTCAGTGACCAAAGAAATATTGACAAAGCTGATTTTTGGCTCTGCCGACCCTCTTGAATCACATCGAACTGGGTTGCTGAAGGTGGAACACACTGAACACCGTGGAAAAACCAGTCACTTACTAAAAGCACTCTTCCCTAACATTCAGTTTCTAATAATGGACTATTGGTAGCATCTGGGGCATTCGCGTAATGGTTGTTGTTCGACTTTGGACGCGGGCTGACTTTGACTTCGTAGCGCGGTCCGTGCGAAGAGAGGGGTGGGGGCATACTCGGCGCGATGTTGAAAGGTGTTGGCGGTTCGAGCCGAACGGCTGCTTCATAGCTGAGGTTGAGGGAAAGCCTGTTGGGCACGTGTTCACGGTAAGTTACGGCGAGGCTGGATGGATAGGGCTTCTCATCGTCAACCCTGAGAGTCGTGGCCAAGGCATTGGCGCGATTTTGATGCGAGCAGCCATCGATTACTTAGAGAAAGAGGGCACAGGGGCAATATGGTTGGAGGCTGTGGAAAAAGCAGTGCCACTCTACAAGAGGCTAGGTTTCAGAGAAGAGTTTGATTCCCTCAGATTCTTCAAACAACTGAAACCCAGAGAAAAACCCAAACACGCCCCTCACAAGAAAATATTGCACATGCGAGAAAAGGACTTGGAAAATATAGCCCGATTCGATTCTGAATATTTCGGTGTCAACCGACTTCGCGTTTTGAAGGGTCTTTACGAAGACCAGCGACGACGATGTTTCGTTTTCAAGGAAAGGGAGAAGCTGTTTGGTTACATTATGTGCAGAAAAACCAGTAGTGCATATTGGATTGGGCCTTGGGTGTGTGAAAATTCTGAAGTTGCATGGAATCTACTCCAAACATGCATTGACGCAATCACGGAAGACACTGAATTGCGACTTGGAATGTCGGTTTTGAACACGGACGGGATACGGGCAATGCAAAAGTTAGACTTTCAGCAGAGAAGCAAGAGCATTCGCATGCTTTGGGGCAAACGCGAACGTCTAGGAGAAATCTCTGGGATTTACGGAATTGGAGGGCCTGAAAAAGGTTGAATATGAACAAGAGCGCGCGCAATTAACACGATATGAAAAGTCTTTTGAGAGACTTCTTAATACTTTTTAGTCGTTATCTGGTGTGCGAGACGTGTCAAACGTTGATGTGATTCTGAGCCAGGCAAAGAAGCATGAGAAAGAATATGATTGGTTAGGCGCAATTGAGTCTTACAAGAAAGCCCTTAGCTCTGCCCCGCAAATTGACATCCTTAAGATGGGCCAAACTCAAGAAAGAATTGGTTACGCCTTTTATCGAGCAGCCACGCAGGCTGAAAACGTAAGTGAATTCAGGGATAGGATGTGTCAAGCTGTTGCGAATTATGAGAAGGCTAAGGAGTTTTATGCTAAAGCAAGGGAACTCGCAAAAACGCCATTGGTGCTTCGCTGCGATGCCATGATTGCATATTTGGGTTATTGGCTTGCATCTGAAGTGTCTGAAAAGAAGAGGCTGCTCGATGAGTGTTGGCGATTAACAAAGGAGGCTTTGAAAGCCTTCGAGGACATTGGTAACGGTCAGGAATATGGTACTACATATGTTGAATTGTCGTCTGTGGCTCGACTTTTGTATGTTCTTGCGTGGAATTTTGAAGTCCGCGAGAAAATGATAAAGGAGGCGACAGAATGTGGAGAAAAGGCTATCGTTTTTCTTTCGAGTGTTGGCGACTCTTCTGAACTTGCGAGAGCCTATGTGGAAACAGCCGCCTACCTAAATATGTTATGCCCGTTGGATCCAAACTTAGATGCGATAATGATGCATCATCAAAAATCTTTGAGCCACTGGGAGAAAGCCGTCGAGCTTTCTGAAGAAAGCGCCTTTCTTGAGTTGTTAAGTCCCGCTTCTCTTGGAATACCTCATACTACAGAACAGTCAATCAAGGACTATGAGAAAGGGCTGGATTTGGCAAAGAAAGCCAGAGACAAAGCTCTCATTGGAAATGCCCTAGATTGGTTGGCGGGTTGTTTTCATTGGTTGGCGCCTACAATCGATGAGCCGATTAAAAGGTTGGAAGCCTATCAAAGAGCCCTGCAATACGCTGAAGACGCCAAACAACAGTATGCTATAATCTCATTCATGAGTCCGCGGGGCGGTCTATGGGTAGAATCACCTCATGCTGACCATTTCTGGGAGTTGGCACTTTACGAAATTGACCTAAAGAAGAGACGCGGCTTGTTAGAAAAGGCGATTAAGGAAGGAACTCAAGAAATTGCGCAAGCCGAGAGTTCAGGCTATCCTGAAATCATGTCATTTGCGCATCACGTCTTAAGCAAGGCACTGGTATCCTTGGCACAAACAGAAACTAGCTTGGAGGAGAAACAGAGGCTTGTAGAAAAGGCGTTGAAACATCGAAAAGAGTCAATTAGAATCACTGATCAAATTAACCCCTCCAATTATCGAGATAAGGGCGTGATGTTGAATTATATGGCAGATTTAAAAGCTGAGCTCTCAAAGGTCGAAAAGGATGTTGAGAACAGAAGACACATGCTGGTGGAAGCTGCTTCGGACAAAGAGCGTGGTTTGCAAATATGCATTGAAAGGAACTTATACTCGGAGAAGATAGGCGAGCTGTCAGATTTTGCGATGATTGGGCGTTTCCAGTATTCATATGGAGAATTACTGATCCGCCTTCACTCCTTCACCAACAACGATGAGCATCAAAGAAAAGCAATAAAGGCCTTTGAGGAAGCCGCCGAGTCATTTCAAAAGCTTGATATGGTCAGCCGTATAGCCGAGTGTCTCTGGAAAGCTGCGAGGGGCTACGATGCTCTCGGTGAGTATCCCATGGCTTCTGAAAGCTTCAAGTTAGCATCAAACAGCTACCGGAGCGCTGCTGAGAAGATTCCCCAGCTCAAAGACTTCTATCAATGCCACGCGCTCTACATGGAGGCCTGGTATGAAATCGAGAAGGCGCGGCACTACCATGGAAAGCAGGAATACGGTTCAGCTAAAGAACACTACGAAAAAGCAGCAACCCTGCACAAATCATTGAAGCAATGGAGCTATCTTGCACCTAATTATTCAGCTTGGGCTAGTATCGAAAACGCAGAAGACTTGAGCAGAAAGGAACGGAGCGAAGACGCAATCCTGGCCTTTGAACAGGCAGCCAAACTATTCAACGAAACGAAAAAATCTCTCCAAACCGAGCTCAGCAATATTGAAAACGAAGACGAAAAGCAAATGGCAGCCACCATAATCAAGGCAACAGACCTAAGGTGCGAATACTGCGTGGGAAGAATCGCCTTGGAAGAAGCAAAAATCCTCGATAGAAAAGGTGACCATCACTTCAGCTCAGAGAAATATGCTTCAGGAGCCCAAACCTTCGAGAAGATAGCCCAGAAGTTGGAATTGCAACAAGACCGAAAAGAACTCACACTCCTCATCACTCTTTCAAAGGCTTGGCAAAAAATGACACAGGCCGAGGCAGAGACATCACCAACATTATACATAGAGGCATCCCAACTTTTCGAGGCAGCCAAAGAGCTCAGCCCAAATGAAACAGCTAAAACGTTAGCCTTAGGTCACAGTCGCTTCTGCCTAGCGCTCGAAGCTGGAACAAGATTCGCTGACACCGGAGACGCGACTTTTCACACTACTGCCATCCAGCATCTGGGAAGCGCCGCCAGATACTATGTGAAGGCTGGCTTCCAGAACGCCGCAGAATACGCCAAAGCAACAGAACTGCTGCTTGACGCTTATATGCACATGGATGCAGCCAAAAAAGAAAAAAACCCTGAAGAAAAGACCAAACTCTACACCATGGCGGAAAAGATCTTGCAATCGTCAGCCAACTCTTACATGAAGGCTGAGCATCCTGAGAAAAGGGAACAGGTGCTGAGACTACTGGAGAATGTAAAAGAGGAACGAGAACTGGCGTTATCTCTCAGCGAAGTGTTACACCCTCCAACCATTGCTTCCTCGACAAGCGCCTTCTCAACACCGACTCCAACCCACGAAAACGCAGTTGGCCTAGAAAGATTCGAGTACGCCGATATACAGGCAAACGTGATAACACGACAAAAGGAACTGAGAGTCGGCGAAAACCTCGACTTGGAAATAGAACTCGTCAACGCCGGAAAAGGACCAGCACTCCTGATTAAGCTCGCTGAAGTTATCCCAGAAGGCTTCGAGTTGACAGAGAAACCTGAGACGTATCGTGTGGAAGACAGCTACATCAACATGAAAGGTAAACGACTTGATCCCTTGAAGACAGAGGAGGTTAGACTTGTCCTTAAACCCAAGGTCAAAGGTACCTTCCCTCTGAAACCGAGGATACTATACCTAGACGAAAACGGCAAATACAAAACCCACGAACCAGAACCAACAACCATAACAGTCAAGGAACTCGGAATAAAAGGCTGGGTCAAAGGAGAAATATAGCGCGCGCATTTAGAATCGTCTACTTCTGCCCTCTTTCTACAAAATCGTTCCAGAATAAGATATTTTGCGCGCGCGGTGGCGCCTCCTGTACAAACACTCTTTTTGTGTATTTGAAATTCATAAAACATAGAAATCGTTGTCCTTACTCTGAACTATCAAGGGAGTTGATAGGCGATGGATAAAGAGACAGAAGAATTAGTAAGGAAAGTCAAAAAGGAACTGCGGACGTTAAGAGCAAAGGTTGATGAGTTGGAGAACTACGCGGCTCAGAAGGCCTATGAAGAAATGACGTCAACTTTGGACTAGGGCACAAGCTATTTCCATCCAATTTTGCTGCGATACAGAAGGTTTCTCCTCTAGACTACTAATTCCGAACTCAGACCCAAGGCCCAGAGCCACGCACAGAAATGTAGGATCCGTCTTAGGCAAGTCTAGTGGTGTTCCATTCGCGCATGTGGTAGAATAAACCCTTTTCTTAAACTGTCCGTCTCAGTTTTGTTTTTCTGGATTCTGTTTTTCTGTATTACGTTTGCACATTAATGCATACTAAGTTCATATGCCTCTATAGCAGAATGTGGAATCATCGTTGGAAAACAGAGGAAAAATTATACCAAGGATTTCAATAGCGCTCGTTCTATGCGCTCTGGCAACCGGCATCTTTGGAACTGCCATATCGTTGCTTCAGGCCAATAGAACAATTCCTAGTGCCGGATCGGTTGTGGGTGTTGGAGTCGGGATTTATTGGAACTCAGCGTGCACAAACCGGACATCTTCGATCAATTGGGGGCTCTTAGACCCAGGTTCAAACAAAACCGTGACGGTTTACGTTAGAAATGAAGGAAACGCTGCGGCCACGCTGTCTAAAGCTGCTCAAAACTGGAACCCGTCGACGGCCTCAAGCTATATGATCTTGAACTGGAATTATGCTAGTCAAACCCTAAGTGTGAATCAGGTGCTTCAAGTGAAGCTAACGTTGGTTGTCGCATCGACTATTTCAGGAATTACAAACTTCAGCTTTGACATAATCATAACCGCAACAGGTTAGCAACAGCTCCTTAACCCCTTTCTTCTTGCGCACGTTAGCTTGATAGCGGTTTGTAAGGACATGCCCTTTTTTTCTGTCTATGTGTTAAACACGTTTACAAGAAAGTATTATAGATTGAGAAGCCATCACACAGTCGAGACTTGTAATGGATCGCATTGTGCCGTTCCTACGTGTGAGGTAGATTAAGGAATTTTGACGAGCAAAAAGAATCGAACAGGTGAAGCCGAACCTCGTAAGATGAGTGTTAAGTGTTTATCGTCTGATTATGATGGAACAATTAGTCCTTTGAAGGTTTCAAGATTTGAGTCGCGGGTTCCGCTGGAAACGCGTGTGATGCTTGGGCAAATTGGCAGGTTTCTGCCCATATCGATTTTTACAATGAAAGATTTGTCGTTTGTTATGCCGAGAACTCCCTTTGCTTGGGCGTGGGCAGCAATAGGCGGATTGGAAATGCGAATTGGCAAAAGGGTTTTGAAAAGAGAGTGCTTGGATCCTAGGTTACCGTGCGTTTCTCTCGCCTTTGATTATGCTAGATCGCATATCACTAGTGCTGGGGTCGAGATTGAAGAAAAGCAAGATTCCGAAGGACGCACGGTTGCTTTCTGCGTAGACTGGCGCCGAACAAAAGATTCGAAAAAGGCGAAACAAGAAGCTGAAAGTGTTGCGACTTATTGTAAGGCGTTGAAATTGAGAGTAATAAGGTATGGGACGCAACCGTTTTACGATGTATATCCTGTGGTTCCCGACAAAGGTTGGGCGCTAAAAGAGATGCTTAATGAACTAGCGGTGAAAAACGGCGTCTTGTATTTAGGAGATTCGGAAATGGATAACTCTGCGTTTAGGGCTTCCAGCGTTAGTCTCGGTGTGATACATGATGAGACGCCCTTGGAGACTCTCGATTGTGATTACCTTGTGGGGTTCGAAAATGTTCCCAATTTCTTGAACGCTCTTCTGACAAATGGTCTAGTGTTCAGTTCTGATTTTCCTATGATTAAAATAAACTCTGGTCGGATGAGAGGATTTTGAACAAGCGAATTGGCGTTTTGATGTATCAAACGAGCACTAGTAAAGGTCAAGAGTTAGTTGCTCAACGAATGGTTCGAGATTTCAATGCTCTGGGCCAGAAGGCTTACTTGATTACCAGTGTGTATCACGACGGGATTGAGGTTATACCATCTGAGAGTTTGAGAAAAAGCAAGGGCTACGTTGTTGTAGATGACCCCGAGTTGGGGATACCGATTATTCGTGTTGACAGTTATGTTGTGAAATGGCCTCGTCGGCGGATAGGCTTTCGGGATTTTGTTCAGATTTTGGAAAAGATCGTTGACGAATTTGGGTTAAACGTCCTAATAACTCATAGCACTCTGTGGAACGGGCCGGAGGAAGTTGCCAAGTTTGTTGCTTGGAGACAGTACATGAGGGACTTTGGGGGTTACAAGGACCCTATTGTTTTTTGTCACATGTCCCATTTTCAGGAACCGTCTCCAAAACGTTATTCTCTGTTTGAACGAACTTACAGAATGGCTTGGAACAGGTTTTCACTATCTCAGATTCTTAAGACGGCAAACTTGGTGCTTGTCGTTACTCCGCTTGAAAAAGACGCGAAGGTTAAGATGGGTGCTGATGCAAAGAAATGCTTTCTGTTCCCGAGTGGTGTAAACGAAAAATTATTCTTGCAATATGCTGCCACGGACAACAGAGATTTCCTTGAGCGCCACCAAATACCTGCAGATGTCAAAATTGTTTCTTATCTTGGAACTATTGAAGACAGAAAAAACGCCTTAGGTGTTTTGAAGGTTGCTTCACTCCTCAAGGAAAGACCCGATATACATTTCGTAATTGCGGGAAGAGAAGGTTCAAATTATGCTGCTAAGGTGAAAGACGAAGCAAGCCGCCTGCCTAACGTAACCTACATGGGAGAGATAAGCGACAAAGAGAAGATTTTGCTCCTGAAGTCCTCGTTCGTTAATATACTCCTGAGTCAGTTGGAAGCACTCGGCCTGGCACAACTGGAATTCATGTACGCTGGTGTGCCGGTGGTGACCTCTGCGGTTGGGGGTCAATCATGGCTGGTTCGAAACGGTCGCGAAGGAGTTCACGTTGATGGTCCCGAAGATACAGCTGGCGCGGCTAAGGCTATACTGAGCCTAGCTGGCAATCAAGATTTGTGGAATAGGTTGTCGCTGAACGCTAGGGGAAGAGCAAGGAATTTTCTTTCCTCCGAAGAGATTGAACGATTAGATGAAGCGTTAACTAAAGAAATGATTAAAAATAATGGTTTGAAGCATATACCATCTGAGGCTCTTCAAACGTTGG
>Ga0315268_10002197_pt1 | contig 22241 bp, 23 predicted proteins | sample C1_top_MG_FD_204535 | JGI IMG/M metagenome (GOLD analysis project Ga0315268, IMG submission 204535) | Sediment microbial communities from Yellowstone Lake, YNP, Wyoming, USA - C1_top | ecosystem: Environmental > Aquatic > Freshwater > Lake > Sediment | place: USA: Wyoming | collected 2017-08-01 | reverse complement strand
GATGTTGTCCCGAATTGTTCGTAAACTGAATCCCATACATTGACTCCTGGTTCCTATACTTTACCCATATGATGCCACACTTGGTCCCAGAAGTCAACCTTGGGATGCCTTAACTAAACCGTATTGTGGCTAGACCAACCACCAGGCAGTAGCCAGCGTAGCTGAGTACCTCGAGCAAAGATGGATTCCCGTTGTAGCCGAACAGCGATTTCAGGATGGAGCCCAGGGCCGATTTCTCGTCCAGGACGGGGTTGGTGTCCCACACGTGCTCGATGATCGCCGGCAACACGGCGGCCTCCTGCAGCTCGTGCACGCCCTGCGCCACCAGACCAGCGGAGACGAAAAGCAGCAGCAATCCCGTGACCCAGAAGAAGCCTCGCACGTCCAGGCGCAGGCTGGCGGCGAAGATCAGCCAGCCCACGGCCACGGCCACCGCCAACCCCAGCAGCCCGCCGACCAACGTCTGCACCGGCGAGGAAGCGAAGACGGCGGCGCTGAGGAATAGCGCCGTCTCGATGCCCTCGCGCACCGCGGCCAGGAAGGCCAGGCTGAACAGAGCCCAGCCGCTACCGCCAGCAACAGCACGTTGCACATCCGCTTCCAGTTGCCCTTGGATACGCCGCCCCTGGGTCTGCATCCAGAATATCATCCAGGTGAGCACTCCGGCGGCCAGAAGCATAGTGATTCCCTCGAACAACTGCTCAGCCCGGCCCTCCAAGCGAGCGCCGAGAGCCTGGAGTCCGAGAGCAGCAGCCAGGCTGACAGCCGCCGCGGCCAGCACCCCCCACCATACCCTCCGCTGCTGCTCCAGGTGCCCTGTCTTCTTCAGATAGCCTAGGACAATGCCCACGATGAGGGCTGCTTCCAGCCCCTCGCGAAACGTGATCAACGCCGAAGCCAGCATAATCGTCTCCTCAATAACCGGAACCGGTCGCTACCCGCCATACCCGGCTTATCCGAGCAGGACGTCACACCGGCGGCCGCCAGGATTGTAGATAGTGCAGGTTGGCATCCCGGATCTCCGCGTAGAGCAGGGAATGTCCCCGGCAGTAGTCGTTATCTTGCAACGCCGCCTCGAAGCTGGGCCATTGCCCTGAGTTCAGCGCGTCGTTGCTGACCACCCGCCAGACGCCGCCACTCTGGAAGATACAGAGCGCATGCGCGCTAGACTCCAACCCCACCTCAAAAGGATCGAGGATTACGGACACCACGTAGCAAATCGCCGGGTCATCGCAGAAGGGTAAGACGTTCTGGGCCGAGAAATAGGCCAGCCCGTCACAGTCGTCGGCGAAATAGCCGTGGGTCTTGAGCTGCCAGGCAATGTGCTCCCGGCTGGGGAAGGTGTCGAAGAGACCATGCAGTGGCTCCATCTTCCAGCGCACCTTCATCCGCAACCACTTCCCATAAGCGGCCAGGGAAGCAAAGGTGAAGGGACGCCAGGGTAGACCAGGGCGAAAGGCGTTGGCCAGGCGCGAGAGCAGCATCTTCCCCCAACGGAGCCAGACCAAGAGGCCAAACACGAAGAGGACAAGCAACCATCGTCGGTACATCGTTCCCCTCCTGCGGTGTAAGAGTTGATCTTGTTCACTGGATCCTTGGCCGTCTGTCTCACCTCCCGTGGATTTTTGGTCCAATACTTTTCTTGCTTCAACTTCCCAACAACTGTTCCAACTTGGGTCGGTCAAAGCCGACCACCACCTGGCTGTTAATCACTGTCACCGGCGTGGTCATAAGCCCCAGTGCTTCTAGCTCTGCCAGAGCCCCCGCGTCCTGGGCGACATCACGCTCGATGAACTGAACGCCTCTCTGTGAAAGAAACTCCTTCACCTTCTGGCAAAACATTCAGCCGGATTGGGCGTAGACAACGACTTTCTGGGTAGACATGGATTGTCTCCTTGCTACACTACTCAACGATCAGCTTTCCCCGCAGCATACCTATCTGCTCAGGCCCAGTGCTCCCCGGCGGCGATGCTAGCGCGTTGCCAGTCTGGCTGCACCGTTAACCGATCATGGGAGCGTATCGCCTTGGGGACATGTAGTAACGATTTTAATCGTCGTTCTCGCGGCAACGGCGACTGAAGTCGCTACTACGTCCGCACATAATGCCTCAGGTGGCAGTTTTGGCATGTCCCAAACCCGTGACGCTCCCCCGATCATTCGTTCCAGTCTCTGCATCTTCTACTATAACGCATTGCTCAGCCTATGTCAAGTTTGCGCCGCGGCACCGGAACCAATCATTTGCCCCAACCTGTGTGGTTGAGCCTGCCACATCTCTTGCCAGCCAAACAACTTGTCCAGACGGTCCAATACCTCCTGGTCATGGTTCAACAGGAGAAGCTTATGTCACATACGCACCGGCGCTGTACCAAGCCCAATTCCACGAAGTCTTCAAGCGCCCGCGCCACTTCCCCCTCGTCCTGACTGATCCAGTAGGCCAAATCGCTGAGCCCCATGGCTGTCTGGCTATGCTGGTAGAAGAAAGCCAGTGCATTGCGCTTAGTTGGCGAGGTCAGCACGTTCGCTGCCAGCACGGCCACGGGTGGTTCCAGACCATCAAGCAGGTAGAAAGTGGAGGGGATATCGCTACGCAGCTTCTGCACCTCGGCTGCCAGTTCCCGAGGCGAGGCTGGCCCGGAGAAACTAATTATGAGGGTCAACCCGCCCTCCCGGACAAAGTACACACTGGCTCCCGACGGCAACGTGATCCCGTGCAGGCTCTGCGGACCATTGTCCCGTAGCGCCGCCAGCATACCTTTGGCCGTTAATTCGTCCAGGTGAAGATCACCTCTCTGGGACAAGAGGCGGCCGGCTTCATCGTAGGCCGCTAGACCCAGCAGTTTGGCCCGGGGTTGGAGCCGGGTAAGGGCCACGATGGCGACGGCCATCGGCACGGCATACCAGATGTGCACAGCTCCAGAGAACCTGTCGCCACTTGCTGAAAGAACGGCGCTCGGTCATGGCCTCCATCAAGTCGTACAGAGGGGCGATACGGTTATAGCGGGCACGGGTGGCCTGGGTTAGGGGATCATCAAGAGCCATCTTCTAGAGCTTTTGCCCGCAGTAGGCGCAGTTCTGCCAGCCGGCCTGCACGCCACGATGGCAGTTAGGGCAGACCGCTATAGCCGTAGGTGCCGCGGCAGGGAAGGACAGCTGGCCGACCACCGGGTTTATCCCCCGCACCAGCCAGACCAGTACCAATACCGGCACAGCCACCAGAATCAGTAGTGTCAGCAACATCAAGGGTAGACCAAGTAACATACCAAAACCCATCATTTTGAGATTCCTCCTCAAAGGTGGGCGAGAGCCTTGCGGCCCCCGCCCACTCGTTGTTTTAGTCCAGTTCTTTCATCTGGACAAAGTCGCCGTGCCAGGTGTGATGCCACACCTGGCCGGTGTAGCCGTTGACGCTGAGCATGCCGTAGACCTGGCTATTTTTCAGGACGTGGATGGTGTAGTAGCCGTAGAAGGCGTCGGCCTCCTCAGCGACCGTGGTCCCCGGCAGGTAGGTGTCCAGCCATTGCTGGGCCTTCTGCTTGGCCTGCTCTGGCGTCACCGTTATGCTGCCAACTGGCCGGCCCCACCAACCGCCCATCATGCCTCTCAGCATACCACCCATCAAGCCGCCCATGTGCCCATACTTGGTGTTCCACATCATGTTCGGCCCGGGCTCAGGGGAGACGGCTCCCGTGTAGCGGTTGATGAGGAGCTCAAAGGCGTGGACGCCCGTGCTCTTCTCCTCGACCTCGGCGTAGAAGTTGTTGGTGAACTCCATCACCTCGGTCAGGGTAAGATCGGCGTTGCCGTAGGTCGCCACGTACTGGCTGGCAGCCTGGATAGCCTGGTCCATAGAGATAGGGGTGCCGGTGCCAGGATAGCCCCAGCCTCCGCCGCCGTACATGGGACAGCCACCGGGGACGTAGCCATAGGGCACCGTGCCGGTAATACCCGTCGTAGGGCCTCCGCCCATCATGCCACGAGATCCCCAGCTGCCCATCATGCCGCCCCACCATCCGAAGGGAGTTTGGGGAACAGGCGTCGGGGTGGGTGTTGGCCCTTCAGCCAGAACTGTGCTCACCAGCAGGATCGCCAGGAGCACTACCGTGACGCTCACGGCAATGGGTTTAACCTTTTTCATTTTGAACCTCCAGTTAGTGTTGCGTGTTGCGTGTTCCGTAGGGCTAAAACGGAGCACGCACCACGCAACACGTGTTTCTTTGCCGCCCTAAGCCATTGTGCTTGCTACGGACTATTTTCCCGATACCTCTGAGTTGTCACCATCGTGCTTTGCCCGCAGAAAGGACAGACCGTCCAGCCCGCCTCGAGGCCGTGCTCGCAGTGCGGGCAGTGCGGCTTAAGCTCGTACAGGCAGTAAGGGCAGAGGCGAAAGTCGGCCTCCACCGCCGCCTGACAGCGCGGGCACCGCAGGTGCGGGGTAGCAGGACGCCACCAGCCCTCTTGCCGGGCATAGAGCCAGAAAAGCAGGATAGCGACCAGCCCCAGCGGGACCAGGATCACGTGGCCTCACCTCCCGTAGGCCCCCAGGCGCAGTAGGGACAGGCGCGCCAATCGGCCTGCAGCGGCCGGCCACAGTGTGGACACGCTCTCAGCGCCGTCCGATCGGCTGCTGTGTCTCTGGCAGGTATAGCCCACAACACAGCAACGAGCAGAGCAATAGAGGCCAGAGAGAACAGCCCAGGGACTAAGACGCCCAGGATGCCACCATATCCGCTCCCGCCGAACGGGTGCAGGGCGCACGCCGGCGCTCCCTGACCGAAGTTGTAGAGGTAGCCAAAAACGTTGTACAGAGCCACCAGCCCCCCGAGCACAGCCACGCTGATCAGGATGGCCCGGATGGGCAGCTTGCCTTTCATGGGTAACCTTTCCGTGAGTAGACAAGAGGTAAAGTAGACAAGTAGATAAGTAGACAAGGGATAAGTAGGCAAGTAGATAAGTAGACAAGGAGCCAAAGGCAAGGGCTTTTTCTACTTGTTCCTTGTTTACTTGCTCCTTATCTACTTGTGTACTTTCTCCTTGTCTACTTGTGTACTTGTCCTTGCCAGTATAGCCTATGCTCCACTGAAAGGCAAATTTGCCCTCCCCCCGGGCCTGGCGACCCTCTTTTCCGGCTTATAGCGTCCGAATTGGCGCGAGCCTGTAGCATTTGCTACAGCTTCCTCCGGCTTGACAAAGCAGCCTCTTCCGGCTATAATGCCGATTGTAGAGGTCTTATTCCACATCTTTCCACGAGGGGGCAGACATGCAGTTCTCACGACGCAGTGATTACAGCGTGCGGGCGATGATGGACGTGGCCACGATGCCTGCCGGCTCCCTGGCCCTCACCCACGAGATCGCCAGCCGCCAGGAAATCCCTTCCGCCTTCCTGACCAAGATCGTTGGCCGGCTCACCCAGGAAGGCTTGCTGCGCACCTACCGCGGGGCTTTTGGCGGGGTGATCCTGGGCCGCCCGGCCGATCAGATCACCCTGCGCCAGATCATTGAGGCCGTGGAGGGGCCCATCAACCTGATGTGGTGCCTGGCCCAGTCCGGCGAGTGCCATCTGGATGCCACCTGCCCCGTGCACGAGGTGTGGCACCAGGCCCAGGCCGAACTGCTGCACCGGCTGGACAGCGTCACCCTGGACGATCTGGTAAAGCGCAAAGCCGTTCTCCAGGCTCAGGCTGGAGCCTGACACGTTCCCCCCAAAAGTAAAAGCCGCCAGCTTGTATCCTGCTGGCGGCTTTTTTAGTAGGGCGGACACATGCCCGCTGTCTGGGCGAGTCGGGCGCTGCGCCCGACCTACCGAAGCTGCCTGCCATCTGGGGGAGTCGGGCGCTGCGCCCGACCTACCGAAGCCCCCCACCCCTGCCCAGAGAACCACGGAAATCCACAATCGCCAATCGACAATCGCCAATCGGCAATCCTTTACTCCTCTTCCCCTGTCTTCAGGCCGTACTTCTCCAGGCGATAGAGCAGGGTATGCCGGGTGAGGCCCAGAAGCTCGGCGGCGCGGGTCTTGTTACCGTGGGCCCGCTCCAGGGCCTGGCGAATCAGTTCCCGCTCCACCTCCTCCAGGTGCACGCCCCCAGGTGGCAGGCGGAAGGGTACCTGCTCTGGCACCGTCAGGCTGGCTGCTACCGCCTCTGGCAGATGTTCCAGGTCAATCTTCTCCCTCGCTGGCGCCAGTGCCGCTGCCCGTTCCACCACGCGTCGCAGCTCGGCGACGTTGCCCGGCCAGTCGTAGCGCAACAGGGCTTGCCAGGCCAGGGGCGTCAGAGCCCGCTCGCCCAGGAAGTGCTTGACCAGCAACGGCACGTCGTCGCGGCGCTGGCGCAGGGGCGGCACGGTGACGATCAGGGGGGCGAGCGCCTGCTGCAGCGCCTCGCTCAGGGGGCTGGTGGCTGTGGCGATGAGGCGCAGGTTAGTCTTGGGCAGCAGCGCAGCCAGACGATCTTGTCCCGTGGGAGACAGGCGATCGAGGGCGGCGATGAGCAGCGTGCCTCCCATCGCCCTGTCCAGCACCCCCTCCAGGTGCGTGCCGACGCCCCCCACTGTCACTGTCTGGCCAAACAACTCGCGCTCGGCGCGGTCACCGGGAAGGGCCGCAGCGTCGAACTCCAGCAGCGGGCGCTCACGGAGTGGGCTGAGATGGTGGATGGCTCGGGCTAGCAGTCGCTTGCCAGTGCCCGGCTCGCCGGTGACCAGCACGTGCCCCGCAGCGGTCGCTACGGCCGGTAATCGCTTCAGAAGCTCGGCCAGGGCTGCGCTCTTGCCCACAATCTCCGGCCTCGCCGCTAGCGCCGACACCTGGACCCGCAGTCGCGCCACCTCCTGGGCCAGGGCCCGTTCGCGCAGCGCCCGCTCCACGGCCAGCTTCAGGGCCTCCACGTCGAAGGGCTTGCTCAGGTAGTCCGTGGCCCCCAGCTTCATGGCCTCCACGGCTGTCTGCACGCTGGCGTAGGCGGTGAGCAGAATCACCGGCACGTCCGCCGACCCCTGGCGAAAGCGCCGCAGCACCCCCAGGCCATCCAGGCCGGGCATCTTCAGGTCCAGGAGCACCAGGTCAATGGGTTCCTGGGCCAGCAACTCCAGCCCTTCCTCGCCGGAGGCAGCCATGGCCACGTTGTAGCCCGCCTGGGTCAGCGCCCGGCGGATGACCCAACGCATGTTGTTATCGTCGTCAATGACCAGAACAGTCTGTGGCATCTACCCGTTCACCGTCAGTTGCCACTTCTGCAACTGGCTGATGAGTTGGTGGTCGGTCAGGTCCAGGTGGATGGGCGTGACAGAGATCTTGTTCTCGGCGATGGCCTGGATGTCCGTGCCTTCCTCGGCCACGCCGGTGGGCGGCTCTCCGCCGATCCAGTAGTAGGTGCGATCGTAGGGGTCTTTGCGCTCAATGAGCGTGTCCCGGTAGATGCGCTTGCCCAGGCGGGTGATGGCCACCCCGGCGATTCGCTCTGGCGGCAGGTTGGGCACGTTGACGTTGAGCAACGTCTCGCAGCAAGGCAGCCCGTTGCTCAGGATGCGCCGGGCCAGGTGGGCGGCGAAGCGAGCGGCTGTGTTCAGGTGCTCAAAGCCCTCGTAGGCGGTCAGGGAAACAGCTATGGAAGTTATGCCGAAGATGACGCCTTCCATCGCTGCGGCTACAGTGCCAGAGTAGGTGATGTCGTCACCCAGATTGGGGCCGAGGTTGACGCCCGAGACCACCAGATCGGGCTTGCGGGGCAGGAGGCCCAGCATACCCAGGGCCACGCAGTCGGTGGGCGAGCCGTCGGACGTAAAGGCGGGATCGCCGTCAGGCAGCGTAACTGTGCGCACGCGCAGGGGCTTGTGCATGGTCTTGGTGTGGCCGGCGGCGCTCCAGTTGTGATCCGGGGCGATAACGACCACCTCACCCACACCCTGCAGGGCTTGCTTCAGGGCGAGGAGACCGGGAGAGTCAATGCCGTCGTCGTTGGTGACCAGGATGTACATGAAAGCCGGGATACCTCCAAAGGAAGGTGTCTGGGAATCGGCTCGTAGTACGCATTTCACTGCGTCCCTAACCAGGACGAGCCGGAACCAACCAGGGAATTTACCGCAGAGAACGCTGAGAACGCTGAGAAATTCTAAAAATCTCTGCGCCCTTAGCGTGCTCTGCGGTTAAATTTCTGCCTGAAAAGCAAGAATTTGTTCGGTAAGGTACTACGAGCCAGTTGGCAGATGACAAACCGGGCTTCTGGTCAGAAACCCGGTCTCTGTTCTGAGCCTATTATACACCCTGCAGGCCGTGGACGCAAGCCTGTTACTCCTCTTTCTCCTCATCCTCTTTCAGGTTCTTGCCCGTCAGCTCCATGAACACGTCTTCCATCGTCGGGTCGTGGCCGTTGTTGCTGCCGTTGCGCTTGACGAGCGCCTTCAGGCCAGCCGGCGTATCCAGGGCGACGATGCGCCCCTGATCAATGATGGCAATGCGGTCGCACAGGCGGTCGGCCTCTTCCATATCGTGCGTCGTCAGGACGATGGTGGCGTCGTGCAGGTTGCGCAGGTTCAGGACGAACTCCTGCACGCTGCGCTTGGAGCGCGGGTCGAGGCCGGTGGTGGGCTCGTCCATCAGCAGGAGGATGGGGGCGGTCAGGAAGGCGCGGGCGATGGCCACCTTCTGCTGCATGCCGCGAGACATGTTCTCCATGGGCTGGTAGATGCTGTTAGTCTTGATGCCCAGGAGGTTCAGGATTTCCACCACTCGCTTACTGGCGTAGCCGCCTTCCATGCCGTAGAGGCGAGCGGCGTAGAGCAGGTTCTCCATCGGCGAGAGCTTCTTGAAGAAGGCGGCATCCACGCTGACGCGATTGATCAGCCGCTTCACGGCCATCTCCTCCCGCACCACGTCGTGGCCGAAGACGGTAATTCTTCCTTCGTCGGGGATGAGCAGGGTGGAGATCAGGCGGATGAGCGTGGACTTGCCGGAGCCGTTAGCCCCCAGGATGCCGAAGATCTCGTGGTGCTGCACCTGGAGACTGACGTGGTCCACGGCGACGACCGGCTTGGGCTTCTCCTCCTTACGTCGGAAAGGCCAGCGGCGCTTGTGGCCATTGTCGTCATTGCTGTCATTGCCCTCTTCGCTGTTAACGAAGCGCTTGGTGGTGTTCTCGATAATCAAAGCCAGGTCAGACATGACTGCGCTCCTTGTGGATGGACATTAACCTCACCCCCAGCGTGGCTCCCCTTCCCTCGTAGGGAAGGGGGCGGGGGTTAGGTCGTACCAACAAAAATAGCCGTGGGGGAGTGCCCACGGCTTAGGACGCTCGCTGGCCCGGCGCGCAGCCGGACAAGCGGCGAGAGAGCAAATAAATAGCCGTGGGCGGTATCGGCACCGGCCCACGGCTGACAGTCTGCTGTTCAGACGACGTCAGGAAATGGGCGCGGTGCGGCTGTAAGCGACAAACGGGGCCGAGCCACTGCGGACACGCATACTGCGGATGCAAACATTCAGATCCACGGCGCCCTTCTCCTTTCTGAGAATTTGTCTGACCGAGGGCCAACCTCGGTTGACGATTGTAGTATAACCGATGTGACGAATTTTGTCAAGGCCCGTCCAGCACAATCGTCCCGCTCTTGCCCCCGCTTTTGCGCCCCAGACGGATGTTGCTCAGACGCATGCCGCGGTCCACGGCCTTGCACATATCGTAGATGGTCAGGGCGGCCACGGCCACGGCTGTGAGCGCCTCCATCTCCACGCCGGTCTTGCCGGTCGTCTTCACCGTGGCGGTAATACGAATGCCGCTGGCCTCGCCTTCCATAAATTCAAACGAGAGGCCCACGCTGGTGAGGACAAGTGGGTGGCACATAGGGATAAGCTCGCTGGTGCGCTTGGCGGCCATGATGCCCGCCACCTGGGCCACGGCCAGCACGTCGCCTTTGGCCACCTGGCCCTGGCGAATCAGGGCCAGGGTTTCCGGCCGCATCAGCACCTCGCCTTTGGCGATGGCCTCTCGTTCTGTGTCTGGCTTGCCGGTCACGTCCACCATGCGGGCACGACCGGTAGCGTCGAGATGTGTAAGCTCTGGCATGTTTACATCAGACAGTTAGATCTCACCGCAGAGCACGCAGAGAACGCTGAGATTTTCTGGTTTTTCTTTGCGCTCTCCGCGCTCTTGGCGGTAAATTGCCAGTGGCAATCGAGAACTGAACGCCCTCACCATGAGATTGCTTCGCCCCTGCGGGGCTCGCAATGACAGAGCCCCTTACCCACCAATCTGGGACATGGCCCGCACCTGCGGCCATACATGCTCGGTCAGGCGATGGCCCTGCGGCTTGGCCTGGATGGCCTGGTAGAGCAACGCCTGGATGTCCGCCTGGCTGGCCCCCTGGCGCAGGGGCGTGCACAGGTCAAGCTCGCCGTCCGCCAGCAGGCAGGGGCGCAGGTGGCCATCGGCGGTGAGGCGCAGGCGGTTGCACTGGTCGCAGAAGTGCTCGCTCACCGGACTGATGAAGCCGATGGTGCCCCGCGCCCCAGGCAGGCGATAGTAGCGCGCCGGCCCGTTGCCCACCGTGGGGCGAGCCGGCGTAAGCACCCCCAAAGCCGCCTCGATGCGGGCCTTGATCTCAGCCACGGCTATAAAGCCAGCCTCCGGGCTGTGCTCCGCTGCATCGAGCAGCACGTTCGGCGTGTCCACGTCCTGGCAGGCCCCGCCAGCCCGCGCCTCCTGGCTGCTGCTGCCCAGGCCCACGGGCATGACCTCAATGAAGCGCACGTGCCAGTCCTCGCCGATGGTGCGGGCGGCCAGGGCCACCAGTTCGTCATCGTTGAAGCCGCGCACGGCCACAGTGTTGAGCTTCACGGGCAGCAGACCGGCGGCCTGGGCGGCGGCGATGCCGGCCAGCACTTCCGCCAGGCGTCCCAGGCGAGTGATACGCTGGAAGCGCCCGGCGTCGAGGGTGTCCAGGCTGACGTTCACCCGGCACAGGCCGGCGCGCTTAAGATCGGCGGCGTGGCGGGCCAGCAGGGCCCCGTTGGTGGTCATGGACAAATCGTCAATGCCGGGGATGGCCGCCAGCATGGCCACCAACTCCACAATCCCCGCCCGCACCAGGGGCTCGCCGCCGGTGAGGCGCACCTTGCTGATGCCCAGGGCGGCGGCCGCCCGCACCACGGCAGTGATCTCTTCAAAGCGCAAGATCTCGGCGTGGGGATGCCAGGGCACGCCCTCCGCTGGCATACAGTAGACGCAGCGGAAGTTACAGCGGTCGGTTACCGACACACGCAGGTAATTGATCTGGCGATTGTAGGCGTCACTCAGGCTAAGCATACCAATCTGATTGCAGATTTTGGGGCGATACGCAAGAGACTGCGTAAATCACGAATCTGGCTCGTAGTGGGCGCTTGAGCGCCTGAAAGTAGGGCGAGGCATTCTCCAGAATATCGGGCGTTAGCCCCATAACGCCTGCGCAACGAGGATACAGTAGTTGAAACAGCTTTCAAGGAATGCCTCGCCCCTACGAACCCGAACTACGATCTACCCAGACTATCACGAAGCCGTGCTGGAGCCCTAAATCTGCAATCCCAAATCTGCAATCTACAATCAGGATAGAGCATTTCCGCTTTTTTGTCAAGGCACTGGAGAGCAGAGGGCGGCCGTCAAAGTTTTGCGCTGGATGGCGCGGGATAGGGACGATTGTCGAGTTACAGGACACTACGACCTGAAACGTCGTAGCTTAAGGGGCCTTAGCCAGCAGGCTACGGCGTTCCAGGCCGTAGTGTTTCCATCCAGAACGACCTCGCTCGGCAGGTGAGACTCCGGCGACGAACTATGGCGCGCTGGAATGACCGAATGGGCTGGCCCGTTTTGCAAAAACATGACGGACACCCTTGCGAGACTAGCTCACCAAAGCAATCGGGGGTTGGATGCTTTCGCCAACCCCCATTTCTTGTCCACCTATTTCGCCCGGCACGCTACAGAGCCCCCAGCACCTGTGCTAACACCGCGATGGCCCGCTGATATTCCTCCAGTTCCAGATACTCTCCGGGCGTGTGGTCCAGGGAAGAGTCCCCAGGGCCATAGGCGACGATGGGGCACTTCCAAACCGGGCCCACGGTGTTCATGTCTGAGGTGCCCAGCTTGAGCTTGAAGGTCGGCTGGCCACCCTGCGCCCGGACGGCCCGCAGGAAGGCGCGCACCAGCGGGGTGTTCTTGGGGGCTTTGAAGGGCACGTCCTCCCCGCTGAACCCCACCGCCGCCCCATTGGCCCACTGTCGCATCTGCTCCTTCAAGGCAGGCACGTCCAAACCAAAGGGGAGGCGCAGGGTGATGGTCATGGTCACTTCTTCCTCGAACCCGTTGCCGGCCGAGGCGATGCGGTGCAGGGTAGGGTCGAGGGTGTGAAAACGCCACCGCTCGCCCCCATTGAACCTCTGGGCATACCCGACCAGGCGGCTCCAGAACTCCACCGCCCGCTCCGAGGCCGAAGGCCCCTCGGCACTGCTGTGCCGCACCGGTGCGGCGAGGCGGTAGTTGACCAGAAGACGGCCCTTGTACCCCAGGGTCACGCTCTCCCAGCCGCTGGGCTCGCCTACAATGACGTACCCCGGCGAGAACTCGTCCAGGAGGCACTGCGCCCCTCTGGACATAGTCTCTTCCCCCACCGCCCCCACTACCACGAGACGCTTGTTGGCGAGAGGGCCCACACGGGCCGCGGCCAGGATGAAGGCCGCCAGGGGGCCCTTGGCGTCCACGGCCCCTCGCCCGTAGAGCCTGTTACCCTCCAGGCGGATAGGGACGAAGCCCTCCACGGTATCGGCGTGTCCCAGGAGCAGGATTTCCTTCTCCCCTTCCCCCAGAACGCCGATGGCGTTCCCCACCCGATCCTGATAGGCGCGAAAGCCCAGCTCCCTCATCCGGGCGACCAGGTACTTGGCCAGCTCCCCTTCCTCGCCCGAGGGACTGTAGATCTCCAGCATCTCACGCAGCAACGTTAACTCATCCATTTCTGCTTTCTCTGTGATGGCCCAGTATTGAGGAAACAAGTAGACAAGGTATGAGTAGACAAGGAACAAGTAGATAAGGCCCCTGCTACCTGTCTACTTGTGTACTTGTCTACTTGCCTACTGGGCTGACAACACCTCTTCCACCGCCCTGGCCACGGTCTCCAGCTCCTCTCGACTGATCACCAGCGGAGGCAGGAAGCGCAGCACGATGGGCCCGGCGGGCAAGGCCAGCACCCCGCGCTCGAGCAGGGCGGCCAGGTAAGGGGCGACCTGGCGCTTCAGTTCCACGCCGATCATCAGCCCCAGCCCCCGCACCTCGCGGATCAGCGGGGATTCGATCCCCTGCAGGCGGGCCAGGAAGTAATCGCCCAGCTCCGCTGCCCGCTGGGGCAGGCGCTGCTCCTCCAGGTAGTGGATGGTGGCCAGGGCAGCAGCGCAGACCAGGGGATTCCCCCCAAAGGTGGAGCCGTGTACCCTCTCGGACAATTCCCCCACCCGCGGCCCGAAGAGCACGGCCCCCATGGGCAGTCCCCCCGCAATGGCCTTGGCCAGGCAAAGGATGTCGGGCTCCAGGCCGTGATGGGCGCAAGCGAACATCCGCCCCGTGCGCCCGAACCCGGTCTGCACCTCGTCCACGATGAACAGCGCCCCACGCTCCCGGCAGAGCTCCTGAGCGCGGCGCAGGTAATCGCCGTTGCCTGGCCTCACCCCGCCTTCGCCCTGCACTACCTCCAGGATCACGGCCGCCGTGTCCCCGCCGATGGCCTGCTCCAGGGCCGCGGGATCGTTGTAGGCCACGAAGGAGAAGCCGGGCACGAGGGGCTCGAAGGGCTCCCGGTACTCGGCCCGCCAGGTGGCCGAGAGAGCGCCCAGGGTGCGACCGTGGAAGCCGTTCCTGGCGGCGATGAGGCCCTTGCGCCCTGTGGCCAGGCGGGCGAACTTGATGGCCCCTTCTATGGCCTCAGTTCCCGAGTTGCAGAGGAAGGCTCGTTCCAGCCCTGGCGGGGCGATGCGGGTCAGCTCGGCCAGGAGTTCCGCCCGGCGATCGTTGTAGAAGCTCTCTGAGCAGACGATCAGCCGCTCCGCCTGCTCCCGGATGGCCTGAACGACGTAGGGGTTGGCGTGCCCCACGTTGGCCACCCCATGCCCGCCGACGCAGTCAATGTACTCCCGCCCCGCGGCGTCCCACACCCGGGCCCCCTGACCGCGCACCAGGGCTACTGGGCGCTTGTGATAGAGGCCGCTGGTGTGCCTGGACTCCAATTCAATGATGTCCATAATGCCAAGCAACAAGTAGACAAGTAGCAAGTAGACAAGGCCCTCGCTACTTGTCTACCTGCTGCTTGCTACTCGTCTTACTCCTTCCTCACTGGATGACTGTCCCTCGACCGGCGAGAGCCTGGCTGACCGGCGCTTCAATCCGCCCGTCGGCGAGGACCACCCGGCCCACACCGCCGGCCAGGGCCTCCTGGGCCCCCAGCACCTTCTTCTTCATGCGCCCCTGGGCATAGGCGGCGTATTCTTCCACCCGGTCGCGCCGAATGAAGGGCACGAGCGAGCCTTCGTCAGGGAAGCGACTCAAGAGCCCAGGAACGTTGGAGAGGATGACCAGGGTCTCGGCTCGCAAGGCACTGGCGATGGCCGCAGCGGCCCGGTCGGCGTCCACGTTCACCATCTCGCCCGCGTAGCTGACGGCCAAGGGGGCGACGACCGGGGTGTAGCCGTTGTCCAGGAGCAACTGCAGCAGGCCGATGTTGACCCGCTCCACCGTGCCGCTCCAATCGCCCCGCAGCACCTTGCTCTTACCTTCTTCCCTGATCTTCAGCACCGACTTGCGCTGCCCCTCCAGCAGCCGCCCGTCGAGGCCAGAGAGCCCCAAGGCGTTGACCCCCAGCCCCTGCAGCCGCTCCACCAGGAGCTTGTTGAGCTTGCCGGCCACGACCAGGGCGAAAATCTCCAGCGTCTCCCGGTCGGTGAAACGGCTCTGGTAGCCGGAGAGCGAGGTGACGAAGCGCGCCGGATGGCCCAGCTTTGCCGAGAGGACGTTGGTCTCGTGGGAGCCGCCGTGCACGAGAACCAACCGCTGCCCGTCTTTGACATCCGTGTGTCCGTTGACCAGGGCGGCCACATCAGCGCACAGGCCATCAATGCCCAGCCCCTCCCCACCGCCCATCTTGACGACGATCATCAGTATCTCCTATTGGACGCGGACGAACGCGGATTCACGCGGATAGTTCTATATTTTTTGATATTCTTCCGCGTTCTTCCGCGTTTGTCCGCGTCCCCATCTAAATCGGATGGAGACCAGGGAACTCCAGGCCGGTGGTCTCCGGGAACCCGCACATCACGTTCATGGCCTGGACAGCGGTGCCCGCCGCCCCCTTCATCAGGTTGTCCAGGGCGGCGATCATCACCAGGCGGTCGCTCCCCTCCTCCCGCTCGAAGCCAATGTCGCAGTAGTTGCTGCCAGCCAGGATCTTGGGCTCCGGGTAACGATAGATTCCCCTCCTGGCCTTGACGATGCGGATGAAGGGCTCGCCGCCGTAGGCCTCCCGATAGAGCTTCCAGATCGCCTTCTCGTCCAGGTCTTCCCGCAGGAAACAATGGGCGGTCGCCAGGGCCCCGCGCACTAGCTCCACCGAGGTGATGGAGAGGTGGATGTCGGGCTGCTGGCCACGAAAGGTCAACTCCTGGGTCAGTTCGGCCAGGTGGCGATGGGTAGTGGGGGCAAAAGAGCGCACGACGTGGCTGCGCTCCGGGTGGTGCGAGCCAGCAGTAGGCTCGCTCCCGCCCTCGGACGAGCCCACCTTGACCTCCACCACCGTCTCCCGCACCACCCCCTGACGATAGAGCGGCCAGAGAGCCAGATTGACGACGGTGGCATTGCAGCCCACGCCGCTGGCGCAGCGAGCCGCGCGCAGTTCCTCACGATGGAACTCCGGCAGCCCGTAGACGAAGCGGGCCAGCCATTGGGGGGCCGGGTGCTCCCAGCCATACCAGCGGGGGTACTCAGCGGGGTCGTGGAGGCGGAAGTCAGCGCTCAAGTCTACGAGGCGCTCGGCCAGGGCGGCGAACTGGGCGATGCGGCCCGCCACCTGGCCGTGGGGCAGGGCAAGGAAGAGGACATCGCAGGGCACGAGCTCGCCCAGAGGCACAAAACGCAGTTCGGTCTGAGCACGCAGGTTAGGATGCACGAAGTAGACTGGCTGGCCGGCGTAGCTCTCCGAGGTCGCCTGCTGCACGGTCACCTGGGGATGTCCCAGAAGCAGGCGCAACAGTTCCCCACCAGCATAGCCCGAAGCCCCGACAATGGAGACGGTGAGCACTTCAAACCTCCCAAGCATCAGGGATTAGGGAATCAGGGAATTAGTGAGCAGGGAATCAGGACTCATCAGGAAACCTGATTTCCCGATTCCCTGATTGCCTGATTCCCCTATTTGCCGCACATAATCCACCATCCTACCCGCTATGTCCACCTCCACCGCCTGGATAGCGCCGTGGAACTCCGGGGTGTGGTTGACCTCGCTGACCAGGAGACGGCCATCAGGGGTTTCCAGCAGGTCCACGGCCAGAATTCCTCCCCCTACGGCCCGGGCTGCCTCTTGCACCAGCCGGTCAATCTCCGGCGTAACCGGGCAGGGAAGCGCCTGGCCGTTCCGCGCCGTGTTGGTGATCCAGTGGGGGGATTGGCGATAGATGGCGCAGATGGTCTCCTCGCCCACCACGATGGCCCGGATGTCCCGTTGCGGCTTCTCGATGTACTCCTGGATGTAGAAGATGGCGTGCTGGTACCCGCCCAGGGTTTGCTTGTGCTCCAGGATGGCCTCCGCCGCCTCGCGGTCGTTGACCTTGGCCAGGAGCCGCCCCCAGGAGCCCACGGCGGGTTTGAGTACCACCGGATAGCCCATCTCGGCAATGGCGGCCAGGGCTGCTTCTACGCCGAAGGCCACGACGGTGCGTGGCGTGGGGACGCCGTGCTGGATCAAGGCCACACTAGTGAGGATCTTATCCCCACAGGTGTTGACCACGGCGTAGGTGTTGACCGTGCGGACGCCCAGGCCGTTGAGGATGCTCAAGGCGTAGAGGGCCCGGCTGTGGCTGATGGAGCGTGACCAGACCAGGTCGTACGCCGTAGCCAGGCTGTTGGGCGGAAGCGCCAGGGCCAGTTCATCGTCCGCCAGCCGGTCGAAGTCCACCCCGCGCTGGTTCAGGGCCTGGAAGATGAGCTTCTCTTCCAGGCGCAGGCGGGAAAACAGGACGGCAATCTTCATGTTGCTACCTTATACCAGCCCGACCATCAAATGGGTCGGGCTCATAGCTCAAGCCCGGTGAACCGGGCTGGGTTCGTTGCCCCCTCAGCCGGCCTCGGCCGGCTTTAGCTTTAAGCCCGACGATCTGATCGTCGGTGCTACTCGCCCCAGTCCTCGGCCTCTTGCGGGGCCAGGCCCAGGGTGAGGGGATTGAGCTTCAGCACTTCCAACTCTACGCCACAATCGGGGCAGACGAGGATCTCCCCTTCCTCGACGTCCGCCCCAATCTCGATGGTGGCAGCGCACTCGGGACATTCGGCCATTTCGTGTCTCCTCTGCTCAATGGGATGGGACGCGGATGAACGCGGATTGCCGCAGATAACAGACAAAAAATCGGCGTGAATCTGCGTTCATCTGCGTCCTCTTTCAGTCAAAGCCTTCCGTCGGTACGGTGACCGGCACCTTCTCGCCGGGCAGCAACGGTGCGACCGGCAGAGGCTTGGCCAGCCCCAGCCTGCGTTGGTGGGCCAGCTTCATCTGCAGGGTGTAGATCTCCGTGAAGCCGGCGCTGGCGTTCTGGTTGAAGGTGTAGTCGGTCATGAAGGTGGCCAGGCGGCTATCGTACAAGGCGAAGGGGGACTCCAGGGCTACTACCTCCGCCGAGCCTTTGTAGAGCTTCACCGTTACCTGGCCGCAGACCCGCTCGTTGATCTTGTCGTTGAAGGCGTTGAGGTCGTCCATCAGCGGGTCGAACCACAGAGCGCCGTAGCACAGGTAGGCCCACTTCTGATCGGCCAGGGCCTTGAACTCGTTCTCCACCCGCGTACAGACGTACTTCTCCAGGGCGCGATGGGCAGAGACGATGACGTGGGCGGCGGGCATCTCGTACACGCCCCGCACTTTGAGCCCCACCAGACGATCCTCCAGGTGGTGGATGATGCCCACGCCGTGCCGCCCGGCGATCTGGTTCAGGGCAATGATGAGCTGGGCCAGCTTCATGGGCTGGCCGTTGAGGGCCACGGGCAGCCCCTGGTCGAACTCCAGGCGCACCAGTTCCGGCTCGTCTGGGGCCTGCTCCGGCAGGGCGCACACCTTCAGGAACTTCGCCAGCGGGGCGATGAGCTCGGGGGCCTCGATCTCGCCGGATTCCCAGGTGACGCCCCACATGTTGTCGTCCGAGCTGTAGGGGAAGTCAATGGTGTGCGGGACGGGGATGCCGTGCGCCTGGGCGTAGACGATCTCCTCGTCCCGGCCCATAGACCATTCCCGCACCGGGGCGATGATCTTGATCTGCGGATTGAGGGCCAGGGCCGAACCCTCAATGCGCACCTGGTCGTTGCCCTTGCCCGTGCAGCCGTGGGCGATGGCGTCGGCCCCCACCGTGGCGGCGATGGCCACGGCTGCCTTAGCCAGCAGCGGCCGGCCTAGCGGGGTCGAGAGGTAGTAGTTGCCCTGGTAGGCGCCGTTGGCCTTGATGCCTTTGGCGATGTACTTCTCGGCGAACTCATCTTTGGCATCCACCACGTAGGCCGCCGTAGCCCCCAGGCGCAGGGCCTTGGCTTTCACCACCTCCAGGTCGTCGGTCTGCTGCCCCAGGTCCACGGTCACGGTGATAAGCTCGGCCTGGTACTCGTCTTGAATCCACTTCAGCATGACGCTGGTGTCCAGGCCGCCGGAGTAGAGCAGCACCACCTTCTGGACCTCGCCCTTCTTTACCTCGAAAGAAGCCACCTTGTGATAAGCGGGGTATGGCGTGGTCATTGTAGTTTCTCCTTCCTTGCGAGTAGCAAGTAGACAAGTACGCAAGTAGACAAGTAGCAAGGACCTCGTCTACCTGTCCTTGTCTACTTGTTTACTTGTCTACTTTTGTATCCTTCCAGGATGGCCCACTCGTTCTCTAGCCGCTCCGCCAGTGGCGCCAGGCCCAGGTTCCCTGGCGCGCCCAGGTGCGTCATCGCCCGAATGGCTGCTGCCGGGTCCACATCTGGCAGGTGCTCCAGGTTCGCGGCCACCTGCCGATAGGCCTGCCGGAAGGGCACGCCCTGCTGCACCAACTCGTAGGCGCGCTGGGTGGCGAAGAGCTCTGGCGTGCAGGCGGCGCGCAGGTTATCCGGCTTGGGCTGCAGGTTGGCCAGGACGAGGTCGCAGACCCGCAGGCAGGCCAGGGTCAGGGCCAGGCCGTGCAGCAGGGGGCGCTTGGTCTCCTGCACGTCCCGGTTGTAGCCGGAGGGCAGCCCCAGCACGATCCCAAGCACCTGGTTCTGGTCGGCGAGGAGGGCGTGAGCCCGCCCCCGTACCAGTTCCAAGACGTCCACGTTGCGCTTCTGGGGCATGATGCTGCTGCCGGTGCACAGCTCGTCGGGCAGGGCAAAGAAGTCGAACTCCCGCGTGGTGAACAGGAGCACGTCCTCGGCCCAGCGGCTGAGATCAAGCATGACCTGCACCAGGGCTTGCAGGATGGCCGCCTCCACCTTGCCCCGGCTGTTCTGGCAGTACAGGACGTTGTTCTGCACTTTGGCAAAGCCCAGCGCCTCGGCCACGTAGGCCCGATCCAGGGGCAGGGGTACGCCGTAGCCCGCCGCCGAGCCCAGGGGGCACTGATCGTTGAGGCGAAAGGCCGCCTGCAGCAGGGCCAGGTCGTCCAGCAGGGACTCCAGCAAGGCCCCCGCCCACAGCCCCACCGAGGAGGGCATGGCCCGCTGCATATGGGTGTAGCCGGGCATGGGCAGCCACTCGTGGGCCTGGGCAAACGCCAGCGCCGTCTGGCAGAGTTGCAGCAGGGCTTCCCAGACCTCCAGGAGACGATCCTTGGCCAGGAGGCGCAGGGCCACCAGCACCTGATCGTTGCGGGAGCGCCCGGTGTGGATCTTCTGGCCGGCCTCACCACATTCTTGCGTGAGCCAGGTCTCGATCTTGGTGTGCACGTCCTCGTCGCCGGGTTGCAGGCGGAACCCACCCTGCTGGTGAAGCTGCAGGATGCGCCGCAGCCCCTCCGTCAGCCGCGCCAGCTCGTCCGGGGTGAGCAGGCCGAGGCGGGCCAGCATACGGGCGTGGGCCAGGGAGCCGGCGACATCGTAGGGCACCAGCTCATCGTCCAGGACGATGTCCTCCCCGGTCGTAAACTGCTCGATGGCGGCGTTCAGATCGTAGCCCTTCTGCCACAGCTTGGGCATAGGAACCTCCAGGGACGCAGATTAACGCAGTGACGAGTAGACAAGTACGAGTAGACAAGTAGCAGGTAGACAAGGAGACAAGTAGCAAGGCCTTGTCTACCTATCCCTTGTCTACTTGCTACTTACCTTCAAAAATCTGCGTGCGCAGCCCGCGTTAATCTGCGTCCTCTAAAATGCCAAACAAAAACCCGCTCCTTGATTCTCTCAAGGGGCGGGTTTGCCGTGGTACCACCCTTGTTCCTCAGCGGACAAGCGCCGAGGCACTTACTGGGCCCTGATAAGCGAGGGCCAGCCGCAGGACCTACTTGATCACACGACAGGATTGATTTACCGCCGAGAACACGGAGAGCGCCGAGTTTTGAATTTTAGAAATTCTCCGCGTTCTCTGCGAGCTCTGCGGTAAACAGATACCGGCGATCTTTCTTCGGCCCCGGCTCCGGAGCGCGTTTCGGCGGCTCATGGCCCCGGGCTTGCACCACTCCCCGGGTCGCTGTAGCCAGCGTCTCCGCCTACTACTCTCCATCAGCGCCAGACCATATTGGCTGACGTACTTATACCACATTCCGAGGAATTTGTCAAGCTGGCAATGCGGTCGGGTGCATCCAAGATCCGTGAGTGATTTTTTCGTGTAGATGTGGTAGACTATGCCCAAACTACAATCCAGCCAGAGGAGTACAAAGATGCAAGACCCATCAAGGCTAGGCATGGAGTTTGGGCAGCACGTGCAAGATACTATCTCCCAGTTGCTCCTGGGCAACATTTCCCCCAAGAGTTTGAGCGCAATGGAGCAAGGCGTACGTGAAGCCATGCTCAAACTGGGCAACTTCCTGTTAGCCAACTGGCTAACCCTGCAGAATGACCGCTATCCTGCGGAAACCATTCCTTGCCGTTGTGGGGGCACAGCCCACTACCGGGAAATGCGTGAGGGTGTGCTCTTTACCCTGCTCGGTAGGGTCGTCTATCGGCGTGCCTACTACCTGTGTGACAACTGCCATTGCGGCACCTACCCCCTGGATGAACGCTTGGGCTTGCGCCCAGGTGAACTGAGCGCCGAACTGGAAAGCCTGTCCGGCATGACTGGGGCTACACTTCCTTTTGGTCAGAGTAGTGACTTGTTCGAACGGCTGACACTGGTTGGTGTCAGCCCGCAAAGTATGGACAAAGCAACGCAGGCCATGGGCAGCGAAATGCAGCAAATTGAGGCCTCTTGGCTTGCTACCAGCCAAGACCCGGCAGCACTTCTCCAACAAGAACGAGAAGACACACCCGTTGAACGTCTTTATGGCTCCTTGGATGCCACCAAGGTACATACGGATGAACAGCGCGATCCTACAGACGATGGTTGGCGTGATCTCAAGGTTGGTGCCTGGCTTCTGCGACATCCAAGAAGCGGAAAACTTTGGCAATTTACTGTGGGCTACCGGGTTTCAACGCCGTGCGCCATTGGCTAAAGAACTGATCTTTGTGGGCGATGGTGCGGAATGGATCTGGAACCTGGTAGAGTACCATTATCCCCAGGCAGTGCAGATTGTGGATTGGTTCCATGCGGCGGAACACCTTACCCCGGTAGCTTCTTTGGCTGGTTCCACCCCGGAGGCGATACGGGCCTGGGCAAAACAAGTACGAGATGAGCTGTGGGACGGGCGGCTGGATCAAGTCATCGCCGCTTGTGCTGCGCTGGTGACTCCTGGGTGTAAGGATGACTCTAGCCACCTGACACTTTGACAGAAGAGGGTTGATCAAATCGCCAATTCCTGTATAATTGGTTTACCACACCATTCTCAGGAGGACGGCGATGTCGACCAACCAATTGTATTATACCTGGCTTCAGCGCATTAGGCAACTGCGTCC
>Ga0315268_10002196_pt1 | contig 22248 bp, 21 predicted proteins | sample C1_top_MG_FD_204535 | JGI IMG/M metagenome (GOLD analysis project Ga0315268, IMG submission 204535) | Sediment microbial communities from Yellowstone Lake, YNP, Wyoming, USA - C1_top | ecosystem: Environmental > Aquatic > Freshwater > Lake > Sediment | place: USA: Wyoming | collected 2017-08-01 | reverse complement strand
CCTTTCAGCGGACTTGTCGACGACCAGCATCTCGTGATATGCTCCGTAGAGCGCAGGTCTCAGAAGTGTGTTCATGCCAGCATCGACGCCAACGAACCGCTTCTTGCCGTGCTTCACGGCATTCACTCTCGTCAAAAGCACGGTCGAGTCAGCCATCAGGTATCGGCCTGGTTCGGCGTACAGATAGGGCGGACAGACATAGTCCTCGAACCTCTCCTTGAAACGAGCTGTGACTGCCGCAGCTAGTTTAGCCAGGTCCAGAGGTCTCTCGCTAGGCCTGTAGGGCACGCCGAATCCACCGCCAATATCTACGAACTCGAACTCGATACCCACACGATCAGATATTGAACTGGCAATCTCGAACAACCTGTCGGTGACCCTGCTGAAGTACGCCAGATCCAGCACAGATGAGCCGGGCATCATGTGAATCCCGAAGCGCTTCACGCCCAGCTTCTTCGCTTTCGCATAGCATTTCCATGCGACCTCTTCGGGCACGCCGAACTTGGATTCAGGGCCTGCGCAAAGCATCTCCTTGAACTCAGCCTTGCCAAAACCGGGGTTGATTGTGAAGCTCAACCTCTTGGGCAATCCGAATCTCGCTAGCCTCTCGAGGATGCCGATATCATCCAAGTTCACTGTGACACCCAGCTGCGATGCGAACTTCAGCTCCTCGTCGCTGTTGTATGCGCCAGTGTAGAGCATATCATCGATCTTGAACTTGGCCATACTCGCCAGCTGCAGCTCCTGGATGCCCGAACAGTCAGCGCCCGCTCCCTCCTGCCGCAGGACGCTCATTATGCACAGGTTGCTATTCGCCTTGACTGCGTAGAACGCCCTGAAGCGGTGCCAATAGGAGCGGAACGCGTCACAGAACCGTCGGTAGTTGTCCCGAACCCTCTTTTCACTAGTGACATAGACCGGCGTACCGTGCCGGTTGGCCAGTTCGGCCAGGGATACGCCTGCAATTGACTGTCGTCGTTTTCGGATCTCAAGTGGCGGCGGGAGCTTGGTCATAGGCATCGATTCATCTACGGATGGCATAGGGCGCGTATATTCTTGTCCGTGATGGCTCGAGTCTCCTAGACCAAAACATCGATGCCTTGGGTTGTGCATCAGTCCCCCATCTATCAAAGAGGACAATCAGATGATTGGCGAAAACCCTGCCCCGGAAATCTCCTTCAGGAGGTACACAACTGAGGATCTCAGAGCCTGTTCTGGCCTGGCAGAGGAGGCGTGGCCTGCGGGCGAGGAATGGACAGCTGACGCACAAGGGATACTGGGTATGGAGGGCTACATAGAATCATCGCTGTTGTGGTCGAACTGGACTGACCTGGCGTGCGACTCCCAGGGAGTGGTGGGATTCCTCTTCGGTAGGATCGACAAGCTCAGAAGAGGTGCGTCTTCAACCAAACCATTCTTGAGAGAGGCTAGGCTTATGGCCGGGCTCCTTCTAGGGGGAAAATGGAGAGGCTCGATGATGGTTGCCATGTTCTGGAACATATTCTTGACAGAGCTCAAGCTCATGGTCAACATCCCGAGATCAGATGCGGCGATCGAGCTTCTGATCGTGAGTTCCAAATACAGGGGCAAGGGCGTTGGCAGGATGCTCGTTGACAGATTCGTCCATGCTGCAAAAGGTGCTGGCTCTTCACTGGTTACCGTCTACACCGACGACCTGATGAGCAACTGGTCCTTCTACGAGAAGTACGGGTTCAAGAGAGTCGGAACCTTCCACGACAACGTTACATCCTATTTTGCAGGAAAACACTCCAATGCGCTCATCTTTGTTCTCGACCTGAAAGCGGCCCCGTAGGAAATGCGGTAACGGGACAAAGCTTTTTAATGGAGGACGCGGAGATACCAGACTCCCTGACTGGGAGTCGCCCAAGGGGAGTATCAAGTATGCAGTACCGTGAGTTTGGCAGAACAGGATGGAAGGTCTCGGCGTTGGGCTTCGGCTGTATGCGACTGCCCACTAGGGATGGAAAACCGCTGAGCAGCAAGATCGATGAGAGCATGGCCACGCGCATGATCCGACACGCGATCGACAAGGGGGTCAACTACATCGATAATGCGTATCCATACCACAACGGAAAGAGCGAGGTCCTCTTGGGCAAGGCGCTCAAGAACGGCTACAGAGAGAAGATCAAGCTCGCGACGAAGTCTCCCATGTGGCTCATAACAAAGGCGAAGGACTTCGACACCTACCTGGACGAGCAGCTCAAGCGGCTCAAGACCGACAGCATTGATTTCTATCTGTTCCATGGCCTGGGCAAGAAGAGGTGGAACGAGACTGTCCTCAAGTTCAACCTGCTGGACAGGGCGGAGTCTGCGCTCGAGGACGGGAGGATCAAGAACCTGGGCTTTTCGTTCCATGACGACTACGATGCCTTCAAGCTGATAGTCGACGGCTATGACAAATGGACCTTCTGCCAAATCCAGTATAACTACATGGACACCGAGAATCAGGCCGGGACCAAGGGCCTCAGGTACGCAGCCTCCAAGGGACTGGGGGTCGTTATCATGGAGCCACTTCTAGGGGGCAGACTAGCGAACCCACCGAGGGAGATCAAGAAGATTCTCAAAGGCCATGGAAGGAAGATATCCCCTGCGGATCTCGCGCTGCAGTGGATCTGGAACCAGCCAGAGGTCTCAGTGATTCTCAGCGGCATGAGCACGATGTCCCAGGTCGAGGGCAATCTCAGGTCCGCGAACGGATCAGGGGTGGGATCCCTCCGGAAAGACAAGCTAGCCATGATCGAGCGGATAAAGAAGAGGTACAAGGAGATGATTCCCATCCCCTGCACCAGATGTGGCTATTGCATGCCCTGTCCCAACGGTGTGAACATACCCAGGAACTTCGAGGAATACAACGATGGCTTCATCCACAATGATGTCAAGACAGCCAGGTCAACGTACAAGAGGTTCTTTGACAAGAAGGACCGCGCGAGCGCGTGCGCCGGATGCAAGACCTGCGAAGAGAAGTGCCCTCAGGGGATTCCGATAAGCGAGCTGATGCCCAAGGTGCACGCGGTACTTGGAAAAGGTGAGCCGTACTGAGGAGTTAGCACTATCGACTGCATCCTCAAATTTGTACGAGGCGCCCCGACCCAAAAGAGGCAGAGGTGAGCCACCCAATTCCCCTTCTAGATGACAAGGATGCACTGACCAGGGTTGATTATCCATTAAGTACGAGTTGGTCGTTCCTAGTAGCCTCGAATGGATGAGCATGAGCCCGAACCAGGACCGTCAGCCCTTCTGGGCGACCCAGCCCAACGAGCTCTTCAAAAGATTGCGCACGACAGCTGACGGCTTGACCACGGAGGAGTCAAAGATAAGGCTCGCAGAACTCGGTCCGAACCTGCTGAAGAAAAAGAGGAGGACCGATCCAATAGCCCTCTTCGTTTCCCAGTTCAGGAGCCCGATCATCCTGATACTCCTTATCGCGGCGGCGATCTCTTTCTTCCTGGCCGATAGGCAGGACGCCGTTATCATTCTGGTCATAGTGTTCGCCAGCGGCTTCTTGGGATTCCTGCAGGAGAGGCGAGCAGCAGATGCCGTGGCAGGTCTGACTGCAATGGTTCAGATCAAGGCCACGGTGCTGCGAGATGGGAACTCCACAGCCGTACCAGTCGAGGAGATTGTCCCAGGAGATGTCATCCTGTTGGCTGCTGGAGACAGCATCCCAGGAGACTGTCTGATCTTCGAATCGAAGGACCTGTTCGTCGACGAGGCCGCGCTGACAGGAGAGACATACCCCGCCGAGAAGGCCGTCGGCATGGTACCGTCCGATTCCCCACTGGCAAAGAGGTCGAACGCCCTGTTCATGGGAACGCATGTGGTCAGCGGGATGGCGAAGGCCGTCGTGGTATTGACTGGCAGAGGAACTGAGTTCGGAAAGGTTTCCGACAGGCTTCGCCTAAGGCCTCCCGAAACGGAATTCGAGCGTGGCGTCAGGCGATTTGGGTTCTTCTTGATGGAAGTCACGCTGATGCTGGTCGTGGCCATATTTGCGATAAACGTCTATCTTAGCAGGCCCGTCCTCAACTCGTTCCTGTTCTCCCTAGCGTTGGCCGTGGGCCTTACCCCACAACTGCTCCCCGCAATCATCAGCATCAACCTGGCGCATGGAGCGAGGAAGATGGCAGAGTCCCAGGTGATTGTCAAGCGCCTGTCGTCGATCGAGAACTTCGGGAGCATGAATGTCCTCTGCTCGGACAAGACCGGAACCCTCACCCAAGGTGTAGTAGAGCTCCGGTCTGCATTGGACAACCATGGGGATGAGAGCGAGAAGGTGCTGCTTTATGCATATATCAACTCGTATTTCCAAACTGGATTCACTAACCCGATCGATGTGGCGATCAGAAAGAGACGCCCGTCTGATCTCTCGGGCGTGATCAAGCTCGACGAGGTCCCGTATGACTTCGTTCGAAAGCGGCTCAGCGTATTGGTCGAGCAGAATGGGAAACGGTTCATAATCACCAAGGGAGCCTTCGAGAAGGTCCTTGGTGTCTGCTCGTCCGCTGAGGACCACAGAGGAGAGCGTGTGGAACTCGCGGGCGCGCAGGAGAAGATGCATATGATCTTCGAGGACTTGGGCACGCACGGATACCGGGTCCTCGGCATCGCCTATCGGAACATGGGCGAGGAGACCAGTATCGCAAAGGATTCAGAGAGGGAAATGACCTTCCTTGGGTTCCTCGTATTCTATGATCCTCCCAAACGAGAGCTGGCCGAAACCATCAGGGAACTCTCAGAGTTGGGGATAACCCTGAAGGTCATCACAGGCGACAATCGTCTGGTCGCATCAGTAGTCGTTCAGGAGGTCGGCATCAAGGATCCAATTGTCGTCACAGGATCAGAACTCAGCAGCATGAGCGATGAGGCTTTGTTCAGCCGCGTGGACAAGGTGGACGTGTTCGCCGAGGTCGAACCCAATCAGAAGGAGCGGATAATCCGAGCGCTCCAGAAGACGAAAAACGTCGTGGGGTACATGGGCGATGGGATCAACGACGCGTCTGCGCTGCACGCCGCCGATGTCGGAATCTCCGTCGATAGCGCGGTCGATGTGGCCAAGGACGCTGCGGACATCGTGCTCCTCAAGAAGGACCTCGGAGTTCTTCTTGAGGGCACGCGCGAGGGACGGACGACATTCGCCAACACGCTGAAGTACGTATTCATGGCGACGAGCGCCAACTTCGGGAACATGTTCAGCATGGCAGGGGCATCGCTATTCCTTTCGTTCCTACCACTCCTTCCGAAACAGGTGCTCCTCACTAACCTGCTGACCGATTTCCCAGAGACGACGATAGCAACGGATACCGTCGATCCGGAGATGGTGAGGGAACCAAGGCGATGGGACATAGGCTTCATACGGAGGTTCATGCTGGTATTCGGGATCATAAGCTCTGTTTTTGACTTTCTGATGTTCGCAGCGCTAGTTTTCCTGCTAAACGCTTCAGTCATCCAGTTCAGAACCGCATGGCTCCTTGAATCAGTCATTTCCGCATCAGTTATTGTTCTCGTAATACGCACAAGGAGACCGTTCTTCAGGAGTCTGCCGGCAAAGCAGCTCCTCATAGCTACTGTGACGATCATCGGTGTTGCGCTCTTACTGCCCTACGCGCTGCCAGGTAGCGTGTTCGACTTCGAGGCTTTGCCGGTGTCGTTCCCTCTGGTGATCGGGCTCATAGTTGTGCTCTATGTGCTGGTTGCGGAGTTTGCGAAACGGATGTTCTACCGCAGCTCATGGGCGAGATGATTCACTCAGTCATGCGCCTGGACTTTGGCAATTGCTATTCGAACGAGTACGCTCCCATCCCAAAATTGCCATACTGCCAGCTTCGATGGAGAACCGTGCCCCTGGCGCCTTCTCCTGCAGCACCCAAGGCTGAGAGTATCGGCATGAAGTGATCTGGACGCGGGTGGGCGCGCTCAGGATGAGGCGATAGCCTGCGGAAGTTCAGCAGTAGGTCGCGATCTCCACGGATGACAGCATCGGTCAACCAATCGTCGAAGGCGATCGCCCACGGATCGGTCACCTTGCCTTCGTAGAAATCACCATAGCCCAAAGGATGAACGGCTCCTCCGCTGCCCAGGATCAATATTCCTTCGTCCCTGAGTCCTGATAGGGTCTTGCTCACAGCGAGATGCTTGGCAGGGTCAAGATGGTGTTGAATCGAGAGTTGCAGCACCGGAACATCAGCCTTCGGAAACATCAGCATGAGCGGCACCCAGGCGCCATGATCCAAACCGCGCTCCCTGCTGATGTCGCACTTCAGGCCAGCCTTCCTGACAAGATCTGCCGTATCTTCGGCGAGTCTGGGCTCTCCCTGTGCCGGATAATCTATCTTGTACAACTCCTCGGGAAAACCGTAGAAATCGTGGATAGTTTCTGGCGTACCCACAGCACTGACCGCCGGCTCCTGAGTCTCCCAATGTGCCGATATACAAACCACCGCGCGCACGCGTTCATACTTAACACCGAGCTCCTTTAGGAATTTCCTTGCAGGTATGTCTTCTAACACGAGCGTGGGGGCTCCGTGTGAGATGAAGACCGTTGGAAGTCTCCTTTCGCCCATGGTTCATGAAAGAACGGCCGCCTTTCTTATGCTTTTTGCCGCGATCTGCACCCGCACGATTTCGAGGGGCGTCCGACCATGATTCATATAACAGCAATGCATTGCGATTAGTCGCCGGGCGACAAGGGCAGTGCATGCAATCTAGGAGAACGAATTAGGACATGGACATCGTCTGCGTCGGGCACGTCGTCACGCGCTCGACGAACCTATGAGTGCTCTGCGTTCCCCTGATTGACGCACAACATGGAGCAGTGGGCACCGTCCGGTTTGGAGGAAGATGGAATGACGGAGGACAAGCGCAAGAACTTCGAGAATCGAATACCAGCTATGGGATGGCTCCCGGATTATCCGGATTTCCGCGACTACACCTTTCAGAACAAGGAGCTGCTCAAGAAGAAGGATATCCTTGATCTCGTCTCGCCCACTGGCTTGGCGAAAAGAGAGACATCCAGTCTTCCGACCTCGGTGGATCTGAGGAGATGGTGCTCACCAATTGAAGACCAGGGCGACATCGGTTCGTGTACTGCGCACGCGGGCGTTGGGATCGTGGAGTACTACGAGAAGAAGGCGTTCAACAAGCACATTGACGCGTCGCGGCTGTTCTTGTACAAGGTGACTCGAAGGCTGTCACATCTTACAGGTGACTCAGGGGCGTATCTCCGCAAGACCATGGGTGGGCTCGTGCTTTTTGGGGTCCCCCCGGAGGAATACTGGCCCTATAGCGATAGAGCTCCGGATTTCGACAAGGAACCCGACTCGTTCTGTTATTCGTTCGCGGAGAACTACAAGACGATCAAATACTTCCGACACGACACTCCGAATGTGACCGAGGAGGTCGCTCTCCAAAGGATCAAGCAGGCGCTCGCTGCAAGTGTGCCTTCGATGTTCGGCTTCACCGTCTACAGTTCGATCAATCAGGCATCGGCAACTGGGAAGATACCATACCCCTGCAGAGATGAATCGAGCGTGGGTGGACATGCCATTGTCGCTGTTGGCTATGACGACAAGATGCCTATCGAAAACAGGGACTGCGGGCTGAAGACCAAAGGGGCTCTGCTGATTAGGAACTCATGGGGCAAGGCCTGGGGTGATGAGGGATACGGCTGGCTCCCCTACGACTACGTCCTGAAGGGATTGGCCATCGATTTCTGGTCGATGCTCAAGCAGCAGTGGGTGGACACAGGCCAATTCAGCATAGGTTAGCTTCGGCCGTCAGAAGTCTGACATCCGCAAGCTCATCGCAAGGATTGATGTTCGGCGTGGCGCCCAGATAGAACATGTATGCCAACTTGAGGACATCAATACCAGGCGCGTCAATCATCAGAGCTGTAAACATGGAGAGAATCTAAGTATAATGCACTCCATAAGAAGTCTCTAGAGGGTGGATATATGGGCTTTCTAGACAAAATCAAGGCCGCAGGAGCCGCCGTGACAGGCGGCGCGGCAAAGGTGAGCATAGAATACGCGCATCAACAGCTTAAGCCCGGCGACTCGTTGCCAGTTAAGGTAACGGTTGTCTCGATGGGCAGGGAGGTCAAATCCGGCGGAGTCTTCGTGGACGTTCACGCGCAGGAGAGTGGGCAGGTCAGGTGCTCGCACTGCCATGAGATGACCCCGGTGCAGGTGCAGACTCTGAAACAGGCGATTCCTGTGGGCCCGGCATTTGTACTTCAGCCGAACGAAACGAAGACCTTCGAGGCTACGATCCAAGTCCCTATGGGCCAACCTACCTACAACGGCCAAGTAAGCCACGAATGGAGGATAAGGGGAAGGCTCGACGCGTTCGGGAATGATCCCGACTCGGGTTTCCAGGTTATCCAGGTTAGGTGAACACCTCCTGGGCTGGCGGCTCAGCGTGCCCTTCAGCCCTCGAAATCTCTTTTTTGATTCGCGGCGATCTACAGCCCGAATCCCAACCTCAGGCCTGGCCCTTGGCCTTCTCAAGCAACTCCTTCATAGGGGTCCAGTAGTTCTCCCGCCATCCAGTATCGAACCTGTCTCCGCACTCGACGGGCACGCCCGACTGTGTGAACACCATCCTGGTGCCCTTCTTGGTCGGCGTGAATGAGAACTTGACTGTCGAGTAATGGTCGGATGGCCAGCAATCCTCCTCTGGCTTCCAGAGCTGGACGATCTTCTTCCCAGGAACGAGTTCGAGGTTCTTTCCTGAAATGTAGCCGTCGTAGACGCTGATCCTCCCTCCGACCTTCCTGCTGACAATGCACTTGCCTTCTGTGAACTTCGCGTGCTTTCGCGAATCCATCAGAAGCTCGTAGATCTCACTTGGCGTCGCACTGAATGTAACCGTCTGGCGTATCGTTCTGGTCTTCATCTTCTGAGTCACCTTCTTTTCATTCTGAGTCACATCTATCGGATTGTGAGATACATCTACTTTGAACCTGTCCTATTCGACTGCTGATACGGAGAACACATACGACACGATCATACAGGATCGATGAGCCCAGGGTGATCGTTCGCAGGGCTGTTGACCTCAGTCGATACCTGATAAGCCTCCATTGATCGCGTTGGAAACGGCTTGAAGAGACGTTTGAGATCATCCGCCGGCAAGGGCACGTTGCTGAGCCATTCGGACTCGTCATCTTCACGCAGGATCACGGGCATCCGGTTGTGGATTGTCTCCATCAGCCCGTTTGGGACGGTTGTAACGATCGTGAAGGTCGGCGTTTCCTTCCCTGTCTTCGGATCGATCCATCTGTCGTACAGACCTGCAAATGAGAAGTAGGCGCCATCCTTGAGGCGGACATAGTACGGTTCCTTGCCCTCATCCGTCCTCTTCCATTCATAGAACCCTGTGGCCGGGACCAGGCACCGCTTCCTCTTGAGCGAGACTCTGAATGCGGGCTTCGTTGCCAGCGTCTCCGCCCTGGCATTGATCAAGCGATTGCCTATTTTGGGATCTTTGGCCCAGAAGGGTATGAGGCCCCACCTCATCATCACGGCCCTATTGAGGCTCTCCCTAATCACAATTGGCACATCCTGGGTGGGAGCGATGTTGTACCTTGGAAACAGCTCGATCGCGTACTCCTTGACCGCGAACCTCGCGAAGAACCCATGAACTATTGTGAGCGCGAACCTTCCACACATCTGTCTAGCGGATACCCACTTCTGGCGATAACTGTTTGGACGTACTGGGTCCAAGGCCGCACAGCATGCGCACTATCGGCAACTTCGTGGGTTCTCCTAAGAAAAGGTCATAGAGGAGATGAGGCCATTCTGTGCCAAGAGCTTGGCAGAAATGGTAGATTACACCGATATCCCGCCTGACACGATCATCACCTGTCCCAAGTGCGGCGCCAAAAACATGCGCACTGATAATCTCTGCAGAGGGTGCGAGGAGAGTCTCGATGAAATAAAGAGCGCAATTTCTGTTAAGCTGCACCCTCCCCTCCTGGACTCTGAGCAGCCGACCATGGAGTATGTCAGGCTGAAGGCCGACGAGGCGAATAGAAAAGGTGTTTGCATATCCTGCGGGGCAAGCTTCGCGAAGTGGTATGGCACCACCGAATCCGGTTGGTGCTCGTTTTGCGGGGCTAGGATGTGCACAACGTGCATGAACGCCCACGGGGTTGTCATACGGGAGCCGATGGCGAGCCATATGACGAGGTTTGGCCTCCAGATCTTCCAGGGACTAATGGGAAACCCCAGCCCGTTCGGACCGCCCTCACAAGCACCATTCTACATGGTGAAACCAGGGTACTACCTCTGCAGCAACTGCTCGCAATTCCTGAACGGAGCAGCGTTTCTGAAGCACGCCAAGGAGTTCTACGAGAAGACTGGAAGGACGGAAGAGATCGCGGAGCTATACGAGATGCAAGGATATCTGGACGAGGCAAAGCGCCTCCGACTCGGGGTTAGAACTAGCTCTCCACCCAACCTCAACCACCTGATTGAGATGCTTCGCGAAGGAGGTCTGGCTGTTCCGTACAAGTGCCCCAGCTGCGGAGCGAACATAACGGTAGACAGCAAATCAAGCCCGGAAGGATTGAAGTATTGCTCCTACTGTGGTACCGCCGTCAACACAGATGCACTCGTGAAAGCGCTCGAGGCCAACCTGAAGTAGATTCTCCTGAGAAAAGACCATACGCACGCAAGGCTTCAGCCCTCTCGCCAAAGGAGGGCAGACTGTTTGGACTCCGGCGACCAGAAGAGATACGCCTTGATCCTGGCGATGCTCAGCTCCTTCTTCACGCCTTTCATGTCTTCTTCCATCAACGTGGCCCTGCCCACGATAGCTGATGAGTTTCACATGACCGCGGTGATGATGAGCTGGGTTGCGACATCTTATCTTCTCGCTGCAGCTGCGTTCCTGGTCCCATTCGGGAGGATCGCAGACATCAGGGGGAGGAAGAAGATCTTCCTGCTGGGCATGTGGGTGTTCTCAGCCGCAAGTGTCCTGTGCGCGGCAGCACCCTCAGCCGACCTTCTGATCATCTTCAGGTGGCTTCAGGGGCTGGGCGGAGCAATGACCTTCGGGACAGCAATCGCGCTTCTGACTTCTGTGTACCCACCTCAGGAAAGGGGGAAAGCGCTGGGCCTGAGCGTCTCGGTTACCTACGTCGGGCTATCCCTCGGGCCCGTGGTCGGGGGTTTCCTCACGACTCTTCTAGGCTGGAGGAGCATATTCCTAGTCCTGCTGCCTGTGATGGCCGCTGTCATCTGGATAGGCTCCGAGAAGCTGAAGGGCGAATGGTCAGACGCCAAGGGCGAGAGGTACGACCCACAGGGTTCTGCGATGTATGTGCTCTCACTGACCGCAGTCGTAGTGGGCTTCTCGCTCTTGCCAGGGCTGGGTGGGATTGGACTGACCCTAGCTGGAGCCGTTGTACTAATGGTCTTTGTCGTCTGGGAGCTCCGCCATGTTAGTCCCGTCCTGGACATGAGGCTGTTCAGGCATAACAGGCCTTTTGCCTTCTCCAACCTTGCTGCATTGATCAACTATAGCGCGACGTTCGCAGTCAGCTTCCTCGTGAGCTTATACCTCCAGTATGTCAAGGGCTTCAGTCCAGAGGGGACGGGATTTGTGCTCATCTCTCAAACTGTCGTCATGGCAGCGTTTTCACCTCTCGCAGGGAAGCTCTCCGATGTCATCGAACCCAGGGTGATAGCCTCTGTCGGAATGGCTATTGCTTCCCTCGGGCTGGCGTTCATCTCCTTCTTCGATTCGGACACGGATGTATGGTCAGTGGTTGCTGTACTGGCATTCCTCGGGTTCGGGTTCGCCCTGTTCTCGTCCCCGAACACAAATGCCATCATGAGTTCCGTAGACAAACGTCAGTATGGGATAGCTTCGGCATCCGTCGGAACGATGAGGCTAGTTGGACAGGTGCTCAGCCTCGGCATCGCGTCGATCTTCTTGGCTGTGTACGTCGGGAGAGTACAGATCACACATGACCTAGCTTCGGAGTTCATGACCGCTTTTCAGCCAGCATTCATCGCGTTCGCCGTCCTGTGCTTTCTGGGGGTCTTCGCATCCCTCGCGAGGGGAAGAGTCAGAAAGGAACCAGCATGACCCTGAACTCCCGCCCTTCCTGGTCGCATATGTCTTTGAAATCCGTGGGCGAAGAAACAGGCACAAGGCGCACTGAAGAGAATGCCGACAGGACCTGTCCTTCATGGCTGGATTCATTTCACGATGCGAATGTGGCAAAGCGAAAAAGCGATACGCCCGTAGTCGGATTCCCTGAAAGGTGCGTCGATTGAGCTACGGCATTCCCCGAGGCATCAAGTATCAGATACTTAGTGAAGAAGACCTTGAGAAGATTCACTGGGCGACCCTGCACATCCTCGAAAAGGTGGGAGTCCAGGTAAACAGCGACAGGTACAGGAGGCTTCTGGGAGACAGTGGGTGCATGGTAGACGAGAGGTCGAGAACCGCACGGATTCCCTCCCACCTCGTGGAGGAAGCACTGACAAAGAAGAAGACAGCCATCACCCTCGCCGCAAGGAACCCGAAGTACGACGCACCTCAGGATCTCAAGCACAGCTACATGACCGCGAGCGGCAATGGCGCGATTGCAGTGGATTTCGACACTGGTGTGAGGAGGCCATCCACCAAAGAGGATGTAGCGATATCCTCCAGGGTAATAGATGCGCTGACGAACGTCCACATTCACTGGCCGATGGTGACCTCAACGGACCAGAACCCCGCAGTCGCACATCTCCATGATCTCGAAGCTTCTCTGAACAACACGGAGAAGCATGTGATGTTCGAAACAGGGGTCACGATGTCCGATGCGAAATACCTGACAAAGATGAGCTACATCGCTGGTGGGGGTGAGAAGGAGTTCCGCAGAAGACCCACGACATCAGCTCTCCAGTGCACCTTCGCTCCGCTCCAGCACGACGCAGGCGTCACGGAGGCCGGAATAGAGTTCGCGAGGAATGGTCTTCCGCTTGTATGGTTTTGCATGCCGCAGCTGGGTGCGACAGGCCCAGCTACGATTGCCGGTTCGATTGCGCTGGGCAATGCAGAGGTCCTCAGCGCCCTAGTCATGACTCAGCTTGCAGTTCCTGGCGCAGCAGTGATCTACGGCCTGGGGATAGCCCCGTTGGACATGAGGACCCTGATTAGGGCGGGTGGGAGCCCTGAGCACGCAATCTGTTCTGCGATAGCGACCGAGCTGGCACATCACTACGGAATGCCTTCTTGTGTGGGTGTCTCGAGCACAGCCCAAGCCCCAGGAGCACAAGCATGTGTTGAGACCTTCACAGGGGTTGCGGCGCCGCTTCTGGCGGGCGCGGATTCAATGTGCGGCATCGGACTTCTCGAGGACGGCACCTGCTTGCACCTGGAGGAGATAGTCCTGGAGGACGAGATCGTGGCTGCGGCCGCAAGGCTGTGCAGAGGCGAGACAGTGAATGACGAAACGCTCGCCTTGGACGAGATCGAAAAAGTTGGCGTCGGGAAGAACTTCTTGGCACAAAGACACACGCTCCGGCACATGAGATCCGACTTCTTCGTCCCGAATCTCATCGACAGGCGCTCCTTCGATGCCTGGTCCGAAAGCGGCTCGAAATCGATGGTTGATAGGGCCAGGGAAAAAGTCAAGTGGATACTCGAGAACCATCATGTTCCTCCACTCGATGGCGACATAAGAGCGGCGCTAAGCGACACAATACGAGAGGCTCAGAAACAGACCTGACAGTTGGATCGGCGAGGAGTTTACCTGAGGGAGTATCTCAGGAACTTGCCAGTGCACGGGTTGCCAATGCAGATATTCATTTCAAGGAGCTTCAGGTCCGCGATCGTCGCATAGATGGTCTTGACCTGCTCGTGAGGAGACAGCCTAGTCTGGGCGTGCTGACATATGGAGGCTGGATGATTCACATGATCGGACATGATACCCGCGAGGTACTGAAACGTGATGTTGCCAATTTCCTTTCTCACAAGGCGCAGTGCTCTGTGATACCGCACAACTGAACTCGAGCCCGTTTCGAGAGACCACCGTTCTGATCCTGAAAAGAGTCCCTCATATGTGGTCATCCTCGGATTGAGATAATGGTTAGTATGGACAAGATATCCGTCCTCAGGATAGAGTACAGAGAAATCAGTTGCAGATGCTTCAATCGAGAACATCTCCCCGCTTGCATGACAGATGTTGTTGTTGTAGCTGGAACCCCTTTCCGGAGGTGTCGAAGCCGATATTGCCTCGCCGATTCTCTTCGAGGCCATGATCTTGTGGGCCACAAACATCTTCGGGATTCCGACTCTCGTATCGTTCTGTTCCAACGAGTTGCCACTGCAACTGATGCCCGCCGAGTTCAGCCCCGTAACGAGTTCCAGCCCGCCAAGGGTCATGATCAGGAAGGACGGCTCTCCCCTGGGTTCGCAACGCAGAAGGACCAGGTGCTTCTGGTCGGCCGGCCGCCAATCCTCTGTGTGCGCAGACAGCACAGACCCATCACAGGTCGCCTGCTCGTTGACGGCAACATCGGTGCACAATCCTTTCTCGTCCTGACACAGCAACGCGAAGAGGTCCTCAAACCTCAATCCTGAACCCTTCGAATAGCCGTTGATGAGCTCAATGTATTTCGGGTCGAATTCCTCAGCATAGGGGAGATACTCCCTAGACCTTGCGACTGCAGCCTTCCATGATATCCCCCTCGAAAGTAGCACCGAATTCGTGTTTTGAATCATGCTCTTGGCAACGGCCTTGCATCGGCGTCCAATCTGTAAGCCCATGTCATAGTGTGACCCCGATACATGCACGACTGGAAGGCTGGATTTTCGGCCCAGTGTGATCCCGGCTGCGAAACATCTCGCAATGGATTAAACCTTTCTCCGGCGATGAATCTAGACTGCGACGTGCATGATGATTCTCACTTCGAGCTGGTACTTGCTGATGGAGGGGCATCTCCTCCCTCCTCCAAAAGGTATAAGGGCCGTCTGAGTCTACGCCCGATGCGATGTCGAATACGACTCCAGTTGATCTACTAATAACGCGAACACGGGACCTTGAGGCGATAAAGAACCTGTCGATAAGGACTGGATTGGAGGTCAAGGAAGGTCCGCAGGAGAAGTACATCGTATGCGCTTTCGGATGCTTCGTGGGCGAACAACTGGTTGGTTGCGCTGCGCTCGAGCACCATGAAGGCAACTACTTCGTCGAATGGGTCGCAGTTGACAACTGCATGAGGAGCAAAGGCGTCGGATCGCGGCTCGTCGCAAAGGTGGTTGAAGAAGCGAGGGCCAGGGGAGCGAGGGCGATATGGGTGAAGGCCAGAATACCAGAGTTCTACGAGAAAATGGGGTTCAGGAAATTGGAGGACAACGAGACTGGACCGATTTCCACCGACGAATGTCTCGACTGTCCACAGTACCACAAGAATTGCTTCCCAAAGGTGATGGTGAGGCACATCTGAACACGGACACCAAAAGACGGACACGTGGAATTCGACAGCAGCAGGCTCAGAACCGAGAAAAATCGAAAGGGGTTTTGCAGAGACGCTACTTCTTACCTGGCAGGCTACTGTTCCAGATATCCCTGTGCAGCCTCCATGTCCCGTCCGCGTCCTTCTTCCACAGTACAACATACTTGCCCTTGTCCTCGAACGGTGATTGCCCCTGCGGGTGTATCTTGAGCGTGTAGTTCCCGACCTCGTGGACCGTGTCGCCCATGCGTTGGATTTCTACAGTCTTCAAGACGGCATCCTTGACGCCCATCTTTATCGCGCCATCCCAGAACCTCTGAGTGTCTTGCCGCCCTCGAATCATTTCGGAATTCGGGGGCATCAGCAGCGCATCATTAGTGTAGAGCGCCCCGACAATGGAGGCATCGCCCTTTCTGATCCCCTCGCCGAATCTCTGGTTCGCTTTCTCGATCTCCGTACGAATTTCCTCAGCCATCTCCTAACCTCCCTTCGTATTGGTATTTGTTCAGCTCCACACCTCGGAGCCATCGGCCTGGTGAAAACAGATCATAGTGTCTCCTCCAGAGCGCAACAGAGCAGCGATATGCGCGATATTTAACGGTTGTTAGGGATCAGGCCTCATGATTCTCGAATGACCGTCGTCCAACACATTACTACTTTCGCACGTGTGCGGACAAGTATCATCTCCATAGTCGCGACTCACAGTCCAAGAGAGATGGAATCTACGAGGGAGAGCTTAATGAGGCGAGAGGAAGTCAGAACAGAGGATGACATCATCAGCTACCTTAGCGGTTGGCCGGAGTTCGAGGTGGCGGTTTACGTGGCCACTTCAAAGATCCCGAAAGGCAAGGTCAGCACATACAAACGGATCGCGGAGAAGATTGGGAAACCTCGAGCAGTGCGCGCAGTGGCCAACGCGTTGCCCAAGAATCCTCTGTTCCCGCTCGTCCCGTGTCACAGGGTAGTGAAGTCCGATGGTGGGTTCGGGGGACCGAAGGACAGAGCAAACGGACGTAGGGCGCTCGTGGAGGCAGAGGGGGTGCCCTTGAGGGGCGGAAAGGTCGTGATCAACGACGATGTGCTCTATTAGGCCACAGAGAGAGCACCGCCATGCGTGGGAGGGCCTCCCGCAATCGCAAATCACAGGCGAAATTCCTTATTAGGAGAGGTTCCTTTCCTGACCAGGGCAATGGCAGGCCATCGGATGGGAAATGAAAGACGCTCCGAGCATGAAATAGCCAGCGCCCAATAGCACGCGTCGCAGAGGAACCCTGGGAACCATGCCGTTAGGTGTCGAGCCAGACGAGGTCAAGAGGAAGTTGAAGTTCGACTACATGAGATCGAGGAACGACCCTGGAGCCAAGGTTCTCGACGGGTTCGTGTCCATCCTGTCTAGCTCATGCAGGAGGGAGACGACAATCCTAGACTTTGCCCAGGAGGTTGCGAATCATATTCACAAGCAGTTCAGGCTCCGGTGGGTCATGGTTGGACTCAGGAGCCGCTCGGACGGCCTCTACAGGTACGAGATCCAGGCTGGGATGAGGGACGAGGCGTGGAGCTACCAGAAGAAAAAGACATACAAGCTCGAAGACTTCGGGATATCGCCGAACTATGTCAAGGACGACATCAGCAAGCTATCCCGAGTGTATCTGGAAGAGGACAACCCCCTGTACGGCCAGGACGAGAGCGTCGTCAACAGACCGGCACTTCTGAGGCTCAGGAGGCAGACCCCTGACGAGACCCTCGAGGCTGATTTCCTGGACACCCTGATCTATGGACCCAGTGATGACCTGCTCGGCTGGATCGAGTACTCGGGCACGACCATGGGTAAGTTCCCGGACTCGATGACCATCAGGTACATCGAGGTAATCGCTGCGATACTGGCAGCCGCGATAGCGATGAGGAAATGACGAGACTCGGCGGTTGCTGGGTTAGAATACTTGCGTTGGCAGATTGAGGAAGAAGGTTGAATAGGACTAGCCGTAGCCCTTCACAACCTTCTTGAAATATGCCTCGGCGTCTTTGAACACGTCCTTCTCTATGGGGGGCACCTCGTGCTCCTTGAGGACCCGCTTGGCCTTCTCCCTTGCCACAACCACAATATCCTTCCCGCCGGCGGCCGTCCACGCATCCAGCGACCTGCGCTCCATGAGCGACGGTACGAAGTGCTCGTTCCTGAAGTTCTTCATCGTGAATTTGGTCCCGAGATAGCTCCCAGAAGACCCGACCTTGCAGATCTCGTTGACCGCCAATGTCTCATCAGTGACGTCGATCCCCTTCAGCAACCTCGTGACCATGCCGCACATCTCGTTGTCTATGATCACCTTCTCATACGAGACCGTGATGCTTCCATCCAATGAGCCTGCCGCATCGTAGATGAAGTTCACTCCTCCGAGAGCAGCAGCGTAAAGGGTTAAGGCAGACTCGACCCCCGCCTGAGCATCCGCAACCTTCGATTCCGTGTTCCCACCAGTTCCCCTGCACGGGATTCGGTAATTTCTTGCAAGCTGTGCCGTGGCAAGATTGAGCAGACCGACCTCTGGTCCGCCAAGCGCCGGAACGCCATATCGCATATCCAGAGCTGCGGACACGGTCCCGTAGAAAACCGGCGCGCCCGGGTTGGCCAGCTGCGACATCATGATTCCCGCCAGGACCTCGGCGTTTTGCTGGACGAGGAGCCCCGCGAGAGTGACGGGAGCGGTTGCCCCCGCAAGCGCTTCTGGAGCGTAGAGCACAGGCTGGTTCCACCTAGCCCAGAATATCCCGCCATCTGCGAGCTCTTTGGAGAGCTGGAGCGGGCTTACAGGATTGAAGAAACCGAGCAGCAAGGGTTTCTTGATGAGCTCATCCTTGCCCCCTCTTATGATCGCAGCGAGTTCCAAACACTCCTTGGACCACCTCGCGGTCCAGGTGTAACCGTCCGAGGGCTTCCGACAGCACCTCAGGTTCGCCCATATAGCATGTATGTGGAGCGCATCCTGGTTGACCTCCGAGGGCGTCGTCATGATGGAAACGTGATGTATGTGCTCGCACCAGTCGGCCAGCTTGGCCAAGTTCTCGATGTCTTTCGTTGTGGCCAAGCGCACCTTTCCAGATAGGTCCCTGATTTTCACCGACTGTCCCATGAGAGAGAAGTGAACCCTGTTCCTGCCGTAAACGAGCTTGTACGATGGGTCCCGACCGTACATGGAGAACTCCTCGGGAACCTTCCTCATGATGTCCTTCATGAAGCTCTCAGACGGGTGGACTGTCATTCTCTTGCTGTCGACCCTGCATCCAGCATCCACAAAGAGCTTGAATGCGTCCTGCGACCAAACCTTTACGCCCGCTCGGTCGAAGACCTCAAGCGTCGCGTCGTGAATCCTGTCGATCTCGGACTTGTTCAATATCTCTAGCTGCCCTCCAACTGGCTCGTTGACCTGCACGCGAGTCCCCTCACGGTCACAAAGTGACCGCAAAGAGGCAATCGCCGTCTGGTGCTATCAACGTGTCTCCCAAGTTGAAAGCACTAAGAAAGCCAAAAGGAGAGGAGGAAAAGGGTTTGGTCCAAATCGTCGATTGTGACTCTCTACGAAAGCCTGACTCCCATGCCGGTGAGCTCTCTCTTTACCCCTGCCACTACTCTAGCATGCTCTGCTGTTGGAGCCCTCTTCTCTGAATCCCAGCATTCGTGAAGAGTCTTGCCCAGGGGCGGGTTGCTCAGCTTCGACTCGTATTTCGACAGCAGCTTCCTGACCACAGAATTGGCCTCAGACCGTTTCATTCCAGCTGCTGCATGCGCTATCTCGCCTGCAATCCTCGGCTCGACCGGCGTCATCCTGTCCTCGTACTTGTTCGTAGCCGTGCCACCGCATTCGATCGACAATCCCGAGGAAACCGCTGCAATTACGGATGCCGCATCCTCATACAGGACCATTGGGGTACATGGGCCCGCCGCGGTGTAGTTCAAGCTCAAGCTCAGAAGGTGCGTGTTCCTGCTTATGGCCTGACCCATAGTGCTGATAGCCCAGAGCATCTCCCTGCTGCTGTTCGAAACATATTTCAGGTGCAGGGGGAACGGAATCAGGTAGCTGGCCTGCAATGTGAGTATGCCCATCATATGGCTCGCGACCGTGGCGATCGATGTCCCCTCAGGGCCGCCAGAATAGCCCCCGAGCAGCGGCGCGAAATCCATGCCAATAGGCGCCCCGAACGACAGCGCGCAGGTCACCTTGTTCAGCCTGGAGAAATCGATCTTCATTGGGTCCATGCTTGCGATCATGAAGCCATCGGATGGGCGAAGGCCGAACCGGGGATGCATCGCCGCAGCGAGCGCAATGTCCGACTCCGCCGTAGCTAGCGTGTTCATGAACGGGATTCCGGGTCTTCCCGCCCTGTTGCACGCCTCTCTTGCGAGAGAGGCGTTCCTCATAGTCGCCAAGACCTCAAGCGGAGATGCAGGTCTCACCCTCATACCGCCCGCGCGCGTGAGCGCGGGCGTTGTAATAGCGTTGGTCTCGGGTATCTCCGCGTAACCTTCCATGAGCGTCAAGAAGCTGCTCTCATCAGATACAGGTCCTCCCCCAGCGCCTAACAGGCACCACGGAGGAGTCCTGTCATCAGGCTTCCTCGGAACGAACTTCTTCTTGTCCCGACCTTCGCCCATGACTAGTTCGTCGGGAGCATCTCTCAGGGCCTGCTTGATCTCCTCCTCTGTGAACGATATGACCCGCTCCGTGTCCATACAGTAAGCTCCGACCTCCGCGACGACCTCGAACCCCGCCTGAAAGATGTCGTCGGCCAACGAGTTATCGCTCGGAACTGGCTGCTCTGGGTCGTACTTGATCTTGTACTCCCGAACCTTTTCCTGAACTTTGGTCGAAAATCTCCTGAGTTGATAGTCGTTCTCGCTCAGGGGGGTTCCTTCCAAGCATTTGCGCATGACGTCGAGTATCTGAACCAAGATCTCACGCTCCCCACATTTGGCCGCTGCCAGGAGGGACGAACTCGTCCACGCGTGGGATTGCTGATCCCTCGTTGGCGAGGGTGCATAGAAATCCCCTCATAAAACACTTGAGTTGAGTCCGATCGAGCTTTGCCCGCCTGAGGGTCAGGTCACAGCCACAGCGGACTCGGCTCGATGAAATATATCGAGTAGGTCTTTCCTCCGGCCAGCTTCTCGGCCTTGGCCACAACGGAGGCCTTCGAGATGCCGGAGCAGAGAACATCCTGGTCCATGACGGCAATCCACTGGTTGGGAAACTCCTGCACGAGACCGACGTAGTTCTCCTTAAGCCAGTTATCGTTCTTGATGTCCGCGTCGCCTTCGGCGGATTCTTCGTCATCCATGCCCGTGTTCATCACCTGCTTTCTTTCCCTAGCACATTGAACTGATTTTACCTTTTCGACTAACCGAGGCTTTTTCAGGCTACTCCATCATTAGCCATGCAGAGGTGAACCCAATGCCCAGGAAGAACACCCCGGCGATTCCGTTCGACGGCCTCGTCGGTCCTGAGGAGGTTCTGAAGCTGTCTAGAGAGCTAATCAGAATCCCGAGCATGTACTCTAAGGAGCACGCGATCGCCAAGTTCATCCATAGGAGGCTGGGTAGGTGGGGGTTCTCACCCAGGTACGTTCAAGTTGATGGATATGGACCCGATGTGGTCGCGGAGTTCGGGGGTAGGAGCGATCCTTCAGTGATCTTCAACGGGCACATGGACACGGTGGACGTAGCAGAGGGCTGGAAACACGACCCTTTCGAGGCGAAGGTCGAAAACGGCCTTCTTTATGGCCTCGGCTCCCTGGACATGAAGTGCGGTCTGGCAGCGATGATGCTTGCCTTCAGGGCCCTGGCCGAGTCTCGCCGTCCAAGAGGTTACAGGGTATGCTTCCAGGCCGCGTCCGGCGAGGAGCTCACAGGCGCGGGAACGATGGCCTTGATCAAGCATGGAGAGTTCCGGCGCGGCAAGGCTGTCATCGTTGGCGAGGGGTTCGGAGGATTCAACGCCGTCACCAACGGCAGGAGGGGCGGGTCCTACTATGACATCGAGGTGACCGGCAAGTCGGCCCATGGCGCCCAACCTCACCTCGGCGTGAATGCGGTGATTGACGCGTCGAAGATCATAGTTGCCCTGGATGAGATAGACTTGCGTAGCAAGGGCGGACTCCTGGGGGACGATTTCAAACCCCTCAAGGATACTCAGCTGATCCAGAAGATCTCGGGCGGCGGCAGCAGCCTGACCGTGCCCGAAAGATGCGTTTTCACTGTAATACGGTCCACAATGCCAGGCAGCAAGATCGACGCAACCACGGACATCAAGCGGGCGATAGACCGATTGGAGCTGAGAAGTAGGGTGACAGTCAAGCTCAGAACTGGCTTAACGGACCCCTATTACCCGCACCTCACACCAGCGGGATCAGAGCTCGTCAGGACCGCAATGAAAGTCGTAACGCAAGCAACGGGTAAAGGCCCAAGACTCGTGTGCGGCGTCTCAGAGGCTGATGACAATCTGATTGCGAGGTACACCAAAGTCCCGGTGATATCTGTAGGACCAGGCGAATCCGGGAACCTGGCAAGATATCACCAGTCAGAAGAGGCGATCACCATCTCTCAATTGCAGCATGCTCCTGGCATCTATGCCAGGATCGCATCCATCCTTGGATGCGGCTAGGCTCAAGCGCATGGCACGGACCAGTATGGGTAAATTCTAATCTCCCTCCCAGAGCCTATTCTGCACTGGGAACGGAGATATGACAGAAAAGGCTACATTCGCGGCTGGCTGCTTCTGGGGAGTAG